>Ga0105105_10000528_pt1 | contig 17394 bp, 14 predicted proteins | sample PPLLaktember2015_4_FD_79108 | JGI IMG/M metagenome (GOLD analysis project Ga0105105, IMG submission 79108) | Freshwater sediment microbial communities from Prairie Pothole Lake near Jamestown, North Dakota, USA - PPLs Lake P8 Core (1) Depth... | ecosystem: Environmental > Aquatic > Freshwater >...
GCTTGTCGAGCACCCTCAGCAGCACTTCAGGCTCCCGGAGCAGTTTGAATTCCAGTTTTGCGGTTCCCTTGAGAAGATTTCTCACCCGGTTTTCATCGGATATTCCGGCAAGCTCGATGATGATGCGGCGTGTTCCCTGGGTGGTGATCACCGGTTCGGCAACGCCGTACTGGTCGATACGGTTGCGGATAATCTCCCTTGCACGGGTGAGCGCATCCTCGGACTCCTTCTGGAGCTTGCCGGTTATCTCCCCGTCGGTGTTGCGGATATCGTAAAAATAACGGCTCAGCCGGATATTCTCTTTTCTGAATTCAGAGGCAATCAGATCGATAACTCCGGCATCGCTTGTTGCGGCTTTCTGCCTTACTCTCTGCATAATCGCATGGAAACGGGCATCCTTGTTCCAGGCTTTCTGCTCAAAGAGATCTACCTGATCGACTTCCATGACAAGGTGCATTCCGCCTTTAAGGTCGAGGCCGAGCTTGAGGCTTTTTTTGCGGGCATTTTCAAGTTCGTCACGATGGCTGAGACTGAATTTCAGGCTGTCCTCGCCTGATGCGAAACTGTCCAGCTGTTTTGATAGCGAGTAATCACGCCAGGTCGGCCAGAGTGACCAGAGGGAAACAACCGTTACCAGAACAATCAGAAAAAGGTTGAAGGGTTTATTTTTCATTATGTAATAAAGCTTTTCACGCGATGGAAATAATTCAGCCAATATATAAAACGGGGTAGTGATTAACAATCAACCCCGTTCCCGCTCGATTGCCCGCATGCATCACCCCGGCGCAAACCCATAAAAAAAGCCCGGCTGGAACCGGGCTTGACAGAACAGGGCTGACGTTTTTTATCCCCAGATGTCCTGAGAAATGTTCTTGTACCAGCCATCGGCGAACATCGCCTCTTCGCGGAGATGATCGGCATCGGCATCCATCGGCGTAAGCCCGCCGGATCCGGGAACCTCGATAATGCCGGTAGGGCTGAGACTGTAGACGCCGGCGACGGAAATTCCGTAATCGGTTCCGATAAGACTGTAGCAGGTATTGACCAGAGAGGGGGGAGCAGGCTCCTTGCCCTGGAAAAGCCTTATGATCGAGGCTGCGGCAACCTTTCCCTGGCTGCTGGCGGCAAAACCGGATTTCGGCATGGCGCCGGCTATACAGGCATCGCCGATAACGTGAATACCGGGGTGAATGGTCGATTCAAACGTGGATGGATTGACCGGGCACCATCCGGATGCGTCGGTCAGTCCAGCCTTGAAGGCAATCTTCCCTGCCTGCTGCGGAGGAATGACATTGATGACGTCACCCTTCTCCACGCCGAAATCGGTCGTCACGCTCATGGATCCTGCGTCGACTTTGGTAACCTTGCCGCCGGTCGGCCCGGAACGCCATTCAATCATGCCGGGATAAAGCGTATCCCATCCCTTCTTGAAAAGACCCTGCTTGGAGAACTTGTCCTTGGCGTCGAGAATCAGAATTTTCGACTTCGGCTTCCTGGCTTTCAGGTAGTGTGCGATGAGGCTGGCCCTTTCATAAGGCCCGGGAGGGCACCTGAAGGGGTTGCCCGGAGGGCAGATAATAACCTTGCCGCCGTTTTTCATGGCAAGCAGCTGCCTGTGCAGAAGGATGGTCTGGGCGCCGGCCTCATAGGCATGCGGCATTTTCGTGCGTGAAATGCTCTCGCTGTAACCCTCGATGGCACTCCATTTGAAGTCTATGCCCGGAGAAACGATCAGACGGTCGTAATTGAGCACCTTGCCGCTCTTCAGGGTTACGGTGCCTTTGGCTGCATCGATGCCTGTAGCGGAATCGGCCAGGACATTGACGCCGTACTTGCTTTTCAGGAGGGTATAGGTATGGCCGATATCCTGCATGGTTCTCATGCCGCCGAGCACCCAGTTGCTGAACGGGCAGGTATAGAAGGTCGCTTTGGGCTCTACGAGCGTGACGGATATGGATGGGTCCAGTTTACGGAGATATTTGGCAGCCGCAGCGCCGCCAAAGCCGCCGCCTATGACGACAACCCTCTTCTGGGCCGCGAATGCCGGCTTTATCGTACCGAAAAGGCCGAGGGCGGAACCCGCGACTCCCGTTACCAGGAGCTTGTTGAAATCCCTGCGTGAAATTTTATGGCTCATGTGTGCATCTCCCCCTTATTTGTTGTTCTGCCAGACCGTTCCGAAATACTGTGCAATCAAATGGATCTCTTCGTCGGTATACCCTTTGGCATGCCTGCCCATTACGGTTGAATACCGTTTGCCGGACTTGAAATCCTTCAGTGCGGTTTCAAGGTACTCGGGTGATTTCCCGTAAAACGAGGGGATGACCCCTACGCTCTTTCCGTCGGTACCGTGGCACGAGGCGCATGAAAGCGAAAGAATCTGACCCCTGGGGTTCGGTTCTACCGCTTTTTGAGCCGGATTTGTTGCCGCAGCAGCTTCAGCGCCTGCCCAAAGCAGAGCTGAAGAGACGAAACAGGTCGTCAGCAACGATCTGATAGTAACCTGCATAATATGTTTCTCCTGGTTGATTGTTGAAAGAGAAGCGCACAAACACCCTGTACATGGCCGGACATGCCGCAGGAAGAGTCAGACGACAGCCGCTTCGGCGGCATACTCCTGCTTCCTGCTGTCGATGAACCGCAACGTCAGGCGGTCGCCTTTTTTACCGGTGAACCTGAACTGCAGAAAAGGGTCTTTCGAAACCGATGGGCCGAGCTGCAGTCCGAAGAGCGGCTGACCGTTCAGCAAAACAGATCCCTCCCTGATGTAATAGGCGGGAACAACTTTTCCCGACTCGTCCTTTCTCGTACCCGATTCATTCGGGTGCGGGATAATCACTTTAAGCGAGACAATCCCCCCATCCTCTTTTGCGAGTATTCTCATGATAGCTGTGATAGGTTATTTGGCTTGATTTCAGCAGGCCTGAACCGCTACATCGACATGCACCGAGGCCATATGGTATTTGCCCCCCTCCCGTATCACGCCGTAAAGCAGCGAGCTCTCTTTCATCTTTATGGTAAGGGAAAGAAAAGGAAGTGCTCCGCCATGCAGGGCACAGCTGAAAACAAGCGGCGTAACATTTTTTTCCACGAAGAGAAAGAGCTGATCGCCCTTGATCGTGGAGCTGATTTCAACAGGAACCGCCGTACTGTCGGAGGCAACCGGAGGGGCCGCTATGGTGATGCGGCTCGACCTGACGAGATCTTTCGTCCCGAGAACGTCAATAAAGGCCTTGTCGATGGAAACCTGCTGAAAATGCTTTTCGTCCCAGGCTGCAGCAAGCGCGGAAGGCCGCAGCAGGACAAGCGCTGCAGCAATGGAACTCCGTTCCAGAAAGGTTCTTCTCTTCATAATTGGAGATGAAATGAACGAGCGGTTTGCCTCTACCTGCTCAACTGCGGAAAACTTTTTTTATATAACTATATAATTATATAAAAAAAGCGCGCCCGATGCAAATATTTTTTCGTCGCCGGTATACCGCCCATGCACTTTCTATTCCCATGCCAGAGGAAAAATTCCGACGGAGGCATCTGTAAGACCACCGCCAGCCGCTGCCGAAAACCCCGGACACCCGTCGTCGGCAATACCTGTTGAGCTTTTTTTTAATACATTTGTCTACAGGCAGTCGCCGAGCGATTCCGTTTCATTGCCGAATACCTGGCAACCGGGAGCCGACCGTGCAGGGAAGAGGAAAAATAATCTGTGCTCCCTCCATTAATACTGCAAAATTGCTTTTCTTATCCTGTAATGAACCTTAATGTTTCACGTGAAACACAACGTCACCCTTCATGTATGATATTATAGTGGCGGGCGGAGGGCATGCCGGGTGCGAAGCTGCGCTTGCGGCGGCAAGATCCGGAATGTCCTGCCTGCTGATCAGCTCGGACCTCACGGCGCTCGCCAGAATGTCCTGCAATCCGGCTATCGGAGGCGTCGCAAAAGGACAGATAACGCGTGAAATCGATGCGCTCGGCGGAGAGATGGCGAAGGCTATAGATGCCACAGGCATTCAGTTCCGCATGCTCAACCTTAGCAAGGGGCCGGCGATGCACTCTCCGAGAGCACAGGCTGACCGGACACGATACACGATATACATGCGCCGTGTCATCGAGAGAGAGAAAAACATCGATCTGCTGCAGGATACGGTTACAGGCATCCATGTGCAGTCGAAAAAAGCGGCCGGAGTTCGCGTTTCAACGGGAACGCTGATACCGGCAAAAGCGGTAATTCTGACCTGCGGAACATTTCTTAACGGCCTGATTCACATCGGGCTCAATCATTTTCCCGGCGGAAGAACGATTGCCGAGCCTCCGGTTACCGGATTGACTGAAAATCTTGCGGGACTCGGCTTCAGATACGGGCGACTGAAAACAGGAACCCCGCCCCGTATCGACAAAAGGAGCGTCGATTATTCTCTCGTGGAGGAACAGAAGGGCGACGACGATCCCGTCCCGTTCTCCTTTTCTACCGGCTCTCTTGCATCAAAACCTCAACTGAGCTGTTTTCTGACCAAAACGACACCGGAAACCCATGACATTCTCAGAACGGGATTCGACCGGTCACCCCTCTTTACCGGAAAAGTCCAGGGAACCGGCCCCCGCTACTGCCCGTCGATCGAAGACAAGATCAGCCGTTTTTCCCACAAGGAGAGTCACCACATCTTTCTTGAACCCGAAGGGTTTGACACCAATGAGATGTACGTGAACGGATTTTCGACATCGCTTCCCGAAGACATACAGGTTCGAGGGCTGAAATCCATCCCGGGCCTTGAGCAGGTAAAAATGATCCGTCCCGGCTACGCCATTGAATATGATTACTTCTTCCCTTATCAGATCGGCACTACCCTGGAAACGAAAATCGTCGAAAACCTCTATTTTGCAGGACAGATCAACGGTACATCCGGCTATGAAGAGGCTGCAGCACAAGGAATCATTGCGGGCATCAACGCATCGCTCAAACTCCGCGAACGCGATCCCCTTATCCTCAAACGTTCCGACGCCTATATAGGAGTGCTTATCGATGACCTCATTACCAAGGATACCCTTGAACCCTACCGCATGTTCACCTCTTCGGCAGAACACCGCCTTCTTCTGCGTCACGATAACGCCGATATCCGACTCTGCGGCTACGGGTTCTCGTCAGGGCTTGTTTCCACAGCCTCCATGGAGGCATGCAGAATAAAATCTGAAGCAATCCGCAATATCAGGACTCTTTCTGATCGCTTCAGATTCAGGCCTGAAATGATCAATCCTGTTCTTGCGGAGCAGGGAATTGCCGATATTCAGGGCACCCTTTCGGCTGCGACTATTCTGAAACGGCATGGAGTCTGTTTTCGGATGCTTCTTGAATGCTCGCCGGATTTCAGGGAACAGGTCTACGGTCTGACTGCTGATCCGCTTGTGTTCGAGCAGGTCGAAATCGATATAAAATACGAGGGATACCTGAAACGGGACCTGCTCATGTCCGAAAAAATAGCTCGTCTTGAATCGCTGCATATCCCGCAGGGGTTCCCCTATGCCGAGGTGATGGGGCTTTCAAACGAGGGGAGGGAAAAACTCATGAAACACCGGCCGGAATCCATAGGGCAGGCATCAAGAATACTCGGAGTTTCCCCTTCGGATATATCCGTTCTTATGATTAAAATTGGACGGTAACCCTCACCCGATGTTTCACGTGAAACATCGGAATGCTTCATTCATTTTTACCCTGCGTGTTCATGGACAATTTCATTCATGACATTCTTGACAACAATCTTCTTTTCGGTAAAGACAAGGAGGAGTGCATTGTCGGCGCCTACCAGCTCTCCGATACGCATATCAGAATATTTTTCCGTAACGGAAATGCCGTGCTCTACCGCGACGACCCTTTCTATCCTTTCTTTTTTCTTTCCGAAAGCGCCGTGCTCGACGGCTTCGTTCCGGAGGACAAAAGAAAATTCTGGCTGGTCAATCTGCAGGGTAATAATTTCTACCAGTATCTCGCCATTTTCGGCAGCTGGAAAACCTTCAGGGCGGCTCTCGATTTCATCAATTCAAGAAAGCTCTCGCTTCTTTCGGGGAGCACCGAAAAAGCTCCGGATGAAAGCAGTTCACTGACCTACAGCAAGGGCGACGCCGTTACGCAGTACTTCCTGCAAACCGGAAAAACGCTCTTCAAGGGAATGCTGTTTGAAAACCTCCATCGGCTTCAACTCGATATTGAAACCTATTACAGGCCGGAAAAACGCGGCGGTGAGGAGAATGACCGCTTCTCGGATGAAATAATCATTGTTTCGCTCTCCGACAACCGAGGATGGAAAGAGGTGCTGCATTCGAAAAACAGTTCTGAAAAAGAACTGCTCGAACGTACAGTCAGAACGATAACCCATAAAGACCCTGATGTTATCGAAGGCCATAACATATTCAGTTTCGATCTTCCCTACCTGCAGAGCCGCTGCGAACGGCATGGCGTCTCCTTTTCGATCGGCCGTGACGGGCTGATTCCGAAAACATATCCGTCAAGTATCCGTTTTGCGGAACGCTCCATCGATTTTCCATTCTTCGATATACCCGGCCGTCATGTAGTCGATACGCTGTTTCTTATACAGAGCTACGACACGTCGAAGCGATCGCTCCAGAGCTACGGACTGAAGGCTGTAGCAAAACATTTCGGTTTCGCGGCTCCTGACCGAACCTATATCGACTACAAGGATATCGCGACGACATGGGATAACGACCACGAGAAACTGCTGGCCTACGCGCTTGACGATGTGATTGAAACCGCAGCCTTGTCGGAAATGCTCTCCGGAAGCAATTTCTACACCGCACAGATGCTTCCCTACACCTATGCCATGACATCGCGTCTCGGTCCGGCGGCTAAAATCGAAGCCCTGCTGGTGCGCGAGTACCTCAACAGCAAGCACTCTCTGCCGAAACCCTCTTCCGGACAGCAGTTTACCGGGGGCTATACGGAAGTTTTTCTGAAAGGCGTTCTCGGACCCATTGTCTATGCGGATGTCGAGTCCCTCTATCCCTCCATCATGCTCTCTTACAATATCTGCCCCGGAAGCGATGCCCTCGGGGTTTTTCCCGTCGTACTGCGCGATCTCAGAGATCTTCGTTTCAAGGCAAAGGATCTCAGCAGAGAGCACAGGGAGAAAAAAAATGCCGCTCTTGCAGGAAACTTCGACGCCATGCAGGGATCGTTCAAAATCCTCATCAACGCCATGTACGGCTATCTCGGATTCCAGGGTGGTATATTCAACGATTTTGCAGAGGCGGACAGGGTAACAACGACGGGACAGAGTATCGCGAGAAAAATGATTGCCGAATTTGAAGCTCGGGGATGCCGTGTCATCGAAGTCGATACCGACGGCATTCTTTTTATTCCCCCTGAAGGCGTATCGACGGAAGAAGAGGAGCGGCAGCTGGTGAGCGAAGTTTCAGCCAGGATGCCGGAAGGAATAAATATCGGTTTTGACGGGAGGTTCAGGAAAATGATCTCCTACCTGAAAAAAAACTATGCCCTCCTGAGTTATGACAATGTCATGACCCTCAAAGGCTCTTCGTTGTCGAGCAGGAGCGGAGAGAAATTCGGCCGCGATTTCATCCGGAAGGGATTCGAGAAACTGCTGTCCGAAGATATAGCCGGACTCCACGACCTCTTCATGGATTACCGGCAGAAGATTCTCGACCACCTGCTCGATATCGCCGACTTTTCAAGGACAGAAACCCTGAAATCCTCTCCGGAGCAGTATCTTGAAGAGGTACGTTCAGGAAGACGCTCAAGATCGGTTACCTACGAACTGGTCATTAAATCAGGCGGGGAATTTTCGAAAGGTGACCGCATAACCTATTATATCTCGGGTTCCGGAAGTGCTTCCTCGTTTTTCGACAAAGGCAGGCTTGCTTCCGACTGGGACCGTGGCAAGCCCGATGAAAACACCGCCTTTTACCTGAAAAGACTCGATGAACACTGCCAGAAATTCCTTCCCTTTTTCAAACCTCAGGATTTCAGCATGATTTTCTCGGCGGATACACTTTTCGCCTTTTCTGCCGACGGCATCGAGCTCATACGTGAAACCAGAAATACGTCTCCCGACACCTGCGGCAGCGATACCGTTTTCTAAGGCCCCTTTTTGCCGGCCTTAGGAACTATGAGCCCCTGTTTTCTGTATTTCATTATAGCTTTTAACGTTACCTTGTCAACTCTTTTTCCTATTCAATTATGAACGATCATAAAATACTTCCCATTACCGATGATGTCACCTGGATAGGCGTACTCGATCCCGGTCTGATCACCTTCGATATCGTCATGGAGACAAAGTATGGAACCACCTACAACTCCTACTTCATCAACGCTGACAGAAAAACCGTTGTTGAAACGACAAAAGCGAAGTTCTGGCCAACTTATCTTGATAAAATCAAACAAGTTACAGATCCTTCAGAGATCGAGTACATTATTGTCGACCACACCGAACCGGACCATTCGGGCAATGTTTCCAATCTGCTGAGCGTTGCTCCGAACGCGACGGTCGTAGGCAGCGGTAATGCCATAAAATTCCTTCGCGACCAGACCGGTCACGATTTTCGGCACCTCGTCGTCAAGAACGGCGATACGCTGGACCTTGGCAACAAGACGCTGCATTTCATAGGCGCCCCGAACCTGCACTGGCCGGACACCATCTACACCTGGCTCGAAGAGGACCGGGTTCTCTTCACCTGCGATTCCTTCGGTTCCCATTTTTCGCATGAAGCGATGTATGATGACCTCGTCGGCGATTTCGACGATGCCTTCACCTACTATTTCGATGCGATTCTCAGGCCGTTCAGCAAATATATGCTTCAGGCCATCGAAAAGATAAAACCTCTGGACATAAAGGTTATCTGTCCGGGACACGGTCCGATTCTTCGTTCGAACTGGAAAAAATATGTCGATCTTTCACACCGGTACGCCACGAACGCCATCGCCCTTCCCAACGAGAAAAACATTCTCATCGCCTATGTATCGGCCTATGAAAACACGACGCTTCTCGCCAACAAGATAGCCGAAGGACTGCAGCAGTCGTGCGACTTCACCATCGACATCTGCGACGTAGAAAACATTCATTTTTCCAAGCTGGAAGATAAAATAGCCCATTGTTCGGGCATTATCGTCGGTTCTCCGACCATCAACCAGAATATACTCATGCAGATCTATCAGCTCTTTGCAGCCGTCAATCCCATTCGAGACAAGGGAAAGCTCGCTGCCGCGTTCGGTTCCTACGGCTGGAGCGGAGAGGGTGTGAAAATGATCGAAACGAACTTTTCGCTGCTCAAACTCAATGTTTTCGAGAAAAATGTCAGAATCAAGTTCCAGCCTCATGAACCTGAATTCGAGGAGTGCATAGCTTTCGGCAGATCGTTCGCGGAAAAAATGATCGACATGTACCAGTTGAGCTGCAATCTGTAAGGTTCTTCAGGGAGCCGCATGCCGAGAGGTGCGGCTCTTTTTTATCTGAAAACGATCTCCTTTACTGCTTCCTTACCGAGAAAACTGTTGATCTTTCCGGCGAGTTCCCTCTTGCGGAAGTTCAGCTCCATTCTCCAAACGGAATTTTTTACCCGTATGAAAAGCTGTCCCTCCGAGAGCCTTTCGACCACCGTCTCCGCCGCTATGGTTTCACCGACGATCTCCCTCCACAGATGCAGAGCCCGGTATTGCTCGCGGGCATCATCCATACCGAGCCCGCTGAAAACCTCCTCGACAATCAGAGAAATCCGTCTTGGAGCCTTTCTGATTTTTTTGAAACCGGTTGTCATGCTATTTCACAAATATTGAGTGCCGAAACGGCCGAAGCCTCTCTTTTTTCCGTAGTCGTAATGATGGTTTGTCCGAAACCGGCAAGCAGCACAAGAAGGCCCTCTACCCTGTGGCGGTCAAGTTCACTGAACAGGTCGTCGAAAAGACAGATCGGCCGTTCATCGAGTTTTTCCTGAAAGTACCCATAGAGAGCGAGCTTCAGTGTAATGAGAAAACTTCTTTTCTGACCCTGTGAGGCGTATTTCTTTACCTCTTTTTCATTCAGAAAAAACAGAACCTCATCCCTGTGCGGTCCGATTGCCGTCTGCGCTCTGGCGATCTCTTCCGTCCGTTTTTCCCTTATCCTCTCTTTGAAAAGCCGTGAAAGCTGGTCCGGCGCTTCAGCGGCCTCATGCGGAAGAAATGAACAGCGGTAAACGATATGGGGAGTTTCGCCTGCCGAAACCGCTACGAGATGTGATTCAGCAACCGGCAGAATCTCCCTTATGAAGCGCATTCTTGCGCTTACGATAACAGCGGCGTGTTCGGCCATCTGTTCAGTAAGAATGTCGAGCATATCCATACCCGACCGGCCCTCTCTGATCTGAAACAGAAGAGCGTTACGCTGCTGCAGGATTCTCCGGTAGTCGAGAAGGGCATCAAGATACCGGCGATCGGTCTGACAGATCGCATTATCGAGAAAACGGCGGCGCTCCGCGGGTGAGCCCGATATAATCGAGAGATCTGAGGGAGAAAAGGTTATGCAGGGGATCGCGCCGATATGCGATGAAAAAGAAGCGAGATTGCAGGTGTTTACGGTCAGCTGTTTGCCTGACTGACGGCTGTAGGAAACTTTGACCTCCGTTTCGCTCCCGCTTTCTCCTCTAAACCTCCCCTTGAGCAGAAAGAAAGGTTTTCCCTCCTTCAGGCACTCGATGTCGTAAGCGCTTACGAAACCTTTCGTCAGCGCACAGTAGTGTACTCCTTCGAGAATCGAGGTTTTCCCTGAACCGTTCGGTCCGTAAATGAGGTTGATTCCTCCGGACGGCCCGAAGGTCAGGGAACCGTGATTCCTGAAATTTACGAACTGTATCTGTTCGATTTTCAATAACCTGCCTCTCCGCTCAATTATTGATGCGAACCGGCATGACGAGTATGATCAGCTCTTCCTGCTCTTTTGCTGCACCGGGCTTGAAAATGACCGCCGTGGTGGGACTTTTCAGTTCTATCTTAATTTCGCTCTGATCGATGTGAGCAAGAGCGGCTTCGATGAATTTCGCGTTGAAACCGATTGTAATGGGCTCTCCGGTATAGTTGCAGGTCAGTTCCTCCTGTGCGGATTCACCCTCATTGGTGTTTTCCGCCATTATTTTCAGCGTCGTGCCGTTGACTTCGATCTTGATATCCCCGATACTGGAAAAACGCCCTACCCTTCGTACCGAATCGTAAATGTCGGTTCTTTCCGCTACGAGCATCTTATCGTGTTCAACAGGAATAACCGCTTCGTAGTTGGGATAGGGTTCTACGATAAGAGCGGCTTCAAGTACGACATTATCGCAGGTGTAGCATACCGACCGATGATCTTCGTCGATGGACATGGTAACGGTATCGTTCTGGGCAAGCTTCTGGATAATAGAGAGTACGCGGGCCGGAACGACGATTTTCCGCTTTTCGGCTATTTCTGCAGTAATGGGTTTCCTGCAGCGAACAAGCCGGTGACCGTCGGTTGACACCCCGGTGATGGAGCCCTCTTCGAGCTCGAAAAGCACGCCCATCATGGCCGGTCTCATGCCGTCCACGCTGCACGCGAAAATGGTTTTCTGTATAAGATCCTGAAGTTCTTCTGTTTTCAGATCGAGCGTGATGGCGTACGTTTTTTCGGTTTTTTCCGGTTTACTTTCGAAAAGACACGGGATTTTATAGCGCCCTTTGTCCGTAGAAATGGAAACCGTTCCGTGGTCGCTTATCTCCTGACGGTTGATGGAGAAACTTACCGGAGTGTCGTACATGCTCCGGAGAAAATCCTGAAGGGTTTTCGCCTTGATGCCGATGTTGCCGGTGTCGGTGGTTTCTACCGGACATTTGGCGGTAATGGCAAGTTCGCCGTCGGTGGCAAACAGGGTCAGAAGACCGTTTTCAAGGGTCAGGTGAACGTTGTCATAGCGCGGATCGATGGTTTTTGCCGGAATGGCCTGCGATACTTTACTGACCGCATCCTGCATCTGCCTTATGGTTGAGGAAAATTGCATCATCGTACTCTTTAACTATTTAATAATGTTTTAAAAATTTGTTGTTATTGCTGTAGGTGTGGAAATCTTGACAACTCCCGTGAAACAGATAATAATCTGTTTTTATACGCGAGTTTAAGAAATTTTCGGTACACCTCCGACCTGTGGATAACCTGTTCGTCGTCTGAGGGTGGAGCTGTTGGGCGAATGTTGGCGGATTTTTTCATCTCCGCAGTGCTGTTGATAACCGTCCGGTTACCAACAGACCCTCAACACTCTGCCAACAGGTAGTGCACATGCCGCACCGTTCTTACATCGAGAGAATCTCGATTCTTTTTTTCAGTTCCTCCATTTTTTTTCTCTCGTCTCCAACCCCCTCTACGCGCTTCTCTATGGTATTGAGAGCATGAATTACCGTAGAGTGGTCGCGTCCTCCGAAATGGAGGCCGATGGTTTTAAGTGAAGAGTCCGTAAGAAGTTTTCCGAGGTACATGGCCATCTGCCGGCCTGCGGCAATTTCCTTTTTCTTCGATTTTCCCTTGAGATCGTTGGGGGTTATGCTGTAGAATGAGCAGACCGCTTTTTCAATGGTGTCGAGCGTCAGCTGCTTGGTTGTATGCCTGATGATGTCTTTCAGGGTTGATTTGGTGAACTGCAGATCGATTTCCTGATTGTCGAGCGACTGGGCTGCAAGCAGTTTGACGATGCAGCCCTCAAGTTCCCGGACGTTTTCAGTAACGTTGGTGGCTATGAATTCAATGACGGTATCGTCAAGGTTGACGCCGCTCTGATGCAGCTTGCTGAGAATGATGGCTTTTCTCGTTTCGTAGTCCGGAGGCTGAATATCGGCGGAGAGTCCCCAGTTGAAACGTGATATCAGGCGGTCTTCGATGCCCTTTATCTCTTTTATGGGACGGTCGGCGGAGAGAATGATCTGCTTGTTGGACTGGTGAAGGGTGTTGAAGATGTGAAAAATTTCTTCCTGGGTTTTCTCCTTGCCGGCAAAAAACTGGATGTCGTCGATGATCAGGACATCGATGGTGCGGTAAAATGAGGAGAATTCCTGGATTTTGCCGTTCTGGATGGCGTTGACGAAATCGATGGCAAATTTTTCGCTTGAAACATACAGCACCTTTTCAGAAAGGCAGTTGGCCCGAACACTGTTTCCGATAGCCTGGATCATGTGTGTTTTGCCGAGTCCCACACCGCCGTAAATCACCAGAGGATTGAAGGCGTTCTGCCCCGGATTCTGCGCGATGGATTTTGATGCGGCAAAAGCAAGGGAGTTGCAGTCTCCTCTGATGAGGGTCTCAAAGGTGTATTTCGTGTTCAGATGCGTTTCAAAACGCATGAGATTGCGCTGGAAATCCTGGAGGTTGGCTGCATTGCAGGGTTTTTCCTGTTTTTCATGAGTGCATTCTCCGGAAATGGCGTTCTGGTGGGGCAATTCGATGGTAACCGGTTGTCCCTGGGATTTATCCATGACTATCGAGTACATGAGCTTCGCTTCGGGACCGATTACCTCTTTCAGTGTCTGTTTCAGATAGGAGGAGTAGTTTTCCTCTATCCATTCGTAAAAAAACTGGCTGGGCACCTCGATAGTCAGTTCGTTTCCGGAAAAACCGACGGGCTTTATGGGAAGGAACCAGGTCTTGAATGCAAGGGGGTTGATTTTGTCCTTTATGGTATCGAGGCACGACGACCATACCTGATGCTCTAATGAAGCGCTTTTCAGGTGCTTATTGATGGGGACTCCGGTTTGTGCTTTCGTGATTGTTTCGGGCATACAGAGCTAAATTTGTAGGGGGGAAACAGGGCAAAGAACAAAACTATCAACATCTAATGTTCACAAGTTAGTGTTTTCGGTGGATAAAAAACAATTTGCGGGAGGAAAAATCGCCGGGAGCTTCACCTGGGCCCGCAGGTGGTTATCAACACCTTATCCTGTTTTAATTTATTTGCTTATAAGATTACGGCATATTTTTTATCCACACCTGTTGATCGTTGCGGTTCTGCGCGTTCTTTGGGTTTCCGGGTGGCGGGATTTTTTCATCAACAAGTTATCAACACTGTTGGTAACTTCTGCCGGAAATTGCTTCTGCGATTTTTTTCCGGTATCGCGGCTACACGGCAGAGCGTTTCCTGCCATTTGCTTGTAAGCGTATAATATGCTACATTGGGAGCCCAGATTTTTTACATTATCTCAAAACGTCCGGAGTAACGAGCGATGAAAAGAACATTTCAGCCAAGCAATAGAAAAAGAAGGAACAAGCACGGATTCAGGCAGAGGATGGCCACCAAAAACGGCCGCAGGGTTCTTGCTTCAAGAAGGGCGAAGGGCCGTCACCGTCTTTCCGTCAGCTGCGAAATGGGCACTGCGGTCAAGTAATTTCAGCATCAGAAACCTGCAGGGGGGACCCGGTTTACTCAATTCCGCTCTTTTACGTCTTGACCATAGTGCATGTCAACTCACTGCGAAAGCATGAAATACTGAGGAGAAAGCAACAGATAGCGGAACTTTTCAGGAGCCGGAAAAAACTGAAAGGGGAATTTGTCAGGGTTGTTTACTCGTATGCTGAAAACGGACCGGCTTCCGGTGAGGCTTTGCCGGCAGTCCTGTTTGCCGTGAGCCGCAAAAACGTGCCCGATGCGGCGAGACGCAACAGGATCAAGCGGCTGATGAGGGAGGCTTACCGTCAGGAAAAGGTCGTTCCGCCGGGTGGTAACGTGCCTGAAGGTGAAGAGCGTCGCACAGGGAGGCTCTGTCTTGCGTTCATCTACACGGGCGCCGGTGACCGGTTTCCGGACTTTGCCGTTTTACGAAGGGAAATCAGAAGATTATTGCGTACTATCATAAGCTGCTGAATTTTCATGCAGGCGAAGGTAGATTTCCGGCTTGAATGAGTATCGAGCTGTTTTGTCATGAAGCGTTCAGTTTAGTTTAATCATGGAGAGCATGTCATTGAGGAGGATAGTAAATCTGGTGCCGATAGCGTTGATCAGGTTTTACCGCGCCTACCTTTCACCTCTGCTCGGTCCCTCCTGCAGATATTACCCTACCTGTTCGCAGTATGCGCTTGAAGCGTACGGTGCGCACAATTTTTTTTATGCATCATGGCTGACCATATGGAGGATACTTCGCTGTAATCCTTTTTCAAAAGGCGGTTATGATCCGGTGCCGTTACCATCCGGCAGAACACCGGACAACTTAAATGAAGGCGACAATGGATAGAAATTCAGTGACGGGTCTTGCCCTGATTGCTTTGATCATGATTGTCTGGCTGCAGTTCATGTCGCCGGAAAAAAAAGCCCTTCGGGAAAATGAACCTCCTGGGGCTGCGAAAACGGAACTTGCCGTGCCTGGCGCCGAACAGGCTGCACCGGTGCCGCTTAAGCCGGCAACCGATACGTTCGGGGCTTTCGCAGCGGTTTCCAGCGGCCGTGAAGAGCTGGTGAAAATCGAAAACGATCTCTTTACGATCACGCTCTCCTCGAAAGGCGCCACCATCAGGTCGGTGGTGCTGAAGAAACATCTCGACGGCAAGATGCAGCCCTTCAATCTGGTCAGCGACGCTGATAAAGGGGCGCTTTCCCTTCTCTTTCTGAGCAACGAGGGCATAAAAATCGATACCAGAGACCTCTATTTCAGGCCGCTTTTCACCCAAAAACGCACCACGCTGAGCGGTTCCCAAAGTGTGCTTATCGCATACCGGCTCGACGTCTCTCCGCAGCAGGCTATCGATATTACCTACCGCTTCTCCGGAAACAGCTACAAGGTGGACTACGATGTAAAGCTTACCGGTTTCAACAACGCTCTTGCCGGCAACGAGTACCAGCTTCAGTGGGACGGAGGATTGACCTATACCGAGAAAAACCGTGAGGATGAGTCGCAGAATGCGCTTGCCGGCGCCTATCTCGGAGGCAGCCTGGTGAAGCTGGATGCCTCGAAGGAAAACCAGTCCTATCGTGAGGAGCAGTCCGGTGAGGCGGGATGGGTTGCTGTGCGAAACAAGTATTTTGCCGCGGCGCTGATTCCCGAAAGCAAAACCGACGGCATCTACCTCGAGGGAAAGAGGATTCCCGGGCATTTCGAGAACTATCTCGCATCGCTCAAGATGGGGGTTCCTTCGACCGGTAGCGTCGCCCGTGATCACTACACCCTCTATATCGGCCCGCTTGATTACAATACCGTCAAAAAACTTGGAGCCGGTCTTGAAAAAATCATGGATTTCGGATGGGACTGGCTTACCAGACCGTTTGCGGAGTATATCATTCTGCCGGTTTTTACCTGGATGAACGGTTTTGTAAGCAACTACGGCCTGATCATCATTATTTTCGCCCTGCTCATCAAGCTGGTTACCTATCCGCTGTCGATGGCTTCGACGAAGTCCATGAAAAAAATGGCCGCCCTGCAGCCGGCACTCAAGGATCTTCAGGAGAAGTACAAGGATAATCCGGCAAAACTGCAGAGCGAACTTGGCCGGATCTACAAGGAGGCAGGGGTAAATCCGCTCGGAGGTTGTCTGCCGGTAGTGCTTCAGATGCCGCTTCTGTTTGCGATGTTCTATGTGTTCCGTTCCTCGATTCAGCTTCGCCACCATGGTTTTCTCTGGGCTAAGGATCTTTCGGTTCCCGATTCCATTCTCGACTTCGGGTTCAGCATTCCTGTTTACGGCGACCATATAGCGATATTTCCGATTCTTATGGGCATAACGGTTTTCATCCAGCAGAAAATCACCCCGACCGCCCAGAGCAATGAGCAGATGAAGGTGATGCTCTATGTCTTTCCGGTAATGATGCTCCTGTTTTTCAACAATCTTCCTGCAGGTCTCGGTCTGTATTACCTGATGTTCAACATTTTCAGCGTTGCCCAGCAGTTCTACATCAATTCCACTACCTCGGCCGACGATGTGCCCCAGGCGGCCCTTGCTGCAGCAGCTGCAGCCGCAGCTCCGAAAAAGAAGAAAGGGAGCCCTAAAAAGTAAGGCATTATGGAGCTGGCCGGAGAGATTGATGCCGGGATTTTCCGCTGGATAAACCAGACCATGGTGCATCCGGCTCTTGACGATCTCATGGTGTTTCTTACCACCGTCAAGCTCTCTGCGCATATTTTTCTCCTGGCCGCGCTGTTTATCGTCATCAGAAAACAGCGCGGCGCCTTCGGCGTCCTCTTTTTCATCCTGTTAGCCGTCGGTCTTGCCGACTACACCGCGTCCGGGATCCTCAAACCGCTGGTTCAGCGCATCCGGCCCTGTTTTGCCCTTGAGGGCTGCCGACTCCTGATCGACCAGTCGCACTCCTATTCGTTCGCTTCCTCACATGCGGCCAACTCTGCAGCAGTTGCTTCGATGATCTGGATTTTTTTTCACAGGGGCGAGCCTGTCGAACGGGTTTTCAGTGCGGTGA
>Ga0105105_10000529_pt1 | contig 17365 bp, 21 predicted proteins | sample PPLLaktember2015_4_FD_79108 | JGI IMG/M metagenome (GOLD analysis project Ga0105105, IMG submission 79108) | Freshwater sediment microbial communities from Prairie Pothole Lake near Jamestown, North Dakota, USA - PPLs Lake P8 Core (1) Depth... | ecosystem: Environmental > Aquatic > Freshwater >...
AAGGTTCTACGCCAAATTCAGCCGCGATTTCGCACGCCAAGTTGTAGCGAAACGATCTCTGATAGCCGGGCGGCAGAGCAATATCTGTCGCTAGTGTGGCGGGCTGCGTAAGCGGTTCAATCGAAATAAAGTGCCACTCCAAAGACCGCGTGGGTTTTGGATAAATTGTCATTGAAACGTCAGGATACGTTTCATTAACAAAGATGACCTGCGGATACGTAGAAGTCACCGTTTTGACGGCGATTCCGTTGTACTGTTGTTGATTGATAAACTTAATACCGAAGGACACGTTAGTGCTTGGGTCGCGGTAGTAAGTAGCATCGTCCAATCTGACAGGGCGATTACCCACGAAGTCGCCGGTTGGCCCTAGCGTTCGCGTTATCTCATCAACAGGCCAAGTGAATACTTGATCCTGAGTGCTGAATACCGAAAGTCGTTCAGTGTTCCACGAATCAATCATTTGATTCATAGCAAGAAGAGCGTCGGCAGAAGTCTCGGCAGAGGGTGACTCACCTTCGGCAAGCTGCCCAATCAGGCGCAGTGCGCCGTTAATCAAGTCACCAGCAGTTGCCATCAGGCCCCCTTTTAAACTGCAATTTTTGGCGGTCGTCCTCGCCGTTTTACTTCAAGTTCATTAACTGGCGCGGTGTCCGCTACAGGTTCCTCGGGATTATAGCGCACCCATCCGTTAGATTCATCATGTTCGACTTCAAGTTCCATTGTAGCGATCTTGGTGCCGTGACGTTCATGTTTTAAATAGATGTTCATAGTGTGAACGGGGTCCGAAGACCCCGTTTGGCTTTACAGTACGTGGATCACAGCAAAGTTGATCACAACCGCTTCAGACAACGCGCCGCCTGAAAGGTTGCGCAATGTAATTGTGCAGCTTCCAACGCCTTTGCCGGAAACCCAGCAGTTGTATGCACCAGCAGTAGCACCAGATGCAACACTTAAAACCACAACATCTTTAGCACTGATTGTGCGGTTTGTCAAAGTGAACGTGACGTTCGTGACGTTAGCCAACTCAGCGTTGTTCATGGTAATCTGGCCAGCAGACTTGTTCAAAGTCACGCCAGTTGATTTGCTTGTCAATTGAGTCACTGCGCCGCTTGCTTCTGCGGTGTAACCCAACTCGCCACCAGACATCACAAAGTCAGACCCAATGATGTTTTGGTCTTCGTAGGCAACGCCAATTGATTTGGTATTGGAGGTCATAATTTTTCCTTGTAAAACGGGGGCCGAAGCCCCCGTTTAATCTTTAGGCGATTTTGTAAACTACATAGGCGCCTTCGCCCGTTTTACGGAAGCGGAACAGTGCGCTAGTAGTAGCAGCCAACGAGATAACTGCATTGCCGCCGTTAGTTACGCCAGTGCCGAGAGCAAACGCAGCAGTGTAAGTAGCGGCAGCCGCATTTACCAGCGCCAGATCAAACGTGCTGCCAACGCGAGCGTTGGGGACAGCAGCGTCAATCAGAGCGGCAGTGGGGAGCGTCAAAGTCGCGTTAGCAGTCGGTGTTGCCACCAGCACGCCACCAACAACTTGAGCAGCCGTCAGTGTTGCGGTATCGGTCGCAACTTGAGGGGCAGCGGAATAGCTAAGAATAGTTTCGCCGTTGTTGCCTGAACCGACTTGATAGCCGCCAGCGCCATTAGGAAGAGCCATGATGTATTCCTTTCAATTATTGAGAGACCCCCGGCGAACCGGGGGGTTGCAAACTTAGCCCCAAATACGGCAGGCCATTTGCGGGCGAATTGCGCTGTAGCCGTACAGAACGTCAATACGGCAAGGCATACGGTCGTTGTTGATGTCGTACTGACGCACAACACGCAACGAGATGCCGTTATGCACAGCACGCGAGGCCATATCCACGCCTTGGGGCAGGAGAAGGTCAGCGGTGGCAAACGTAATCGCGTCCTTGTGGTAAACAAGGTTTTGCGCGTATTGCGAAGCAGCGGAACCCAACATAACCACGGCTTTTCCGCTAGCGGGCAGCGCATTGACGGTTGCCAGAGCGTGATTAGCAGAGTACAGAGCCGGGTAGAACTTCAGCGTACCGGTAGTTGTCGCTGTCAGATCTTCAGTCACGGTGAATTGCTGGAGCGAGCCAGTGGATTCGCGGGTCTGCGGATTGACTGCATAGCAATCAGCGATAGTAAACACGTCGCCCACTTTCCAAGTGCTGCCAGTGCCAGTAAAGGCTAGAGCGACGGACGAAGCGCCTTCGGAAGTCACAGCAGCGCCAGTAGTGATGGTTGTACCCCAGTTGCCTGTGGTGTGCTGTTTGATCGACTGGGACATATTGACTTCATCAAAGCCCAGAACGCCTGTGCCCATCATGCCATTCTTGAACTGCTTGGAAATGGTGTCGGTGGGGTTGAACAGACCTTTCAAACCTTCAACCAAGCCAGCGTTAGCAGCCGGATTGACAGTGGCGTAACGGGGCGACATAACCGCCGCGTTTTCGTTCAGCTTCTGTTGAGCTTGCAACAGAACCAACGAAGTGCCGGGCGTCGTGCCGGGGGTACCAACAGAGTTGGCAATGGATTTATAGGCGTTAGCAACGTCGGCGTCGATAGACGAGGCCAGCTGGCTAATACGCGGCTTCAGCACACGTTCTGCGAAGTCATCCAACTGCATGGTCAGTTCGGCAGAAGTGAAGTTCACGCCGATATGCTTTTGGTTGGCAACAGCCAAAGTGGTGAACTGTTCGTTGTCGTCCTGAACTTGCAGGGCGGCACCGTCGGTCACCAGCGCGCGGTCAGGCAGACGGATACGCAGTGTGGAGCCAATTTTGGCGCCTTCAACGGCGAACGAATCGTCGTACTGGCGGTTTACGTTGCGGGTCAGAACAAGATTATTCTCAAGGATTTCCAGCGCCTTGCGAGTAATCATGTCAATGGTAAGGATGCTATTAGCCATGATGTTTTCCTAAAAGAAGTTAGCGGTTACGTTGCGCTTCCAGTTTCCGAATTTGCCGATTACGTTCAGCTTCGATCCATTCCGACGCGTTCATGGTTTTAGTTGAACGGGGGTCAGTCGTATCGTAAGCAGGCGAACCAGAGGTCCGCGCAGTAACAGGCGCAATGGGTGCTGGGGCGCTAGTTGTTTTCTTCATGGGCGGCTCAGAAGCTAACTTAGCCTCGATCCGTCCAATTTCTTTGGCCTGTACGAAAGGCGACAAACGAGAAATGCGGTCAGCTTCCTTTGGGTTGGAGCCAAGGTAATACGCTAAATCTGGCCCTGCATCCGAAGATTGAATCGCTTCCGCCATCGCGTTTGTGATGCGCAGACTGGGGTTATATGCGACTTGTTCAAAGTCCTCATACTTGTCCCTAGCTTGCTCTTCACGCTCTTGATAAGCGTTAAGCAACTCTTGCTGTTGCCGTTGGGCTTCCCGCTGTTGAAGTCGTTCGTCTGCTTTACGATCCGCCAATGCTTCGGCATACGCTTCTACAGATTCAAACTGATCCACTGGCGGAACATCCACCGGCGCACTACGGGGTGCTTGCTGCTGCACTCGTTGCGCTTGATCCCGTTCCCACTTGCGCTGTTCTCTTGCAAGCCTTTTACTAATCGCCGCGTCTAATTCTTCCTGTGTGAAAGTCTTAGATACCGTCTCGGCAATTTCCGGCGTCGAAACTTCAGGTTCAGGTGAGGCCGTCTCAACCTGTTCCGGCGCGGGTACTTCCGCTAATGTTGCAACTTCTTCAGTCATGGTTGATTCCTAAGAATCCCTGATCTAACGGATCAGTACGTTTTGAAAAGCTATGTTACTAATTTTTATACGGAGTGTCACAAAAAGTTTAGCTATGCAGTCGGAAATTGATTGGCAACCCAAACGTACGCTGTTTTTGTTCCTAAAACATATCTGATAAATACGCGGGCCACAGATGACGCGGGGGAAGGAATTGAATATTCACCATCAGGATCGTAATATTCTGTATATAGAGCTGGAACCGCCGCAGATCCCCCAACCTGTGTTAAAACATTTCCTTCGTATTCATCTCTTTCATATGTTCCCCCGGTGTATCCAGTCATTAGTACATTACAATAACTGCCGATAGGCGTTTCTCTAGAGCCTTCATCTATGAGATACAAAACAACATTTATATCTACAGTTGCTTCCCCCGGATTATCAGAAAAATAATTTGCAAAATTTACCCCAACAGGAACTGAAGTCGATTCGGTAGAAAAAGGATCGCAAAAAAGATCCCCGTCTTTAAGCGCACACAGAGTCGTTGTTGTTGGATAATTAACCGCTTGTGGATCACCATAGATCATGGGGTCAGGAACCGGAGCAAATTTACTTCCGGATTGTGCAACTAAAAGACTTTCGGGAAAAGTGTCGGTTACTTCCCAATACCACCTACCTGTTGGGCACCCATATTCAAAAGCTATTGTGAGCGTATCAATATTAGATATAGTAAATGCGGGTGCTGTCGATGGAAAAGGCGGTACGCCCGATGCACCGGATGCACCGTAACTCAACAAAACTGCATTTACCGAACTCATGCAAACCCCACGCCGTTAATAACCCATTTAGTTGAAGTTATTTTTACGGCTGTTGCAATGCTATTTGCGTTAATTGTAAAAGGCGCAGAACTAGCAGACTGAATTTGTTGAAGCGTATCGCTTGTGATTGCTACAGTAAGATCTCCTGCGAGCGCTTCATTTATAAAGGTAACTGTAGTGCCAATCGGAAAAGCTACCGATGAGTTTGCCGGTATAGTAATTGTTCGAGCAGTTGTATCGGTTCCGGGATGATAAACTTGCTTATTTGCGTCAGCCAGCACCAACGTGTAAGCCGAAGTTACTGTAATCTGCTTTAAACCCAGATCAGTCTCTGCCCACTCTACGTTTGTAGCTCCAGAATTGACCCGAAGAGTTTTAAGAGAATTTCCCGCGTATGACGGCAAAAGTTCGGCCACAGGCGTCAGCCCGATCACAATCCAATTAGTGCCGTTAAAGACAATCTGATAAATCAAATTTGTGTCTAGTTGCCCGGAAATAAGTGCATTTCCGTATGAATCCACTACGGGATATGAAGTATCAACATTAACGCCGTTTGACTTAATCTGAAGCGTTACGCTTCCGGTGTTTGAATACGCGGGCTTAAATCTTAAAGACACGCCATCAGACAGCCCCGAGATGACTACATTTGAGGGAAAATTTAATGAGATTAAATTTACTGCCCCTGTATCTACTATGTAGCTATCGGAGAAAATAATGTCGTTCAAATCTAATATTAAATTAGAAATTGGCGTTTTCTTTGTAGACGTGCTTTGCACGATCGGCACAAGTTCAGCGCCGGTCAGCGGAACAATAGCTGAGGGGAGTTCAGAGATTTTTGTGCCGGCCATGTGTGCTTACTCGCAAATAATTAGGACTATTATGCCCAACCCCTAACGGGTTGTGCTGGATATACCAAATACGCAGACCATTCAGGCTTTTCTAGCCCTCTGATATTAACGTGCCAGCCTGTTTGCAGAACATCATCAATCCAAATCTTGCCGATAACATCAAGATCTGCGCCAGGTGTGTGCGTGATCCAGACCGTGCTGCCGTCTTCATCTTCCTCGCGGAACTCGGGCAGTACCGAGATCGCCTCGGCTTCATCAGCAAACTTTAGATAAAAGTCGCTCATACCGTGAGTGCTTGCAATTCGCCATTTGACAACCGGCGTGGGTAGTAAGCAACAGAACGAAGGTGTCCGTTTACTATAGAACCACCTGACAAATAGTTTCCAAGAACTAATCTATCAACAACCGGCACCGCCCCGGCGTTATCCGTAGCTACGACCCCACCATTTACGCAAGCGGCAAAGTCGTCTGCTTTATAGGCAATCGCAGATTTATCTATCATGCCATTTACACCAGTGCCAAGATTGACATCAAATGTATTTGATCCACCTACGGTAACCACAGCACGCCGAGAAGTCTGATTGTAGGAAATCTGAATACGGTTTGCCACTGTATAATCGCTTGCCGCGAGTATTACCGGAAACGCCCCTGTTGCGATATTAAACGCATCGTAACTTACAACAAATGTGCCTTCGACCGGATTAAACCAATCTGAGAAATTAGTCCCTGTCATGAGGGGACTATCTGCTGCGCGGGTCAGGGCCGTGGTCGTGGTTTTGATAGCCGACGATACGCCAAATCCAAGTTCCAGCTGAGGCAAGCCAATGCGGAACGTAATGTCGATTGCCGCGCCAATTGCAAACCCAAAAATAACGGCACTTACAACGCGGGCAGTTAATGCGTTTCCGAGTGTTCCGACAAAAGACGAACGGGTCATTGTTGATCCAGATGATTTCAAATCGATTCCGATCTGTGTTAAATATGCTCCGGATAAGTTGCGCTCAACAATTGCTTGCGTAATGGTATTGATACCCGCAGTCGATCCCCCAACGATTCCGAACCAAAGTGATGATGTCCATACCTGAGCAGGAGCCGCGACAACCTGCGTGCCGGTTTCAAATTGAGCGCCGTATGAAGCGGTGCTTGCTGTTCCAAAATATCGGATATCAATATACTCAATGCCGTTTTGAGTGCCCGTTCCAACAATGGTTTGAGTTAGTGTTCCAAGTCCCGAACCTATGCTTGTCCAATTTGTTGGAACTGTTCCCGGCGTTCCCGCCACTGCCCCCACCATCGTATTGTTACGAATACTGTTGGTGCGGGAAGATTCAATTAAGAACCCAAGCGGCGCTAAGGTAGTTGGGTTGTAGTCAAACCTAGGCGCATTACTCGCAGCGGTTTGAAGAACGCCAGCGCTATCAACGTAAGTCCCCGTTGATGCTCGTGTAAACGTAATGCGCGGGTCAAGCGTTGTGGTTTCGTTAAAACGAAGATTTAACGAAGCGTAAGGCGGGGCATTTTGAAGACTTGGTATTGAGCCAAGCCCAAGCGCTACGCCATTGCGAACACTTGGCCCGAAGCTCATCGAATATTGATCGGTTTGCAGTAAAGAGTACCGCCAGACGACACCTGAATAGCGCTAACGCGCCACGGTGCGCCCGTACCCGAAACGCCAGTACTGGGTTGCGGCAAATGAAACGGGATTGGCGTACCGGCAGGAATGGGCGTGTCGGCTGTTGTGGCCGTAACGCCTTCACCAACGCGAATGTAAGCATCCGTTGTGCACCACACCAGCACACCCTGCGGGCCGGTAGGCCAAGTGGTAGTTACGCCTGCCGTCCCTGTATAGGACACAGATTTGGCGCCGTATGACGCATCCATGCAAGGTCTAAGAAGTTCCATTTTTTACCTCACGCCAAAAAGCGCAGCTTATACAGGGTTGATAGGTATAGCCCAACAATCTCATCAATAATGTTCTGAATCGCGGTACAGTCTTTATCGACTACTTTATACCTGTTGGATTCAATTTCTTCCATTTGCTCTTGCAAGAATTCTACGATATTAGCCGTCTTTTTGGCAGCTTGCAGAGTAATTCCGCCAATTAAACCATGCTTGCCCTGATACGCATCGGCAAACTTATCGGCCAAATCGACAATCTCTTCGTAAAACGTCTGCAACGCCATGTGTTTTGCAAAGCTGCGAGTGTTTAGATGCACGGAATGTGCAACGTCGCGGCTTAAGAACAACAGCCCTACAAAATCAGCGCACTTCATTGCATCCCCTCCATGGGTTGCGGGGCTTGCTCAGGCATCATCGGTTGCGGTTGCTGGCCCATGTCCTGCATTTCTTCACCCGGCAGTTCTTGTCCGGGCATTTCAGCCATTAGGTCGCCGGATGTAATCATGCCGTGTAGGGTGCCCATTACAATGTCTTGGATTTGCTCGGGCGACATACTGGCTTGCACTGCGCTGATCCGTTGCGTTTCGGCTTGATACGCTTTGACCTGAGAATCAAACTCTTTAATCTCAATGTCGCGTGCTTCCATCGACTTGCTGACGTTTTGCAGCATCTGGTGCAGTTGGTCAAGTTCTTGACCCATCGCTTGCATTTGCTGTTCAGCCGCTTGCAACTCCGGCGATTTATCGCCATCTTCCAGCAGCTTCGGATCAATGGTCTTTTTCAGACGCGCTGCGAGTTCATCCGCACCCGGCCAATCCATGTTCTTAACAAACAGATCGCCCGCCACAGCCCACAATTGCGGGCTACCTTGCAGAATCTGACTCATGGCATCCATTGCTTCCTGACGCTTGGTCATGTAGCTCGGGCCAGTGGTCACGCATACATCGTATTTACCGATTCCGGGGTTGTAGATTTTCTTTAACACAACGCCAGTTTCATCCACAATCTTCTTGACCGGCTCTTGTTGCGTCGGATCAATGGACGCCATATCGGTGGCACCATCCATGCCAATAATGCGTGCAATTCGCTGCGTATCGTAGATCTTAGGGATCATATCCACGATTTGGCGCGTAACGTGACGCACGGCGCGGGCCAAGTTATCCACATAGTGATAAGTGCCCGTATCGCCTTGCTTCTCGCGTGCCAGAATAGCCCGCCCGGAGCGTTCGTTGCCCATCATCCCAAGACTGGCGTCATACTGACCCGTCGTTGATTTAATGTCTTCAGAGGCCCCCATTTTGGCTTGAATAAGCCCTGTTTGGGCCATCGGAGGCATGGCACGTTGCGGCAACGGCAGAACAGCGCCTTGACCGTCGGTCACGTCAGGATTGACCTCCAAATAGGGCCAGTTCTGCGTGTTAGCAGTTTTCCACTGTTGCTCGTAGCCTTCAAACTGACCGCCGTACCCAATGAACGGCGCTTTGGGGGCAAGCGCCAACATCTCGGCTTCTTGGCTAACCCAATAGTTGTACATACGCTGCGCGTCCTTGGCGTTACGCACAAGACCGGACATATAGATGCGGCCATCAACTTCAAATTCGTTACCCACGACCTTCACGACGGGGATGTACTTGCCCGCCCATTCGCGTTCTTCAAGAATCTCGTAGCCGTTGATCTTGCACCATTTGACCTTCTGACGATCAACCCGGCGAGTCTTAACAGGCTTCATGCCCATAGACTTCATCTGCTTGTCTTCAGGCGAGCCTTCAAACGCAGTTTCATTGCCGTAGTACAGATTCAGCGTAGCCATCTCATGGTCAATGTGGAAGTATTCGGCAATCCGAATAGTGTTCTCATTAAGCCACTGATTGATCGACTGATCGCCCACACCCATTTGTTGCAGCGTCGTCACGGGTGACGCATCCGGAAACATACGCTCGTATTCTTCTTTGGTAATGTCTTCCGTGATGAAGCACCATTGGGCATCCGCGCCGCAAGGGTCTTGGATCATTGGATCCATGTATACCGAAAAGCTATTACGAACGCGACCAATCTTGATGTCTTGGTCAAACGTGTTCTCGTCGCAGTACTCGGTCAGGATACGAATGTAGCCTTCGCCGTATGCCACCTGATTCTCACAGGCAGTGTCGTAGGCCACGTCAGCGTCGGAGATGTATTCAATGTGCCGAACGATGCCGTCAAAGATCTCGGCAACTTCAATGTCAGCTTTGTCGTCAGCGGGAATGACCTTACCGGCTGGCCGGTTCTGGCGTTGGTCGTTTGTAACCTGTTTAACGTGCTGTGGCAGCTTGTTGATGGTCAGGCAAGGGCGAGCATTGATCGTCTGCCCTTGCACCGCGCCACGGGTCGCTAGAACATCCGCAGGCCATTGCCAATGGTTGTCTGGCGAACCCGCAAAGAACCGCAGATCGTCCAATTCATCTTCGCGGCTTTCAGAATAGGCTGAAATAGCCAGATTAAGCCTAGACCGCGCGGTTGATAGCAGTTCTTCGTCACGTTTTGCCATTACTTACCCTTTTTAGGTGCCGCAGCTTTACGCTGAACACTATACGCGATTGCTAACGCTTGTTTCTGCGGTTTGCCGTGCGCCATCTCAGTTTTTACGTTCTTGGCAAACGCATCTTTGCTAGTCGATTTTTTCAATGGCATATCAACTTCCCATCCATGAATTGATAACGCTGTTACCTTGATAAGTACGCGGTTTATTCTTATCAGCATACTCTTTATGGGCAACAGGAAATGCAAACGTCACTGCCAGCGCGTCAGCCGCATCCGGAGATGCCAATCCTCGGGCTTTCATCTCCTTTTTACCTTCAAGGAAGATAGTCCCTTTGGAATCCGGCTTCTTAGTGGGGCCAATAAGGTCTGATTTTAACTGCCGATCTGTGGGAATACTAGCAGTTCTCAGCCATTCACGCATGGCGCCCCACATCTCAGCCCGCCGATTACCCCACATAATGGGTTTAGACGACTTCCAACCAAAATTAACGCCTCTAACCTTGTACCGCTGCTCGGTTAGCCGATCCAAAATACCGTAACCCAACCCGCCTTCATCAATAACCGTCAGCGCAGGCCGGAACTGCTCAATCGCCTCAATTACCCGCCCCACGATAGTCATGGTGTCCTCACCCTGATACCGTTTGATCGAGATAATGTCCCGCCCCTGCCGCGCCAGTATCACCGTCGAGTCAGCCCCGCTTCGCGCCGGATCCACGCCCACGATGATCGGCGCACTAGTGTCCTGATACCGTGGCCGTGCCTGCGCTTCATCGACCAGCACCGGCGAGATGAACTGATCCTCGCCCGCGCTGGGGAACTCCCCATACACTTCAATCCGCGCTTGGCTGGAATCCTCGCCGTACTCCGCGATGATCTGCTCATACACTTGTATGTCCGTACCTTCGACCGTACGTGCATCAATATTGCGCGTCTTCCAGAAGTTACGTTTCGAGTTAAAGCACTCGAAGAAGTACCCCGTGTTGCGTCGCGGGTTACTAAACGCAAACCAGTACCGATCCAGAATGTTTTCAGTGAAGAACCCCGCGCCCACCGACCAGATTGCGTCCGGTATGCCAGACGCCTCATCAAAGATCACCATCATGCCGTCGTGGTTGTGCACCCCCGCATAACTATCCGGGTTTTCCTCCGACCACAACTTACCCTCAGCCGACCAGTAGCGCGTGCCCTTCTTCAAGTCGCGCTCAACCAGTTCCGTGAGCCACTGCGCGGGCAGCAGCTTGGTCGCCGAGATCTCCCACCAATGCGTGTTGATTGCCATCGCCGCCCACTTGGACAACTCACCCCATGTGACTGAGCGTAGCTGCGCCTCACTATTAGCGCTGACGATGACCGTCGCACCAATCCGCGTCGTCAGCATCCACAGAATCAGCCAACTGACCAACGCCGACTTGCCAATACCGCGTCCTGAAGACACCGCCTGCCGCAGGGTGTCCATCTGCAACTGGCCTTGGTTCGCCTTGATGTGATCGCCGATGCTCCGCAGCACATCCCGTTGCCATTTACGCGGCCCGCTAAACTTAGCCAAGGGCGTGTTCGGCTGACCCCAAGGAAATGCAAACAGCACAAACGCTTCCGGGTCGTCCTTAATCTGTGGCGACCACAACCGAGTCATCAATAACTGTTCATCTTCAGACGAATAGATCGGCTTCTGCAAAGCTAACCCCTAAAAAAGTTAGGATGAAAAATAAGCGCAGCAGAATCGTACGCCGCGCCCGCTTCTTTAGCCGTTGCAAAATAACCTAAGTATTTAGGTACATTATTTACCCAAATGCAAGCGCGCCATCTTTTTGTGCGAGCAAAATAAATGACGCCTTTGTAGCCGGAAGTATTGTTGCATGGGGCTGTACGATTGTGTTGATTTTCGCCTTTTGTGACTGCCCTAAGATTATGAAACTTGTTGTTTGACGGGTCGCGGTCAATGTGATCTATAACCAGCGGGAGATCGCCAGTCATATATAGCCAAGCCAGTCTGTGCGCGTAATATTGCTTTGCATCTACGCACACTTTTTTGTAGCCATCTGCGCGGGTAGTACCTGCAATTCTTCCGTTTTTACGGGTAAAAACGCCGGTATCCGGACTGTAATCCAGTAGCTGTTTAAGCCGATTTTGAGTTAAAGTATTTGTAGCCATTCACGACCTCCTGAGTCGATAGATTGGTTAGAAGCCCTTTTGTGTTTGCGCGCTCAAGGGCTTTGTCAATTATAAAGCATTACTTTAGAACCTCACCCTCAATGACGCGCTCTTGCGCGGCGTGTAGCGCCTGCGTGATCGAAATGCGCGTATGCACATCCACGTTGATCTCCTGCTTGGGCGTCCAGTCGTGTCGGTTCTGAAGGATCGCCAACGCTGCTTTGATGTCGCCATCCATTGCTGCGTCGTGCATTACTTTAGATAACCGCACTTCTGCGTCTGCTTTGCCTTTTAGCGCCGCCATCTCTGCAACCGAATCTATCTGACACAGTTGCCGATATTCGGATGGCAACATACCAGCAGCCAGCGCCAATGCGTCGCCTTTGAGTCCTAGCGCAGCCGCATCATAGATCGCCTGTAAGCGCGTCTCTGTGGCTTTTAGCTGCCTAGGTGAATGAGGGATAGATAGCATCATAGGCTTTATATAGCACTGTTTTGCGCGGTTATAAAGAGTTCTACAGACTTTTTGTTATAACTGTAAGAATTTATCGTACATCTAAAAAATAATATCAAAATTTTTGTAAGGAACAATCGTACGACTTACAAACTAATATCAAAATTTTTGTGGCCCCTCCCATAACTGACCACGACCTGCGCCGGCCCTACCCGGGGGCCTGTTTGCACAATGCACAACTGCGTGGCTTGCAAACTGCATCGAGCTGGCGGCGTGCGGCTAACGGCTGATGTGCAATATGTGTCATGCAAACAGATGACACATATGACACATAAGGGCTGATGTGCCAATGTGCCGTTTGCGCGCCCGGTTTGCAGTCGCGCTAGGGCGTAAGGTCTATGTGTCGTATGTGCCATGCAAACAAAAGACACATACGACACATGGGGAGGGCTAAATGCGCGGGGGTTGGCGGGTGCGCGGGCGATGTGCCATTGCATACGTCACTCATGTGCCACCGCTTGGCACATCATAACTAATTGATTACGCAGCTAAATACGCCCCGATGTGTCAAATGTGTCACTTTTTGCTGTCGGTCCAGCTATATAGTAGTACTACTATACGTATACACAGTACTTTTATTATCTATCTATCTATCAATCTAAAAGAACACATTTGACACATCACAGCAAAAAAGCCTTATGGCTCAGCGCCTTACCCATGTGCCACCGCCCCAAAATTCGCGACTCATAAGAGACACATCGCGACACATCCCTTTTCTTATGTGTCAAATGAGCACTTCTTTCAAACTTTGTTAAAAATTCTCTTGCATGATGTCAAAACATCCCTTACAATAGAGGCATCAACTAACGAAAGGAAACGAAATGCTCACAGTAACTTTATCCGACGATGTAAGCAAAGCCGCAGAAACAGCAATTCGCGCGTATCTCGATCGCGCAGTTATCGAAAACCCGTCGCTTAACGGCGCTGAAATTGCCATTGTTCGCGGCGATTACATTTCGATAGATGGGGCAGATGAAATTGTCGGCGCGCAATTGCTAGCGGCCGTACATCAGATCATCACCGGCGTAGATGCCTTTTAATAACATCAACTAACAGGAGCGCAAACCATGCAAACGAAAAAACTTAACACTGAAGACATTATCGACGTGCGCAACATGATCGAACGATATGAGACGTTGGAAAACGAGATGACTGTATCGGACACACTGGCAGAATCACTCGCCCTTGCTGCAATTCTTGATGACCTCAAAAGCAACGGCGGCGATGAAGAATGGCGCGGCGGCTGGTACCCGGTAACGCTCATTCGTGATAGCTACTTCAAAACGTACGCGCAGGAACTCGCAGAAGAGTGCGACATGATCGACGAAAAAGCGCAGTGGCCGATGAACTGCATCAATTGGGATCAGGCCGCTCTTGAGCTTCAATACGATTACACGTCATGCGACATTGGCGGCATAACATACTGGTATCGCTAATTATGACTACATGGAAAGACTACGCCGCCGCTATCGCCTTCGGGCTAGCTTTCGCGCTACTAGCAGCGCTATTCATCTAAAGGGGTTTGATATGCAGATAACCCGCGCACAAGCGCGCTTCCTCACTCTCACCGGCGCCGCTCACGTAGTGGGCACGCTAGGATCGTTTCATCTACTTAACACAGGGGAGTTTTTTAAATGATTGATAATCTTAAACACGCGGCCCGGAATGACGGCGCATTTATCGGCGGCGGCGCATTTACGCAAGAAGAATGTAAACAAGCCGCCGCCCTGCTTGAAGCCGCGCCTGACTTGCTGGCCGAGTTAGTAAAAATAACAGATGCATATGCTCAGGCAATGAAAGATGCAGGCGTTACGCACTACCCTGAGGCGCTTGTGGTGGTACGGCAAGCCCGCGCTGCAATCGCAAAAGCTACTGGGGGCGCAAAATGATCCGTTTTACGTACGATTACGAGGGTATCTTGATCGACTGCCTTCTGGAATACACTCCCGCCGTTATAGGCGCACGCGAGCGCGGCATGGGGGGACTACCCCTAGAGCCGGATTATCCGGCATCTACCGAGCTTCTAGAAGCCCGCGTGGGTAACATCGACATCCTGCCCCTGCTACGCCCTAAGACGATTGAAGACATCGAATGGGAGGCGCTACTGTGCTGCTAGCGGCGGCGGTCGCCGCGCTTATCGCTTATCTACTCGACCTATGACTACACAAAGAAACGGCCCCTTAATTGGGGCCGTTTCTCTTAGTGCTTCACCGCGCTCACTTTACTTGCCGCAACGCCCCGCCCACTACACCGGGGGGTGCATCTTCTGCCATCCTTCGCAGGTCTGACTTGCTGTGTAAGGCGATCATCTCGGGAGCAACGAAAACGTGCTTCTTCGTCTTAAATTCGGTCGACGTAAGCCGGCCCATGTCTACCCACCCCGCATCTTTAAGCGCTGCGAATAGGGCAGATTGATGAACGCGAATACCAGTGGACGTGCTACCGATAAGCCGATCACAAACGGCGTGCCATGGGGCACCTATCACGCCTTTAGCAAACTCGCCGATACGCCTTTCCATCAGCTCGACAAGGTGCGACTCCACACCGGAGCGGCCGGTCTGTACCATGATCGCTTTTGCTTCCGTCATAGGAGGAGGCGCGGCCGGGTTCCATCGGCTCACGTCGCGGCTTGCCAGATAACCCGCCACGGCCTCGAACCCGCCCGACTGATACCACGCCCACAGCGCACTAGCCTCACGCTCACTCAGGCGACCAGCATCCGACCACAAGCAAAACCACCGGCGATCGTCACTAGGTATCGTGATAGCAGCACGCTCATTGGAAAACGCGACCACCAGCACGCGGTTTAACGCGTCATAGGGGTGCGCTCCCTTACGGTGAATGGTTAGATACTCGGGCGGGGCTGCAATCACGGGCTTGAGGGTGTTTTCAAGCGCGCGACGATCCTTAGCATCAGACTGCCGCAGCTCTGCGATTTCCATCACTTCGCACTCCAACGCGTAACCCCACTGCGAGGTTAGCTCTTCGGTGCGCACAATGGAACAATTGTGTTTGCCCTTACCGCCTACCGCGTAGAAGAAAGGCGCGAATAGGGTGTCTTTACCTGACCCGGGGTTACCTCCTAACAGGACGGCGTGATTGATCTTAACGTCGGGGTGCTGCACTTTATGGGCCAGCACGTTCAAGAGGTGCTCGCGTTCATAATCTTCGGGCACCATACGGTTCAAATGCGCTAACCACGGCGATACATCGGCCACGGCGGTAGCAGGACGGGCATCCTGCCAGCGATTGCCATATACCCGACCTTCACGGGCCACCAAGACGGATTCGCCTGCGGCATAGGTCAAACCGTCCAGCACACGCGCGCCCATCGCCTGCCGATTTTGGTCGTAGCAGCTTGACGCTTCGATTTTCGTCCCTGTGTGGATACTCTTACAGGACACGTGACGGTAAAGCGCGTCAAAAGCGCGGCGCGTCAATACCCGGCGTTCGATTAGATCAAAGTAGGCATCATCCGTCATTACATAGGCGAAACGATCGTACCAACCGGCCTTATCAATCCGTCCCAGTTCCTTACGATCTACTTCCGCAACGACTGCGGCGGCGGCATCAGGATAGGCTTCAGTAGGAGCGATCTTGGTGCGCATATCGCTCATCACCTGCGCTAGCAACTCCTCACGCAGACCGGGCGAGACAGACGGGCCGCCCTCAGCGGCCACCCATGCGAGGTAACGCGTGCTGTCCCAATCGCAGCAATGCGCGTGCAGGCACACGTAAGCGCGATTAACGGCATGGTAACGGCCCTCTGGATTGCCGTCGGTATGAGATTCAGCGTTAGGGCACATTACGCCAGACCAACCCTCAGGGTTACGCTCACGGATCAACTGCCCACGCTCACGCACCCACGCTAACACCACGTCCTTGCCGTCATCCTCAAGCTCTACGCGACGGATCCGGGCGGTATCGGCCTCGGCGGGCACCACGTTCAGAGCGGCGCAGATCTGCTCAAGCGTAAATTCGCGCTCAGGGCAAAACTCGACTAATCTGGATTCGAACCCTTCACGCCCCGGCTTCAAATTGATCGAACCGGGCAGGCGGAAGTTACGCACTGCATTGATTGCGCCCTTGTCGGTGTATCCGGCATCGGCAATGGCTTTAATGGCCGCGCTAAACTCCTGCGAAGTAGGCTGCTCGCTGAATACATATCCCCACTGAAAATTGTCGGGCGACGTTTCCATCTTCCACGTGGGTTCCAATGGCGGAACTTCGGATTTGGTGCCTACGTCATCCAGCACCATGACCGTGACAAAATCGGCATTGGCAGCAGACGCGGAAGGTTTGCCGTCCTTAAAGCGAGACACGATGAATGACCCGGTGTTGCCGTACCACGCGTGCCCCGGCTTCCATGCGCTGGGCAGATAAGCGGGCCACGAACATTTGATTGCACCATCGGCATGGGTTTCGCCGTTCTTATTTGGTTTTTGCTTGACAATTAAAGCGGTTTCGCCATCACACGCCAACGACGTGATAAAATCAAGAAATTGCATTTCATTCCTCCCAAGGAAAAGCCCCGTTATTTCCCGTAACGGGGCATTTTTTTGACTTCTACATCCAAAGGCAACCCTTCCGCCCATACAGGCGGCGCTTTCATGGTCTCGGCAAGCTTATCCATTGCGGAATCAGCCGCCGTTTCATCTACTTCTAAAACAATTTCGTCATGCACGTGTAGGACAATGTCATCAATCTGGCGCAAAGAATGGCGCAACAGATCGTTGGCAATTGCTTGCGTAATATTCTCGCACGCCAGACCTTTCCACAACCGGGCACGCGGCCATTCTTTTGCGTCTGCCGTAGGCTTCCACGCGGCCTTTGCGTATGTGACACCCTCGGCCTCATTCCGCGCAAAGGGGTAGCACAATATACGACCAGACGGCAGCGCATACCAGAGGTGCAACCCAT
>Ga0105105_10000530_pt1 | contig 17315 bp, 15 predicted proteins | sample PPLLaktember2015_4_FD_79108 | JGI IMG/M metagenome (GOLD analysis project Ga0105105, IMG submission 79108) | Freshwater sediment microbial communities from Prairie Pothole Lake near Jamestown, North Dakota, USA - PPLs Lake P8 Core (1) Depth... | ecosystem: Environmental > Aquatic > Freshwater >...
CCGTCGCCCATCGCGAGCGCGGCCAGCGCCATGTGCCAGTGCAGGTGGCCGTGCATCATGCCGTCGCGCGGATAGCCGTCGACCCAGGCGCCCAGCCACGCGAGGCCCGCGCCGTCCTCGCCGCACTCGTAGTCGACGTGCGCGCGGACGTGCGCGCCGTTGGCGTTGCCGGGCTGCGCGTCGAGCGAGCGCTCGATGTCGCGGCGAGCCGCATCGAGCGCGCCGGTCTCGCAGCGCGCGAAGGCGCGCATCGCGAGGTACCACCAGTCGTCGCCGCAGGCGGACTCGAAGGGCGTGAGGAAGGCCTCGAGCGCGGCCTCGCGGCCGGCGAGGCCCGAGAAGCCGAACAGCCCGAAGACGCCGGTGCAGGGCGCCATGACGAGCCGGTCGCGCGGATGGCGGGCGAGGTGCGCGCGGATCGCATCGAGGGCACCGGCGGCATCGCCCAGCACGACGCGCTCGAGCGCGAGCACGTGACCGCGCTCGCGGTCGCCCAGGCCTTCGGCGAGGGCGACCGCCTCGGCGATCGAGGCCCGCGCCGCGGCGCCGCGGCCGTGCGCCTGATGCGCGCGCGCGAGCGCGGCGTGCGGCAGCGCGAAGCGCGGGTCGGCCTCGATGGCCCGCCCGAGCGCGGCCTCGATGCCGGGCTGCGCGCACAGGAGCCGCCCGACGCCGTCGACGTACGCGTCGCGTGCGGCGGCCGATGCGGTGGACAGCGGCAGGCCGCGGTCGTCCTCGTGGATCATCGTGTCGTCCTCATGGCACCAGGGGCTCGCCGTCGCACGCCCGGTCGTACACCATGCGCCCGTCGACCACGGTCTGCTCGACCGCGATCACCGGCAGCCGTTCGAGCGGGCAGGCGAGCGGGTCGTCGGCGAGCACGGTGAAGTCGGCGTCGCGGCCCACGGCCAGCGGTCCGCGCCGGTCTTCGTCCCAGCTCAGCACGTGGCCGGCGACGGTGGACAGCCGCAGCGCCTCGAGGCGCGACAGGCCGCTGTCGCCGAGCGTGGTGCCGGTGTCGGCGTCGTGCCGTGCGAGCGCCTGCCACATCGCGAACAGCATCGAGTGCGGCACGCCGTCGGTGGAGAGCGCCACCGGCACGCCGCCGTCGAGCAGCGCGCGGATCGGCGTGCCGGCCGCGCCCAGCGCATCGAGCCCGAAGCGGTCGGTCGCGTGGTGCATGAAGGAGGGCGTGACGGTGGCGATCAGGCCGAGCACGCGCATGCGCTCGATCTGCGCGGGTGTCGCCGCGACGACGTGCACCGCGACCCAGCGTCGGTCGCGGATCGACACCCTCGCGTCGATCGCCTCGAACGCCTGCAGCACGCGCTCGAGCTCGTAGCAGACGAGCACGCTCACCCGCAGCCCGCGGCGCGCGGCCTCGACCCCGAGTTCGACGAGGCGTTCCTGCGGCAGCGCCTGGTAGAAGTGCCCGGCCCAGTGCTCGTACGGATGGCCGCGCGCCAGCACGCAGGCGACCTGCGGGTCGGCGACATCCAGACACAGACCCTCTTCGCGCAGCAGGCCGGTGGCGGTGCCGTGGCCCGCCAGGCGCGGCGCCCAGGTGCCGAGCTGCGCGGCGATCGCGGCGTCGCCGTAGGCGGCGCTCGGCACGCTGAGCGCCGCCTGCATGCGCACGGTGAGCTCGCCGGCGGCGGCGAGCTGGCGGTAGGCGTCGATCACGGCGGGCGTCAGGCCGTGGCCCTCGAACGCGCCGGTCACGCCGGCGGCGCTGGTCAGGCGGGTGGCGACGCGCAGGCCCTCGAGGCGGTCCTCGAACGAGAAGCGCGGCACGCAGTCGAAGAGCACGTACTCGAGCGTGGGCGCGCGGTTGCGCTCGAGGAACACGCCGGTGGGCTCGCCCGCGGCGTCGCGCAGGATCTCGATCTTGTGGGGCGCGGGCGTGTCGCGGCCGACGCCGGCCAGCGCGAGCGCGCGCGAGTTCGCGACGGCGGGCAGCGGCAGGCGCGTCCACCAGCCCCAGGGCGAGCGGATGAACACCGGGTGGTCGGGCGCGGCGCGGTCGAGGTCGTGGCGGTCGGGAAAGCGCCCCTCGGCGAGCTGCGACGCATCGCTGACGTAGCCGTCGGGCGGTGCGCCCATCGGCAGCGTGACGATCCACTCGCCGGGCGGCGTGCGGGCGGCGGCCTCGCGCACCGCGTCGCAGATCTCGGCGACGGAGCGGCAGTGCGCGATCGGCACGCCGGCGCGCGCGCGCAGCCCGAGGCGGTCCATGTGCGGATGCGCGTCGTAGAAGCCGGGCACCACCGTGCGGCCGGCCAGGTCGACGACGCGGGTGTGCGGCGTGCGCAGCGCGAGCACGTCGGCGTCGCGGCCGACGGCGACGATGCGCCCGTCGGCGACCGCGAGCGCGGAGACGGTCCGGTCGGCGGCGTCCAGGGTGTGGACGGTGCCGCCATGCAGGATCAGCGGGCCGGGCGCGGTGGGAGCGGGCATCGGGGGATTGTAGGGGGCAGGCCGGTGGACACGTTCCCGCGGGAACGCATTTCAATGCGTCGGACGGTCGCGGACGCATCCGCCAACCCCGTCGTGCCGTCCGGCGCCCATCGATCTTCCGGAACGCCGCACGCCCGACGGCGGTCGGCTGAGGTACGGTGCCTCCGCATCGTCCCTCCGCATCCCCAGGAGTCTCCCCCCTTGACCGACCTCGCCTGGCTCTCCGGAAAGCAGCTCGCCGCACGCATCCGCCGCGGCGAGCTCTCCTCGCTCGAGGCCCTCGACGCGACGCTCGCCCGCATGGAGCGGCTCAACCCCGCGATCAACGCCATCGTCACGACGGACGTGCCGCGCGCGCGCCGGCAGGCGAAGGCCGCCGATCGCGCCCGCGCCAAGGGCGCGAAGCTCGGGCCCCTGCACGGCGTGCCGATGACGGTGAAGGAGTCGTTCGACGTCGCCGGCATGGCGACCACCGTCGGCTTCATGGAGCAGCGCGGCAACCGGCCGACGCAGGACGCGCTCGTCGTTCAGCGGCTGGCCGCGGCGGGCGCGATCGTCTTCGGCAAGACCAACCTGCCGGTGGCGATGGCCGACTGGCAGTCGTTCAACCCGGTCTACGGCACGACCAACAACCCCTGGGATCCGACGCGTGTGCCGGGCGGTTCCTCGGGCGGCTCGGCGGCGGCGCTGGCCGCGGGTCTGACGCCGCTGGAGTTCGGCTCGGACATCGGCGCGTCGATCCGCAATCCGGCGCACTACTGCGGCGTGTTCGGCCACAAGCCGACGATCGGCATCGTGCCCTCGCGCGGCCACGGGCTGCCGCCCTACGTGCACGACCGCGACATCGCCGCCTGCGGCCCGCTCGCCCGCACGGCGGCCGACCTGCGTCTGCTGCTCGAGGCGACCGCGGGCGCGGACCCGGACTGGCAGGCGGGCTGGCAGGTGGCGCTGCCGGCCTCGAAGCGGCGCACGCTCAAGGGGCTGCGGGTGGGCGTGCTGCTGTCGGCGCCCACGGCCGACGTGGACCGCGGCGTGCAGGACGTGCTGGCCACGCTCGCGCGCGGGATGAAGTCGGCCGGGGCGAAGGTCGATCTCGCGCCCGCGCCGCCCTTCGACCTGGCCGACAACCACAACACCTACTTCATGCTGCTGCGCGCGGCGACCAGCGCATCGGTCACCGACGCGCAGGTGGCCGCGGCCGCGAAGCGCCGACCGAAGGTGCGCGACGACGACTGGTCGTACACCGCGATGCTGGCGCGCGCCTGGACGCTGTCGCAGCGCGACTGGCACCACTGGAACGCGCGCCGGATGGCGATGACCGAGGGCTGGATGCGCTGGTTCGAGCGCTACGACGTGATGCTCTGCCCGACGGCGTCGACGACCGCGTTCCCGCACATGCAGACCGGCGAGCGCTGGGAGCGGATGATCGACGTGAACGGCGTGCCGCAGCCGACCACGACGCAGATGTTCTGGGCGGGCTTCGGCGCGGTCTGCGGCCTGCCGGCGACGGTGATGCCGGCGGGCCTCGCGGCGGACGGGCTGCCGGTGGGCGCGCAGCTGATCGGCACGCGCGGCGCGGACCTCGACCTGCTGGCGATCGCGGGGCTGCTCGAGCGCGAAGGCTGCGTCGGCTTCAGGGCGCCGCCGGGCTACGCGTGAGTCGGCGTGCCGCTCAGCGCGCCACCGGCACCACGATCTCGTTGCGCCGCATGAAGGGCAGCTGCCAGGGCGGGTCGTAGCGCGCGAGCTGCGGCGGGCCGGCGGGCCTCATGCCCTTGGTGCCCATCCAGGCGAGCAGCTCGGCGGTGTTGGTTCGCACCTTGTCCTCGCCGGTGAAGCCCGAGAACACCAGCACCGCGTGCCGTCCGCCGGGCACCTCGCGCAGCACGACCGCGGCATCGTCGGGGCGCGGCAGCGTCGCGAGGGTGTACGAGGCCGGCATCGTGAAGCGGATCGTCCAACGCCCTTCGCCCGAGAGCGCATCGCTCCCCTGTCGCTCCGCGCTCACCGGCGCGGTCATCGCGATCTTCTCGGAGGCGGCCTCGATGCCGACCGGTGCGGTCATCTCGATCTTCTCGGAGCCGGAGGCGCGCACCGATCGGTTGGCACCGAAGATGTACGCGGCGATCGTGCGGAAGCCCCGGTTCGACGCGCCGGACAGGTCGCCGTCGACGACGGTCTCGGCGACGATCGTCGGCGCGTAGTCGCGCAGCTCGATGCGGCCGTCGCGCTCGACGACGGTGTGGGCGGGTTCCTCGATGGCCATGGTCGGGCTCGGATGGGTGAGCGTGACCGCCACGAGGGCGGCGAGGGTGATCGAGGTCAGGCGCATGGCGGATCCGGGAGGGCAGGTCGGCGTGATGCTACGGGGTCGTGATGGCGCCCGAGGCGCCAACGCCGCCGTTCGACCGCCTCGGGTCCGAGTCGTGACGCCTGCGTCCCGAACGCCTACGATGGGAGCATCCGGACCGGCATCCCGCCTGGACGAGGAGACCCCCATGCTCAGACTGCTGATCGCGGTCGATGGATCCGAACACTCGCGCAATGCGATCGATGCCGCCGCGCGGCTGGGTCGCGAAGGCGAGGTCGAGGCCCTGTTCGTGCACGTGCGCGAGGGCCCGACCTACCATGGCGATCTCACCCCGCGCGAGTACGAGCGCATCGGCGAGCAGTCGCGGCTGCATCAGACCCAGGTGCTCGACGGCGCGCTCGCCCATGCGCGGCAGGTCGGCCTGGTGCGGGTGGAGGCGCTCGCCGAGGAGGGCACGCCCGACGTCGACATCCCGCGCGTGGCCACGCAGCGCTCGGCCGACATGATCGTCATGGGCACGCGCGGGCTGGGCGCGGTCGGCGCGCTGCTGCTCGGCTCGACCGCGCAGCGCGTGGTGCACAACGCGAGCGTGCCGGTGCTGCTGGTGAAGTGACGGCGCGATGACGTCCCGCTGAGCCGCGGATCGCGCCGGGCCCCTCAGTGGGTCGCGCCGCGGCCCTGCTCGAAGAAGAAGCGCAGCATCTCGCCGGTGGCGTCCGGGCCGCTCGGGTCGGTGTACGACCCGGCGCGCTGCCCGCCCGACCAGGCGTGGCCGGCGCCGTGCACGACCCAGTGCTCGACCTCGGGTCCGGCGCCGCTCGCGCCATGGACGTGCCGCGTCCAGCGCCGGCCCGCGCCGGCGGTGCCCTGCTCGCTGCGGTCGGGCGCAGCGGGGGTCGCCGCCGCCACCATGCGCGCGCCGTTGTCCGGATGCACGGTCGCGTCGCGGTCGCCGTGGAAGACGATGGTCGGCACCGCGACCGGCATGCCCCGCGTTCCCGCGGGAACGCCGCCGCGCATCGCGGCGAGCGCCTCGGGCAGGCTGGTCGCGGCGCCCGGCGCCAGCCCCGAGTGCACGCCGACCGCGGCGAACAGCTCGGGCCAGCAGGCGGCGACCACGGCCGCCATCGCGCCGCCGGCCGACAGTCCGGCGATGTAGACGCGGCGCGGATCGATGCGGTGGCGCTGCACGATCGCCTGCGTCATCGACGCGATCAGCGCGGGCTCGCCGCGGTGGCGCTGCTGATGCGTGTGCTTGAACCAGTTCCAGCAGCCCTGCGCGTTCGCCTTGCGCGACTGCGCCGGATACAGCACGAAGAAGCCCTGCTCGCGGGCCCGCTCGTTCATGCCGGTGCCGGCGGCGAAGTCGTCGGGGTCCTGCGTGCAGCCGTGCAGCATGACCACGAGCGGCAGCGCGCGCCCGGTCGCGCCCGGCGGCACGTAGAGCTTGTAGTCGCGCGACATCCCGCCGTGGGCGTGGCGGCCGGCGATGAAGGCGCCGTCGGGGTGGGCGTCGACGTCGGTGTCCGTGACCGGCTCCGCGAAGGGCGCTGCGAAGGGCGTCACGAAGGCTTCGGTGAACGCATCGCCACCCTTCGGTCCGGCCGCGTCCGGCGCCCGCGGCGGGCGGGGCCGTGCCGGCAGCGCGCGCGAAGGCACCTCCACGATGCAGCCGTCGAGCACCTCGGCGCCGGCGCCCGAGCCGGGACGGCCGGTGCCCGCGGGAGCGGCTCGACGCTCGGCCGCCGCGGCTGCCGCGCCGCCGAGTGCGCGCTGGATCACGCGGGTCGCGTCGTCCAGCCTGCCCTCGCGGGTCAGGCGGGTGGCTTCGCGCATCAGGTCCTGGAACATCGGGTCCATTCGTATCCTTGGGGTGAGGGAACGGGTCAGCGCAGCCGTGCGGCGAGCGCTGCCCTGACGGCCGGGCTCGCATGGAGCGCACCGAGCACGTCGATCGATTCGATGGTGGCGAGCGCGAGCTCGGGGCTCACGTCGTCGGCGATGACCGCGAGGCCGAGCACGCGGATGCGCAGCCGGTCGCCGGCCGCCTGCAGCGCCTGCAGGTCGGCGGCCTCGAAGCGCTGCAGGCCGAGCACCAGGGTGCGGCGGGCGACGGCCTGGACCACCGCGTCGCCGTGGCGGGCGAGCTGATTGCGGATCGCGGCACGGATGAAGTCGCTGCGGTTGCCGTAGAAGCCTTCGGCGACCAGCAGGTCGACCTGGCCGAGGTCGACGAAGCCGAGGTTGATCGTGATCTTCTCGGACTCGGGCGGTCGCGTCCGGGGGGCGGAAAGAGGCGTGGAGGGCATGTTTACCATCCTACAGCCATCCAGGTGGATGGCAAAGTAGGATGGCAGGCCGACCCGCGGTCGGTTCGTCGGGTGCGCTTCTTGCCCCCTGGACGGGTGGGATCCGGGGACGACAGACGATGGACGGGACTCGCCACGTGCTGGTCGTCGACGACGAGGACGACTTCGTGGACATGATGCGCGTGCTGCTGGAGCTCGAACGGTTCCAGGTCAGCAGCAGTTCGAGCGCCCCATCGGCGGTGCGCCGCGTCTGCGACGGCCTTGCGCCCGACATCGTCCTGCTGGATTTCCGGATGCCGGTGCTCGACGGCGGCGACGCGCTGCGCCGCATGCGGAGCTGCGGGCTGTCGTCCCCCGCGATCCTGGTCTCGGGCACCCGCGACATCCGGGACCAGGCGGTCCTGCACGGCTTCGACGCATGGGTCCAGAAGCCCTTCGACTTCGGGACGCTGCTGGGCGCCATCGACCACTGCCTGGGGTCCGCATGACGCGCTCGAGCGCGGCCTGGCGAGCGAGGCCTCGGTGAGGTTCCTCTCGACCGAGCGTCATCCGGACGTCGGGCGCGTCCGCGAGGCCTGGGCGCGATTCGTCGGCGGCGACGACCTCCACGGCGGTGTGCACGACGGTGCGAACGACGTCGTGCGTCCCTACGTCCTGCGCGCCTGGGAGCGCTCGCGCGATTCCGGATGCGATGCCTACCAGGGCCGCGCGCACCTGCTGACCGCGCTCGGCACCCGCCGGCTGCTCGACGAGCAGGCGCCGCTGGTCATGCTGGGCGAGCCGTTCCTGGCGGCCCTGTCGAGGGCGGCCGGAACCGATCGCCATGCCGCCATGCTCGCGGATGCGAACGGCCGGCTGCTGCGGGTGGTGGGCGATGCCGAGACGATCGGCGACGAGAACTTTCCCCGGCCCGGCGCGCTCCTCTCCGAATCGACCTCGGGCGCCAACGGCGTGGGCACGGCGCTGGCCGAGGACGGCTACGTCGAGCTGGTGGGCCCCGAGCACTACATCGAGGGCTTCCACGCCTTCACCTGCCAGGGCGTGCCGCTGCGCGCGCCCGGCGGCGCGATCACGGGGATCGTCAGCATGTCCGTCAGGCGGCTCGAGACCGCGGACCGGGTGCGCGACATCCTGTTCTGCGCGACCGAGGCCGCGGAGTGCGAGCTGCTCGCGCGGTGGCTGGCCGCCGGCACGCGCGATCCGGACGAGCCGGTCCTGGAGCACCTTCGCCAGGACATGGTCCAGCGGATCGCGATGGCACGGCTGCAGCTCGAGGTGGCGGCCCGACGGATCGCGAGCGGGGCCGATGCGAGCGCGACCCTCGACGCGGCGGCGCAGCTGACCCGCAAGTTCGTGCGGCAGGCCGACCTGTGGCGGCGCCTCGCGGTCGATCCGGTGAGCGCACCGCACCCGGAGCGGCTGCGGCTCGACGACCTGGTCGCGGATTTCGTGGACCTGCTGAGCACCGAGGTGCGCGTGGCCGGCATCACGCTGCGCTTCGGGCGCATCGACCCGGTCTGGGTGCTGGCGGACCCCCGGCATGCGGCGCGACGCCTGCTGAACGGCTTCCTGTCGGCGCTCCAGGTGTCGGTGGTCGGGACGGTCCTGACGGTGCACGTGGTGCGCGACGGGACGGTGGCCGAGCTGCGGCTCGAACCCGCGGTGGATGCGGCCGCGCCGGCGGCGCGCTTCCCGGTCGCGGTCTGACCCTCGGCCGCGGCCGGGCGGCTCGCGGCCGGGGGGCCCGCCGCGGGGCCGTGCCGGGCGATGCCGCCCGGCACGCGAGGCGGCTCAGCCCGCCGCGGTCACGCCCCGCTTCGCCAGCACGCCGACCAGGTGCGCGCGATAGGCGGCGGTCGCGTGCAGGTCGGCGTTCAGGCCCGAGGCGTCGATCTTCAGGCCGTCGAGCGCGGACGCCGCCCAGCCGCGGGCGAGCGCCTGCTCGAAGGCCGGCACGCGGAACACGCACGATCCGGCGCCGGTGACCGCGACGCGCACGCCGGCAGGCCCGTTCGAGACGAACACGCCGACCAGCGAGAAGCGCGAGGCCGGCTGGCTGAACTTCTGCCAGCTCGCCTTCGCCGGGATCGGGAACGACACCTCGACGATCAGCTCGCCGGGCTCGAGCGCGGTCTCGTACATGCCGGTGAAGAAGTCGTCGGCGGCGATCGTGCGGCGGTCGGTGCGGATCGTGGCGCCCAGGCCGAGCACGCCGGCCGGGTAGCAGGCCGCCGGATCGTTGAGCGCGATGCTGCCGCCCAGCGTGCCGGCGGTGCGCACCGCCGGATCGCCGATCAGCGAGGCGAGGTGCGCGAGCGCCGGGATCGAGCCCCGCACCGCGTCGCTGGCGGCGACCGCGGCGTGCGAGGTGCCGGCGCCGACGACGAGCGCGCCGGCCTCGACGCGGATGCCCTTGAGCTGCGGGATCCGAGAGAGCTCGACGAGGTCGCTCGGCGTGGACAGGCCCATCTTCATCGCGGGCAGCAGCGACTGCCCGCCCGCGAGGTAGCGGCCGTCGGCGGTCGCGGCGATGGCGCGCGTCGCGTCGGCGACGGTGGCGGGACGGTGGAACTCGAAGTCGTTCATCGCATCAGGCTCCGTGCAGCGTGCGCCACACCGTCTCGGGCACGAGCGGCATCTGCATCGCCTGCGCCCGGTCGGCGGGGGTTCCCGCGCGGGCCAGGGCGTCGATGACGGCGTTGACCACGCACGGCGTCGCGCCGATCGTGCCCAGCTCGCCCACGCCCTTGACCCCGAGGGGGTTGTTGATCTACGGCACCGACTGGTCGAGCTCGGTGCGGAAGGCGCGCACGAGGTCGGCGCGCGGCAGCGCGTAGTCGCTCAGCGTGCCGGTCAGCAGCTGGCCGGACTCGCGGTCGTAGACCACCTGCTCGCACAGTGCCTGGCCGAGGCCCTGCACCGCGCCGCCGTCGAGCTGGCCGACGACGATGGTGGGGTTGACCACGCGGCCGACGTCGTTGACCGACGCGTACGAGACCACGTCGACCTCGCCGGTGTCGGGGTCGACCTCGACCTCGCAGACGTGGCAGCCGTTCGGCCAGGTGGGGCCGGAGACGGTGCTGGTGGAGTCGACGTAGACGCGGCGCTCGGACTGCTTCGCCGCCAGCTCGAACAGTCCGATGCGCCGGTCGGTGCCGACGATCGAGAAGCTGCCCTCGCGGTACTCGATGTCCTTGGCCGAGGCCTCGAGCGCGTCGGCGGCGAGGTCCTTGGCCTGCTCGATCGTGCGCTGCGAGGCGACCCGCACCGCCGAGCCGCCGGTGAACAGCGAGCGCGAGCCGGCGCTGCCGAAGCCGACGCCGCGGTCGGTGTCGCCCTGCACGATGCGCACGCGCTCGATCGGCACGCCGAAGACGTCGACGGCGAGCTGCGCGTAGCTGGTGGCGATGCCCTGACCCATCGCCTGGGTGGCGGTGTAGATCTCGATGAAGCCGTCAGCGGACACGTCGACCGTCACCCGCTCCTCGAACTGGTTGCCGCCCGTCCATTCGAGGAAGGTGGCCAGTCCGCGGCCGCGCAGCTTGCCGCGCGCCTTCGACTGCGCGGCCCGCGACTCGAACCCGGACCAGTCGGCGAGCGCCAGGCCCTGCTTCGCGATCGACGGGAAGTTGCCGGTGTCGTAGGTCTGCCCCATCGGGTTCTTGTAGGGCATCTGCTCGGGCCGCAGCATGTTCCGCAGCCGCAGCTCGGCCGGGTCGATGCCGGTCTTGCGGGCCGCGGCGTCCATCAGCCGCTCGATGATGTAGATCGCCTCGGGGCGCCCGGCGCCGCGGTAGGCGCCGACCGGCGCGGTGTGCGTCATCACCGCGCGCAGGTCGAAGTCGATGACCGGGACCTCGTAGATGCTGGTCGACACCCAGGGGCCGATCAGCAGCTGGATCACGACGCCGGTGGTGGTGGCGTACGCGCCGACGTTGGCGTCGGTGCGGATGCGCAGCGCGAGGACCTTGCCGTCCGCGTCGAGCGCCAGCGCGGCGCGGCTCTCGCAGTCGCGGCCGGCGCGCCCGACGAGGAACTCCTCGCCGCGCTCGGCCGCCCACTTGACCGGCCGCCCGAGCGTCCTGGCGGCGAAGCCGACGACGATGTCGTCCTGGTAGGCGCCGGTCTTCATGCCGAAGCCGCCGCCGACGTCGCCGACGACGACGCGGACCTGATCCTTGGCCAGGCCGAGCGCATCGGCGATGGTGTCGCGCGAGCCCGAGGGCATCTGCGACGACAGGCGCAGCGTGAGCCGCCCGGACTCGGCGTCCGGGTAGGCGAGCACGCCGCGCGGCTCCATCGCGACCGCGGCCACGCGCTGGTTCACCAGGTGCAGCTCGACGACGTGCGCGGCGCGCGCGAAGGCGGCGTCGGAGGCGGCGGCGTCGCCGTGCTTCGCCTGGGCCACCCAGTTGTCGCCGGCCGGCTCCCAAACGCGCGGCGCGCCGTCGGCGAGCGCATCGGCGAGGGTGACCACCGAGGGCAGGTCCTCGTAGTCGACGGCGATCGCATCGCGGGCATCGCGCGCGGCATCGCGGGTCTCGGCGACGATGGCGGCGACGGCCTCGCCGGCGAAGCGCACGGTGTCGGTGGCGAGCGCCTGCAGCGGCGCCACCGCCGACGGCTTGCCGTCGGGGCGCGGGAACGGGCAGGGCGTGGGCATCGTCTTGACGCCGGCGGCGACGAGGTCGGCGCCGGTGTAGACGGCGACCACGCCGGGGATCGCGAGCGCGGCGCTCGTGTCGATCGACAGGATGCGGGCGTGCGGGTACGGCGAGCGCAGCATCACCAGGTGCAGCTGCCCGGGGAGCGACACGTCGTCGACATACCGGCCGGTGCCGGCGACGAGCGTGGGATCCTCGATGCGGCGCACCGAGTGGCCGCTGCCGAAGCGGCCGGCGTTGACGTCGGCGGGGGCGGTCGAAGCCATGGGCGGGGTCCCGGTTGCGGTCACGAGCGCGAGCCGTCGAGCGCGACGGCGGCCCGGCGCACCGACTCGACGATGTTCACGTAGCCGGTGCAGCGGCACAGGTTGCCCTCGAGGCCGTGGACGATCTGCTCGTCGGTCGGCTTCGGGCAGGCGGCCAGCAGGCCGGCGGTGCTCATCACCATGCCCGGCGTGCAGAACCCGCACTGCAGGCCGTGGCACTCGACGAAGGCCTGCTGGATGGGGTGCAGCCCGCCGTCGGGCGCGCGCAGGCCCTCGATGGTGGTGACCGTGCGGCCCTCGACCTGGACGGCGAGGGTGGCGCAGGCCTTCACCGGCTCGCCGTCGAGCAGCACGGTGCAGCAGCCGCACTGGCTGGTGTCGCACCCGACGTGGGTGCCGGTCAGGCCGAGCTGCTCGCGGAGCACTTCGACCAGCAGGCGCCGGTTCTCGACCTCGGCCGAGGCGGGGGCGCCGTTGACGGTGAATCGGACGGTGGTCATGGTGCGTATCCGTATCCGGTGGGAAGACGCGGCGATGGTAGCGTCAAACGCGCCGCGATCGAATCAAGGCCTCTTGTATTCGATCTCGACGAAGGCGAGCTCCGCGGTGCCGGCATTGACCACGTCGTGCTCGACGCCGGCCAGCCGCGCGTACGAGTGTCCGGCCTTCAGCTCGAAATGCGCGATGCCGTCGCCGGTCTCCAGCCTGAGGAGGCCGTCGGTGAGCGGCACCACCACGTAGTCGAAGCCGTGACGGTGGTGACCGGTGCGGGCGCCCGGCGCGAAGCGCCATTCGGTGATGCGCAGCCGGTCGTCGTCGACGTCGACGCGCGGCACGGCCATCTTGGGGGACTCGGTCATGGTTCGGGATCCGTCCGTGGGGAGGCCGATGCTGCCACGAACCGACGCCGACCGTGCGCGGGCCGCGCACGTTCCGGTCCGTGCCTCACACGGTGGGCAGGCGTGCGGCGAGGGCGGCGTCGGCCGGGGCGCAGGCGGCCTCGGCGATCACGGTGGACAGGGCCTGCTCGAAGCGCACGACCACGGCGTCCCAGCCGTGCGAGGCGGACACGGCGCGGGCCTCGGCCCCCAGCCGGTGCCGGCGGCCCGCATCGCGGGCGAGCGCGACCGCGGCGGCGACGAAGCCGTCCCGGTCGCCGCGCGGCACGAGCACGCCGCTGTGGTCGTGCCGGATCAGCTGCGAGGCCGCCGCGTAGTCGAAGGCGACCACCGGCAGCCCGCTCGCCAGCGCCTCGGCGGTGACGTTGCCGAAGGTCTCGGTCAGGCTCGCGAAGACGAACAGGTCGGCCGAGGCGTAGTGGGCCGCCAGATCCTCGCCTCGGCGCTGGCCGGCGAACAGCGCGTCGGGCCATCGTGACTGCAGCTCGGCGCGCGACGGACCGTCGCCGACCAGCAGCAGCCGCGCGCCGGGCCGCGTCGCGCGGATCGCCTCGAACGCGAGCTCGAGCGTGGCCAGGTTCTTCTCGGGTGCGAGGCGCCCGACGCAGGCCACGACCACGTCGTCCGGCCCCGCGCCCCAGGCGGCGCGCAGCGCGTCGCTGCGGCGCTCCGGGCTGAACAGCAGGCGGTCGACCCCGCGCGACACCACTCGCACCCGTCGGAACCCGACCGTCTCCAGCTCGCGGCGCAGCGCCTCGGTGGGCACCAGCGTGCAGCCGGCGCGGTTGTGGAACTTGCGCAGGTACGAGGCGATCGGCGCCCGCAGCCAGCCGACGCCGTAGTGGTCGCTGTAGCTGTGGAAGTTGGTGCGGAAGTCGGTGGCGACCGGCAGACGCAGATGCGTGGCCGCCAGCAGCGCCGACCATCCGAGCGGGCCCTCGGTGGCGATGTGCACGACGTCGGGCCGCTGGGTCGACCACAGCCGCGAGAGCCTGCGCCGGGCCGGGATGCCAAGCTTCAGGTGCGGATAGCGCGGGATCGGGACTCCGCGGGTCAGCACCTCGCCGAAGCCCTCCCGGCCGAGGCCCGCGTCGGGTTCGTCGGTGCTCTGGCGGGGCCGGACGAGCTGGATGTCGTGGCCGCGGTCGTGCAGCCCGCCGACCATCCGGGCCAGCGTGATCGCCACGCCGTTCACCTCCGGCGGCCAGGTCTCGGTGACCACGGCGATCCGCATCGGGCGGGCGGATCGGGCGAACCGCTCGATCACGATGTCGGGGTGCTCCGCTTGCACGCTCATGGCATCGCAGCATGCACCCGTCACGCGACGGATCGATGACGGTCGAGGCGCCGGCCGTTCATGCGCCGTTCGGACGCCGACAGCGACACCGTCACCGTCACCGTCACCGTCACCGTCACGCTGCCTTCATGGACGGCGTTCATGCTCCGGTCACGTGACACGACGGCGTCGTCGGGTCCAGGAACCGAAGGGGCCCCCGTGAAGGCACTGCTGCAGGAACTCGCGACCCAGCGCTGGGACGATCACCGCTACTACCACCAGAGCCGCATCAACCAGGCCCTGCACTTCGTGAGCGCGCTGTGCTTCATCGCCGCCTACGCGCTGCTGCTGGTCGATCCGGCCGCGGCGGCGCTGCTGGCCTGGGGGGTGTCGATGACGACGCGTCAGGCCGGCCACTTCTTCTTCGAGCCGCGCGGCTACGACCGGGTCAACGAGGTCACCGACGCCTACAAGGAGGCGGTCAAGGTCGGCTACAACATCCGGCGCAAGGTCGTGCTGATGGGCGCCTGGGCAGTGGTGCCGGTGCTGCTGTGGGCGAGCCCGTCGCTGGCGGGGACGATCGAGCCGGCGGCTGGCTTCGCCGATTACCTGCACGACGTCGGCATCGCCTGGCTCACCCTGGGCGTCGCCGGCGTGCTGCTGCGGGTGCTGCAGCTGTGGATCGAGCGCGACCTCGCCACCGGGCTGGTCTGGGCGCTGAAGATCGTCACCGACCCGTTCCACGACGCGATGCTCTACCGCGGCGCGCTGCCCGCGCTGCTGCGCGGCGAGCTGATCGATCCGATGCCGCACGTGCGGCGGCACTGAGACGGGCCGTTCAGCCCGTCGCGGTCGACCCCGTACCGCCGCCCCGGAACCGCCGCCGCAGCATCTCCGCGAGCAGGCGGCGACGGATCGAGCCGTTGGTGGTCTCGGGACCGTCCCACCAGCCGTCGGACTGCATCGATCGGGCGGCCGTCACGAACTGTCCGACCATCGCCTCGAAGTCGTCGTCGCTCCAGTCGAGTCCGAAGATCAGCCGTCCCGTCCCCACCCAGCTCAGGGCCAGCCCATGCTCGCGCAGGTAGAACTGCAGCAGCCAGTTGTAGCGCGCGGGCCGCGTGTAGAGCACCGTCCAGATCGAGCCGAGGTTCGCGACCCGCACCGGCACGCCGGCCTCCGAGAGGCGCGCGTTCATCCTCGCGGTGCGCCGGTTCCAGCGCTCGTCGAGCCCCTCGTACAGTGCCCGGGTCTCGGGCCGCTCGAAGCGGTCGAGGAAGGCGTTCATCGCTCCGATCACGTAGGGATGGGAGTTGAACGTGCCGCGCGCGAAGCAGACGTCGGCCGGGCGCTCGTCGCGCCAGCGGCGCATCAGGTCGCGCCGTCCGCAGACGACCCCGACCGGCAGGCCGCCGCCCAGCGTCTTGCCGTAGACCACCATGTCGGCGCGCACGCGGAAGTACTCCTGCGCGCCGCGTCGGGCGAGGCGAAAGCCGGTGAACACCTCGTCGAGGATCAGCACGATGCCGCGCTCGGTGCAGACCTCGCGCAGCCGGCGCAGCCACTCCGTGTAGGCGGCGCGGTCGACGCCGGCTCCGCGGCCGCTGTCGACCAGCGAGGCGTCGGCGGGTGCCGCCGAATTCGGATGCAGCGCCTGCAGCGGGTTCACCAGGACGCAGGCGATGTCGCGGCGGGTCCTGAGCACGCGCAGCGTGCGCTCGTCGCCTTCGCGCAGCGTGTAGGTCTCGCGCGGCGGCAGCGGGTTGCCCGGGCCCGGCTGAACGTCTTCCCACCAGCCGTGGTAGGCGCCCGCGAAGCGCACGAGGTGGGTGCGTCGCGTGTGGTACCGGGCGAGACGCACCGCCTGCATGACGGCCTCGGTGCCGGACATGTGGAACGACACTTCGTCGAGCCCAGAGAGCGCGCGGATGCGGCCGGCCGCCTCGAGCACGCCCGGGTGGTAGGCGCCGAGCACCGGTCCGAGCTCGCGGGCGCGGGCGGCGCCTTCGTCGATGCAGTCCTTGTAGGCGTCGTAGCCGAGCACGTTCACGCCGTACGAGCCGGTGAGGTCGTAGAAGCGGTTGCCGTCGAGGTCCTCGACCTGCACGCCGGACGAGGCGCTCAGCACGCTGCCGGTCGCGAGGTGCTCCCGCAGGTACGGGCCGTACTGGAACGGCACGCGGTAGGTGTTCGTGAACTGCAGGTCGGACAGCGATTCGCGGGCCGCCGCGGTCGCCTCGAGCGTGCGCGGGGAGCGCTCGGCGAGCGTGGCCGCGAGCCGGGCGAAGCCCGTCCGGCGGCGCGCGAGCACCTCGGGCGCCGCGCCGTCGGAGCCGAAGAAGCCGGCCTCGTCGTACGCGTAGCCGGGGATCTGCGCGACCACCCGCTTGGCCATCCGGGAATGTCCGGCGAGCGAGCGGTGCTTGGCGCGGGACAGCTCGAGCCGACGCCGGACGCGAGGCAGCGAGAGGGCGAGTGCGCCGAGCGCGATCGCGGAGAGGGTGTAGGTGTCGTCCATGTGCGGGCCGTCGTGGTGTCGGCCTCTTCTAGCAGCCTCAATTGACATGTCCATGACCTTGCGTGCGCTTCGGACCCTCGTGATGCAGGAGGACGTCAACTTCCTCCTGACCAACCGTGTGCCCCGGATCGCGCTGACCCGCGCGATGGGGTACTTCAGCCGGATCCGCAGCCCGTGGCTGTGCCGTGCGTCGATCGCGGTGTGGAAGCTGTTCACCGACCTCGACCTGAGCGACGCGGTGCCGGTCGAGTACCGCAGCCTGCACGAGTGCTTCACGCGCGAGCTGGTGCCGGGGGCGCGGCCCTTCGATCCCGACCCCGCGGTGCTGGCCAGCCCGTCCGACGGCATCGTCGGAGAGTTCGGGCGGGTGGTCGACGGCCGGGTGTTCCAGGCCAAGGGCTATCCGTACACGATCGACGAGCTGTTCGGCCCGACGCAGGACACCCGGCCGTTCCGCGACGGCGCCTTCGTGACCCTGCGCCTGACCTCGGCGATGTACCACCGGTTCCACGCGCCGCACGACTGCACGATCGAGCACGTGACCTACCTCAGCGGCGACACCTGGAACGTGAACCCGATCGCGCTGGCGCGCGTCGAGCGGCTGTTCTGCCGTAA
>Ga0105105_10000531_pt1 | contig 17305 bp, 16 predicted proteins | sample PPLLaktember2015_4_FD_79108 | JGI IMG/M metagenome (GOLD analysis project Ga0105105, IMG submission 79108) | Freshwater sediment microbial communities from Prairie Pothole Lake near Jamestown, North Dakota, USA - PPLs Lake P8 Core (1) Depth... | ecosystem: Environmental > Aquatic > Freshwater >...
AGCCGGGCGTCCTCGATCAGCTGCTCGGCTTCCCGCTCTTCCTGCGCCCTGACCTTGTAACTGCCGTACTTGTAGATCGACTGGGGCATGAGGCCGAGATGACCCATGACCGGGATGCCGACATCGGTAATGCGTTTGACCGTTTCGGCGATAATGTATCCCCCCTCCAATTTCACGGCGTCGCACTCATGCTCCTTCATGATTTTGCCGGCATTGCGCAGCGCCTCCTCGCCGGAAAGCTGATAACTCATGAAGGGCATGTCGATAACAACCATGGCGCGGCTTGTTTCGGCCTGTACGCCCTTCACCACCGCCCTGGCATGGTAGATCATCTCGTCGATGGTAATGGGCAATGTGGTGTTGTGGCCGGAAAACACGTTGCTTGCCGAGTCGCCTACAAGAATCACATCAACCCCTGCTCGGTCGAGAATGCGCGCCATGGTGAAATCGTAGGCCGTCAGCACGGAAATCTTCTCCCCCTTTTCTTTCATGTCGAGGAGCCTTCTGGTAGTGACATGCGCTGTCTTCTGCTGATTGCCTCGGTTCATAGCTCTGTGTGTCTGGTATTTTTTTTTAGTCGATTCAGGTCGCCTGCCCGTGGCCGAGAAAACCTTCAAGCTCATGGCGTTCGAGCATGACCATCTCGATGCCGTGAAGCCGGAAGAATGCCCGGCGCATCAACCCGACCAGTGTATCGTAACGGGGAATATAGCCCAGAACTTCCTGGAGTGAAACTGTTTTCCTCTCCATCTCGCGCAGGGTCGCAGCCGAAGCTTCCTGGTCGCCGCCGGCGACAAGTCCGCTGAGCTCCCTGTGCTTTCCGGTAAGGGGAAGGGAGCCGTGCTGCAGCAGCACCTGCCGGGTGCGGCGCTGTGCGGAACCGACGAGTTTGCGGCCCGTCACCTGAAGCTCATAGCGGGCCGAAGCCGTAAAACAGGTTACGGGAGCACCATTTCCCCGCGATTCGTCGAGAGTGGAACGGCAGAATTCAGCATGGATGCCCAGAGATTCGAGAGCGTGCATGATCACTTCATGAACCCAGCGGTAGATCACGGCGTTCGGCTCGCCGGTTTCCGCAAAAAAGCTGTAGGTAAACTCTTCGGCATGAAAAACCGCCCTCCCTCCGGTAGGCCTGCGGACAACATCTATCCCCTCCCTGAGGCACCGCAGGGTATCGATAGCGGCGATATCCTGATTGTAGCCGAGCGTCACGGCATGGGGCTGCCATCCGTAAAAACGCCATAAACAGCTCCCCGATCCGTAACGGCTCTGAAAACGCCCGTCGATAAGTGCCTGCATGAGCATGCGATCGACCTCCATATTGCGCAGGCCCGTCTGCTGACCGGTATCGACACCGTATACTGTTGAAAAAAGCCTCTTCACCGGCCCCCCCCCTTTTTTACAGCTTGTAGCGAAGCCCTCCCTACTTCAGGACGGCTTTTTGCAGGGGAAAATCGGAAAAGATTTCCGATACCGCAAAATCGATATCCCTCTGCATGGCTTCACCGGTTCTGTACCGTTTCAGCAGGCCTCTTGCCGAACCGTTCCATACCATCCGCATCCCCGTCCGGTCGGTCATGTCGATCAGAAGAAGAAATTCGTCGTACTGGTAGACCACTGGTACCGCGTCGAACGGATCAAACCAGGGATAATAGCGCAATCCCCTGCCCCGCCAGTAGACGCGAGGGTAGAAGGGAGCGGGCTCGTGCCGGATCATGCTCTTTTCGCTTACATAGGCATGCGCCTCGACATCGAGAGCGGCCGGAGCCGAACCTGAGGCGGCAAAAAAACCCCTTGCGGCGAGCTCCCTCTCTATTGCCGACTGCACCCTGTTCTTCAGAAGCGGGTTGGCCGAAAGCACATCGCTGCTGTCGCGATGGGACTCCGCAGCCCACCGGTAGGTACGCTGCCGGGTGAAATCGTAATCGTGGTCGTAATCGCTCATGACGGACAGGCCGGAACAGGAGGTCGCCAGAAGCATGAAAAGGAGCACCGCGGCCCGGATAAAAACGGTTTTTTCCTTCATATGAACACCTCATCAGGTTTGCGGTCGAGCATCCTCCGCCAGGAACGGAATTCGCGGAGGCAGCCGGACGCCGTTACAACTGACATAACGGCTGTACCTTACGGTAAGTTTCCCTGCCCTGAAGCCAAAAAAAATCAACGAAATTATTTTTTCCGGGATTGCGGGTTGTTTGTCTCGGTGCTGTCGGGTATTTTCACAAATTATGCCAGAAGGTTCCCCCCCCAACTGTCCGGAAAAGGGCTTTCGAGGATATTCCCTTCCTGGTCGTTCCGGATCGGCTTCAGGCAGGATGAACACTGCTGGCATGGCTGCTTTCAACCATATTGATCCATAGATAACGGAATCGAGATGTCACAGAGAACCGTAGCCCTTCTTTTCGGTGGAAAATCGACCGAGCATGAAATATCCATCATATCGGCACGTTCGATTGCCCGGACCATCAATTCCGAACACTACCGCATCGTCCCGTTCTACATCACCCGCGACGGCCTGTGGTATGCAGGAGGGCTCGCCGGCGAGATTCTGGAGCTCGATCTTTCATCGATCATGCGCACCTCTTCAAGAGAGGATGCCGAGGAGCTTATCAGGAGGAAAATTCTCGCTGCCGGCCAGAAACCCTTCGATTTCAATTTCACGGGCAGTGGAATCGATGTCGCCTTCATCGTCCTTCACGGCAGTTACGGAGAGGATGGCAGAATACAGGGGTTTCTGGATACCGTGGGCATTCCCTATACCGGCTGCGGCGTAGCGGCTTCTGCCGTAGCCATGGACAAGGCACTGACAAAACTGTGCGCTGCCGACGCCGGTGTAGCCACTGCCCCGTCGATCACCCTTTCCGAACCGGACTACAAGGCCTCACCGGAAAGCGTCCATGAACTGATTGTCCGGCAGTTCGTTTTTCCGGTTTTCGTCAAACCGGCAAGTCTGGGTTCTTCGGTCGGCATATCGAAGGTACACCATGCCGGAGATCTTCCCCGTGCGCTTCAGATGGCCTTCGGACACGACCGCAAGGTGCTCGTCGAGGCATTGGTAACCGGCAGTGAGATCGAGGTGGCCGTGCTCGGCAACGACCGTCCGGTTGCGTCAGTCCCTGGAGAAATCCAGCCGGGAAGCGATTTTTACGATTTTCAGGACAAGTACATCCACAACAGCGCAAAAACATTCATTCCGGCCCGTCTTCCCGCTGAACTGCTCGAAGAGGTGCAAAGGAACGCCATTACCGTTTACAAGGCTCTCGGGTGCAGAGGAATGTCGAGGGTCGATTTTTTCGTAAACGAAGCCACCGGCTCGATCGTCCTGAACGAAATCAACACCATACCGGGATTTACCGATATCAGCATGTATCCGCAGCTTTTCGAAGCTTCCGGAATACCATTTTCCGGGCTTATCGACAAACTGCTGCACTACGCGCTGGAAAAACCTGAATTTACCGGCGCCTGAGTCCGCAGTCTTTCATTTTTAGCCTTTGAACCATGCTTTCTGAACCTCATCTTTTTTTTGCGGAGGTCTCTCTCGACCTCTCCAGAGGGGAATACCGGGCAGGGCTGAACAAACTCCAGCCCCTGCTGGAACGTTATCCGGACTCGTACCTCTTCAACCTGCTTTTCGCAAGAGCCCTTAAAGGGCTGAAAAGCTACGGCGCAGCGCTGACCCATTTGGAAACGTGCTGCCATCTGGCGCCGGCAAACCAGATCGCATGGAAAGAACTGATCGAGATGCAGGCTCTTTCGCCGCAGGAAAAAGCCGGTTCCGGAGAAAAGCGCTTCGATCCGGTAACCGACGAGCTTGAACAGCTCTCGGCGGCCCTGCAGGAGTTCCAGCCGAAGTGTTCAACGGAAAGTTTCGATCCCACCCCGATTCTGGAACAGAAACAGCCCTTCCCCGACGACGCGCCCATTGCCGTCCCGACAGAAACCCTTGCAAACCTGTTTACCCAGCAGGGTGCCTATAAAAAGGCAATCAAGATCTATACCTCTCTTATCCAGCTGAAACCCGAACAGGCCGATCACTACCGGGGCAGAATCGACACCCTGCTCGAACGGCTGTAGAAGGCCTCATGTGGACTGAACGATTCATCTTCAGGAAATGAAACTATTTATGCCCGCTGAAGCTTATGAGGTGAGTATCCGTCGACAGCGGGCAAACGATAAAAAAATGACCATCAAACGTTTACAGACCTCCATTCTGAACTACAGAAAGCTTCTTGCCATTTTCGCTGCGGCTATTCTGCAGCTTCTGTCTTCCGACCTTCTTGCCGCAGAAGCGCCGCAAAAGCGCCTCTCGCTCCAGGAGTCGATCTCTATCGCACTGGAAAACGCATCGTCCCTTAAAAAAGCCGATAATCTCGTCCGGTTGCAGGGCGCCGACGTATTGCGCAGCTATGGAAGTTTCCTGCCGAAACTTTCGGTATCGGCGGGCTATGTTCCCTATTCGGTCAGCCGTTCCTACAGTCAGCTCACCACTACCGGCACGGAAACCGTAAAACTGAAAAGCGAACGGGAAACGCTCGATCTGACCCTGACTACCAGCCTGAACCTCTTCAACGGCTTCAGGGATTACTCGGCCCTGCAGGCCGCCCTGAAAAAAGAGCAGGGTGCGGAATTTTCATTGTCACGAGCCCGCCAGACAGTTGTCTTCGACGTCACGCAGAACTACTGCCAGGTGCTGCTCAACCAGGAAATACTTGCCATCGCCCGCGAAAACCTGCTGACTGCAAAAGATCAGCTGAAACTCAGCCAGCGGCAGTTCGAGATCGGCCTGAAATCGATGCCCGACCTCTATCAGCAGGAGGCCGAAACCGCCAGCAGCGAACTTGCCGTCAACAGGGCAGAAGCACAGCTTGAACGAAGCCGGCTCGAACTTCTCCGGAGGCTTCGCATCGATCCAAGAACCCGAATCTCCCTTGAACCGCTTCCTGAAGAGATGCTGTCGTCCGACCTTCTGAAACCTGATATCGACAGCCTCATAACCCTGGCGGGCAAAAACCGGACCGACCTGAAAAGCCAAAAACTCGAATCCGATGCGGCCGGGTGGCAGATCCGGCAGGCTGCATCCTCCTGGTATCCGAAGCTTGATCTGAATTTCAACGTCAGCACCAGCGGCGTAGAGTCGCTCCGCCAGACCTACAGCGGCAGTACCTTTGATTACCCCTATCCTCCGATGGCAGACCAGCTGGAAAACTCTATAGGTTATTCGGTTGTGCTGAACCTGAGCTGGGCTATCTTTGACGGCTTCCAGACCCGGTACAACGTCGAGCAGGCGAAGATAAACCATATCAACCAGAGGCTCGATTACGAGGATCTGCAGTCGGATATCGCCCTCGACCTGCAGCAGGCGGTTGCCGAGTATCAGGCTGCGGTAGCGAGCATCGCATCGGCAAAATCCGGCCTGAAAGCCGCAAAAGCTGCATACGAGGGCATCAAAAGAAAATATGATCTCGGCGCTTCGGGATTCGTTGAGCTGAGCTCGGCCCGAGCGGCGCTCTTCAACGCCATGGCGACCCTCAGCCAGGCAACCTACAATCTTGCCCTGCAGAAAAATGTGCTCGACTTCTCCTCAGGAACCCTGTCAACCCAATGACCCGACCGGTCTCAACCGCTCATGAAGAAAAAACAACCGCTACGAAACCGCAAATCACTCCTGATCGGCATACCGGTTCTCATCCTCGGCGTTACGCTTCTGGTCTCTTTTTTCATATTCCAGGAAAAACCCGTAGAGGTAACCGTCGAGAAATCGTTCAGAAAAGAGGTGGTTCATGTGGTAACCGCAACAGGAAAAATCGAACCGGAGACTGATGTAGCCATGTCGCCGGACGTTTCCGGAGAGATTATCGAACTGCCCGTCAAGGACGGCCAGCAGGTAAGAAAAGGGGATCTGCTCTTCAAGATCCAGCCCGACGTCTACGTCAACCAGGTCGAGCAGAGCCAGGCACAGCTCAACCTTGCAAAAGCACAGAGTCTCGAGGCGAAATCAAGAAAGATCAAGGCCGATGACGATTTCCGGAAAGCAGCCCTGCTCTTCAGGGAAAAACTGATCTCCCAGACCGACTACCTTGCCGCAAAAACCAACGCCGAAGCGGCCAGTGCCTCCTGGGAAGCATCGAACTATTCCATCGAGCAGTACCGGAGCCTTCTCGACCAGAACGAGGAGCGCATGAAAAAAACCGTCGTGCGTGCGCCGATCGACGGCACCATCATCAAGCTGAACAACAAAAGCGGCGAGCGTGTGGTCGGAACGGGACAGTTTCCCGGAACCGAAGTACTCAGGCTTGCAAACCTCGACAGCATGCAGGTTGAGGTTGAGGTCAACGAAAACGACATCGTCAACGTCAGAAAAGGCAACCCGGTCTCCATTACCGTCGATGCTTTCGGAGAACGCGTTTTCAGGGGGATCGTGCACGAAATATCGAATTCGGCGGTCTCGCAGGCTGCCGGCACTCAGGAGGAGGTCACGAATTTTTCGGTCAAGATCCGCATTTTCAACCACATGCGCCTGCTGAAACCGGGAATGAGCGCAACCGCCGACATCGAGTCCATACGGGTCAAAAACGCAATCGTCGTTCCCATTCAGAGCGTGACGGTGAGAACGCCGGGGGGATCGAGAACCGCAGAGAAAAAGTCAGCCGACCCCGATAAAAAACAGACCTTCGAAGCCGAGAGCGTCGAAGGCGTTTTTGTGGCGGAAAACGGAAAGGCTCGCTTCCGGAAGGTAACGACCGGCACGACCGACAACACCCATATCGTTATCCTCAATGGACTTAAAGCCGGCGAGGATGTGGTATCCGGCAGCTACAGCGCCATCACCACCCTGCTTTATGACGGGTGCGGCATCAAAATTCCGAAACGGTAACCAGGCGACATGGAACCCGTCATCATCCGCATGGCATCTCTCTGCCGGCACTACGAAATGGGAGAGCAGATCGTCAAGGCGCTCGACTCGATCGACCTGGAGTTCCGGCGCAACGACTATGCCGCAATCATGGGCCCTTCCGGCAGCGGCAAATCGACACTGATGAACATTATAGGATGCCTGGACACCCCGACTTCTGGCATCTATGAACTCAACGGCACCAATGTCGCCGAAATGGATGACGATGAACTTGCCAGGGTGAGAAACCGGGAGATCGGCTTTGTCTTTCAGACCTTCAATCTGCTGCCGCGCATGAACTGTCTGAAAAACGTCGAACTGCCGCTGATCTACGCCGGCGTTCCGCCCGAAGAGCGACAGGAACGTGCCGAACAGGCGCTGCTCAGCGTAGGGCTCGGCGACCGGATTCTGCACAAGCCGTCGGAATTGTCGGGCGGACAGATCCAGCGCGTCGCCATAGCAAGGGCACTGGTAAACAGACCCTCCATCATTCTTGCCGACGAACCGACCGGCAACCTCGACACCGCGACAAGCCACGATATCATGGATATGTTCGGCAAGCTCTCCGACCTGGGCAACACCATCATCCTCATCACTCATGAAGAGGACATCGCCCGCTTTACCCGCAGGATTATCCGCCTGCGGGACGGCAGAATCGAAAGCGATGCAAAGCGATGAAAGAGAACCTGCAGCAGTTCCGGTATGAAACCGCCGAAAGCCTGAAAATCGCGCTTTTTCAGATCAGCTCGAACAAAATCCGCTCGTTTCTTACCGCGCTCGGGGTCATTATCGGTATTGTCTCCATCACCATGATGGGCACGGCAATCAACGGCATCGACATAGGATTCGAAAAAAGCCTTTCCATGATCGGCTACGACGTGATCTATGTACAGAAAAGCTCCTGGAGCACCATGGGCGAGTGGTGGCGCTACCGCAACCGCCCGGATCTGAAAACGGACTATGCAACCCGGATCAACCGCATCATTGCCGATAACCCCGATACGGAGCTGCTCATAGCCGTACCGCAGATGTCGACCTATCAGGCAACAGCCGGCTACAAGGAGCGGGTGCTCGAACAGATTTTCTCGCTCGGCACCAACCACGAATATCTGAAAACCGCATCCGGCGATCTTGCCGCCGGACGGTTCTTCACCCCCGGGGAATCCGCCGGCAGTGAAATGGTCTGCGTGGTAGGAGACGACATCGCGTCAGGCCTCTTTGTGAATGAAAACGCTCTTGGAAAATCCATAAGCCTGAAAAACCACAAGTTCCGCATCGTCGGGGTTTTCAAAAAACAGGGCAAGTTTCTCGGCCTCTTCAGCTTCGACAATCAGGTGATCATGCCGCTTGGCGCCTTTGAAAAGGTCTACGGGCGAAACATGTTCGTAACCATTCGGGTTAAAATCAGGGACCAGGAGCGAATTGCCGAAGCCAAGGAGGAGCTGCTCGGCATAATGCGACGGATACGCAGAATAGCGCCAGGAAAAGAGGAGAATTTTTCCATCAACGAACAGAAAGCCTTCAAAAGCCAGCTTGACCCGATCAAGAACGGCATTGCCGCCGCCGGCATTTTTATTACCGGCATGTCGCTCTTTGTGGGCGCTATCGGCATTATGAACATAACTTTCGTCAGCGTAAGGGAGAGAACCCGTGAGATCGGTCTGCGCAAGGCCCTGGGAGCGAAACGGCGGACCATACTCCTGCAGTTTCTCATCGAATCGGTCATGATCTGCCTCCTGGGAGGACTTGTCGGCCTCCTGACCGCCCTCTCCATCACGTTCATCATCGAAAAAGCCATTCCCGACTTTCCGGTACAGTTTTCGTTCACCCTGGTACTTGCCAGTCTCGGCGTTTCGGTGCTTACCGGCATCGTTTCCGGTCTGGCTCCTGCAGTGAACGCCTCGAAACTCGACCCTGCCGACTCGCTGCGCTATGAGTAGGAACAAAACCATACAGTCTCGGGATGTGTTTCTGCAGGCGCTCTCATCCCTTGCGGTCAACCGGCTCCGCTCCTGGCTGACCACCATGGGAGTCGCGGTCGGAGTATTTTCGATCATTGCCGTCATGACTGCGCTTGACGCCATCGACAAGAGTGTCGAATCGGGACTCACCAGCCTCGGGGCCAACACATTCCAGATCCAGAAATATCCCGCAACGGTTTTCGGAGGGGGACACAGCCGGAACCGTTATGCGAACCGGGAGGACATCACCTATAAGCAAGGGGTGTTTTTCCGCAAAATCATGGAATCGAAAGCCAGGAACATCGGCTTCATCATAACCTCGGCGGCAAACCAGGCCCGGTACGCCAACCGGTCTACCAACCCGGACGTGACCATGACCGGTGGCGACGAAAATTTTGCGCCGGCAAACGGCTTCATCCTCAGAACCGGAAGAAACCTCAGCGGCGGCGATATCCAGTATGCCCGGAACATTGCGGTTCTGGGCGGAGAACTGGCCGAAAAACTCTTTCCTGCCGGAGAGAATCCCCTGAACAAAACGATACGGGTCAACGCTCAGGTCTATACGGTGGCCGGTGTATTTGAAAAGAAAGGAGCTGCATTCGGTCAGAGCCAGGATAACATCGTGGTCATTCCCATCACCCGCTACCTCGACCATATCAACGAAAAAAGCACACTCAGCATAACCATTGAAGCATTTTCGCAGGAAGAGTACCGGAAAACCATCGACCAGGCCGTAGGCGCCATGCGACTGGCAAGAGGACTAACCATTCAGGAACCCAACGATTTCGAGATAAGAACCAACGACTCCCTGATCGATTCGTTCCGCGATATTCAGCGCATCATCAGCATCGGAGCATTCATCATCAGCTTCATGGCGCTGCTCACCGCAGGAGTGGGCATCATGAACATCATGCTGGTCAGCGTAACCGAAAGAACCAGGGAGATCGGCATCCGCAAGTCAATCGGCGCACCCCGCACAAGCATCCGCAACCAGTTTCTGCTCGAAGCCCTTATTCTTTCCCTGACGGGTGGCTTCATCGGCATTATCGCCGGAATCGGCGCAGGAAATATCATTGCCGTAAACCTCAACCTTCCGCTCATCTTTCCCCTGCTCTGGATAACCGTATCGCTCGTGGTCTGCTCGATTATCGGCATGGCGTTCGGCATCTTTCCGGCATGGAAGGCTGCCGGCCTCGATCCCGTAGAAGCGCTCCGCCCGAAATAAATCCCACACACGGCCTGTCGGTTGAACCTTCACCCGCCGCCAAGCCTGCGGGAGAAGGCTCCAGCCGCCATGGTGAGGGTGCGAAGCGGATCACCCTCCTGTGCAGCCATGCCGAGAAGCTGCCGTTCAATGGCCGAGCCGCTGCAGAAAGAGCCTTCGGCAGCCTCCCAGGCCGGAAGTACCTCCTGCTCTATCCAGGCCCACCGGTCTTTCTCGACCGTAATGCTCCGCAGGCCGGCGGCGGTTTCGAGGAAACCGGCAAAACCTGCGAAAGAAGCCTTCCTGGACCGCCCCTCTTCGGTTCCGCAAGAAAAATCGAGTTCGCTGCCGAACGACACGACTATCCTTCCGGCAGGAGATACGGTTTCGAACAGTGGCTGAAGGGTATGCTGCTGCTCATGGCGCAGAAGCAGGATGTTTCCCTGCCTGATTCGGAAGCGGGCCTCCATGCTGCCGGGGTCCGCCGCAAGAGCGCGCCGACCCTCGTCGATCAGGCGAAATCCGCCGAGCATGAGCTCCCCGTCCTCCCTGCCGCAGCCAGCCTCGACCTCATCGATGCCGCCATGCAGGTAAGCCGCATGGGCCCAGGCAATATCGCGGTAGATGCCGTTGTTCCCCCTGCGGATGACATCAAAATCGGAAAAAAGCAGCCGGTCCGCCGCGAACGTATGGAGAAACGAAGCCAAAGAGACCGGGGTCCGCAGCAGTGCGCCGAACAGGTCGCCGATACCGGCACCCTCTCTTTTGCGCTGCACCTCCATCGAAGGGGCATGCATCATTTCGAACAGCACCAGGGCAAGACCTACCTGCCTCGACGCAAACGCGGCCATGCCGGCCCATTTGAACAGTTCGGGCTTTTCAAGATACCACGCCGCGTAAACGGAGGTAATGGCCAGATTGCGCGCCACCGCCCGCACTTCCCCCGGAAGCCCCTCTTCGAGCATGGCGACCCAGGCCTCCCGTTCCGTCATAAGCAATACTCCCTTTCTTTTTATTTGCACTCACCCACTCCCGGAAAAGAACGAAATCCCCTCGCAAAAAATTTACGGCAGCGATGTACGCAAAGGCACCCGAAGCGGATTCGTGGAACCGGATAACGCCCGACGAAAAAAAAACGGCGGTTCAGGGACTTATCTTGGAGAAACGGGAACTTAAGAACAGGTGGAGGTATTTTATAAAAGCATTGCTGGTAATATATTAGCTTATATGTATACAGTATATGTACCCTTTTGGTTCCGATTAGCCGTATAGGGAACCCTTTGCATCGTTTTTTTCATGACCCCTCATTGCCAACCGTTAAACCCATTGAAACCATGACACATCTGCAAAAACTGACCAAACCGGTAGCACTGCTTCTGATTATCGCCATGACCTCCCTCACCTGGGGATGCCAGACCACGACCAATGCCGGCCGTGGAGCCGGATACGGCGCCGCCGCAGGCGGCCTGCTCGGAGGCATTATCGGCAGCAGATCGGGAAGCTGGGCCAAAGGCGCCATTCTCGGCGCGGTTATCGGCGGTGCAGCCGGCGCTCTTATCGGCAACTACATGGACAAGCAGGCTGCCGAAATCGACAGGAATGTCGAGGGCGCAACCGTTGAACGCGTAGGCGAAGGTATCCGTGTCGTGTTCGATTCGGGAATTCTTTTCTCGACCGCTTCATCGACCATCACCTCAACGAGCCGGTACAATCTCGAGAAGCTCGCCCGAATCCTCAACAATTATGACGACACCAACGTGGTGATCGAGGGCCACACCGACAGCGTCGGCAACGAACAGAGCAATCAGCTGCTCTCCGAGCGTCGCGCACAGGCTGTTTCGAGCCTTCTGAGAGCCTATGGAGTTTCCGGAAACAGGCTTTCTGCCATAGGGTTCGGTGAAACCAGACCGGTTGCCACCAACGAAACCGAGTCCGGCCGCCGCCTTAACCGCCGCGTTGAAATCCTTATTTACGCCAACAACGAACTGAAACGTCAGGCACAGACCGGCGAACTGAGGATGTAAGCCAACCCGCAGGCAACGACAACTCTCCTGACCCTCAAAGCCTGAACGCCCGCACCGGCGTTCAGGCTTTTTTTATTGCCGAAAAAAAAACTCGGGCTATATTTGGGGCGCATCGATCTCTGCCATTTTCAACAATGTTATGCCACCATGCTATTCAACAATCCTGAAGAAGTGCTGTTCCAGTGGGTTTCACGGGTATGCTGCGGAAACCCTGCAGATATAGCGGCCCTCTACCATGAAGATGCCGTGCTGATTCCCACCTTTTCGCCCCATACGGTAACCACCCGGGAAGGCATAAAAAGCTATTTCGAACAGCTTGCCACCAGAGACGGCCTCGGCGTAAGGCTCCACAACAAAGCCCTGAGAAAACAGCCTTTGAGCGAAACCCTGCACACTCTCAGCGGCATCTACTCCTTCGAATTCGAAGTCGATCAGGTGCTGCTGAGTTTTCCCTCACGATTCAGTTTCGTCATCGATATAAGCTGCCAGCGGCCTATCGTGCACCACCACTCCTCGCAGGTGCCGAGAAACCTCTCATAAAGGGAAAAGCCCCCTCTGCGGGAAATCAGAATTCCGCAGAGGGAGCTCGTCGTGATGACGAAAACGGAAAGCCGGACCTGCTGCTCAGCCCTGCTGCATCCTGCGGAGTTCGGCCTCAAGCTTTTCAAGGCGCTCCTTCATCGAACCGAGGCTCCTTACCAGAGCTTCCTGCTTCAGCTGATCGCGCATGGGCTGGGCTGGAGTGCCGCGCAACGAAATGCCGGCGTCGGTAAACGACTTGGAAAGGCCGGACTTTGCTGCTACCTGGATGCGATCGGCAAGTTCGAGATGGCCGGCAAATCCGGCCTGCCCGCCGATCATGCAGCATTTGCCGAGAATGACGCTGCCGGATATGCCCGCCTGAGCGGCAATAACGGTATGATCTCCGATGCGGCAGTTGTGAGCCACCTGAACGAGGTTATCGATTTTCACCCCTTTTCCGATCACCGTGCTTCCCATCGTTGCCCGGTCGATTGTGGTGTTTGCGCCGATTTCGGTATCGTCGCCGATTTCGACTATGCCGAGCTGCGGTATTTTCAGATACGAGCCGTCATCCTGGGGGGCAAAACCGAACCCGTCGGCTCCGATGACGCTGCCGGAGTGAATGATTACCCGGCTGCCGATAACGGTACCCTCGTAACAGGTGACATGCGCGCTGATAACCGTCCCGCTGCCGACTGCAACATCGTCGAGCAGTACCGAATGTGGCCCTATCACCGAGTTGTCGCCGATCGAACAGCCGTCGCCGACAACCGCGTATTCGCCTATCGACACACCGCTACCGAGCCGGACATCCCTGCCGATCACGGCCGTACGGGCTATGCCCGGCCCGGCGATCCTTCTGGGCTTGCTGAACTTCTGCAGCAGGAGCATGAACGCCGTATAGGGATCGGGCACCCTGATAAATACCGTACCTCTCCTGTAGGCTGCAGTATCGACGCCTTCGCCGACAATCACCAGGGAAGCTTCTGTCGCATCGAGAAACCTGAGATATTTTTCATTCGAGACAAAGGTGACCTGACCCCGCTCTGCGGTTTCGATTTTTCCCGGACCGGAAATTACGCCATCGCCGGAACCATGCAGCTCGACGCTTCCGAAAAACTGCCCAAGATAGTCTCTGATTTCACTTATTAACATATTTTACAAGTAGATAACAATACCTTGCAAAGAGGAAAAAATTAATTAATTTTTAAGCCTTTTTCATTATATTCGAAGTCCTGTGAAGGCCTTGATTCCGAAAGAAAATAAAGGCACGGCCCTCCAGGTGATGAAAAATACTGCCATAATATAACCCGTTTCATAGTGAAAATGCAGGACGCAATGGCAAAACCAATTAAAATTTTTGCAGGGCGCAGCAACCCGGCTATCGCAGAGAAAATAGCACGTTATCTCGGCATGCCGCTGTGTAACGCAAAAGTTGAAAATTTCTCCGACGGGGAAATTTCAGTCAACTATTTCGAATCGGTCAGGGGGTCGGATCTGTTCATCATCCAGTCCACCAACCCGCCTGCCGACAGCCTCATGGAGCTGCTGATCATGATCGACGCAGCCCGGCGCTCCTCTGCAGCCAGAATCACGGCGGTTCTCCCCTACTACGGCTACGCCCGACAGGACAGAAAAGACAAGCCGAGGGTCGCCATCACAGCAAAACTTGTCGCCAACCTGCTTACCGAAGCGGGAGCGAACCGCATTCTGACTATGGATCTGCACGCACCGCAGATACAGGGTTTTTTCGATATTCCCTTTGACCACCTCTACTCGAGCGTCGTGCTCATCGACCATATACGGCACAGAGAGTTCCGCGACAACCTCGTCGTAGCCTCTCCGGACGTCGGGGGCGTCAAACTTGCAAGAAAATTCGCCGAGGAGCTCGGCACCGATCTGGTGATTGTCGATAAACGGCGTCCGAAGGCAAACGTAGCCGAAGTGATGAATATCATCGGCGATGTGAGCGGAAGAAACGTCCTGCTTGTAGACGACATGATCGACACGGCCGGCACGCTGGTCAATGCGGCAAAAGCCATTCGCGAATCAGGCGGTCTTAACATCTATGCGGCAGCAACGCACCCTATCCTTTCCGGCCCGGCTATCGAGCGGATCGATGCCTCGGTTATCGAGAAGGTGATCGTTACCGATTCGGTTGTCACCAATCACGCATATTCCCCCAAAATCGAAACCGTCTCGGTCAGCGGTCTGTTCGGCGAGGCCATCAAGCGTATTTACGAAGACGATTCGGTCAGCTGCCTGTTCGACAGCAAGAATATCAGCGAAAAAATCACGAACAATCATTAAATCACAAGCAGAAAAGATATAAAGGAAGAGCATGGAAACAATTGCATTAGGGGTAGAACCCCGCATCGTCAGAAAAAACGAAGCGGCCAAGCTGCGCAAGAGCGGCATCGTTCCTGCCGTTATCTATCATAAAGGTGAAGAAACCGTCGCAGTCGGCGTCAACGAGATCGCACTCAACAAACTCGTTCATTCGGCAGAATCACACATTATCGACCTCCAGTTTCCGGACGGCAAAACAATGCGCTCCTTCATCAAGGACGTGCAGTTCGATCCGGTAACCGACCGTGTCATTCATACCGATTTTCAGCTCTTTGCAGCCGATGAAATCGTTGAACTTGAAGTTCCCGTAGCCGTAAGCGGCAACGCCTCAGGTGTCGAAAAGGGAGGGAAAATCCAGATTATCCGTCATGCGCTGACCATCAAAGGCATGCCTGCCGATATGCCGGATCACCTCACCATCGACGTCACCGCTCTGGAAATCGGCCATATCATCCACGTAAAAGAGATTCCGATGGAAGCCTATTCCGGACTCAGCATCATCGATGACCCCGATACCCCGGTAGTGAGTGTTCTTGCGCCGAAAAAGGAAGCCGAAGCTACCGGCGAAGCCACTGCCGAAGCCTGAAAAAAGCCGGATCCTTTCCACTGAAAAGAGAACATGCATTCGAAAAGCAGCTTTCCCCGAAACGGGAAGCTGCTTTTTTTGTTCGCCGGAGGGTTTTCGAGCGGCATGTATTGTTTTTTCGGGTAATTGAAACAATATTGGCAGTACGCCGTTTCACCGGACAGCACCGGTAAGCGCTATTGCCGGGTTCAAGCTGTTTTTTCGCCAGCCGATCCTGAAAATGATGATTTCCTGAAAACCCGCAGCGAAAAAACGCCATTGCCCGTCAAAGCGCAGCGACCACCATAAATCAGATATTTGAGCATTGCCGCTTCTTCATCGTATCCCCGGACTCGGTCTTATCCGCCGTCAGAGAAAAGGACAGGGCATCTTTTTGCTCTGCTCCTTTCTTGCCTATCTCTTCATCCTGATCCTGCAGTGGGACCTAGTGCTCATCAGTCTCCGTTCACTTGCCCTCGCATCCGCACTGCTGGTGAGGGCGCCCCACAAACTCCGGGAAATTTTCAGCATCGAGATCGTCGAATTCTGGATTGCAGCAATCGTGCTTCTGGCCATGCTGCCGGCTCTCGTGGTGATTTCAAAAAAATCCGAGGCAAAGGCCGCAAGGCAAAATTCCGATGAAACTCGCAGCGAATCCAGCCTTGGAAGCATCAGCCTGCAGGCGTTCATGCACAACACCATTGCCCAGAGTGCCGCCGTCGTGGTTTTCGTCCTCTACTCCGTAGCTTTCCTTGCCCCTTTTCTCGCGCCGTTCAGCCCTTACGACCAGCAGGATTTTCTCGTTACCGCCTATAAACCGCCGTTAACCCGCCTGCAGGCGCTGGTGCTCCTGCAGCCTAAAATCCAGGCGATGCCCGTCTCTTCGGCTGAAAACACTGAAGACCGGCTGGCCGCATCACTGATCGGCGATCTCAGAACCCTGAAAACCCGGAACGAACCCCATGCCCTGAAGTTTATCGACAGCTACCGCATCGAAAACGGAACGGTCACCTACCTGCAGGGCATGAGGACAAGAACCATGCCTGTCGAGGAACTCGCCGACCGCAAAGGAAATGCGCCGGAAGTCACCAGAACCTTCGTGCTCGGAACCGACCAGTACGGACGCGATATTCTCAGCCGGGTGATCTACGGCTCCCGCATTTCGCTCTCCATAGGGTTTCTTGTGGTGCTGATCTCGGTGACCCTCGGAACCGTCATCGGCATATCATCGGGCTATTTCGGAGGATGGATCGATGCGGTGCTCATGAGAATCGTCGATGTGCTGATCGCCTTTCCCGCGCTCTTCCTGATTCTCATCATCATAGCCGCATTCGGCAACTCGATCTACCTGATCGTCATCACGCTCTCCTTCACCGGGTGGATGGGAGTAGCCCGCATCGTCAGAAGCCAGGTGCTCTCGCTCAAAGAGCAGGAGTTCATTCTTGCGGCAAAAGCGCTCGGGCTCTCCAGCATAAGAATCATTTTCCGCCACCTCGCACCCAACACCCTGACACCGGTCATCATTGCCGCAACCCTCCGGATAGGCAGCATCATCCTTACCGAAGCCGGCCTCTCGTTCCTCGGCCTCGGCGTACAGCCGCCCACTCCGAGCTGGGGCAACATCATCAACGAAGGGCGCGACAGCCTGCTGAACCACTGGTGGATATCGACCTTTCCCGGCATCGCCATTCTCACCACGGTAGTCTGCTTCAACCTGATCGGCGACGGCGTTCGGGACGCCCTCGACCCCAGAATGCGCGGCCAGTCATGAACGGCCTGCCCGAACCC
>Ga0105105_10000532_pt1 | contig 17297 bp, 15 predicted proteins | sample PPLLaktember2015_4_FD_79108 | JGI IMG/M metagenome (GOLD analysis project Ga0105105, IMG submission 79108) | Freshwater sediment microbial communities from Prairie Pothole Lake near Jamestown, North Dakota, USA - PPLs Lake P8 Core (1) Depth... | ecosystem: Environmental > Aquatic > Freshwater >...
GATTGTACCGAAACGGATATGCGGTACCTTTTAAGGCCTTGGGGACGCCCCTCGGGTCTAAACCCGAGATAAGATGTTCCCCCAGGGCGTTTTCGGTGCCGAGATTGGCCGCCAGATACCAGTCATGCCAGCCGTGATAGCCGCAGAAGGCGATTTTATCGCGCCCCGTGAAAGCCCGGGCGATGCGGATGGCTACGGTCATAGCTTCACCGCCGGTGCGGGCATATCGGACTTTCTCCGCCCAGGGGTGGATCTCGCACAGAAGTTCGGCCAGTTCCACATCTTCGGGGCAATTAAGCGACGAAGAAACTCCTTTTTCAATGGCCGCTTTTACAGCGCCGTCGACATCGGGATCGGCATAGCCCAGGACATTGGCCCCGATGCCTCCGATACTCATATCGATATATTTGTTACCGTCGAGATCCCAGATCTCAACCCCGCTGGCTTTTTCATAATACCCCGGCCAAACCCCCGGGGCGAACATGTCGGGGCGCTTGGATAATAATTGGCTTAAACCGGGGATTCGTTTCTTGGCCCGCTCCTGCAGGGCCAATGATTTCCTTTTGTCGATCCTGGTAAGAATATGGGCCTCCGCTACTTTATTTGCTTTTTATCCTCGGCCAGAGATTTTTTATAGCCGAGATTGCGTTCAATGTCGGTGTTTATGGCTTCCAGTTCCGGGCACTGTTCCAAAAGTTTTAAGATATCGTGCATATCGAAATTCGGATTTTTGGGATACAAGGTCTCATATATTTTTTCCACAAATTGAAAATCCCGAGGCTCATCCACCGTCCAGCGCTTGCCGGATAAATCCCTATCCTCTTTATACGAGCCCAGTCTAAATCTTTCCGGCTGATTGTATATAAAGGGCGTCACATGTTCTTTCTGGGAAGGGAGGCTCGCCTCTTTCCAGGCGGTTTCCAATACCGAAAATCGAAAAACCTCGATATCGAGTCCGTCGGGAAAGGACGGCTCCAGGGCATTAGACGCGTAATCAAAACCGCCGTCGAGATAATGCCGGATTGTACTGTCAATGACCTTTGAATCCGCCAGGGGACAATCTCCGGTCAGACGGACCACATGTTCGGGACGGATGGTCACGGCCGCCTGGTAAAAGCGGTCAAGAACATTATTCAGGCTGCCGCGGAAGCAGGCGATATTCAAGCGCGAGCAAAGCAATTCCAGAGGCTTATCTGAAGGGTCGTCGCTGGTGGCCAGCATGAGGCGATCGATTAGTCGGCTGCGACGGATTCTTTCAATTTGATGCTCAAGCATCGGGCGTCCCAATATCGGTTTGAGGACTTTGCCCGGAAGACGAGTTGACGATAACCGCGCCTGGAGTATGGCCAATATCATTTTCTTATCTTTCTCTTATAATCGGCGGCGGTAATTCCCATGAAAATGACGTCCATAGGATGGCTTTCGAAAATGACTTCGTCACGCAGGAGACCTTCCCTTTGCCAGCCGCATTTTTCAAAAGCCCGGGCAGAGCCTTCATTTACGACATAACAGCCGGCCTTGAGTTTATTGAGACCGAGGCTTTCAAAAGCGAAGCGGGTTATCAGTTCAATCGCCTCGGTGGCAAAACCCTTACCCCAGAATTCTTTCTCCCCGATAATTAGACCGACGTCGCCCCTTTTATGGATGCGGTTAATCGGGCCGAGTTTGATATTTCCGATATGACGGCTTCCCTCCAGGGTGCAGACGGCAAAAAAGTGGTTGTCGGGATTGGCGTTTATCTGACGAATATACGCCGCCGTGCTTTCCGGCGTATGTTGGATATGGCGCGATTCGATATAGCGCATCACTTCGGGGTCGTTCAGCCAGCCGCAATAGGCCGGGCCGGCATCGCTTTCCGTCATCCGCCGCAGATATAACCTCGGGCCCTTAACCAAAAGTGACTCCGCGGTCGACGAAAGGCCGGACTCCGAGCCTCTTTTCAGTGTTTTTTTAGCGTTATTCTTTTCTTCAATCTCGACTTTGCGGCTCATGCGCGGCGATCCTCCATTGAGCAGGATTCAATATTTTTTCTTCGGTCCAGGCCCAGCGGCCGTAATCCTGGCCGGGGACAATTGATTTCAGGGATGCGAGAATTTCTTCCAGATGTTCCCGGCGGCAGATGCCCAAAATTACATGGTCAATCTCCCTTTGGGCCAGGACAAAATTCAGGCACACCGCCAGGGGTTTTTTCTCTATCTGACGGCAGTACACCTGGAATTGCCGGAGGAGTTCCCGGACGGAATCGAAATGAGAGGGGAGTTCTTCGGGATTCATCAGAAGCGCTCCTTGCAGAAAGGTCGACCGGGCATGAATTTCCACACCCTTTTCCCTTAATCTTTGCAGGTGTCCGCCTTTAATCAGCCTTTGATCCAGAATATTCAGAGGCAATTGCACCAGATCGATTTCGAATTTCTCCAGGATCCTGTCAATCTGCTCCCCGGAGTAAACCGAGACTCCAATTTTTCGAACCAACCCCTTTTCTTTCAATTCCTGCATCGCCAGATGGAGAAATTCGCCCCCGGGGACTAATAGATCATCGGCATGATGCAAGAGTAATCCGTAAAGATTATCCTGTCTCAATTTTCCCAACGAAGTATAGAATAATTCTTTCAGGCGATTGCCGTCGGCAGAGGTCAGGGCTGTTTTTTTGAAAGATTCGGTCTTGGTTACAATTCGAAAGTCCCACTCGTTGCGAATAATAGTCCCCAGGGCTTTTTCGCTTTCGCCGTAGAGAGCGGCAGTATCGATCACCCTGATTCCCTCGCGCCAGGCCAGTTCCAGGATTTTTGCCGCTTCTTCGGGCGGTGTTTGTCCTTCAGGATTGGATATCCCGTAATCCAGCCCGAATTGGACTGTCCCCAGTCCCAGCCGGCTTATACTGTCAGCCTTTGGTTCCATGGCTATTTTTTCAAGAATTCCGCCAGAGACTCCACGACACGATTGATATCATCATCGCTTAAATCCGGGAACATCGGCAACGACAAGGCCCGTTCGTAGTAATGTTCGGAATTGGGGAAATCCCCCGGCTTGGTGCCGCAGTGTCGGCGATAGTACGGTTGCAGGTGAATGGGTATATAATGTACCTGGGTGCCAATCCCTTTTTCCCGCAGATGATTCATGACTTGGGCGCGGGTGACGTTGAATTTTTCGAATTCAATCAAGACCACAAAGAGATGCCAGGCGTGATTTGAGTTCGCCTTGAGGGTCAGGGGACGGATATCGTCAGGGTCGAATCTTTCGGCAAGCAGGCGATCGTAGAGGGCGGCGATTTCTTTTCGCCGCTTCAGCGACCAATCCAGCCGTTCCATCTGACTTAGTCCCAAGGCGGCCTGGAAATCAGTCAGACGGTAATTATAGCCCAATTCGTGCATCTCATAATACCAGGGATTAACCCGTCCGTCGCGGTCATGGGCCATGTCGTTGTTGAGGAAGCCGTCTTTATGGATATCGTGGGTGCGGTGAAGCCGCATCCGGTCGGCCCAGGTTTTATCCGAAGAAGCCACGGCGCCGCCCTCGCCCATGGCAATATGCTTGACGGGGTGAAAAGAGTAAACGGTCAGATCCGAATGGCTCCCGCTGCCGATATGATACGGGCGGTTTTCGTGCATATATGTCGCCCCCAGGGCATGGCAGGCATCGTCAACCAAATAAGTCTCATGTTCCCGGGTAATCCTGAAAATGTCCGGTAAGGCCGCCGGCTGGCCGGCGAAATGAACCGGCACCACGGCCCGTATTTTATGCTCGGTATCGCGGCCTAGAACTTCTGCCAGCGCGGCAACATCCATCAGGGCCGTATCAGGCTCGATATCGACAAAGCGAACTCGCGCCCCCACGAAACGAGCGCAGTTGGCGCTGGAGAGAAACGTGATGGGAGTGGTAACCACAACATCGCCCGGACCGACATTTAAGGCCAACATGGCCAGATGCAAGGCGGCCGTGCCGTTGGCGCAGGCAACTACGTGGCGCGCTCGAAGAACTTCGGCCAGGGCTTCCTCGAAGGCCGGGACTCGCGGTCCCTGCGTCAGCCAATCCGAAGACAGCACCTTCAGGACCGCCTCGGTATCCGACGGCCAGATATGCTGGCGGCCGTACGGCAGGAATTTATCTTCGCGATCGTTCTGTTTACTCATGGGTCTAATATCACAAATGTATAAAGGGACACCAGTCCGTCAGGGTCGGAAATATTCCCACCGCAAGCGGTGGGGCGCCCAGGCCATAGTTTTTAATTTGGTCGCCCTGTTATGCATATGAATAAATGAATCCGAATTTTATGTTACGAAAGGAGTTATTTCCCTTTTTCGATATTTTCTTGCGCCGCGGGAATATTTTCCCGGCGAAAGGCCACGGTTTCATCGCCTTTCGTTGTCAGTGTCAGCCGGCCCTTAGGCGCCTTGCCGTCTTTCACTTCAAAAGCCGGGTCGACATGTTCTTTGATAAGACGGCGGATATCGGCTATCGTCAGCCACTCGGTATTTTCGCCGCTGTTGTAGGAAAACCCCGGGGCGCAGGTATCCCCCTCGAATACTTCTTTGTACTGCTCGACATCCCAAATATGAACCGAGGGAAGTATGACATAGTGCGTCTTAAATTCCAGCGTATTGAGAGCGTCGGTTTTGGTAATCATCTCTTCGTGTAATTTTTCACCGGGGCGGATGCCGATTTGCCGATGTTCGCAGCCGGGGGCGATCGCTTCGACCACGTCCATGATTTTAAAACTGGGTATCTTGGGGATAAAAATCTCACCGCCCCACATATGGGCCAGAGCGTACATGACGGTATTAACCCCTTCCTCGAGTGTGATATTGAACCGCGTCATCCGCGCATCGGTGATGGGGATAACGCCTTCATGCCGTTTTTTCAGGAAAAAGGGTATAACCGACCCGCGGCTCCCCATGACATTGCCGTATCGCACCACGGACAGTTTGAGATCGCGATTGCCTTTGTAGTAATTGCCGGCGATAAAAAGTTTGTCCGAACAGAGTTTGGTGGCGCCGTAAAGATTAATCGGGGCGCAGGCCTTGTCGGTGGAGAGAGCCACCACCTTCTTTATCCCCATATCCATGGCGGTTTCGATGACGTTCTGGGCGCCCATGACATTGGTCTTAACCGCCTCGAAAGGATTATACTCGCAGGCCGGAACCTGCTTTAAAGCGGCGGCATGGACGACTATGTCGACCCCCTCGAAAGCCCGGCGAAGTCTTTCCCGGTCGCGGACGTCGCCTATAAAAAAGCGCATCTGGGGATACTGGGAATCGGGATATTTCTGGCTCATTTCGAACTGCTTGAGTTCGTCACGGGAGAAAACCACCACCCGCCGGACAGTCGGATATTTGGTCAGGACGGTCTGGATAAATTTCTTACCGAACGAGCCGGTCCCCCCGGTAACCAGGATTGATTTTCCCGAAAGCATATTATCTCCGTTCCCCTCGTATGTCGTTGACTTAAAAAGAATTATGTGAGAATATTAGCGCCTGTCGTTTTCCCTGGGGCCGACCAAATTTCCTCGACCCTGCTACTTATGCCCAATAATGATAATACATTTATACCAAATAAGTTACAAAAAAATCCGGAGCGGGGCAATGGTATTTTGAGGCGCGAGAAACGTAAATCAATTCGTGACTGGAAGCAAAAACCACAAAGAAGACATTTTTGCCTCAAATAAAATGGCGAATTTTTCTCAAAAACGCTTATCGTAAATCTCAAGCAGGTGCCGATTGTATTGAAAAATTGTATAATGAATATTAACCGAGGATAGAAATGTCGATTTCAGGATAGTGGGATTCACATCATCCTGAAAGGACAGTCAATTTTCATAAATTTCCTGAACCCTTCACAATGGGGTGTGTATGACAAGGATTGATTTTAAACATTCGATAGGGATAAGGTTGTTTGTTATAGTCGTCCTGTCCCTGATTCTGCAGATTCCCGCCCTTATGATACAATCCCTGATTACCGAAAGACAGGAAAGAAGAGACAATGCCGCCAACGAAATTCGTGACAGTTGGGGCGGCCGGCAGGTTATTTCCGGCCCGATCCTGGCCATTCCTTTCAAGGCCAATGTCAGAGGCGAAAACGATTATATAACGCAGGTCACCAGGCATCTTTATATCTTGCCGGACAAATTGCTCATTAACGGAGTCCTTGACCCGGAAATCAGAAATCGCGGAATTTATGATGCGATAATCTATGACAGCAAATTGGATATTTCGGGTCAATTCAATTATCCTGATTTGGGAGAATTGAATATTCCTCCGGAAGATGTCCTATGGAAAGACGCTTTCCTGCTTCTGGGTATATCCGATATGAAAGGAATCAGCAATTTTGTCAGTATTCAATGGAACAATGACAGCCTGACGGCTAACCCGGGTATCCCCACTTATGATATCACGATGTCCGGAATCAGCGTCAAACCGCCGGTTTCCGGTCTGATTACCAATTATAACTTCAAAATCGACCTCGATCTGAACGGAAGTGCCGGTATATTTTTTACCCCGGTGGGCAAAGAAACCTCGGTCCAAATCGCCTCCTCCTGGACAAATCCCGGCTTTTCCGGAAGTTTCCTGCCGGTGACCAGAAAACTGGACGCCGCCGGGTTTCAATCCGAATGGAAAGTATTTCACCTGAACCGGAATTTTCCTCAGGCCTGGATCGGCTCCCAATACAGTATCGCAGAATCGGAATTCGGGGTCAATCTCCTCCTGAAAGTGGATGAATACCAGAAAACGATGCGAACGGTCAAGTACTCTATCATGTTTATTTCCCTTACTTTCCTGACTTTTTTCATGATTGAACTGCTGAACCGCAAGAAAATCCATCCCATTCAATATATCTTAATCGGCCTGGCACTCCTGATCTTTTATACCATACTCTTATCGCTGGCCGAGCATATGGTTTTCAAGTATGCCTACCTGCTGGCGGCCGCCGGTATTATTACTTTAATAATGCTCTATACCAAAAGCGTCCTGGCTGATATCCGTCAAACCGCCGTCATTACCGGAGTCATGGTTATCCTTTACGGATATCTTTATATAATTCTGCAACTGCAGGATTATGCTTTACTTATGGGAAGTCTGGGCCTGTTCGTGATTCTGGCCCTGGTGATGTATTTAACCCGCAAGATCGACTGGTTTTCGGTCATGACCGGGAATGAGACAGGGAATAAGCCTTAGTTCCTTGTAGTAAAGATCGACATTGAGGGCCGGAATTTGGGTCATTTGTCACCTGATTCGGCCCTTTTTTATTGACCGCGAACATCCTGCCGGATATATTTCATTAAACGTAGGCAATCTTCTGGTATAAGCAAACCCTATGTCCGATATTGAGATATATAAACACCCCGACCCCGCCGGCGAATCCATGTTCGCCCTTATGCAAAGACTTTTCCCTATTTGCCGAAGTCTCACCGGCAACGGGGTCAGGGAGACTCTTCGAATTATCCGGGAATTAATCCCCCTCGAAATCCACGAAATTCCCAGTGGAACGCAGGTTTTCGATTGGACCATTCCTGAAGAATGGAATATCCGCGACGCCTGGGTGAAAAACGAGCGGGGCGAAAAAGTTATCGATTTTCAAAAATGTAACCTGCACCTTTTAAATTATAGCGAACCGTTTAAGGGCAAAATACCTTTATCGGAACTACGGGAACACCTTTATTCCCTGCCCGACCAGCCCGACCTGATTCCCTATATCACCAGTTATTACAAACGTCGCTGGGGATTTTGCCTGACTCATAAAGAGCGTCAAAAACTGGCCGAAGGCCAATACGAGGTTTTCATTGACAGTACTCTCGAAAATGGCCATTTGACTTACGCCGATTTAATTATCCCCGGCCAAAGCGAAAAAGAGATACTCCTTTCCACCTATGTTTGCCATCCCTCGATGGCCAACAATGAGTTATCCGGCCCGGTCGTGGCCGCCTATCTGGCGAAAACGATTCTGGAATCAGCGCCGCAGCGTTTGACTTACCGTTTCGTCTTTATTCCGGAAACTATCGGCTCCATCGCCTATCTATCAAGACATTTAAAACACCTCCGGGAAAAAGTAATTGCCGGTTATGTGTTAACCTGTGTCGGCGATCCGGGCAATTTTTCGTATTTATTTAGTCGGGAGGAAAACAGCCTGGCCGACCGGGCGGCCCTGCATGTTTTGCATCAAACCGAAAAGGAGTTCAGTTTATACAATTTTATGGACCGGGGGAGCGATGAGCGCCAGTACTGCGCCCCGGGGGTCGATTTGCCGGTGGGTTCGCTGATGCGGACCAAGTACGGCCAGTATCCCGAATACCATACCTCGGGAGATAATCTGGATTTTGTTAAAGCGGAGGCGCTGGCGGGCACATTGGAAAAATATCTCCTCTGCCTGGCGACCCTGGAACAAAATCGAACCTGGTGCCATACTGTCTTATGCGAGCCGCAATTGGGGAAACGGGGTTTATACCCGACTTTAAGCACCAAAAAATCCGGCGAGGAAGTCAAAAACATGATGAATCTTCTGGCTTATTGCGACGGCCGCCATGATCTTATCGCCATCGGCGATAAAATCAATGCCCCGGTCTGGGATTTGGCCCCCATTGCCAGGCGTCTGGCCGAGCACGGTCTGTTGATTTAGGCCGGCATAAAAGCCGCGCGGTATTTGTCAATTGCATTCGGAAAGGAATTCTTGAATATGAACGATCCCACAACCAGTCTTGTGATCGATATCATCCGCGATGTCATCAAACAAAATAATCTCCCCGAGCCGGAACTCAAGCCGGAAACAGTCATCCTGACCGAAACCCCGCTCGATTCCCTGGCCCTGGCCGAAGTTGTCGTTCGTCTGGAAACCAAAACCGGAAAAGATCCCTTCGCCCAGGGATTCATCAATTTCCGCACGATAGGTGAACTTGCCAAACTCTACTGCCAATAGCGCACCGTCGTTCATTATTAATGATCGGCTGATTACGCGCGAGAAATTCGCCGCTTTTATGGAGGTTTATCGTCCCCTGGTGGTCGAACATGGCCGGATTGTAGTACATACCGATGACCCCATTTTTCTCAATGTCCTTTTGGTCCTCTGTCGCACCTTAAAAAAGGAATTATTTGCCTGCCACGCTTATTTCAAGGAAGACGATGTAGAAAGTCTGGTGAGTGAATATTCCGCGGACCTGCTTCTGACGCGCCTTATGTCGACAGGCATGGAAAGGGCGTTGAAGTTAAAGAAAGAGTCGATACCTGATGGCGAGGGCTGTCTCTATGTCTTCACTTCCGGGACAACCGGGGAAGCCAAGATCGCGCGGCATCACTGGCACAAAATCGCCCTTTCGGCCGATTTCGTGGGTGAGCGTCTTAGGGGCAAGCGATGGCTTCTCTGCTATTCTCCAACCAGTTACGCCGGGTTACAGGTCTTTTTCTCGGCTTATCAAAACGCCGGGACAATCTATTATCCCTTGGGCGGTTATGAACAAACCGCCTATGATTTATCGAAATACGAAATTCAAATTATCTCAGCGACGCCGACTTATTGGCGATTATTAATGGCCTCATGGCCGTCCGACCTCCCGCACCCGCGATTGGTTCAGGCCACGCTTGGAGGGGAGATTGTCACCCAGGATATTCTTGACGCTATCCGGGGATTTTTCAAACCGGAAAAACTGACACAAATCTATGCCTCGACCGAGGCCGGGACAGCCATAGTGGTTTCCGATGATCGGGCCGGATTCCCCCTCGGTTACCTTGAAGACCAGGGTCGGGTCCCGCTTCGAATTGTGAATAATATGCTGGAAATCAAGGCCCACGCCGGAATGGAAGGCTATCTCAACCGCGAATCCAGTGTCACTTCCGACGGCTGGGTGCGTTCCGGAGATGCCGTCGAAATTCGAGACGACCGGGTTTATTTTCTGGGTCGCCAGGACGGGATGATAAATGTCGGCGGCTTGAAGGTGCTTCCCGAGGAAGTCGAGACGGCGCTGACAGCCCTGGAAGAAATCCGCGACGCCCGTGTCTTCGCCAAGAAAAGTCCTCTGGTGGGGGCCGTAGTCGTTGCCGAAGTGGTCATGGAACCGCAAATTCCCTTTGACGAGCCCGGTTTAAAAGCGAAATTGAAAAAAAGACTTCCCGAATATAAAATTCCCCGGATGATAATGCCCGTGGAAAAAATCGAGATATTCGAACATGGCAAAAAACGTCGCTTCTGAAAAAAAACATGTCATAATCTCCGGTGTTTCCCGAGGATTGGGCCTGGAGACTGCACGGGAATTATTGGTGCAAGGGTACAATGTTTCCGGATTCAGTCGCAAGACAAGCGCCGACGTCTCGCAATTGCAGGCAAATTCAGGTGGGAATAAATTCTATTTTGCCGAAGTCGATATTACTTCCTCCGATGATCTGGCCGCCTTTATGGCCGGGGCGGTCGAAAGCAACGGCATTCCCCATGCTCTCATTAACAATGCCGCCGTAGCCCAGGAAGGAATCCTGGCGACTCTTCCTGAAATCGAAATCTCCCGCATGATGCAGATAAACCTCGAAGGCGCTTTGCGTCTGACCCGCCTGTGTCTTCGCCACATACTGACTTCGGGCAAGGGCGGGAGAATTATTAATATTTCATCTGTCGTAGGCAGCCGCGGCTATAACGGCCTGGCGATTTATTCGGCCACCAAGGCTGCGTTGGATGGTCTGACCCGTTCCCTGGCCCGGGAACTGGGAAAGCGGAAGATAACGGTCAACTCGGTCGCTCCGGGGTACATGAAGACGGCCATGTCAGCCGGTTTAAGCGAGGAAAATTTAAGCCAGATCGTACGGCGCACACCGTTGGGCCGACTGGCCGAAATCGGGGATATTATTCCCCTTATTATTTTCCTGTTGTCGGATCAGGCCGCCTTTATTACCGGGCAGACCCTAATTGTCGACGGTGGGATTTCCGCTTAATTAAATTATCAAAGGTTAAGGCATGTCGATTTTTATCTCACGCGATTCGCTGGTCAATTCGCTCCGGGAAATTTTCGATCGGTTTCCCGGCAAACCGGTTTTGACACATTCCGACATTCTCAAAATCGGCCTTATCGAGAAAATGAAATCCCGGGATGAAATCTGCGCCGATTACGAGCAGGCCCTTGTGGAAACAACCGGAGGCCGAACGCTTCTATTTCCCACATTTAACTATGATTATTGCGGCAATGGTTTATATGATCGGCAAAACTCCCCCGGTCAGGTGGGGGCGCTAAGCGATTACTTTCGCAAGACCCATCCCGAGAAAAGAACCCGCACCCCCATTTTTAATTTCTGTATCTTAAACAATGACGATTTCAGATTGGAAGAACGCAAAAATCCGTTCGGCGCTGATTCGACTTTTGCCGAGATACATTGCAAGGACGGACTGATTATTTTTCTGGGCGCCGGATTCGAAACCAATACCTTTTTGCACTATATCGAGGAATCCGCCGGGATCGAATACCGTTATATCAAGAAATTCGGGGGGAAGATTGTCGATTCCGGGGAAGCCTTACCATTTGTGCTGGATTACCGCGTGCGTCCTTTGATTGCCGGGGCCGCCGAATACGACTGGCCCCGCCTGATTCAGGAGGCGTCCGAGGCCGGGATTATTCACAATCAACCGGCCGGACATGGAACAGTTATATATTATCGAGCCTCGGCCCTGTTCGATTTCTGGAGCGAAAAAATAAAGCAGGATGAATTGTATTTGCTGACCGGTAAATCGCGCCGTTTGACGGAGGATCTATACCAAATCCACGGCCGTCCTTTGACATTCGAAGCCATGGAAACTCCGGTCAGGGATGATTGAGATATTTGGTGGCCCACCCTTCAGGGTGGGTGAAAAATGTCAAGAATGCTGCGAGTATTATTTTTGGAATCTTAAGCAAATGGAATCAGGAGAAAATCTCCAGTCAGTTATCTTGATGCGAAAATGGATGAATATTCATTCGCGGTAAAAATCATTGAATGATGCAGGTCTGATAATTGAAGAATAATACTGGATCCCCACTCCCCGATCGGTGTCGGGGACAAACTTCATGGGGATGACAATTATGAATATTATTAGGCAATGAGATAAGACGGTATATTATAGAGTGCTTTAATCAGGAGGAATTAATCCTATGTCCGATATAAAACCCTATGTCACCGCCGCCACGCTGGCGGAGAAGACCAAGACCTGGCTGAAAAAAGTGCAGCCTTTCGACCGGCCCGACCTGAAACTCAACCGCGCCAAGGCGGCTCTACTGGTGGTCGATATGCAGAAATTTTTCCTGACCCCGGGGGTCGATGCCTACACCGAAGGGGGATCGGCCATTATTCCCAATTTAAAAAAACTAATCATGGCCTTTCGTGCCGCCGGGCGTCCGGTTATCTATACCCGGCATGTCCACAAGGCCGATAAAAGCGACGCCGGCATCATGGGCTGGTGGTGGCAGGGGATGTGTCTCGAAGGCTCGCCCGAAAGCGAAGTCCACCCCGAAATCGCCCCGCTTCCCGGCGAAAAAGTGATTTTCAAACACCGCTATTCCTCTTTTTATAACACCGACCTGGAAATCGTGTTGAGATGCCTGGGCATAGAGGACGTTGTCGTCACCGGCATCATGACCAATCTTTGCTGCGAAACCACGGCCCGCGAGGCCTACATGCGTGATTTCCGGGTCTTTTTCCCCGCCGACGGTACCGGCGCTTCCCATGAAGACATGCACCAGGCGACGCTTCTGAATCTGTCGTTCGGTTTCGCCGCGATAACGACCGTGGACGACTTGATTTTGCAGATAAAGTAGGTCAGACCCTCGCGGTCCTGACCCTTTGGGATCCTGACAAGGAGGTCCGAAATGAAAATTTCACTTTCAACTCTCATCGCCGTGCTTTCCCTGATTACGGCGGTTCTCGCCGATAATGGCCCCGACCGTCCCTTCATGCCGGTCAGTACTTATTCCATCATTGCCTACGACAGCGCCACGGGTCAATTCGGGGCGGCCGTGCAGTCGCACTGGTTTAAAGTGGCCGATGTTATCTGGCTAGAGCCGGGAGTCGGGGCGGTGGCAACTCAATCATTGGCCGATTTCGCTTATGGTCCGATCGGGCTGGAAATGATGCGGCAGGGACGATCCGCCAAAGATGCCTTGTCCGGAAGTCTGGCAAGCGACTCTGACCGCGAGGTCAGGCAGGTGGCCATGATCGACAAAAACGGCGTCGTGGCGGCCCATACCGGTACCCGCTGCATCGCCGAAGCGGGACATTTGGTGGGCAGGAATTATTCAGTGCAGGCCAACCTCATGCGTAATGCCACCGTCTGGGGAGCCATGGCCCAGGCTTTCGAGAGTACCCCGGGCGACCTGGCCGACAAGATGATGGCCGCCCTCGAAGCCGCCGAAGCCGAAGGCGGGGATATTCGTGGAAAACAGTCAGCCTCAATGGTGGTGGTCACGGGCAAGCCGACCGGGCGCTCCTGGGCGGATAAAATTATTGATATCCGGGTGGATGACGCCTCCGAACCATTGAAAGAACTCCGGCGACTATTGGATATTTCCCGGGCCTATCAATTGATGGACGAGGGGGATCGTCAAATCACGGCGGGAGATTTTAAGGCCGCCAATGAAGCCTACGGCCGGGCGGCCATCATGGCCCCCGGCAATCCCGAAATATTATTCTGGCAGGCGGCGACATTGGTATCGGCCGGGCAGACGGAGACCGCGTTGCCGATATTTAAGCAGGTCTTCGCGGCGGATTCTTCATGGCGGATATTGGTCCCCCGACTGGTAAAATCCGACCTGCTCCCCGATGACAAAAAGGTAATTAATAAAATAATGGAGCAGTAATTGTAGGTCGGTGTTCCGAAATCCCGCTTTCAGCGGGATTGAGAAACCCGACGACTTCTTATGTTAAACCGTCCCAAAATCCGTCTCGGTTTGGAAGCCACCTCGGCTGTCGGGGAGCATCATACCGGCATTGCCCATTATACGGTCAATCTGGTTAAGGCTCTGTTGAAAAACCCCGATTTTGACGAGGTTTTCGCTCTTCATTTATTGTATCGCCTTTCGCGGTACAAAATCCGGCACTTGCGGTTTTTGCCGAAACCGGGAATGGCGCGATGGTACCAGAAGGGTCTTTGGCCTATTATAAAAAACTATGATCTCATACACTGCGCCGATACTCGCCTTACCGGGTGGAATAACATCCCCCATGTCGTAACCGTTCATGATCTGGCCATATTCAAGAGTCAATTCCAGTACGAAGAATTTTCGCCGGCCTCTTTTCGCGAAAAAAGGTTCCATGAATATCGCGAAGCGGCCCAAAAGGCGCGCGCCGTAATTGTCGATAGTATCAGCACCAAAAATGATTTTATAGAGATTATGGGGTGTCTCCCCGACAAGATCGATATTATTCCTCTGGGGCTGGACAGCGAATTATTCCGCCCATGCCGTAATCCTGAAGATGGCAAAGCCGTCCGAGACCGTTATGGCCTTGGATTCCCTTATTTATTGTTCGCCGGGGCTATCACGGTCAGAAAAAATCTGGTCAATCTGATAAAGGCGTACTCTCTGTCGAAGGTCTCCAGTGAGTTTCACCTGGTTCTGGCCGGGAATTTAAGTCATGGCAGTGAAAGGGTCAAAGAAGCCCTACAGGGCTCTTCCCGAAAAGAAAATATTCATCTGATCGGCTACACACCGGCGGTCGACCTGCCATATCTTTATTCCGGGGCGACCGCCTTTTTATTCCCGACATACTATGAGGGATTCGGCCTGCCTATTCTCGAGGCCATGGCCTGCGGGACACCGGTTCTGACCGGCAATATCGGGGCCGCACCCGAAACTGCCGGTGGGCACGGGCTTTTGGTCGATCCCTTTGATATTGATTCTATCGCCTTTGGAATCGACAAAGTCCTCACCATTCCGCCGACCGCCCGGGATAAAGCCCGGGAGTATGCTTTATCTTTTACCTGGGCTCGATGTGCTGAAAAGACGATTGAAGTCTATCGGAGCGTTTTGGGATCTTGAAGCAGGGAAAAAAATTCGCCCCTCCCCGCCAAAGCCAGGGAGGGTTGGAGTAAGTACGATTATTCTGTAATCAAAGCCTTGCGGCAACGGGCCAGGGCCGGGATCAATTTCGACGTCCCGGGCGCGGTTTTATCTATCAGCATTTCTATCAAATCAAGCAGGGCCGGGAGATTTTCTTTAATCAAACCGGCGTCGATTGTCACTCCGGCCGGTAATCTTATCAGGCGATGATAAACCGCCAGAAGCGCCAGTAATCGCTCGCGGTGTTTTTCATCCAGCGCCTTGCCCAGAATTTGTTGTACCTGGGCGCGCAGCCATCGACATCGCGACATCCGATCCTGCCATCCCTGATAGAATTCCGGTTTGAGGCTGGGGAGGGATTCCTCGCTCATGATATCGAGCAGTTCCAGAAAACTCAATCGCTGGCGTTCCTCCCAGCGGGCGTCGCGGTCGATATCCAGATGCGGGCTGCCCTCGGCCAGGTAATCCTGCACCCAGGCATCGAATTTTTCCCGCGCCGGGCGCAGTCTTAAATAAGCCAGAAGCCCCACCGTGTGCCATCCCCACGACATCGCCCCTTTGAACCGGAAAGGATTATCCGGTTCGTTCCGCCGATGTTCCAGTTCGTGCGCCATACGGTTGAGACTGTCGGCGGCGTTTTCTTCCGGTGTGATTTTAAATTCCAAAGCCATAGATCATCCCGGTTATTGGTTATACCGCGATTTGTACTCTCTGCGCAAAGCCTCGGCCTCCTCGGGCTTGAGACCTTTGAGCCAGATATGCTCGTCCTGGGTCAGAATCCGGGCCACCATCTGGCCATATTTGCGTCCCAGGGCGGCCGACTTGGCCTCCGCCGTTTCCACCACGGACGGCAGAAATTCGGTGTAGAAATGCTTGGAGACTTCATACATGCCGTGCCAGTGGGTAAAATCGGGGCCCATCATACTGGCGCCATGGCGCGCCCGACGGCCTTCGTGATGCCATAACTCATAATATATCCATTGCAATTCATGCTCGAAAGGAGCATTGGGATTTAAAACCCCGTCGGCAGTCAACTCGTCCATGATTTGTTTCGAAGGTAAGGCGAACTTCTCATTATAAAGCCCGACCAGGTCGTCGTACTGCTCATAGAAATTGTCGACATAAGTATCATTGTGGCAGTTGAGACAGGCCCCTTTCATTTTCTCGCGCCGGTCTTCCCACATGAGAATTTCGGATACGTTTCGCTCCACCTGGCGCGAGACCAGTTTCTCGTTTTCGACGAATTTTTCGGCAGTCATAATTTTGTCGCCGATATTGGGTAGGGGCCGGGTATCGGGATAATCTTCTTTAAAGCCATCGCTGTATATAACTTTATTGAGTTTGTTGCTGATAGCCGGACGAAGCGTCCAGCTTATCCGTTCGCCGACATCGTGAGAGTTACCCACCAATACCCCCTGCGGCGTCATGTAACTGGAAATATGGCAGGTGGCGCAGGTCGGGGCGGCGGAGTAATCGCGTCCCAGAACCCAATCGCCTTCTTTATCGAGGGCCATCCGGTCGCGGCTGGAATAAAAGGCGATCCCGTGTTTGGATTCGTTGTAGATTTCTATCTGGGGATGATCCGGGCCCATGTGGCATTTGCCGCAGTTCTCGGGCGAGCGCGATAGTTTCGCCTCAAAAGCATGACGCGAGTGACAGGCATGGCATGACCCGGCGGAACCATCGGGATTGAGCCGCCCCATGCCGCTGTTGGGCCAGGTGTCGGGGTGAATGACCGGCTTGTTTTCCTTACCTATTCGTTTGATTTCGCCGTTGTCGTCGCGGGCGAATTTGATGATGGTCCCGTGACATTGCCAGCAACCGTTAACCGCGTCGGCGATATTGCCCGGCATGCCGGCCGCCTTTTCGGCCAGGACATTATCGAGACTGGCCAGGATTTCCCCGGCTTTGGCGTGATGACTGCGCGAGAACTCTTCATACTCGCGGATATGGCACCGGGCACAGTCCTTGGGCGTCACCAGAGCGGAAACGAGTGTCCCCTCATGCTTCCAGCCGTCGATTTCCCCCTCCTCGGCGCGATGGCAATCATAACAGCCGACTCCGTAATGGGCATGACGGGAATGTTCCCATTCCATCACCAGGGCGGGGGAATCCTTGCGATGGCAATCGACACATCCGGCGTTGGCCGCCGTTATTACCGGCTCCAGGCCCATTTCGATCCGATGCCGCTTGGATTCATGCCAGGCGACCAGAAGCAGCGCCGCCAGAAAAAGAAGCGCCATCGCCCCCACCACATATCTTTTCATTACCAGTGTCATTTTATATCCTCTCCTCGAATTTATGCCGC
>Ga0105105_10000533_pt1 | contig 17276 bp, 16 predicted proteins | sample PPLLaktember2015_4_FD_79108 | JGI IMG/M metagenome (GOLD analysis project Ga0105105, IMG submission 79108) | Freshwater sediment microbial communities from Prairie Pothole Lake near Jamestown, North Dakota, USA - PPLs Lake P8 Core (1) Depth... | ecosystem: Environmental > Aquatic > Freshwater >...
AGCGCGGCAAGCGCGGCCGCGCCCGAGGACGACGACCGCGGCGACTTCGTCCAGTCGCTCGCCCGCGGGCTCGCCGCGATCCGCGCCTTCGATGCCGAGCACCCTTCGCAGACGCTGTCCGACGTCGCGCGGCGGGCCGGCATCTCGCGCGCGGCCGCGCGCCGGCTGCTGCACACGCTGGTCGAGCTGGGCTACGCGTCGACCGACGGCCGCCTGTTCCGGCTGCGCCCCAAGGTGCTCGAGCTCGGCTTCTCCTACCTGCACGGCACCGGGCTGTGGGGCGCCGCACAGCCGGTGATGGTCGAGCTGGTCGAGCGCCTGCACGAGAGCTGCTCGGCCGCCGTGCTCGACGGCGACGACATCGTCTACGTCGCACGCGTGCCCACCCGCACCCGGATCATGTCGATCACGCTCGGCCTCGGCTCGCGGCTGCCCGCGCACCTGACGTCGATGGGGCGCGTGCTGCTGGCCGCGCTGCCGGGCGCCGAGCTCGACGCGCGGCTCGCCGCGCTCGGGAGCGTCGAGGCCCGGACCGAGCGCACCCTCACCGACGTCGACGCGCTGCGCCGCGCGATCGCGAAGGCGCGCACCCAGGGGCACGCGATCCTCGACCAGGAGCTCGAGCCCGGCCTGCGCTCGGTCGCCGTGCCGGTGCACGGGCCGGGGGGCACGGTGATCGCGGCGCTCAACGTCGGGACGCACGCCTCGCGGGTGACGATGGAGGACCTGCGCGGGCGCGTGCTGCCGGCGCTGAAGGAGACGGCGGAGGCGGTGTCGCGGGCGATGGGCGGATCGACGGGCTGATCGCGGCCCACGCGCTGGCGCTCGACGCGACGCTGGTCACGAACAACGAGGCCGACTTCGCGGACTACCCCGGGCTGCGAGTCGACAACTGGGTCGGCGGGGCGTAACGGTCCCGCAGCAGCCGCTTCATCAGCTTGCCCGCCTCCGTGCGCGGCAGCTCCGCGACGAAGTCCACCGACCTCGGGCACTTGATCCCCGACAGCCGCGCACGGCACCACTCGACGAGTTCCGCAGCGAGCGCCTCCGACGGCGTCACTCCCTCCCGCGGCACCACCACCGCCTTCACCGACTCGCCGAACTCGGCGTCGGGCACGCCGATCACCGCCACGTCGGCCACCGCCGGATGCCCGATCAGCAGGTTCTCGGTCTCCTGCGGGTACACGTTGACGCCGCCGGTGATGATCATGTGCGAGGCGCGGTCGGTCAGGAACAGGTAGCCGTCGGCGTCGACGTGGCCGACGTCGCCGATGCTCGCGCGCCCGAGCGCGTCGTAGGCGGCACGGGTGCGCGCCGGGTCGCCGTGGTACTCGAAGCGCGGCACGCCCGAGAAGCAGACGTGCCCGGTCCGACCGGGGCCGAGCTCGGCACCGTCCTCGCCCACGATGTGCAGCGTGCCGAGCTCGGGCCGCCCGACCGAGCCCGGCCGCGCGAGCCACTCCTGCGACGAGATCGACGTGCGCCCGACCGCCTCGGTGCCGCTGTAGTACTCGTGGAGCACCGGCCCCCACCAGTCGATCATCGCGCGCTTGACCTCGACGGGACACGGCGCGGCCGCATGGATCGCGAAGCGCAGGCTGGAGCGGTCGTGCCGGTCGCGCGCCTCGGCGGGCAGGCGCAGCAGCCGCACGAACATCGTCGGCACGAACTGCGCGTGCGTGACGCGGTACCGCTCGATCGCGGCGAGCGCGGCCTCGGCGTCGAAGCGCTCCATCACCACGCAGCAGGCGCCGCCGCGCAGCGCCTGCATCGTCCAGCGCACCGGCGCCGAGTGGTACATCGGCGCGGTCGACAGGTAGATCGCGTCGGCGTCGAAGCGCTTCCAGGCGAGGTCGCCGCGCTGCAGGTCGACCGAGGCGAGCTGCTCGAGCGGACGGCGGATGCCCTTGGGGCGGCCGGTCGTGCCCGAGGAATAGAGGAAGTCCGCGCCTTCGAGGCGCACCGGCAGCGTGGCGTCCTCGGGCGCTTCGGCGAGCCAGGTCTCGAGGTCCTCGAAGCCGGGCGCCGCGCCGTCGGCGACGATGCAGAGGAGGTCTGAGGGCGGATCCACGGGTTCGCCCTCCCGTGCGCCCTGCACGATGCCTGCCGACGCTCCGCCCGCCGCCGCAGCCGCTGCCCTCGCGGCCACCGCCTGCGCCGCGACCGCGACCGTCGCCCCGGTCGCGAACAGCGCGCGCGCCCCGCAGTCGCGCAGCACGTAGCCCGCCTCGTCGGCCTTCCAGTGCGTGCTCAGCGTCGTGTAGTAGAGGCCGGCCCGGCGCGCCGCCCACATCCACTCGAACCAGTCGAGCCGGTTCTCGGCGAGGATCGCGATGACGTCGCCCTGCCGCAGGCCCGCCCGGATCAGCCGCGACGCGATGCGGCGCGAACGCGACTCGAGCGTGCGCCAGTCGATCGAGCGGCCCGAGCCGGCCATCACGGCCGCGGTCGCCGTCGGCCGCGCGGCCGCGTGACGGGCGAGCGCGTCCGCCGCGGCGGCGGTCATTCGACCCGGATCCCCGCCTGCTTCACCACCGCGCCCCACTTCTCGGTCTCGGCGGCGATGAAGGCGCCGAACTGCGCGGTCGACATCGGCAGGCTCGCGCCGCCCATCTCGGCCAGGCGCCGGCGCACGTCGGGCATCGCGAGCACCTGGGCGATCTCCGCGTGCAGCCGCTCGACGATCGGCGACGGCACCTTCGAGGCGGTCAGCAGCCCCACCCAGACCACCACCTCGAACCCCGGATAGCCGGATTCGGCCACGGTCGGCACCGCCGGCAGTTCGGCGGCGCGCTGCGAGGTCGTGACCGCGAGCGCACGCAGCTTGCCGGAGGTGACGTGCGGCAGCGCCGTCACGAGGTTGTCGACCATCACCTGGACCTGGCCGCCGAGCAGGTCGGTGAGTGCCGGCGCGGCGCCCTTGTAGGGCACGTGGACGAGGTCGATGCCGGCGCGCATCTTCAGCAGCTCGCCGGCCAGGTGACTCGAGGTCGCGGTGCCCGACGACGCGATCGACAGGCCGCCCGGCTTGGCCTTCGCCAGCGCGACCAGTTCGGCGACGGTGTTCGCCGGCACCGACGGATGCACGAGCAGCACGTTCGGCATCGACACCACGTGCGCGACCGGCGCGAAGTCGCCCGGCGCGTAAGGCAGCTTCTGGAAGATCGCGTAGTTGGCGGCGTTCGGGCCGATGCTGCCCATGACCATCGTGTGGCCGTCCGGCTCGGCGCGGAGCATGGCCTGCATGCCGATGACCTGACCGCCGCCCGCCTTGTTGTCGACGGTGACCGGCTGGCCGATGCGCTTGGCGAGCTCGCCCGCGATCAGCCGGCTCGACAGGTCGAGGATGCCGCCCGGCGGGGCCGGCACGACGATCACCAGCGGCTTCGACGGGAACGCGGGCACCTGCGCACGGGCGGCGGGCGAGACCAGGGCGGACGGCACGAGCGGCACGGCGAGCGCCTGCAGGGTGCGGCGGCGGGATCGATCCATCGAAGCGTCTCCTTCCGGGGGACGGGCGCGGGCGCGACCGTCGCGGGGCGTCGTGGCCCCTGCGGCCGATCGTAGCGCCGCCGCGCGGCCCGCGCCGTCGACCGGCGCGCGGTCCGGAACGCGCCCGCAGGCCGGATACGGCCCCGCTCCAACTGCGGGCATCCCCGGGTCGGCCGCGCCGCCGACGCGACACTCCGGCGCATGGCCTATCCGTATGCGTTCACCACCGAACTGCGGACCCGCGCGATCGGTCACGAGCGGCCGATCACCTACCGCGTGCTGTACCTGCCGCCCGAACTGGCTGCGGCCGAGCCCTTCGCCTCCACGCCGCGCGTGCGCATGGCGGGCGAGGTGGCCGAGCATCCGATCCGCGGCGCCTGGCAGCCGGGCGGCCCGGGCGTGAGGTTCCTGATGGTCTCGCCGACGCTGTGCAAGGCCGCGCGCATCGCCGTCGGCGACCGCGTCGAGTGCCGCTTCGCCCTCGACGACCCGGACGGTGTCGAGCTCGATCCCGACCTCGAGCGGGCGGTCGCGGCCTCCCCGACCGCGACCGCCACCTGGGCGCGGATCACGCCCGGCCGGCGGCGCAGCTACTCGGCGATGGTGGCGAGCGCGCGCACGGCTCCGACGCGGGGGCGCCGCATCCGCGAGGTGATCGAGTCGCTCGAGGCGGGCGCGCCACCGCTGCGCAGACGCTAGGCGGCCTCACCCGGCAGGCCGGCGCACGGACCGGTCGTCGGCGCCCCGGGACGCCGGCCCTATCCCCGCGAGAACCCTGCCAGCCATCCCGCCCACAGCGGGAACCCCAGCTCCGCCGCCCTGGCGCTCGCCGCGCGCCAGTCGTACCCGACCATCACCAGCGATACCGAGACCGCGCTCGGGGTGACCTCGATCATCGCGTAGCGCGCATGCGGGCTGCCCGCCTGCACGAACACCGTCGTGCCCCGCAGCGGCTCGGAGTACGCCGGCAGCCCGACGCTGCCGTCGTTGACCACGATCCGCCCGTCGGGCAGCGCCACGACGCGCTGCGTGTGCGAGTGCCCGCAGACCATCACCCGGGCGCGCGCCTCGCCGAGGTCGTGCGCGATGTCGGCCGGCGGGCGGATCCGCGGGTCGCCGTCCGGCGCCTCCTCGAGCAGGTAGAAGTCCTCGTGGTGCGGCGCGCCGTGGAAGCACAGCACGTCCTCGCCGATCGCATGGGTGCGCGGCCAGCCGCGGACCCAGTCGAGGGTGTCGGCATCGAGCACGGAGCGCGCGTAGCGGTCGGCGCGGCCGGGCGCGTAGACCTCGGGCGCGTACAGCGACACGTCATGGTTGCCGCGCACGTGCACCGCGTCGAGCCCGCGCAGGATGTCGGCGGTCTCGCGCGGCCACAGCGGGCCGGACAGCGCGTCGCCGATCTGCACGAGCAGGTCGTAGCCGCGCGCGCGCGCATCGGCCAGCACCGCCTCGAGCGCGAGCGCGTTGCCGTGGATGTCGCTGATCGCCGCGATCCTCATCGCTCCCTCCTCACGGTGCCGGTCGGTGCACCGGCGCCTCGGCTAGTGCCCGCCGAGCATCCACTTGATGATGCCCTTGGCGATGAATCCGATGAAGCCGAATCCGAGCGCCAGGAACAGCACGAAGGTCCCGAACTTGCCGGCCTTCGACTCGTAGGCGAGCTGCGCGATGATGAACACCATGTACAGCATGAACGCGCCGACGCCGAACGTCAGCCCGAACCATGCGACCTGAGCCTCGGTCAGCCCGAACGGCATGGACTCAGTCCCCGCCGCCCGCGGGCACCGGCTCGACCAGCTCGCGATAGGCGTGCCAGCTCGCATGACCGAGCCAGGGCACGATCACCACCAGCCCGAGCATCGCGCTGAACAGCCCGGCGAGCGTCAGCATCGCCAGCGTCGCCGCCCAGACCGCCATCGTGAACGGCTGCGCGAGCACGACCCGCCAGCTCGTCAGCACGGCGGCGAGCACGCCCACCGGCCGGTCCATCAGCATCGGTACCGCGACGACGGTCGAGGCGAACACCGGCGCGGCGAGCACCCCGCCGAGCACCAGCCACCCCTCGAACAGCAGCGAGCCCTCCGCGAGCATGACGCGGCGCACGAAGTCGAGCGGCTCGGCGACCGGGCCGTCGGCGAAGGTGGTGATCAGCGAGGCCGAGGTCAGCACCCAGCCGGTGCCGGCCGCCGCCAGCAGCACGCCGAACAGCACCAGGCGGCCGTCGCGCGGCGCCCAGGCGGCGATCGCGGTCCGCAGGCCGGGCCGCTCGCCGCGCTCGAGCGCGGCGCTGATCGCATAGAGGCCGGTGGCCAGGATCGGCGCCACCAGCAGCAGCCCCGACAGGGCGCCCGACAGTCCCCAGAACTGCCGGTGCCCGAGGATCACCAGAGCCAGGCCGAACACCGCGAACGCGAGTCCGTGCGCCAGTCCGGCACCGGGGCACCGGGTGAAGTCCTTCCAGCCGGCCGCCAGCCAGCGCAGCGGCGCATCGGCGCCGACCTCGCGGACCCCGTACCGGCTGGACTGGTCGATCGCGCGGGCGGCGTGGACGCGCGCCATCGGGCCGCCCGTTCGGACCGGGTCAGTCGAGCGTGGTCAGCACGCGGCGCAGCTTGTCGACGATCTCGTCGATCTGCGAGGGCTCGACGATCAGCGGCGGCGACATCGCGATGATGTCGCCGGTCACGCGGATCAGCAGGTCCTGCTCGTGGAACGCGCGGGTGAACGCGTCGAACGCACGGGTGCCGGGGGCGCCCGGTCGCGGCGCCAGCTCGATCGCGCCGATCAGGCCGATGTTGCGCACGTCGATCACGTTCGGGCAGTCGCGCAGGGAGTGCACCGCCTCCTCCCACTGCGGCGCCAGCACCGCGGCGCGGGTCAGCAGGCCCTCGTCCTGGTAGACGTCGAGCGTGGCGAGCGCGGCCGCGCAGGCCAGCGGATGCGCGGAGTAGGTGTAGCCGTGGAAGAGCTCGATCGCCTTCTCCGGGCCCTGCATGAAGGTGTCGTAGATCCCCCGGCGCGCGAACACCGCGCCCATCGGCACCGTGCCGCTGGTGATGCCCTTGGCCACGGTGACCAGGTCGGGCACGACGCCGAAGTGCTGCGAGGCGAACGGCGAGCCCAGGCGGCCGAAGCCGGTGATGACCTCGTCGAAGATCAGCAGGATGCCGTGCTTCGAGGTGATCTCGCGCAGCTTCTGCAGGTAGCCCACCGGCGGGATCAGCACGCCGGTGGAGCCGGCGACCGGCTCGACGATGACCGCCGCGATGGTCGACGGATCGTGCAGCGTGACGAGGCGCTCGAGCTCGTCGGCGAGGTGCGCGCCCCAGGCGGGCTGGCCCTTGCTGAACGCGTTGTGCGCGAGATCGTGGGTGTGCGGCAGGTGATCGACGCCGGCGAGCATCGAACCGAAATGCTTGCGGTTGCCGGCGATGCCGCCGACCGAGATGCCGCCGAAGCCCACGCCGTGGTAGCCGCGCTCGCGGCCGATCAGGCGGGTGCGCTGGCCCTCGCCGCGCATGCGGTGGTAGGCGAGCGCGATCTTGAGCGCCGAGTCGACCGCCTCGGAGCCGGAGTTGCAGTAGAAGACCTGGCCGAACTCGGGCGGCAGGATCTCGAGCAGCCGGTTCGACAGCTCGAAGGCCAGCGGGTGGCCCATCTGGAAGGTGGGCGCGAAGTCCATCGTCGCGGCCTGGCGCTGGATCGCCTCGACGATCGGCGTGCGGCAGTGGCCGGCGTTGGTGCACCACAGGCCGGCGACCGCATCGAGGACCTTCCGGCCGTCCGGCGTCCAGTAGTGCATGCCCTCGGCCCGGGCGAGCATCCGCGGCGCCGACTTGAAGTGCCGGTTCGCGGTGAACGGCATCCAGAAGGCTTCCATGTCGTGGCCGGCGTCGATGTCGACGGGCTGGGCGAGGTCCTTCGTGCGGGCGATGTCGTTCATGCTGGCTCCAGGGGGTCGGGCGCGGGCGGGGATCCGTCGACTATAGCAAGCGGGCGGCGGCGGGGCCACGCCGGCGGTGGAACGGCGGCCGTGCCGCGGCAGCGACCGGGCGACGCGACACTGCCAGGACGAAGCAGGTCGGCCAGCCGACCGCCTTGCCGATCACGGCGCGATCGGGAACCCACAGCGCAAGGTCCTGCCTAGGCAGTCGAGCCCGGACTCGTGCCTGACGGGCTCCGGACGACGCGAGCCGAGTGACCTCCGGTCGGACTCGCGACGCCCGGGCCGGCGGGCTGCCTCCAGCTCACGACGAAGCGCGCTCCGCCCGAGGGCGCGGCGTCGCATGCGATGAGCCAACCGTGCCCTTTCGCGATCTCGCTGCACAATGCGAGCCCGAGTCCGGCACCGGTGCGGTGTTGCTCCGCCGCCCGCCAGAAGCGCTCGAACACCCGCTCCCGATCCGCCTCGCGCACGCCCGGTCCGTCGTCGTCAACAGTGAACCCATCGAGGTCGAGCTTCAGCGACACCACACCGCCCGCTGGCGAGAACTCGATCGCGTTTTCCAGGAGGTTCTTCGCGAGCACGAACACCGCGCCTTCGTCGGCATCACGCACGACGTCCACGGACGGCTGCTCGAAGCGCATCGCGACCTCGGCGCGCTCGGCCTTCCACGCCAGGTAGCTCACCGCGCCCTGCAGGGCAGGGCCCATCGGCGTGCTCTGCAATCGGAGATTCGCCGCATCGGCCGTCTCGGCCAGTTGCAGCAGCTGATGCACGCGTCGGCTCAGCAGATCGACCTCGGCCCGGATCGCCTCCTGGTTCGCGACCGGCCCGGCCTCCAGTTCGGCCCGGATCATCGCCAGAGGGGTCTTCAGCTCGTGTGCGGCATTGGCGATGAAGCGCTGCTGTTCATCGAACGCGACCTGCAGGCGGTCCAGCACGGCGTTGAACGACCTCAGCAGCGGTCGGATCTCGACGGGCATGTCGGCCTCGGGCAGACGTGCCTGGAGGTTGTCCCGGCCCACCCTGGAGGCGGCGTCGAGCGTGTGGGCGATGGGCGTCAGCACGCTTCGCACCGCGACCACACCCGCGATCGAGAACACGACGGCGGCCAGCCCGGCGAGCAGCCCCACCGTCTCGGCGATCGCCGGTGCGATCGCTTCGCGTGCGAGTTCCGCGAACCGGTCGCTGCGACCGAGTTGAACCACATACGGGCGCCCGTTCACTTCGCGCTGCCACGCACCGACGTGGAAGTCGACGCCATCGAGCCGAACGACGCCGAAGAAGTCCCGTTGCTGTTCGACGGACAGCTGGGGCAGCAACGACGCGCCGCCCGGCTCGGAACTCGCCACGACGCGCCCTCGCGAATCGAGCACTCGGTACTTGAGGTTGGCGTGGAACGCGTCGAATCCAAAGGCTTCTGCGCCTGCGAGCGCTACACCGACCACCTCACCGGACGCATCGAACTGCAGCCCATCGACGAAGTCCTCCGTCTGGCCCTCCATGCTCATGCGCGTGACGAAACCGCCGAAGCGATCGGCGAGCATCAGCTGGAGACCGCCGTAGATCGCGGCGACCGAGATGAAGGCCGCCGCGAATCCCATGGCCAGCCGCAACGCGAGGCTAGGCGTCCTCGATCGGTTCCACCAGCGCATGCCCGATCCCCTTGGTGTTCCTGATCTGCAGGCGGCTGCCGAGCGCGCAGAGCTTGCGCCGGACACGATGCAGCGCGACGTCGAGCGCATTCGGCGTTACCGGTTCGCTCAGTCCCCAGGCCGCGGCTTCCAGCGCGGCCCGACGGACCACCGCGCCCTGCGCTCGCATCAGCGCGAGCATGAGCTGGAGTTCCGCGGCCGAAAGCGTCACTGAAGCGAGACCGCAGCGCAGCATCGCCGAGGCAGGTTCGATCGTGAGATCCCCGTAGGCCGCAGCCAACCCGACCCAGCTTGCCTGCCGCCGCATCAGCGCACGCGTCCGGGCGACCAGCTCCGGCATTTCGAAGGGCTTGGGCAGGTAATCGTCGGCGCCGGCCTCGAGACCGTCGATCCGATCGTGAAGCGCGTCGCGTGCGGTGAGGATCAGGCATGGCACGGTGATCCGCTCGGCCCGCAGGCGCCGCAGCCACACCACACCATCCCCGTCGGGCAGTCCGCGATCCAGGACGATCGCGGCGTACCGGACCGTCGCGATGCAGGCGCTCGCTTCGGCCGCGGTTCGTGCGACGTCCGATGCGATGCCCGCTCGCGCGAGGCCCCTGACGATCAGGTCCCGGAGACCGGCGTGGTCCTCGATGATCAGCAGTCGGCCCATCAGTCAGAAGGTGCCTTCGCAGGGCGGGTCAGAATCGATATCCGACGCTGGCCGACGCTGTGAACGCGCGGTACCTCAGGTCGAGCGACTGCCCGCCGACGGCCCCCGAGCCTGCCATGTCGATTCGACCGGCGTCGGTGTAGCGCAGCCCCGCGCCGGCGAACCAGCGCGATCCATAGTCCCAGTTTACGCCCAGCCCCAGCTGCCAGGCGGCCCGCGAGCCGGAGAACTGGCCGGCCGCGCCCCGTGCCTGCAGATCGGCATCCACTTCCTGGGCGAATCCCACACCCAGGCCGACGTACGGCCTGACACGAGCGGGGCCGGTCTGAATCGGCGCGAAATCGTAGTAGACGTTGGCCATCACGAAGAGCGCTGCGAGATCGCCATCCGGCTGCGACGAGTCGATGCCCCGAACGCTCGCGCCCTTCAGGGTGTTGCTGCGGTAGCTCATCTCCAACTCGCCACGCAGCGATTCGCCGAAGCGGCGGCCGACGGCACCACCGAAGGTCGTGCCCGACGCGAGGTCGAGCCGCCCGGTTGCGCCGCCGAGGGTCACGGAGGGGTCACTGACCATCGAGGCACCTCCAGTCAGCATCACGTACCAGGGCGCATCGGCGGCGGTCGGCATACGCTGGGCGAACGCTGCGGACGGCGCGAGCGATGCGCACAGCAGTGCGGCCAGGAGGCCGACGGAGGAGAAGCGCGAGGTGCTAGGCAGATTCACGACGGGCCCTTTCGGAAATGGGTGAGTCGTCACCTTGACCGCAGCAGACTTACCTGCGACTTACCGTGGCTCTTGTCCGACGGACCGTTTCGGGGGGGCTGGGCGACACGCGACGCACGGGCGCCAACGGCTCGGGCCGCGCCTGCGCCGGAGCTTCCTCAGTCGTCCGCCGCAGCCGTCCCGGGCGGCGGCGCGTCCAGCGCCTCGACCTCGCGCCGCAGCATCCACAGCAGCACCAGCCCCGGCAGCGCGGCGATCACAGTGACCAGGAAGAAGGTCGGCCAGCCGAAGGCCTCGACCATCACCCCCGAGGCCGGACCGACGTAGACCCGTCCCACCGCGGCGAGCGCCGACAGCAGCGCATACTGCGCGGCGGTGAAGCGCCGGTCGGTCAGCGCCATCAGGAAGGCGACGAAGGCCGCGGTGCCGAGGCCGCCGCACAGGTTCTCGACACCGATCGCGGCGGTCATCAGCGCATAGCTCTTCGGGCTGACCGCCAGCAGCCAGTAGCCGAAGTTCGACACCGCCTGCAGCACGCCGAACCACAGCAGCGCCCGCCACAGGCTGATCTTGGCGAGCAGCGCGCCGCCGGCGAGCGCCCCGACGATGGTCGCCACCAGCCCGAGCACCTTGTTGACCGCGCCGACCTCGGTGGCGGTGAAGCCCGCCCCGCGGATCAGGAAGGCGGTCGACAGGCTGCCGGCGAAGGCGTCGCCGAGCTTGTAGAGCACGATGAGCGCGAGCAGGCCGATCGCCCGGCGGCGCGTGAAGAACGCATCCCAGGGCTCGACGAAGGACGGGAATCCGGCGCGGCGCGCCGCCCACAGGGCGGCACCGAACGCGCCCATCAGCGCGACCGTGTCGGCCCCGAGCCGGGCGAAGCGGTCCGGTCGCTCGGGCAGCAGGGCGCGCGTGGCGGCGTCGAGCAGCCACCAGGCGACGCCGCCTGCGACCACCATCGCGACGAAGCCGCGCCATTCGCGGCGGGCGTCGCTGCGGATGCGCGCGTCGTCGGTCGGCGTGCGCGGCGCGAGCAGCGTGATGCCCGCCATCACGACGAAGAGCACGCCCATCACCCGGAAGGTGTTCGGCCAGCCGAGCCACTGGTCGGCGAGGATGAGCGCGAGCCCGCCGGAGACCAGCATCGCCAGCCGGTAGCCGAGCACGGACACCGCGGCGCCCGCACCCCGCTCGGCGGGCTCGAGCAGGTCGGCCCGGTAGGCGTCGAAGACTACGTCCTGGGAGGCCGACAGGAAGGCGATCGTGACCGCGATCACGCCGAGCATGCCGATCGAGGTCTTGGGGTCGAAGGTGGCCATGCCGAAGCAGGCGACCGCGAGCAGCAGCTGGGTGATCAGCAGCCAGGCGCGGCGGCGGCCGAGGAACGGCGGCTCGAAGCGGTCGAGCAGCGGCGCCCAGACGAACTTGAAGGTGTAGGGCAGCCCCGCGAGCGCGAAGATGCCGATCGTCTTGATGTCGATGCCTTCGACCGTCAGCCACGCCTGCAGCGTGCCCGAGGACAGGGCCAGCGGCAGGCCGCTCGCGAAGCCGAGGCCGAGCATCGCCGCGATCCGCCCGGAGGCGAACACCTGGGCGAGCGGGGCGAGGGAGGCGCGGGCGGCGGACATGGCGGCGAGGCAGTGTAGCAGCGCGTCCGCCCCGCCGATCGGGTCCTCCGACCCGCGGCGAGGCCCGCCGGCGGCGCACGCAGGCGGGTCGGGATGGCGCTCGGGAACAGCGGTTGCTAGGCTTGCCGCATGAGCGGCTCGCTTCGTCCTCGGCCTCGCGACGCCCGCGCGTCGGCCCGTGCCGTCGCCGCGGCGCTGGCCTGCGCGCTGGCGCTGGCCGCCGCGCCGTCCGCGTCGTTCGGACAGTCCCCGGCGACCGCGTCCCGGGCGATGCCCGACGGCGAGGCGGACGCCCGCAAGCGCGAGGCGCTGTCGCAGGAAGAAGGCATCGCGGTCCCGAAGCGCAGCCGCGTCGCGTCGCTCGCGAACGCGCAGAAGATCGAGGCGCAGGCGGTCGCGCAGTACGGCCAGCTGCTGCGGCAGGCGTCGTCGCAGGGGGCGCTCGCGCCGCCCGACTATCCGCCGCGGCGTCGGCTCGAGCAGATCGCCGAGCGGCTCGTTCCGCACTCCCGACGCTTCAGCGAGCGCAGCGACGGCTGGCGCTGGGAGGTCAACCTGCTCGGCTCCAAGCAGGTGAACGCGTTCGTGATGCCGGGCGGCAAGATCGCGTTCTTCACCGGCATCATCGACCGGCTCCGGCTGACCGACGACGAGATCGCGATGATCATGGGGCACGAGATGGCGCACGCGCTGCTCGAGCACGGACGCGAGCGCGAAGGCCAGGCCCGGCTCGCCCAGATCGCGACCGTCGGCGCCTCGGTGTTCTCGCAGATCCTCGGCTACGGCGACCTCGGCGGCCAGCTCGCCTCGGGCGCGTCGCAGCTGACCCTGCTCCGGTTCAGCCGCGGCGACGAGGCCGAGGCCGACCTCGTCGGGATGGACATCGCCGCGCGCGCCGGCTACGACCCGCGCGCCGCGATCAAGCTGTGGCAGAAGATGTCGGCGCTCGGCGGCGGCCAGGGCCAGCCGCCGCAGTTCCTGTCGACCCATCCGGCCCATGCCACGCGGATCGACACGATCCGCGCCGCGCTGCCCAAGGTGATGCCGCTCTACGCGAGGGCGCGGGGCCTCGCGCCCGACGCGATCCAGCCCTATGCCTCGAACTGGGGCGACCCGGTGAAATGAGACGCCGCGGGCGTCGCGCGGCCCTCAGGCCGCGATCGCGTAGTCGATCGTGAGCGGCGCGTGATCGGAGAAGCGTTGCGCGGTGTAGATCTCGGCGCGGGTCGCGGTCTGTGCGATGCCCGGCGTGGCGATCTGGTAGTCGAGCCGCCAGCCCACGTTCTTCGCCCAGGCCTGGCCGCGATTGCTCCACCAGGTGTAGCGCTCCGGAGCCGGGTCGACGCGCCGGAACACGTCCTCCCAGCCCTGCTCGTCGAACAGGCGCGTGAGCCAGGCGCGCTCCTCGGGCAGGAAGCCCGAGTTCTTCTGGTTGCTCTTCCAGTTGCGCAGGTCGATCTCCTTGTGGGCGACGTTCCAGTCGCCGCACAGCACGACCTCGCGGCCGCTCGCCCGGAGCTCGAGCAGGTGCCGCTCGAAGCGCTCCATGAAGCGGAACTTCGCGGCGAGCCGCTCCGGCGACGAGGCGCCCGACGGCACGTAGACGGAGATCACGGTGTAGGCGCCGAAGTCGGCCTCGACGTAGCGGCCCTCGGCGTCGAACTCGACGCATCCGAAGCCGGAGCGGATCGTGCGCGGCGCCCGCTTCGCATAGAGCCCGACGCCGCTGTAGCCCTTCTGCTGGGCGAAGTGGAAATGCCCGGTGCCCGGCCCGAGAGCCCGCATCGCGTCGTCGAGGTCGGCGTCGTGAGCCTTGACCTCCTGCACGCAGACGACGTCGGCATCCTGCGCCGCGATCCAGTCGGGAAAGCCCTTGCGACAGGCCGAACGGATGCCGTTGAGGTTCAGGGAAACGATGCGGAGCATGGTGGTAGAGTCGCGGCCCATGGACGAGCGACAGCAGTTTATCCGCTTCGCGCTGGGCGCCGGCGTGTTGCGATTCGGCAGCTTCCGCACGAAGGCGGGGCGCGACTCACCCTACTTCTTCAATGCCGGCCTGTTCGACGACGGGGAACGGCTCGGGGCACTCGCGGGCTTCTACGCGCAGCGCCTGCTGCGCGCCGAGCGCGACGGCGAATGCGGCTTCGACATGCTGTTCGGGCCGGCGTACAAGGGCATCACGCTCGCCTCGAGCACGGCGGTCGCCCTCGCGCGCGAGGGCCGCAACGTCGCGTTCGCGTTCAACCGCAAGGAGGCGAAGGACCACGGCGAGGGCGGCACGCTGGTGGGCGCCCCGCTCCGCGGCCGGGTGGTCATCGTCGACGACGTGATCTCGGCGGGCACCTCGGTGCGCGAGTCGGTCGAGCTGATCCGCGCCCAGGGCGCGACCCCCGCGGCGGTGCTCATCGCCCTCGACCGCCAGGAACGCGGCGGCACCGCCGACGCGCCGACCGCGACCTCGGCGACCCAGGAAGTGGCCCGGCTCTACGGCATCCCGGTGCTGTCGATCGCCTCGCTCGAGGACCTGCTCGGCTTCCTCGACGCCGGGGACGCGCATGCCGCCCCGCACCGTGCGCACCGCGACGCCATCGCGGCCTACCGGTCCCGCTACGGCGTCGCGGGCGCGATCCGATAGGCGTCAGCCGAGCCCGGGCGCCCCGCTCCACCACCAGCCGCCGACCGCCGCCGCTGCGGCGAAGGCCCACACGCCGATCCGGACCCATCGGCCACGGCGATCCGCCGACGCCGGGCGGTCGTAGACGCCGACCGTTCCCCGACGCGGGGGATCGGGCGGCGGACCGGGCTGCGGGTCGGGAGGCCGAGGGGCCGACACCGGGGCCTCCGGCGCCGTCAGCGGCCGTCGCCGTCGGCATCGCCGGGCAGGCGGCGCTCGATCGCGTCACCCGCCCGTCGCGCGGCATCCCGGACCGTCGAGCCGGACGTGCCGCCGTCGCCGTCGCCGGCCATGCCGGATCGTTCGTTGCGGGACGGGTCGCGGCCGCGCGTGTCGACACCGGGCCGCTCGCTGCCGGCGCCGAGGTTCGGATGGTCCGCATTCCGCGCGGGTGAAGTGCCGACCGTGCTGCCGCCGACGGTACTGCCGATGCCCGGGCCAGTCCCGACGGTGCTGCCGCCATGTCGAGGCGCGAGGTCGCCGCCGAGGGGCGTCGCGGGCGGCAGCGGCGCGCCGCCGGGCGAGCCGCTGCGCAGGTCGACCTCGTCCTTCCTCAGCACGGCCTCGTCGGTACGCAGCACCGCCTCGGGCACGCCGCCTCCGGTGCGGTACGAAAAGCGCTCGCGCTCGATCTGCTCGTGCGAATACGGCTGCGCCTCCTGATCGAAGCCGGTCCAACCGGAGGCCCGCCAGGCCGCGACCCGCGAGTCGATGTCGATCGCGCCGTGCCGCCGCATGGTGGTCGCGATCGCCTCGGCCCGGTCGTCGTCGGCACGGACCATCACCAGCGCGCCGCCCCGGCGCACCGACTCGGCGTAGTACTCCGCATCGGTGTCCGACACGCCGACCTGCCGCAGGCCGCCGATCAGGCCGCCCGCGACCGCGCCGATGCCCGCGCCCGTCAGCACCGCGGCGATCGGCCCGGCCGCCACCAGCGGCCCGACCCCCGGTATCGCGAGCCCGGCGAGTCCGACGACCAGCCCGGCCGCGCCGCCGATCATGCCGCCGGCGACCGCACCGCGGCCGGCCCCCGACGCGACGTCTCCGCCCTCGGACGCGTCGGTGTCGGTCAAGGCGCCCCCCGGCGACGCGGCGTCCCCGGCGCGCCCCGCGGCGAGCCGTCCCGCCGCGTCGTTGGCGACCAGGTTCACGTCGCCGGATGTCACGCCCATGCCCTCGAGGGCGTCGATCACGTCTCGTGCGTGCTCGAAGGTGTCGAACGAACCCACCACGGTCTTGCTCATGACGATGCTCCGGTGTCGTTGTGTGCGAACCGGTCGATCAGCAAGCGTCGTGCCCCGCCGTGCGGCGGGGCGTCGCGGTCAGCGCGCGGGCACCACCGCGATCCGGACGGCCAGGCGACGCGGCCGTGTGCCGAGTCCGGCACCGTCGAGCTCCAGGACCACCTCGCCTTCGCCCGGCGCGCGCGCCTCGAAGACGAACACCTGCCACAGCGGCCGCGGCGTGACGGCGCTGCCCGGCGCGTCCGGGGGCCACACCGGGCCGCTGTAGCGGCCGGTCTGCGCCAGCGTCGGCGGCTGCCCGACGAGCACCCATCCGAGGCCCGCGCCCGAGGGCACCTTCAGCGTCACCGCGACCGAGTCGCCGACCGGCAGCTCGACGCGCCGGCCGTCATCGGCCTCCGAGACCCGCAGCCCGATCCAGTCGGGGACCGGCGCCGGCAGCTCGGCCACGGCCGGGCCGTCCAGCGAGATCGGCGCCACGCAGCCGGCGAGCAGCAGGCCGGCGGCCAGTCCGGCCAGTCGGGCCAGTCGGGCCAGTTCTCGGCGGCGGGGCGCGGTCATCGGGTTCCGCCCTCAGCCCAGCTTCCGGCGCAGCAGGTCGTTCACCTGCTGCGGGTTGGCCTTGCCCCGGGTCGCCTTCATGGCCTGGCCGACCAGCGCGTTGAACGCCTTCTCCTTGCCGGCACGGAACTCCTCGACCGACTTCGGGTTCGCGGCGAGCACCTCGTCGACGATCTTCTCGAGCGCGCCGGTGTCGCTGATCTGCTTGAGTCCCCGGGCCTCGATGACCCGATCGGCCGCGTCGGGCTCGGTGCGCCGCTCGTCCCAGATCGCGGTGAACACCTCGCGTGCGATCTTGCCGGAGACGGTGCCGTCGGCGATGCGGCCGATCAGCGCGGCGAGCTGCACCGGCGAGACCGGGCAGGCGCCGATCTCCAGCCCCTCGCGGTTCAGGCGCGCGGCCACCTCGCCCATCGTCCAGTTCGCGGCCAGCTTGGCCTGCGCCGCGGCGTCGGGCAGCGCGGCGACCGTGTCCTCGAAGTAGCCCGCGACCGCGCGGCTCGAGGTCAGCGTCACCGCGTCGTAGGCCGACAGGCCGAGGTCGCGCTGCAGCCGCTCGCGCATCGCGCCGGGCAGTTCGGGCAGCGAGGCGCGGATGCGCTCGACGAGCGCCGGCTCGACCACCAGCGGCGGCAGGTCCGGGTCGGGGAAATAGCGGTAGTCGTGCGCGTCCTCCTTGGAGCGCATGGACCGGGTCTCG
>Ga0105105_10000535_pt1 | contig 17214 bp, 15 predicted proteins | sample PPLLaktember2015_4_FD_79108 | JGI IMG/M metagenome (GOLD analysis project Ga0105105, IMG submission 79108) | Freshwater sediment microbial communities from Prairie Pothole Lake near Jamestown, North Dakota, USA - PPLs Lake P8 Core (1) Depth... | ecosystem: Environmental > Aquatic > Freshwater >...
AGTCGAGCATGTCGATCTTCTCGAGCTGGCTGGCGGCGCCGAACTCGGGCGTCATCACGTACACCGGCACGTCCACCAGCGGCACGATGGCGGCGTCGCCCTGGCCGATGCCCGAGGTCTCGACGATCACGAGGTCGAAGCCGGCGGCCTTGCAGGCGGTGACGACGTCGGGCAGCGCCTGGCTGATCTCGCTGCCGAAGTCGCGCGTGGCCAGGCTGCGCATGAAGACGCGTGCGCCGGGGTCTGGGGCACCGTCCTGGCCGGCCGGCTTGCGCCACGGCGAAATCGCGTTCATGCGGATGCGGTCGCCGAGCAGCGCGCCGCCGCTCTTGCGGCGCGACGGGTCGATGGAGATCACCGCCACGCGCAAGGCATCGCTCTGGTCCAGCCGCAGGCGGCGGATCAGCTCGTCGGTGAGTGAGGATTTGCCGGCACCACCGGTGCCGGTGATGCCGAGCACGGGGACCTTCTTGCCCGCGGCCTCGTTGCGAATGGTTGCCACCAGGGACGCATCGGCACGGCCGTTCTCCAGCGCGGTGATGAGCTGGGCGAGTGCCCGCCAGTGCGTCTCGCCCTGGCCCCGGATGGCGGCGATGTCGGTCGGCGCAAAGCCGCTGATGTCCTGGTCGCAACGCATGACCATCTCGCCGATCATGCCGGCCAGGCCCATGCGCTGGCCGTCTTCGGGGCTGTAGATGCGCGCCACGCCGTAGTCCTGCAGCTCACGGATCTCGGCCGGCACGATCACGCCGCCGCCGCCGCCGAACACCTGGATGTGTGCACCGCCGCGCTGGCGCAGCAGGTCCACCATGTACTTGAAGTACTCCACGTGTCCGCCCTGGTACGAGCTGATGGCGATGCCCTGCGCGTCTTCCTGCAGCGCCGCGGTCACCACTTCGTCGACCGAGCGGTTGTGGCCCAGGTGGATCACCTCCGCACCCATGCCCTGCAGGATGCGGCGCATGATGTTGATGGCCGCGTCGTGTCCATCGAACAGGCTGGCGGCGGTGACGAAGCGCACCTTGTTCGTGGGGCGGTAGTTGGCCAGGGCCTGGTAATCGGCGTTGAGTTGGGTCATGGCTTGTCTCTGGTTTTCCGGGGTCTGACGGGAGGGGCTCATTCGATGCGCAGGCCGGCCAGCGCCGGATCTGCGGGTGGGAAACGCAATGCCAGGTTCTTGAGCGTGTCGCGCACGATGGTGGCGATCATCAGGTTGCGCTGCGTCTTGGAGTCGGCAGGCACCACGTTCCAGGGTGCCCAGGGCGTGCTGGTGGCTTCGAGCAGGTTTTCGTAGGCGCGCTGGTAGTCATCCCACTGTTTGCGCACCTCCAGGTCGCCCAGACTGAACTTCCAGTGTTTGGTCTCGTCGTCCACTCGTTCCTGCAGGCGCTGGCGCTGCTCTTCAAAACTGATGTGCAGCATGAACTTGAGCACCACGGTGCCGGTCTCGGCCAGCAGCCGTTCGAAGTCGTTGATGTGGGCGTAGCGCTGGAGCGTCTGCTCGGGTGTGATCCAGCCCTTGACCACCGGAACCAGCACGTCTTCGTAATGGCTGCGGTTGAAGACCGTGATGTCGCCCGCTGCAGGCACCTTCTCGTGAATGCGCCAGAGATAGTCGTGGTCACGCTCGGCTGCTGTGGGCGCTTTCCATGCCACGGTGTGCACGCCCAGCGGGCTGGTCTGGCTGAAGACGCCGCGCACCGTGCCATCTTTTCCCGCGGTGTCGGTGCCCTGCAGAACCACCAGCAGCTTGTAGCGGCCGTCGGCGAAGAACAGGTTCTGCAAGGCGTCGATCTCCAGCGCCAGGGCCTGCACGGCCGCCAGATCGGTGCTTTTGTTGCCGATCGAAAAGGGGTTGGCTTGCGGATCGAACGACTTGATCGAGAGGCTTTTCCCGTTCTTCCCGTTGGCCTTCGGCGCCACCTGCCACGCCTGCCAGGGGGAGTCTTGGGGTGCCCGGATCGCCGCGGCCGGAAAGGGCAGTGAGTCGTCGCTTTGGCTGGCCATGGGGTGGGGTCTCAGGTCGGTGGGCATGCAGGGTGCAACACCGGGCACCCCACGTCAACCGGTTTGAGTTGACGTTTACGTAAACGGAATGTTAACCCGTTTCATCAAAAAAATGGGGCGCCGAAGCGCCCCATGCAGAGGTTGAATCCCGCCAGCAGCGGGCGGCAGGTTCTACTTGTACAGCACCTCGGGCAGCCACATGCCGATCTGCGGGAACAGGTACAGCAGCACGATGGCGATCACCTGGATGCCCATGAAAGGCAGCATGCCGGCAAAGATCTGGTTCAGCGTCACATGCCTGGGCGCCACGCCCTTGAGGTAGAACGCGCTCATCGCCACCGGTGGGCTGAGGAAGGCGGTCTGCAGGTTCAGCGCCACCAGCAGGCCGAAGAACAACGGATCCACTCCGAAGTTGTCCAGCAGCGGGATGAAGATGGGCATGAAGATCACGATGATCTCGGTCCATTCCAGTGGCCAGCCGAGGATGAAGATGATCACCTGGCTCAGGATCAGGAACTCGGTTTTGGTCAGGTTCATGCCCAGCACCCATTCCTCCACCAGCGCCTGCCCGCCGAGCAGGGCGAAGGCGGCCGAGAAGATGGCCGATCCCACGAAGAGCCAGCACACCATCGCACTGGTCTTGGCGGTCAGGAACACGCTCTCGGTCACGACCGACAGCGTGAGCTGCTTGTAGGCGATGGCGAGCAGGAAGCCGCCCAGCGCGCCCACGGCCGCGGCCTCGGTTGGGGTCGCCAGGCCGAACACGATCGAGCCCAGCACGAACAGGATCAGCACCATCAGCGGGAAGAAGCTGGAGAGCAGCATCTTGAATACCTCCAGCCGGGTGTAGCTGAGGATGCCGTAGAACAGGGCCAGGGCTGCGGCGCCCACGCCGAACCCGATCCAGTAGCCGGTGGGTGCCGGCTGGCTGGTGGCACCCGCCGGGGCTGACGTGGCGGGGGCAGAGCCGGGTGGCAGTGACAGGTCGCCCGTAGCCTCCCCGGCCGGGGCTTGCGCCGCTGCGGGTTCGGCCACCGTCTCGCTGCCGGGGGGCTCTGCCACGGTGTCTGCGCCGGGCGGTTCGGCGACCGCATCGCTGCCTGCGGGCGCCTGCAAGGCGTCACCGTTCCCGGCGGGCGGCTCCGCCAGTCCACCCGAGTCTTCCGCAGGGGGTTCGGCCAGTCCGCCTTCTGCGGGGCTGTCTTCGGCGCTGCTGGCGCTGTCGCTGTTGAGCGAGGAGAGGCCTTCGAAGGTCTCGACCTGTTCCACGCGGGTCACGCTCTGGTAACTGGCCAGCGACACGGCGGCGAACAGCAGGGCCGGCAGCATGACCACGGCCAGCTGGCGCAGCATGTAGCCGGTGGGCACGCCGTGGTTGCGCTGGCCCTTGAGGGCCTTGAGCAGTCCGCCCAGAGCCCAGCCGTCACCCGTGGCGCCGATCTTCTGCAGCAGGGCCGGGATCGGTACCCGGCGCTGCTCGGCACTCAGCGGTGGCGCCATGTCGGGCCGGACCTTGGCGACGATGATCACGTAGACGATGTACAGCCCGGCCAGCATGATGCCGGGGAAGAAGGCCCCGGCGTAGAGCTTGACCACCGAGACACCGGCGGTGGCGCCGTACACGATCAGCAGCACCGAGGGCGGGATCAGGATGCCCAGGCAACCGCCGGCGGTGATGGAGCCAGCGGTCAGTCGCACGTCGTAACCCGCACGCAGCATCTGCGGCATGGCGAGCAGCCCCATGAGCGTGACCACCGCACCCACAATGCCGGTGGCGGTGGCGAACACGGCGCAGGTCACCAGGGTGGCCACGGCCAGCGAGCCAGGTACCCGGGACAGCGCCAGGTGCAGGCTGTGGAACAGCTTTTCGATCAGGTTTGCACGTTCGACCAGGTAGCCCATGAACACGAACAGCGGGATCGAGATCAGCACATCGTTGCTCATCACCGAGAACGCGCGCTGCACCATCAGGTCCAGCGTCTGGTTGATGGCGCCCGCCGAGGTCTGGCCACCTGAGTGGTACGCGAAGAACGCAAACAGCATGCCCATGCCCATCAGCGTGAACGCCGTGGGAAAGCCGAGCATGATGGCCACCACCACCAGCGAGAGCATCAGCAGGCCATAGTGGCCGTTGGTCATGGTCTCCGTGCTCAGGACCATGCCCAGCACCGCGACCAGGATCAGGCCCATCAGGCCGAAGCCGAACCACAGTTCTTTGCGGATTTTCATGACTGTCCACCCTTCGGCACAACGAAGCGGTCCAGGGCTTCAATATCGGCGTCTTTCACGTGCACCATTTCCTTGAGTTTGTCGACATCGACCTCTTCCACGTCTTCCTCGCGGGTGGGCCACTCGCCTGTTTTCAGGCAGATCACGCAGCGGATGATTTCCACCAGGCCCTGCAGCAACAGCATGCCGCCAGCCAGGGGGACCACGAATTTGAACGGGTAGACCGGCAAGGGGTCGGCGTTGAAGGTCTGCTCGCGGATCGCCAGCGAGTCGTTGGCAAACGTCCAGCCGGCCCAGGTCAGCGCGACGATGCCGGGCAGGAAGAACACGATGTAGAGCGTGAGGTCGATGCCCGCCTGCGTGCGCGGCCGGAAGAAACCGTACAGCACGTCACCACGCACGTGGCCATTCTTGGCCAGGGTGTAGGCGCCCGCCGACATGAAGAGCAGACCGTACAGCATGATCTGGGCATCAAGCACCCAGGCGTGGGGCGTGTTGAGCACATAGCGGGAGAACACCTCCCAGCTGATCAGCAGGGTCAATCCCACGACCGACCAGGCACAGGCCTTGCCCAGCCAGGTGGACAGGCGGTCCACGGTCATCAAGAGTTTTTGCATGGCTTGTTCCCAATAAAAAAGGGGCGCCCGCGGCGCCCCCCGGACCAAGAGGCCGATCAGCCCTTCTTGGCGCCCTTGCCGAAGTAGTGGTTGTAGGCCATCTTGAAATCGACGGTGTAGTCGTTGTGCCAGGCGCCAGCGCGCTGGGCGAAAGCGCGCTGACTGTCGAGCACCTTCTTGAACATGGCGTTCTCAGCGCCCTTCTTGGCCATGATCTTGTCCCAGGAAGCCAGCTGGCCTTTCAGGATCGCATCGGGGGTCTTGTAGAACTTCACGCCCTGCTTCTTCAGCTCGATGTAGTCCTGCGAGTTGCGCTGGATGGCTTTCCAGCTCATGTCGGCACTGGCGGCCTGCACCGCGTAGTCGATGATGGACTTCAGCTCGGCGGGCAAGGCATTGAGCTTGCCCGAGTTGAACAGGATCTCGAACTGCTCGCCGCTCTGGTGGAAGCTCTGCAGCATGCAGTTCTTGGCCACATCGGGGAAGCCCAGCAGGCGGTCGGAGGAAGCGTTGTTGAACTCGGCGCCGTCAATCAGGCCGCGGTCGAGGGCGGGCACGATTTCGCCGCCGGGCAGCGGATTCACGGCCGCGCCCATGTCGGTGTACATGTCCACCGCCAGGCCCACGGTGCGGAACTTCACGCCCTTGAGGTCGTCGGCCTTCGCGATCGGCTTCTTGAACCAGCCGAAGGGCTGGGTCGGCATGGGGCCGTACAGGAAGGACGTGACGTCCAGGTTCAGGCTCTTGTAGATCTCGGCCAGCAGGTCCTTGCCGCCACCATAGTTGTGCCAGGCCAGCAGCATGTTGGGGTCCATGCCGAAGGAGGGGCCAGATCCCCACAGGGCCAGGGCCGAGTTCTTGCCGTAGTGGTAGGCCACCACGCCGTGACCGCCATCGAGCGTGCCTTTGGCCACCGCTTCCAGCAGCTGGAAGGCCGGCACTACCGCACCGGCGGGCAGGACCTCGATCTTCAGCTTGCCACTGGCCATGTCGTTGACCTTCTTGGCGAAGTCGCTGGCGTACTCGTGGAAGATGTCCTTGGACGGCCAGGTGCTCTGGAAGCGCAGCGTGGTGGTCTGTGCCGTGGCGATCATCGGGACCGACATGGCGCCGGCCGCGACGGCCGCGCCCTTGATCATGTTGCGGCGGGAAGTGGCGGTCTTTTTGTCTGACATCTGTTGTCTCCAGAGGGGTGTTAACGGGCAGGCGATGATGCGCCAGATATCGGCAAGCGCCGGGCAGGGTTTTCACCAGCAGGCTGTCCTGTCGGTGACGGCAAGTGCTTGTTTCTGAAGGACTTTGCAGGGTTGTTGCGGCATGAATAATTTTCAGCCCGGGGTTGAAATTTTCTCCACGACGTTTCGCTGGTGCCGGGCCGGTCTGCTGGCTCTGTCCGGTCCGGGGGCGGGCGCTTGCCCTGACAGAAGCGCTGAAACGCCCGGCTCCGGGCGAAAACAACGGCCGATCTAGAATGCTCTCCCAGGTATCTGCTGGCGAAATGGTTGCGTGGCAGGACTCCATTGCGCTCATCACAGGAAACCGACATGACCACCGTCCACGACCCCGAACGAAAGCGTGCCCTGGTGTTGCGCCTCAAGCGCGTTGAAGGGCAATTGCGCGGCATCCAGAAGCTGCTGGAGACCGATGCCGATTGCGAAAAGGTGGCGCAGCAGCTGGCCGCGGCGCGCAAGGCGCTGGACAAGACGTTTTTCACCATGGTCAGCTGCGTGATCGCCCAGGGCGACGTGCCGCCCGATGAGGTGGCCGACATGCTGTCGCGCTTTTCCTGAACACCGGACCCCGACCCACGGAGTTGTCATGAACCCGATCCAGCTCTTCGATCCCGCCTCCAGCACCTACACCTATGTGCTGTTCGATCAGGTCAGCCGTGAGGCGCTGATCATCGACCCGGTGGACGAGCAGCTGGAGCGCGATCTGGCGAGTCTGCGCGAATATGGCCTGAAGCTCGTCTGGGCGGTGGAGACGCACGCCCATGCCGACCACATCACCAGCGCGGGCAAATTGGCCGAGCTGGCCGGAGCCAGGACAGCGGCGCCGGCGGGCTGCGGGATCGGCACCGCAGGCGTCCAGCTCCAGCATGGTGACACCCTGCAGTTTGGCGGCGAGACGCTCAGGGCCTTGCACACGCCGGGCCACACCGCCGGCAGCATGAGCTTCGTCTGGCGCCAGCACGTCTTCACGGGGGACACCCTGCTCATCAATGGCTGTGGCCGAACGGACTTCCAGTCGGGCAGCGCCCGGGAGCTGTACCACAGCCTGACCGAGGTGCTGTTTGCCTTGCCCGATGACACCACCGTCTGGCCTGGCCACGACTACCAGGGGCGCCGCTACTCCACCATCGGCGCGGAAAAGGCCGGGAACGCCCGGGTGGCCGGCAAGAGCGAGGCCGAATTCGTGGCCATCATGGACGGGTTGAACCTGCCCAAACCGCGCCGGATCGACGAGGCCGTGCCGGCCAATCTCACATCGGGTATCCGGCACGATGTCGACGGTGCGCTGCTGATGCAACCGCGGCCCGTGCAGGCGGGTTATGCCGGCGATGTCTCGCCCCAGCTGGCCTGGCAATGGGTGCAGGCGGGAGAGGCGGTGCTGGTGGACGTGCGCACCGATGCCGAGCGGGAGTGGGTCGGTTTTGTGCCGGGCGCCGTGCCAGTGGCCTGGAAACAATGGCCGGGCATGGTCATGAATCCGCAGTTTGATGAAGCGATCTGGCAGGCGGCGGATGGCAAAAAACTGGTGCTGCTGTGTCGCAGCGGTGTGCGTTCGATTGCCGCGGCCAAGCGCGCCACCGAGCTCGGGCTGGAAGCCTTCAATATCCTGGAAGGCTTCGAAGGAGACCCGGACGCCAGCGCCCAGCGGGGGCACAAGGGTGGCTGGCGCCACCATGGCCTGCCCTGGCGCCAGAACTGAGCGTCGGGCCCGGCGCAGTGGTTTTTTTGCGCCGTCTGTCGGCACAACGACGCCAAACTTGAGAAGAAAGCGTAACAACCCCTGTCAAGGCTGACAGGGTCTGTGCGTTTGGTCACAGATTTCTTTTTTCAATGGGGTTTTCACTTCCTAAAGGAGAACTCCATGGAAATGCTTGAACTGACGCGCGAGAACACCCCGGTCAACCCTGCTTTTTCGCCCCACCTGTGCGACCGGATCGAGCGGGATTTCATCAGCCGGTGGAACAATCTGTGGGGCGGACGCTCACTGGTCCATGGCCGTGACCCCGGCGCCGACGCGGTGCGCCTGAATGGCAACGACTACCTGTCTGTCACCGGCCACCCCCGGATCATCGAGGCGCAGACCGCCGCGATCCGGCACGATGCTGAATTCGTCGTCCAGTCCGGGTCGTTCTTGCTCGAAACACACCCCGTGCGTGCTTTCGAGAAGAAGCTGGCGGGCTGGATCGGCAAGGACGACGGGGTCTTGTGCCAGTCGGGGTACGCGGCCAATGTGGGCTTGCTGCAGTGCATTGCCGATCCGCAGACGCCGGTCTACATCGACCTGCTGGCCCACACGTCGCTGTGGGAGGGTGCCCGGCGCGCGGGGGCACCGGCCCATGCCTTTCGCCACAACGACATCGATCACCTGCAGCGGCTGATCGCCAGACACGGCCCGGGGCTGGTCGTGGTCGATTCGGTCTACAGCACCACGGGGGCCATTTCGCCGCTGGTGGATGTGGTGGATGTGGCCGAGGCGGGCCGCTGCATGATCCTGGTGGACGAATCCCATTCGCTCGGCACCCATGGTCCGGGCGGGGCCGGCCTGTGCATGGCGCTGGGCTTGAGCAGCCGCGTGCACTTCATCACCGCCAGCCTGGCCAAGGCCTTTGCCGGGCGTGCAGGTTACTTCAACATTCCCACGGGCCTGCGAAACTACATTTTGAGCACCAGCTACCACAACATCTTCAGCTCTTGCCTGCTGCCTCACGAGGTGGCAGCGCTGAGCGCGACACTGGATGTGATCCAGGGGTGTGAGGCCGAGCGCCAGCGCCTGCATGGGTTGAGCCGGCGCATGCGGGAGTCGTTCATGGACCTGGGTTTTCCCGTGCACCAGGGTACCGAGCAGATCATCGCGCTGGAAGCGGGAACCGAGCCCGACACCCTGGTGTTGCGCGACCGGCTGGAGGAGCGGGACGTGTTCGGCGCCGTCTTTTGTGCACCGGCCACGACGCGCAACCGCACCCTGGTTCGATTGACCCTGCACGCTGCGCTCACCGATGCCGAAATGGACCATGTGGCGTGCGTGGCGCGCGAAATTGCCCCGATCGTGAAGCCGTGGGACTGGCCGATTGCCCGGCGTGCCCGGGCCACAGTGACTCATTCGTCGTGAATGGCGCGCCCGCCCTTGGCTTCCAGGAAGTGCCGGTAGGCGTAGATCGGAGCCGGAAGCTCGGCGGTTTCGAGGGTGAATACGGCGGCACGCAGCGTGCCGTCGTCACCCATCGACAGTGTGGGCGAGGTACGCACCGGGCCCCGCAGCCCCAGCTGCTGGTGCAGTTCCACCGCCGGGAGCCGCTGGCCCGACTCGATGGCGCGCACCACATCAAGGCCCAGTCCGGCCGAAGCGGCCAGTTCCGCCAAGTCACCGAGCTGGGCGGTGGGCTCGAGTTGCAGCCAGTGGCACCGGCCTTCGGCGTCGAGCCCCAGCAGGCCAAAGGGCTCGCCCAGCACCACGTATTCCACCCAGTGCTTTTCGGTGTATACCTGCAGGGCCTGGGCCACCGAGGGTATCTGCAGCATGGACTGCTGCGCCGGACGCAGCACCGCACGCCACAGCGTGTTGAGCCGGGGGTGCGCGGCGATCGCCAGCTTCCGCAACACGCCCAGCAGCAGGCGGGTGATGTCGGAGGCCTGTTTCGGTACGAACTGGTCAATCAGGCCGTTGTTGAACGCCTGTACCGCAATCTGTTCATCGGCCTGACCGGTCAGCAGCACCCGTGAGCCGGGCCAGTCCAGCAAGGTGTCGAGCACCTGCAGGCCGTTGGTACCGGGCATGGCGTAGTCCACCACACAGGTCTTGGCCAGCTGGTAACGAGAGGGCTGCGTCGCCCAGTACCGCAGGACCTGCGGTATCAGGGGCTGCCCATGGCGCCAGCGATCGATCATCTGCAGCTGCAGTGCAGCGTCGGCCTCCCAGTGTGCGGGCTCCTGGTGCATGCGCTCGGAAAAGCCGGACGGGCGGGAGTAGAGCTCCACTTGCCAATGCGCGGGGATGACCATGCCCAGCATGTCCAGGTATTCAGGATCGTCGTCGAGAAACAGGATGCTGCCAGGTCGCTGGAACAGTGAAATCGTCAGTGCCATCAGGGAATCGGTCGGGTGTGACAGCCTCAGGAGCTCTTGTCGAGGGGGAGGTCGATCATGAAGACGGCGCCCAGTCCGGGTTCCGAGTGCACGCTGATCGTTCCATGGGCTGCTTCCACCACGTTTTTGCAGAAGGTCAGGCCCAGACCATGGCCCGCGCCGGCCTGGGTGGAGAAGAAGGGTTCAAAGATCCGGTGCTGCTGCCCGTGAGGGATGCCGATGCCGTCGTCCGACACCGCGATGCGCCCCTTTCCTCGGTGCACCCCGACATCGACACGCAGATCGCCAGGGGTGGGTGCGTTGCTGGCGGAGGCCAGCGAATGCAGGGCATTTTTGAGCAGATTGGTCAGTACCTGCCCGAACAGCGGACGGGACCCCAGGAAACAGAAATCCTGCTGGATGTGGACCCGCACGCAGGCCCGTTCCCGAGTGGATCGGTAGGGGTAGTTGCTCACCACGTCCTGCACCAGCTCGGCTGCCATGACGGGCAATTGTTCGCGTGGCAGGCGCAGCAACTGGGCGTTGGATATCTGGGTGTCGATCTGGCGGTTCATGCTGCGCACCAGATTTTGCAGCCGGGTGGCCAGCTCCTCGAATTTTTTCCGCTTGGCTTCCGGCAGGTCGTTCTTGGACAGCGTGCGCAGCACATCCCCCATCAGATTGACGGTGGACAGGGGGGTTCGCAGTTCGTGCGCCATCACGGCCATGGTGCTCAGCGTGTTGAACAGGCGGGTACGCCGCAGATTGGCGCTGGAGAACCCCAGCAAAAATCCGGCAGCCCAGGCAAATCCGATCACGAGGGTGTTCTCCATCGGTATGGATGACGAGGTCACGGCTGGCCCCAGGCCACCGTGGGCCAGAGGCCAGCTCACCAGGATCGCGGCACTGGCACCGAGGGTTGCCAGTCGCCAGTCCGTCAGGTGGTAATAGATCAGGAACATCGCGCTCACACTGGCCAGCCAGACGGGGTTGCCTTCGTTCATCCAGTACATCCAGAAGAAGAACATGGGCATGGTCAGCCAGCACACGGCCGAAAAGATCCAGCCGTTTTGCTGCGAGCCGCAGTCCCTGGTCATGAACGGGGCAAAGAAGAGCAGACCCAGTCCCGCCATCAACAGGCGAATGGGCAGGCTTTCGTAGGGCTGAAGCAACAGCTGTGACCAGATGGCGTAGAACAGCAGGTTTCCAGCGACGATCGACAGCCCGGCCCACCGCAGTCTCGTCGCCGATGGGTGCAAAATAGGCTCTAGGGGAGCGTGGATCACCTCCTCCAGCAACCATCGCCGAAGCAATGCTTTGGAGGTGTGAAGCCACAAACGGTCCCAGGGCAATATGTACTCCTTTCAGCAACGACGCGCACAACTTGCAGGGGTTGTGGGTTCGCAGTCGCCCATTGTCCCTGCATCAGGGCGTGACGACCATGACCTTGCCTGTCAACTTTGACAATATTGGTGTCGATGCCCTGTTGGCCGACTGGATCTGTGCGCTGCGCGAGCAGGGCGTGGAGTCCGTGCTGGTGCTCGGTCCGAATCCTTTTGGCGGGCGGGATGACCGCGAAGTGCTCGCGGTCCACCCCCCGCGTCTGCTCGGTGCCGCGCAGGCGCTCGCTGAAAGCCAGGACTTCGGCGCCAGCTGGCGTGACAGCGACGCCCCCCTAGTTGCCTGGCAGGACATCTCCAGGGCATCTCTTGAACACGCCAGTCGCTGGCGGCGCCTGTGGTTGGCCCACGGTCATCAGACCCTGGTGCGTGTGGCCTTCAGTCTGCCCGCCGGTCGGGCCTTTGAGTGTTTCATGTTCAGCCCGCGTGCTTTTGCCGACCGCGCGGAAGCCGCGGCGCTGGCCTGGTCGGCCTTCAATATCTGGCCCATGCTGCGGCGTGCGATCGCGGAGCAGCGCATCAGCCTGAGCCCGCGCGAGCAGGAAAGCCTGAACCTGGCGTTTGAAGGCCTGACGGCGCGAGAAACCGCCGCGCGCATGGACTGTTCCGAGCGCACGGTGAATTACCACCTGGCGAATGCCATGGCCAAGCTGCAGACCGATAACAAGCTGGCGGCCGTGCAGCGCGCTTGCTGGATCGGCCTGATCTGACCCCATCGGTCGCTGGCAGCGGGAGGGCGGTGCTGCGCCGCCGCAAGACCCGCTGGCAGCCTTGGTCATAATGCGCGCATGACTTTTCTGGCCCTGGACGTTGGCAACACCCGCCTGAAATGGGCTCTCTATGACACACCGTGCGCCGGTGCGCGCCTGCTGGCGCAGGGCGCGCAGTTCCTGGAAAACATTGAGAAACTGGCCGAGGGCGACTGGAGCCAGTTGCCCGCTCCGCGCTGGGTGCTGGGGTGTGTGGTGGCTGGCGATGCGGTCAAGCGGCGGGTGCAGGAGCAGCTGGAGCTTTGGGACGTGAGCCCGCAGTGGGTGGTCTCCAGCAGTTTCGAAGCCGGTGTGACCAACGGCTACGACCATCCGGCCCGCTTGGGTTCGGACCGCTGGGTTGCCATGATCGGCGCGCGTCAGCGGCTGCTGACACAGGGTCCGGCGAAACCCTGTGTGGTGGTGATGGTGGGAACGGCGGTGACAGTGGAAGCCATTGATGCGGAGGGCCGCTTTCTGGGGGGCATCATCTTGCCCGGGCACGGCATCATGTTGCGCGCGCTGGAGTCGGGCACGGCCGGCCTGCATGTGCCCACCGGCGAGGTGCGCGACTTTCCCACCAACACCAGCGACGCGCTCACCAGTGGTGGCACCTTCGCCATCGCCGGTGCGGTGCAGCGCATGGTGGACAACCTGCAGCGTCACTGCGGCGAAGCGCCGGCGGTTTTCATGACCGGTGGTGCGGGCTGGAAGATGGCGCCCAGCATGTCCACCCAGGTTGAGCTGGTGGACAGCCTGATCTTTGATGGCCTGCTGGAAATCGCCGAGCGCCGCCTGATCCCGGCCTGATGCCGTGCCGGCCCTGCAGCAGGAGCCGGTCGGAGCGTCTGGTGGCAGAGCCGGGGTGCTCTACCGCTCACCCCAAGGCAGCATCAAGGTGAGGGTCAGCAGCTTCTTGAACTCCGGTTCGAACTGGTCGATGATCTCTTGCGGATCCGGGCAGAGCGTGGTGTCGGAGATCACCCCGAACTGCACGCCGCCACCGTAGCTGAGGATCGACACGCCCAGCCCCACCGTGCCGGTCTGCGGCACCCAGAACATGGACTGTTCCAGCGTGGCGCCACACAGCTGCAGTTTCTGGGCCGGACCGGGCAGGTTGGTCATCACCGCCGTGGTCTTGCGGCCAAACAGGCCGAGCAGCGCATCCTGCGCCGGTTTCACCAGCAGCCCGGCCACCGAGAGCAGACCATAGGTCAGCAGGGGCTGCAGGCTGCCCTTGAGGCTGTTCATGCGTGACCGCACGGCGAACACGCGCTCTATGGGGTTGTCCGTTCCGATGGGCAGCACCAGCGGCACCAGTCCAAAGCGGTTGCCCAGTTTCCAGGCGTCTTCCCTCGATCGCAGGTTGATCGGCACCATGGCACGGATTTCCTGGCCTGTGGGCTCGTCACCGAGACGTCTCAGGTAGGCGCCGATGGCGCCCGCCACGCAGCTGAGCAGCACATCGTTGACCGAGCAGTTCAGCGCCTTGCCAATGGCCTTGACCTCATCCAGCGGAATCGGCTCGCACCAGGCGACCCGCTTGGTTTTCCCCGGCTGGCCCTTGAGGCGGGTGGGCGAGTCGTCGGGCATGAGCGCCAGTGCCGCCAGGTCGCTGGCCAGCTGGCCACCCATGCGAGCGATGTCCGCCGCCTGCCCCAGCGTGTCGCTCAGGCCCTGTTGGGGAGCCGCCAGCAGGGCGAAAGACCTGGCTGCGCTGCCGCCGGCCACTTCCAGCGCGCGCGCCGTGAGATCGCCCAGTGGCCGGATCAGCGTATCGGCCACCCAGTCCTCTGCCGCGTCCATGCCGCTCTTCTCCGCCTTGGGCGGTGTGCGGCGGGGTGGCGGCGCACCGCCGTCCACCAAGCTCATCATGACGCTGATGAGGGCGATGCCGTCGGCGATGCAGTGGTGGATGCGCGCGATCATGGCCGAGCCGCCGTCGTACCCTTCGACCAGCTCGAATCTCCACAGGGGGTGTTCTGGGTCCAGTGGCTGCATGGCGAGATCGGCGACACGCTCCTGCAGTGCGGCGCGCTCACTTTGCCCGCGCCGTCGCTCCAGGGTGTGGGGGACCACGTGGCGCTCCAGGCTGAAATCGGGATCGTCGAGCCAGTGTGCCCCGGTGGCATCCTGGCGCGCGGTCTGGACAAAGCGGCGGTAGGGCAGCATGCGCTCGCGCACCCGCTCGCGCAGCGCCGCATGTGTGATGCCGGGCCGCAAGATCCACACGCCCACGATCATCATCAGATTGGACTCCGAGTCCATCCGCAGCCAGGCGGTATCGACCTTGCTCATGCGCTCGCCGCCGAGACCCAGCGCACGGGTCAGTGATGGTGTGGGGCTTGGTGTGGCGCGTGCGGCCGGTCTCTTTCGGGGCCGTGCCTGCCCCGCGGGCGAGCGGGCCGCTGATGCGCGGGGGGTGGCTGGGGCAATGCGCGTGACCATGTCATCTCCTGTGGCCGGTGACCTTGTTGCTCCACCGGGCGGCAGGCAGGGGCGTGGCTTGTTGTGGGTATTCCGGTCTATTTTGCCGTCAGCGCAGCCCGTAAGATACCGGGGCTGCCCTGATAGCCGTAGCGGATTTTCGCGTGCGCCAGGGTCCCTTGACCAACGACAGGAGTCCCTGCATGTCCGATCTCAAAAGCCGTTTCGAAGCCGCTGTGGCCAACTCGAAGAACCTCAGCGAGCGGCCGGACAACGCCACCCTGCTGAAACTGTATGCACTGTACAAGCAGGCCACCGCAGGCGACAACGCCGATAAAAAACCGGGCTTCAGCGACATGGTGGGGCGCGCCAAATGGGACGCGTGGAACAGCCTGAAAGGCACCGCGTCGGAAGCGGCGATGCAGCAATACGTGGACCTGATCGAGTCCCTGAGCTGATGCCGCCGCTTGGCCCGCGCTCTGGTGCTGCGGGTCTTCTGCCTATTTCTTCTTGCGCGCGGCAGGCTTGGCCGACGCCAGCAGCTCGTCGAGATTTTTCACGATCTCGTCCTCGATGCGGTCTTTGAATGCCCCGAGCAGAAAGCCCAGCTTCGCGTCGAGTTCGAAGTGATCCTCCGACACGGTCAGCTTGCCGTCGACGCCCGATCGCGTGAAACCGACTTCATCGCAGTCGCCGCCCTCTTCGTAGGTGCAGCTCATGCCGAATTCGGATTCGGCCTGTTCGGCCCATTTCCAGGCGATCTTGCGTGCGCCGCTGAGGCCCAGATGGTGGTTGCGTCGGATGTGGATGTTGGCCATGGGCGTTGCGGTGTTCCGTTGGATGGGGCCATCAAGGGCGCGTGAGCGGCGCCGCAGCCGAAGGACGGCCCGCGAGGGTCGTATCGGCTGTGGCTGCCAGCTGGCGCAAAGTGGCCTGTCGTTCCGCGCGAGGCTGCTCCGAGAGCGCGCGCACCGCATCATAAAACCGGTTGAAGTCCCGACCTTCGCGTTCAAACAAGGCAACAAAACCCGGCACCAGATCGTCGTAGGCCGCCTGCGCACCGAAGCTGGCGTTGTTGGCGCGCACCACCCAGGCGTCAAAGCCCGCATATCCGCCCCAGCGGGTCTTCAGGCTTGTGTAGTCCTGGTGAAACTGGGTCATCACATCCGCCTTGCGGCGGATTTTTTCCGCATCGGGCGCGGTGCCATCGCTGTAGACGATCTGCAGGCGCTCGCGCACCGAGCGTGTGAGTTCGCGAAAATCACGTCGACGGCTGTCAAAGGCTGCGTATTCACGGCGGGCGGACTCGTTGGCCTGCTGCGCGAGCCAGCGCTCGCCACCGAGCCGCTCGACCGCCGTGGCAAAGGATTCATTGAACAGCGTGTCGTCCTTCGCATACAGCACCTGGTGCGCGAGTTCATGAAAGAGCATGCGCGCCAGTTCGCCTTCGGGGTAGCCAATGAAGGTGTTCAGCAGAGGATCACCGCCAGCCCAGTTCATCCAGCCGAGCGTGGAATACGCGGGCACGGGGTAGACCGCCACCTCCAGATCGGCAGGCAGACTGGCGGCGAAGGCCCTGGCGTTGGCCTCAAGAAAATAGCCGCGGTAGCCGACGCAGCCCACCACAGGAAAACACCAAGTCTGCAGCGTGAGCGAGAGCGCAGGGGCAGCCACCACGTTGTACACCGCAGCTCGACGCTGCAAGTCGGCGTAGCGGTGGTAACTGGCATTGTCTGGCAGGGCCAGCTCGCTCACGGCAAAAGCCCGGATACGCTGCGCCAGGACCAGCTTGTTCTTCAGGGGCTGCGGTGCCTGTGCATCGTCCAGCCAGTCCTGCACCGGCCGAGCCGCCTGCATCATCTGCAGGTGGCCCGACACCGATTGCCAGTAGTAGCCCACACCCGTGGTCGGGCCCGCGCACCCGCCCAGGGCCAGCAACAGGGCGCTGGCCGCGAGCGATCGCAGGCTGCGGGCAGCTGGGGATTTCATGGTGTGCCGACCTCGACTTCGACCAGACAGTCATAAAACACCGGCCCATGGCCCAAGTCGGTCAGTTGCTGGCTGGTGAGCTGGTTCACGTTGGTGCCGGCCCATCCCATTTTCCGCCACCAGATGCCCAGTCCGTTGACGACCCCTCGCCGCGCGCGCGCAGACACGCGTGCCTTGCAGTGGTATTCACCCCGGTCGTTGAACACGCGCACCACGGCGCCGCTGTGAATGCCGCGGGTTGCGGCGTCGTCCGCGTGGATTTCCAGCACCGGCTCGCCTTCGATGTCGCGCAGGCTTTTGACGTTGACGAAGCTGGAGTTCAGAAAATTGCGCGCGGGCGGCGAGATCATCGCCAGCGGGTAGCGTTCGCTGCTGCCCTCGGTTTCAAAATTTGGCAGGTGGTCAGGCAGGCCGTCCAGTCCCATGGCGGCAACCTGCGCGCTGAAGAATTCGCACTTGCCCGAGCGGGTGGCAAAGGCACCCTCCGCGAAGGGTGCATCGG
>Ga0105105_10000537_pt1 | contig 17201 bp, 7 predicted proteins | sample PPLLaktember2015_4_FD_79108 | JGI IMG/M metagenome (GOLD analysis project Ga0105105, IMG submission 79108) | Freshwater sediment microbial communities from Prairie Pothole Lake near Jamestown, North Dakota, USA - PPLs Lake P8 Core (1) Depth... | ecosystem: Environmental > Aquatic > Freshwater >...
CCAAAATTGACTCCGCGCATCATCTGGGCTTTGCGGATGGTGTCGAATTCTTCGGCCAGAACCGGAATAAACCGCATAGCGATGAAAATGATCAAGGTTATATCTTCGACCGGCACACCCAATTTACGGAACGGTTTCAGCCAGCCGACGAGAGCCTCGGCGAGATCGGAGGGCGCCGTGGTAAACGTAATAAAAAAGGCGATGGCCACGAACTCTATGACTCGCAACGAGAAAGAGGCGGCCATATAAACCCCTCCTTGAGTCAGCCGAAAGCCCCAAAAGGTGGCCAAGGGGAGTGAATCGCGGGCGGAAAAAAGAAGATGATAAAGGGCGGTAAGAGAAATCAGAATTAAAAAGGGACGGAAATTCCGAGCCATAAGAGACAGACTGATATCGGACATAAACAAAAGCGCCACCAGAACGGCAATAATCGCCAGGTAGAATAACAGAGCCGTCGTGAAAAGCGACAGAATCATCAGGGCCAGGGCAAAAATGACTTTGGTACGAGGATCGAGCCGGTGTCCGAAAGAATTCGAGACTCGATATTGACCCAGAAGAAAGCGCCGGTTCATTATTAATAATTCCTTTAAAAGAAGCAATTTAAGGCGGCGATGAGTCGCTGTCAATCCGTGTCTGGAAATAGAAATACCGCCCGGAATCGGGCGGTATACTGCGGGAGGGAGGGATATTGAGTGGTTTTATTTCAGGATAATCATTTTTCGCGTTTGATTGGAATCGCCTCGTTCCAGACGATAGAAATATATTCCGGCGGCGACACCCTGCCCCCTGTTATCGGTGCCTTCCCAGCAAACGGAATACTCCCCGGGAGCCTCTTCCCTGTCGACCAGGGTGATGACTTCCTGCCCCAGGATATTAAAGATCTTGAGCAGGGTGCGTCCGGAGCCTCTATTCTCGCCGGGGCCGACGGCGTACTTGATGGTGGTCACGGGGTTAAAGGGATTGGGGTAGTTTTGGAACAGGTCGAAAGCCGCGGGGAGATTATTATCCGGTTCGGTATCGCTGATATCGGTTACGAAATCGGGCCGGAAGAAAGTCAGTATACGCCCCAGGAGTGTATCTCTGGGTTGGCGGGGATAATCGAGGACATCAATGGCTTCATAGCCAAAGTCGAGAAAGACGAGTTTATAGGACCCATGGTAGGTGACACCGGTATAGCCGGAACCGTAATTATATCGGAAAGCGGCTTTGCCGCCGTTGATCGGGGTCAGGGTTTCCGAAAGATTCCAGATCTGGCTGTGCCAGCCGTAATATTCGAATTCAGTGCCTTCAAAGACCTGGTTGCCGTCGACGCCGATATGGACGTTAGAGTGATTCCAGCCCAGGTAACGGCATTTGAGATAGTCGGCGACAAAAACAGAGTCGTCGACTTCCAATTCTTTAAGCAAAGACTGGCCGGTCAGGCAAAAACTGCCGCCATGGTCCATATAATATTTCATGGCCACGATTTCGGCCGGCTGGAAATAATCGGCGGTGGTATCTCCGGTCATCCAGTATACCGAGGGATACAGGCTCATGATAACCCCGAGGGGCGAGCCGTTTAATTGAGTCGACCAGACGTCGGCGGGAATGCGGCGGCGGTACAAATCGCGGACGAGGACGGTATCATAGATACCGCCGTGGTCGTCGTCGACGACGAGGATTCTGGCCTGCCCGATCTGCTTTTCAAAAGCGAACAGGGCCTGGTGGCTGCCGCCGTCGGCCACGATAGACACCCGGAAAGTATCATAGATCGGATCGATATCGGAGGGGATCGTGAATTCGATCGGCAGGGCAAGATTATTGGTGGCGGTTCCATCACCGGGCAGATTCATGAAATAAACCGAAGGGGTGATAAAACTGTAGGCCACATCCTGACCGGAGAGAGTGATGCTGACATCCTGTGAGGCCATCCAGTCATTTCTTAAGAAAAAGTAAAAACGGATATTTTCGCCCAGGTCCATCTGGCCGCTTAAGTCGGCATCGGCAAATTTCACCGAATCCATGCTAAAGTAGGGTCGGGACCAGGTAACGTCGAGGTTGGCGGTCATCAGTGAATCGGAGTCTGAAATGTCCCAGACCGATACCTGCGTGATACTGCCGTCATAGGCCCGGCTGGACGGAACCGAGTGATCGTCGAAAGAACGACGGTTGAATCCGCCGGGAAAAGGATCATAGACATCGCCTTCGTTGGTGGCATGTAATTCCAGCTGGCGCAGACCGTCGGCCTGTTCCAGGGCGACATGATAATGGTTGACGTCTATATTGGGGAAGGTTGTGCCGTCATCGACATGATATATCAGTAAGCCTTCGCCGGGCAGGTAGGCGTCGAACCCGGTTTTTTGCCTGTTCTCCACGAGGAAATATTCATCACCATAGACACCCTGGCGCCATAATTTATAAATGGTGGCATTTGATTCCACCTGCGGGATAGGCGCCCCGGTCAGGTTGGCGGAGACTTCAATCGGGTCGACAAAACCGGCGTAGATTTTGCACCAGGCATCGAGTTGCGCCGGGACTTTTCCCTGCGCCAGGTAGACGCCGGAGGACATGAGCGACCATTTGCCCAAGCCTTTGGAGGTTTCCGGAATATAATCGATATCATATAGGTCCGGCAGGCCCAGGACATGTCCGAACTCGTGGCAGAATATTCCGATAGGCGAGGCCTGGCGAAGACCGTAATACTCTTCCGGCTGAACGGTAAAGACATTTATATGAACACCGTCGATAGTCTGCATGTAGGGGCCCAGTTCCCATTTATGAGAATGCATATCGGTGGCGGCGCCGGTGCCCTCGGCTCCGTAGCCGGCATGGACAATCAGGACGGCGTCGACATAACCATCAGAGGTCCCCAGCTGCCCCCAGGTATCGAAGAGGGAAAAATCGACACCGGCATTATTGGCAGTGGTAACGGCATCGACCACCAGGCCCCGGGAGTTATTGGGGTAGGTGCTCCCGGTTCCGCCTTCGCCGTTGACATAAAAGGCATAAGTCTGGGGCATGCGATAGACGCCGAACACGGTGCCGGTCACGAATAATTTATTGTATGAGACTTCCTGAAAGTATTCGGTCATGGAGCCGGTGGGATTGAGACGGTTTTGCGAAAAGAGGATGGAGTCGAAAGCGGCCGTGTTGGGCGTAACATAGCCCGTCGACCAGGGATGATCGGAAAAATCCACGAGCAGGACGGCCACGTTAATGGTATCGAACTCAATCGCGGTGGTCAGTGTTGATTTCACGCGGGGCAATTCCGGGGCATCGACGCCTCTTTCACGGGCGGAGGCGATTATGTTGATATATTCCTGGAGTTTGCCTTCGGTTTGAAGGCGCGCTACCGTTTCCGGATGAGGCGGCGCTGCCAGAAGTGTCAAATTATGAACCAACCCCATCAGTATGATTGCCGCGAATATTATCGAATTACGCTTTCTCATGAGGCTTTGACCTCCTGCTTATCATTACTTAAGCAACAACATTTTTTTTGATTGTGTCGTTCCTGACGCGCTCAATTTATAGAAATAAATTCCGGAGGCGACCGCTCGGCCGGAGCCGTCGGTGCCGTCCCAGAGAATCTCGGTTTTGCCGGGCGAGGCCATACCCTCAAACAGGGTCGTGACTTTCTGCCCGAGAATATTATAAATCTCCAGGCGGGCCAGGGAGGCGGCCGGGAGGGTGAAGCCGATGGTCGTGGTGGGATTAAAAGGATTGGGATAATTTTGCGCCAGTTCAAACTGGTTGGGAAGGACGGGGTCTTCGTCCGTGACCAGGTCGGTGTAGCCGAAGTATTTTTCGGCGGCCCGGATCGCGAACCAGGTCAGGTTTTCCAGGGATTCCCCGGCGATCAGGACCAGGGCGATTTCGACGGAATCATACGGGGCGATATAATAGGGTCCGAAGTTGAGGACCGACATTTTATCGGAAGGCTGGGCGGCGATGGTGTCGATTCCGGTGCGGCTAATATAGCCGTATTTCTGGGCATTGGTAAAAGCAAGTTTGCCTGAATTATTCTCCGGGAGCGACAGCCCGCAGGAAGCCGACAGCGGCATGATGCCGGTCAGGCCGGAGGCGCCGCTTTGATAATACAATTTCATATCCTCGATATACCCGGCCTGGTCTCCTTCGGCGTCGATGTCGAAGTCGCTCAAAAATCCGAAGTACAACCCGCTGATGGGAGCATTATCCTGGTTGATGAGAAAATAGCGGAATATTACGTATTGGTTGTCTTCCGGCGTATCGTAACTTATCACCGCCTGCCGGACCGTGATGGGTATGGGAATGGGCGATTCGGTATCGACATATAGAGCCTGGCTCTCCAGGGCGCCGTCGCGGGAAGGATACTGGGTTTCCAGGGCGATGGAAGGGGTAAAATCGGAAGACCCGGCGCGTCCCAGGCTGTCGCGAACGGCAGTGGAAATCTGGAGGGAACTGCGGCCAATCATTATTCCGGCTTCATAAAGCAGGTTTTCGGAATTATTGAAGCGAAAGCCGACGCCGCCGGCGGAGTAGACCGAGTTTTCAGCCAGACCATATTGTCCGAAATCGCTGATCGTCATGTCTATCATGCCGGTACTGTGGGTGAACATATTTCCGGCAGGAGAGGTACCCACGATCAGGGTAAAGGGAAGGACGTCGTAGGGGATATCATGTGGGGGATTAACATTCAACTCGAATTCAATCAATTCGCCGTTCAGTATGGATTCGCTAAAGGTCAGGACATAAGGGCGGATGTTGACCGTGGTGATCGCGCCCGCGCCGAAGATGAAAGAGGCTTTGTCGGAGACAATACCGACTCGAGGGTCATTGCAGGAAATATAGCCGGTCAGGGAATCGAAACCGGGGGCGCTTAAATCCAGCCGCAGGAACAGGTCGAAAGTCTCTCCGGGGTCGGCCAGGCCGTCGCCGCCGATAATTTTTCGCACTATCCAGACTTCGGGCGTAGCCGGTACCGGCAGGAAGGACAGGGCCGTGAGGGCATCGGGTAAACCGTTGCCGTAGGTATTATCTTCGCCGGCCGGACCCATATCGCGGCAGGATTTAATCAAGGCATATTTGATTTCCTCGACGGTGGCGTCGGGATTGTACTGGCGCATCAGGGCCACCAATCCGGCGATGATCGGGGCCGACATGGACGTCCCGCTGGTGAAACGATAGGTGCCGTCCTTATAAGAAGTATATATTCCCACGCCGGGGGCGACAACTTCGGGTTTAACGGAGACGCTGTCGCAGCTTGAGGGGCCGCGGCTGGAAAAATTGGCGATAATATCGGTGGTATGATCGATGGCGCCGACGGCGAAAGTGTTATAAGGGCCGGCCGCCCGGTTGGCGGGCAGGCGCAGGGTGTACGGATTCGGGCCTTCATTGCCGGCGGCAAAGATCGTCACCACGCCGGCGGCTTCGACATTGTCGATGACCTGGTTGAAGGTGGCGTCGCAGGGAGGCATAACGGAGGTGGGTACGCCCCAACTGTTGAGAATAACGTCCGGAACATCATCATGCGTGGCCGGATTGCCATCGGGATCAACCGCCCATTGAAACGCCGCAATGATATCGGAAAAAGTTTTTTGCAGGGTCTGACCCTGGTCGACGACGGCTGCGGCAATCCATTCCGCACCGGGAGCGACGCCGAAAGAATCGCTGGGAATACTGCCGATCATGATCCCCATGGTCTGGGTGCCATGACCGACTTTATCGTTGGGAATGGCGCCGGTAATATAGGGGGCAAACCAGGTCGAGGACAGCGAGGCATGCAAACCGCGCCAGTTATATTGCAGGGCGGGATGATCGCCGTCGACGCCGGTATCGAAATTACAGACCAGGCGCCCGGAGCCGTCAATTCCGCGAGACCAGACAGCGGGAATATTCATGGCGTCCAGATGACTCCGAACGGCCGCCGTTTTCGCCGCCAGAGCCGGAAAAGATTCCACGGGGGCCACGTATTCAAGGGCGGCGTCTTCGTAAATGGCTTCGATATCGGGGTGTGAAAGTAATGATGCCAGGGCCGATAAAGGGATCTCCGTGGAAATCGCCGGCACCAGCCAGAATTCCCTGAAAGAAGCCTTCGGATATGAATTTATTATCGAGCGCTTGATCTGATCCAGGGCACTCGATTTATAGGCTTTGAGATCATTTATGACGCGGCTATGCCGGTCGCTCAACGTCGAGGAAGTCCGGGCGGCCGCTTTTTGAATTTGCCGGGAATGGGCGTCGGAGGCAAAAATGACGACTTTGATGGTGGTATCGGATTTCAATTTGGCGGCATGATCAAGGAGTTGTTCCAGGGAAGGCGAAAGGGTGGCTCCGCCCGCCGAAGATACGGAGATAATAAGGATAAACCCCAGGACTATTACAAGAGCAAGGACTATTTTCTTGACTCCCGACATAACCACTCCTTAAAATAAAACCAAGATTGGTTCGAGCAACCAATATGCCGGAAGAGGATCTCCTTTTTGGGGCATGGCAATATGCAATGAAACGTCAGTATGGGAATTGTCCCATTATCTAAGGCCTTGAATTCAAAGATCATGCGGGAGGAGCATAAATCGGGAAACGGTGAAAGGCCGTTCAGGCGTCCTTTGCAGTCCTATGAAATCGAGCGTATCGACCTGCAAATGCGAACCGTTTTGCGCATAATTTCCCGGCCTTGTGCCCGGACCGAAAATTGTATATTTTGGCAGTAATGAAATTCCCGACGAAAAATCCCTTCTGGCGCCGGCCGCTTTTCTGGGTGATTATTCTGGGGGCGGGGATACGCGTCCTTTACCTCATGATTTATTACTCTGATCCTCAATGGGGGCAATTGGTGGTGGATTCGCTTTTTCATCACCGCTGGGCTACGGCCATAGGTTCGGGTGAAATCCTGGGGAAGGAACCGTTTTTCCGGGCGCCGTTGTATATCTATATCATCGGGGGGCTGTACGGACTATTGGGGCCGTCACTATGGGCCGCCCGGATATTCGGTCATCTGGCCGGATTACTTTCGATTTATGTTACGTATCGCCTGACGGAAAAACTATTCGGAAGCAAAGCGGCAATAATTGCGGCCATAATTCATGCCCTCTACCCTATCGCTATCTACTTTGAAGGGGAACTGCTGGTCGACAGCCTCCTGATGCTCCTGATAGAGACGTCCCTGCTGGTTTTTCTCATCGCCCTGGAAAGGCGATCGAAACGAGTTTTATTCTGGGGCGGCATTTTAATCGGCCTGGCGGCCATCACCAAGGCCATAGTCCTGGCTTTGATTCCCCTCTTTCTGGTAATGCTCTTTTTGACCTATCGGGATTTTAAAACGACCCTGGGGGCCGGCCTTCTGTTTCTGGCGGCGGTTATAATCCCCATCGCGCCGGTGACGGCGCGGAATTATTTTACGGGCGGCGATTGGGTGCCGATCGCGTCGTCGGGCGGGATCAATTTCTTCATTGGGAATAATGAAAGCGCCAACGGTTACTCGGCGTCGCTGCCACCCCCGTTGCGCAACAGCTGGGTGATACAGGATATCGAGTATCTGGCCGAGAAGGAAACCGGCCGGGAAATGAAACCATCGGAGATTTCCGATTTTTATTATGATAAAGGATGGGCCTGGATAAAAGGCCATCCCGTGGATTTCATTTTATTGTACCTTAAAAAACTCCACATCGGCTTCAATAATCTCGAGATATCCAATAACAGGAATATAAACCTCTTTTTCCGGGGCAATTTGATTTTAAAATCCATCCCTCTCAACTTTGCCTTGATATTCGCCCTGACCTTTTTTACCGTGGTTTCCCTGACTATCGGGAAGGGCTGGAATTATCCCCGGCTCTTTATACTGTCGTACATAATTATATTTATGCTGATTCTGGCCTTTTTCTTCATAAATGCCCGCTTTCGACTTCCCGTACTCCCCTTGATGTTTGCCTTTGGAGCCTGGGCGGCGAGTGAAATATTCGACGGAATCCGCAAATTCAAAATCGATAAGGCCGGGGGAATTGCCTTAACTCTGGCGCTGGCGGTTTTCTTTTATTCCCGAATCTCCCTGCCCGAGGTTAGTCCCGATGATATAAAAAGCGGGCTTTTCAATCAGGCTAATTATTACCTTAACCACGGCGATTATGCGCGGGCGGCGGAACTCTACCAGAGGATAATCAAAGAAAATCCGCACTACCCCGATGTAAACCTTAATCTGGGGGCGGCGTTTTTGAAGATGGGGCAGACCGAGACCGCCGAGAAATATTTTCTTCAGGAACTGAAATCGCACCCTCGCCAGGCGCGGGCGTACAGCAATCTGGCTTCCATTTATTATCTGAAAAAAGATTTTCTTCGGGCCCTGGAACTGGTGGAACGAGCTCTTAAGGAACGCCCCTATCTTTTGGAAGCCTACCAGTTGAAAATGCGCTCTTATTACGTCCTGCAGGATACGACGGCCCTGGATCGGGCCACGGAACAGGCGATTGCCGCCATGAAATCAAACGGGCAGATTTATCTGGAGGCCGGACTGATCTATAGCGGGTTAAACGCCTTTGCCAGGGCGGAATCACTGTTGATCACAGCCATGTCTCTGGAAGCCAATCCGGCGGAAACCGATGACGACGCCTTTCAGCATGGTCCGGCCGGTCAGGAACTGACCAATCGTGTCCGGGCCAAGGCGGCATATCAATTGGGATATATATATGGAATCCAGGGTGATTTCGGGCGTTCCCTGGCAATGAGTTATCGCGCCCTGGCTCTGGATACGACCATGATTGAGGCCTACATCAACCTGGCCAATGCCTTTCAGTCGTCCGGCCAGATAGATAGCGTTGATAATATTATAAGAATAGCCCATCGACGATTTCCCGGCCACCGCCTGTTGCAGAGTCTGCCCCGGATCGGGCCATAAAAAAGCCGGGGCCCCAAAAGGGACCCCGGCAAGTTCTCGCCGTAAAAGTAATCTTAACGGGCAGAGGTCCCCAGAATTTCGAGCAACCCCTGTGAACTCAATTCCCGCAATCTTCGCGATTGCTCCCGGTACAATTCCTTGTTCAAGCCGGATCCGAACGGCCCCGTGGCACGCACTTTGCCGGTCTGGATATAAGGCTGTTCCGAAAGCCAATCCAGCATCTTGCCGAACATTTCCCGGCCCGAAACCGGCTCGAGCGGCAGGACGGTGAACGGGAAATAGGCGGTGCGGAAGACGGGGTGATCATATCTGACCGCGATTACCGTTCCTTCCTTCCTGGTAACATAGGTGGGACGGCTGATGCCGAATTTTTCCCAGGTGCTGTAGTATAGATACAACGGCGTGGCATCATAACTGCGAACGATATACCCGACTTCGGGAAGTGCGGCATGACCGGAGTCATTGCCCCCGGCGCATTGCTTGCCGGAATAATTGGCAAGTCTGAAGACGTAGACGGTATCTTCGCCGTAAATGTTCGTATCGATCGTATCCATCACCAGTGGTTTCCGGAAAGGATAAAAATACTGAGGATAGGCGGTATCCCAGAGGTAACGATTTTCCAACCGGACGGTATCGATGGCAAGAATCGGAAGGTCGATTCCAGAAATGGGCATGGCGCCCTGGAAATCCTCGATACGCGGCTGGAATCCGGGAATACGAGACTGCGTGCGCCGCTGCCAATCATCGGTGTGAGTTTCCTCGACTCCGAAATAAGTCGCCAGGACTTCGGGCATCAGCGGTACACCGCCGTCTTCGTACAAGCCGGCGCCGACGCCGGCGCGGGCCATTATCCAACAACTCATTCCGGCATTTATACCATCCACGATGTAACTGCCGATGTCGGATTGCAGTTCAACCGACCCGTCAGTTTCGTCTTTAACCAGTATCATGATTTTATGTTTAAGAATATCCCGCAGGGTCATGGCCTTGGTGGTGTCATCTTCATAAAGTTGCCGGAGAGTAAAATAGTCCTGGGTATTACCATTGCGGAAATACCGAATGGTAAACCCGTTTATAACCGTATCATTGAAAACATTGACGGCATCAAAAGAGCCCGGTTTCCAGTAATTGATATATTCCGCGAAGATGTTCCTGACCATAAAGGAGTCAGCATATTGAGGTCTCCCCCGGAAGGGAACCACCGGCGGGAAAACGGGGAAATTCTGGGTGCTGGCTCGAAGATATGAGCCGTAGTCAATTACGAGGACTTCCCTTTCGAATTTCGGTTCAATGGCCGTGAAGTATTCGAAAGCCGGGATTTTATCGGGGACATTGGCATCATCCCGAGCCTGGCACCAGGCGACGAAGTACATTTGCCGGGTGGTATCGGATTCGGGGGTGACGTCCTGATTTCGGAAAATATCGAAAAGTTGGGCTGATTGCGAATAGGTCCAATCGGAGGAGGAATCCACTATTGTGGTATCGAATAACAACAGATTATCAAGATTGCCCAAATCATCGGGATCCACCACCATGGAATCGAGGTGACCGTCAATGCCCAAAAGGACACCGTTCCAGCGGCCGTAGGGGTTGGAGCCCCGCAGATTATCCACCAGGAATTTGTTAAAACTCGAGTCGATGGCCGTGTCATACGGTATGACGGAACTGTCAATCGTCGTATCCAGGCCGGTGAAGACAAAAAGCGATTCGCCTTTGCGATAGAGATCGCCGTAGGTGTCCATAAACACACTGTCGACGTACTGGCTTCTGATTTCGGCCAATTGAGCCTGGGTATAGGGCCCCAGAATTTTCCAGCGATATTGGAAAGGAGGTTCATCGCCGAGACGATAATCGATAGGGTCGGACCCGCTGAAGGTCAAGACCACCCCTTCCAGAATTCCATTGGGTGAAACGGCGTTAATATAGGGGTCAATCAGGCGGTTGGTGCCGATATCCGTTTCCGGGAAATGGTTATTTTTCAAAAAGGCCCTGTAGACGATTTGCGATTCGGCCCCCAGATTATCAACAGCCTGGAGAAAGACGTACGAGGCCACGTATTTGCGAACCGGGTCGGCGACATCGGCCGACATTCTGACGCGATCGTTGGTACCTATAAGATTTTGATCCAAATCCACTTCCTTAATAACCCAGGAAACCTCGCTATCGGGAATAATAAAGCCGGTTCCGTCTTCATCGATAAAGGTTTCCGGATCAATCACGATGGTGGATTCCACGACGGTATAACGGAAATGAATGATATAGCCGTCGACGTCCGTGCCGTACCAATATATAGTCGTATCCGAGGAGAAGCGGGCACGCTCCACCGGGATATTGGTAAATTTTACGGTCGGCGAGATATTAACTCGTGCCGGGCCCTTGACATCATGGGAACATCCGCCGAAGAGGCCCGCCAGAACAATGATTGCCAGGGATATTATCAAAAAGGAATTTTTCATATTGTTCTCCATCCTTTCGCTTTCCGGTAACCCATTAGAATAAAAGCCCGATGGAGAATCTGTGAACCTGGGTCAGGAAACCGAAATCCTGATAAGCATAGTCCACACCCAGTTCCATATCTTCCCCGATATCCAGCCGCATGCCGGCCCCGGCCGTAAGGCCGTCGGTATCGTAGTTCATTCTTTCGCCCAGTCGCAGGGCGAATTTATTCTGGTACCAGTATTCGACACCGACATTATATTTTTCCAGGTTATCTGCCGGATGCGAGCCCTCGGCGGCCAGAGTCAAGAGATGATCCTCATTATCGATAGCGTCGATGGAGCCGCCGAATTTGAAGTTAATCGGCAGGGGGAATTCCTGCTCGATAAATTTGAAATCGGGGCCGAAATTGGAAATCATCATCCCGATTTTGAAATTGCGAAAGCCGGAGTTGTAAAGAGTCCCGACATCGGCCGCCCAGCCGGAGGCGGAGTAAGTAAAGAGGTCTTCCCGAAGGAATTTTGCGGAGACGCCGATCGAAAACTTGTCGGTTAAAAAGCGGGCGTAACTGATGGAGACGGCGATATCTCCGGCGGAGAAGAACTGCTCGTTTCCGTAATAGTCCTTACCCAAACCGTAATAATAGTCGGTCAAGAGAATATCGCCGGTGTTAAGCGAATAAACGCCGAGGCCGAGGACGCCCCCCATGGACTCCAGGGGAATAATCATGGAGACGAATTCGTAATTGATTCCGGCGGGCATTTCAATATGCGTAAACATCACTTCCCGGCCATAGGCGTAGGTCATTCCGGCCGGATTGTAATAGACCGCCGAAGCGTCATTAACGCCCGCCACGAAGGCCTCGGCCATACCCATGGCCCGTGCCGAAACACCCAGTTCCAGGAAATTCAGCCCGGTGGTTCCCACTTTGGCCTGCGGGAAGGCCGATGCCGATGCCAGGATGACGGTCAGAGCGCATATGGCCGCCGTCAATATATGCCTTTTCATATGCCTTTCCTCTATCTTCAACATCGTATTTGTCATTAGATGCTCACCTGGATACCGACCTTAACCTGGCGCCCATAGGCCCAATTATACGGGTCTTTATCGTATTCCGTACCGCCGGTGACATTGTAACCATCGGTCCCGCGCGTGTCCGCCCGACCGGTGTCGCCGTAGACACCGCGAACGTTGCGGTTATCCAGCAGGTTGTCCACCCAGACGATAAAGCGCCAGTGTAAATCGACCACCTTGAAATATTTTTCGAAGCGGACGTCGAAATTTAGCCGCGAAGGCATACGCAGGGAATTTTCCTGTATGGCCAGGCCAGATTCCACGACCAGGTTGGGATACTTGGTTCCCGGCGTGAAGGGACGGCCCGATTCATAGGAACCCTGAACCGAGAAAGTCCAGCCGTTAGGGATACGAATTCCAAAGAGGCGCGGCTTCATGGTTTCGGGAATCACCAACTGGATACCGCAGTTCAATTGATGGCGCACGTCGTTTTCCAGCGGTTTTTCCGAAAGAGATTCGCGGCTAAGATAGAAGTCCTCAAAATAAGATTCGCGGGTCTGCGATTGCTTGCCGTAGGCAAAGGCGTAAGTATAGTTGACTTCGCCGTTAATCAAACGGCCGCCGCGTTTTTCAATGGTGACTTCGAACCCGCGGCTGCGGCCGTAGTCGCGGTTTTCGTACCGCTGCACCACCAGAGCGCCGCCGCCCAGGCGGATATTGGCCGAGTTGATTTTATCGAACTCATCCTTGAAATAACCGGAGACGTCGATTGTGTAATCCTCGGTCATGGCGTATTTGACGCCGAAAGAGTATTGAATGGTCTTGACGAAGTCGAGGTTGTAATTTCCGACGACGTCGCGAGCCGAGGCCGAAGCGGTATTGCGGTCGTACATGTAAGAGTACGAGGGCAGTTGATAGAAATGGCCGTAGTTGAAGTGAATCTTGGCCTTGTCCGAGATAGGGTAAGAGAAACCGATTCTCGGTGAGAATCTTGTCCTGTCGCCGTAGATGAGACCGCTCCCCAGATCGTCATTGCGGGCGACTTCCTCCAGACCGTCGGTCTGAATGAAAAAGTCATAGCGGAAACCCATGCTGGCGATCATGGAGCCGTATTCCAGGTTATCGCGCAAGTAGATGGCGCCGGAAAGCGGTTCGTAATTATAGAAATCGCGGAGTTCGCCTATGCCGGGGAAGGAACCGCCGTCATCACGGCCGCTGTAGGGCTGCTCCAGGGAGCGAATATCTTCTTTGATAAGGGTTTCCTGGCGCAACATGGCGCCGCCCTTAATTTCATGATTGCCCAATTGGCGATAAATGCGGCCTTCCATCGTGTATTGCTCAATCCGGCGGTGATGCCAGAGCGTTTCCGATTGATAGTTGCCGGTGTTGAGGAAGTTGCTGGTGCCGCCGTAATCGTAGGTACCGTTGCCGTTAAAGTCGGTAAAGGGCTCTCCCTCATCGAATTGAAAATTGGCCTCGTCATAGAGGTTGTTGCCGTTGCGATCGATAAAAGGAATGCCCGGCGACCACTGATCAAAAGGCGAAGTATATCGGGAGTTGCGGTCCAGATCCTGGTTGGTCAACGAATCGGGTGACATGACGAAGATGTCAATCCCTTCATCATAGAAGCCGTTATTATTGACGTCGGTAAAGGGCTCGCCCAGGCTGATATCGCCGTCCAGATACGATTCCGGCGTATGGGAGTCGATTACGTCGGCGCGCTCCTCATCGAACTGACCGTCGCCGTCGGTATCATATAAATAATCGCCCTGATCCCAATAACCATTGCCGTTCAGATCCACGTACGGCTCATTTTCATAGGTGTACCCGCTATTGAAGCGAAAATCGGTATAATAATTATACCCGGCCTGAACATTCTGGGATTGCGGTTGAAATTGGTACCCGAAGAAATTCATGTAAGTGTATTGCGAACCGGGCAGGTCGCGACCGTAGGCCATGGTATCGGGAAACAGGTTTATGACCGGTTCGGGCGCGTCATAGACGCCGTTATCGTTGCGGTCGTCGAACCTTTCGAATTCATCGTAGCGCAGGAAATCATCGGGATCCAGGCCCTTGCCGGGGTTATTGGGATCGCCCGGCCGCCAGTAGACGTCGCGATTGTAATAAGACGCCTTCAGGTAATAGTGCATATTTTTGGAGAGTTGATGAGTCAGTTCCAATGCATAGGACTGCCACTTGGTTTCTCCGATCGGCGCCGTATTGGGGGTGTAACGATATTGCCAGTCGCCGTCATAAAAACTGGCCTGTTTATTATAACTGTTCTTATACGAGAAAATCACCTTCATGTTATTGGCCGGCTTCATCAACAGATTGGCGTTGACCGTATAATCATTGTACTGCCGGTCAGGGATATTTATTCCCAGCAGATTAAAGGAACCGTATTTCGGCAGGGTCGTGGATGAAGCGTACTGGTCGTAACTGTAAGGCGTATTGGTTTTGGTCATTTCGGCAAAGAAAAAGTAAGTGACTTCCTTTTCTTCCAGGAAATGAAGACCCAGGGCCGGAAAGATTTTGTTTTTCAGAACCGGATCGGGGCCGCTGACGGTGAAATAAACGTTATCGTAGTTTTCGGAATATTTATTGAGATCCTTGTTGCCGAAATCATCGGTGATATACTGCAACGTCATATTGGTTTTCTCGGCGGAACCGGTCTGGGTGGTAATTTGAATAATACCGGACAGGGCGTTACCGTATTCCGGGTCGAAACCGTCCTTGATGATGTTGATTTCCTGAATGGAGCCGGAAGTCAGAGACAGGCCCAACTGGGTGGGTCCGGCGCCGCCCAGAGGGTCGGAGATGCTGACGCCATCGACGATATAAGCCACTTCGCCGACACGGCCGCCGCGGATAATGATCTCACCTTCATTGGTGGTGACCACGCCGGCGGTGGATTGCAGAAGTTGGTCGACATTTTGGACCGGCATCGTTTGAATCTGTTCGCGGCTTAAAGTCGATTTGGAAGAGACTTCGAATTTGTTAATGCGGTCGCGATTGGCCACGACCCTAATTACAACGCCGGATTCGGTTACGGTCGATTCCATGGCCGCGTCCTGTTCCGTGGTGATATCGGCATTAACGACTACTTCATCGATTTCAATAGTCGAGTAACCCACCGTGCTGACGCGCAGGGTATATTTGCCCGGGGGCACCAGGTGTATCATATAATTGCCGTCCGGATCGGTGATGGCGCCTTGCGTCGTCCCGACGATAGCAATAGAAACCCCCGGCAAGGGGTCGCCGGTGCTTTTATCTTTAATCATACCCTTAATTTTGCCCGCATTGGCCGCCAAAATGATCGAGGGCAGACAAATGATAATGCCCATTAAAACGGCGAAGAGAATCAGTCTTCCGGGTGCTCTCTTCATTTCCCTATCCTCCTGACTATTTAAATAATTACTCTTTTTCAACCTTATAAAATGCCTGGAAAAACCGCCGATGATTTGGGGTCGGAGAAATGTTTACGGGGGCGGTTATAAGTGAGGGTATAATCGCTGAATATGTCCTGTCTTATCAAAGTTGCCGTTACCTCTCCCATCGCAATTCCATGGCATTTACAAGTTACCATAATACCCCGCAATTCGGCCCCAAGTCAAGCGATTTTTTCCTTTTTTACCCAGTCAGCAACTCCAAATCCGTTCGTAAGTTAAAGACTGGAATGGAGGTTGTTTTGTTTAATCGACAGGGCGGCGGGAAAGCGATAATTTCGGAAAATCTTTCAGGCGCCTTTCGAGGAACATATAATCGTCCGGGGACATCGGAGTCTCGAGGAATTCTACACTAAGACGACGGGAAAAAGCCGTCCGCATCGGCTCTTTAAAATCAAGAATGGTAAGCGGTAAGAGCGACCCGCCCGGCAGTATCGGGGCCGGGAGCGCTTCCTGGCCTATGGCGGCGCAACTTCTTACGCCATTAACCTTTAGTGACCCTTGGTGAATAAAGCCGGAGCCCAGGCGACGTTGTGCGCCACCGGCAATTTTGCCGGACAGGCAGGTGATTTCATAACGCGAAACCGAATCAAAGCAGGCGTGAAGGGTCTTTTCGGATGATTCTACGAAGCGCCGATCGGATTTTTTTTGCCAGGACGCCGAAAGCCCCAGGGCCTGGAATATTTCCACGAGTGCTTCCGAAATCAGGCTAACGGTGGCCGACAGCGACCGCCATTCCGGATCAAGTATTTCCAGATTGGCCGCCAGGGTGAAGGTGAGTTCGGAGGGGTCGTGGAAAATCGCTCGTCCCCCGGTCACCCGGCGAATTATCGGAATATTTCCCTCCAGTAATTCCGGGTCGACGGCTCTATTAAGTTTTTGATTATAGCCGATAGTGATGGCTTCTTCCGCCCAGGAGTAAAGGCGCAGGCAGACAAGTTGGGGGTCTGACCTGACTTGTTCGAACAACCAGTCATCAAAGAGCATATTAAAGTAAGGGTCGCCTTCGGGCTGGCAATAAAAGAGGCCGGGAATCATATTGTTTTCATATTAGGGGAAATCAGGACGGGTAGCAAGAGGGCAAGAAAAAAATATGGGGCCGCGTTAAAGAAACACCTAAATGCGGTCCAGACTAAAATCATGCATATTGGGGCCGGGATAAATAATAATGGTGCCGGTCAAGGTTTCATATCCGGCCAAAAACACGCTAATCGAATAAGTGCGGGCCGGGATGCCGAGAATCTGGTAATAACCGTCGGCGTTGGTTTTGGTACAATTATCCCCGAAACAGACATTGGCCCCGGCCACAGGATTATTATAGCCGGCCGTCACCTGCCCGGTTATGGATGCGGACTGATAGGCCAGGACCGTCAGCGATACTGTTTGGGAGACGCTATCGTAGGCATCTTTGACGGTTATCCTGATATTATGCCGGCCGGGAATATCCGGCGCCCGCC
>Ga0105105_10000538_pt1 | contig 17182 bp, 19 predicted proteins | sample PPLLaktember2015_4_FD_79108 | JGI IMG/M metagenome (GOLD analysis project Ga0105105, IMG submission 79108) | Freshwater sediment microbial communities from Prairie Pothole Lake near Jamestown, North Dakota, USA - PPLs Lake P8 Core (1) Depth... | ecosystem: Environmental > Aquatic > Freshwater >...
CGCGGCCGGCCTCGCGATCGCCAACCGGATGGATGCGCAGGCGCGCGGCATGAACGTCGCGATCCGCAACGCCAACGACGGCATCTCGCTGGCGCAGACCGCCGAGGGCGCGCTCGGCAAGGTGACGGACATGCTCCAGCGGATGCGCGAGCTGGCGGTGCAGGCGGCCAACGCCTCGAACACCTCCACCGACCGCACCAGCCTGAACGCCGAGTTCACGCAGCTCGGCGCCGAGGTGAACCGCACGCTGGTGTCGACCCGCTTCAACGGCCAGGCGATCCTCGCCGGCAGCGCGGGCGGCCTGCAGTTCCAGATCGGCTCGAACAACGCCACGACCGACCAGCTGACGGTCACGACCACCAACATGGCCACCGCGACGACGATCGCCGCCGTGAGCACCGGTACCGGCGCGGTGCTCACCGGCACGACGGCGGCCAACGCCAACCTGATGGTCACCGCGCTCGACGCCGCGATCGACACGATCAACAGCGAGCGGGCCACCTACGGTGCGGTGCAGAACCGCTTCGAGGCGGTCATCGCCAACCTGCAGATCGGTGCCGAGAACCAGTCCGCGGCCAAGAGCCGGATCATGGACGCGGACTTCGCGGCGGAGACGGCGAACCTGACCCGGGCGCAGATCCTGCAGCAGGCCGGCACCGCGATGCTGGCGCAGGCGAACGCCGCACCCCAGGGCGTGCTGGCCCTCCTGCGCGGCTGACGCCCGCGCGGCGCCCCCCGGGGGGTCGCACGGCCCGCCCGGCCCGGTCTCGGAAGAGACCGGCGCCGGGTGTGTCGCATCCGCCGACCCGTCGAACAGCGCCGTGCCCGCCCCGCTTATCGGACCAATGACGCGACCTCGAATCCGGCATCGTGGCTTCCACTCGGGAGCCACAGCGGCATCGTGCCCAGCACGGTTCCCCCACACCGGAGAACCGCATGTCGCAAGTCATCAACACGAACCTCGCTTCGCTGAACGCGCAGCGCAATCTGTCGGGTACCCAGAACCAGCTGTCGACCGCGATCCAGCGGCTCTCCAGCGGCCTGCGGGTGAACAGCGCCAAGGACGATGCGGCCGGCCTGGCGATCGCCAACCGGATGGACGGCCAGGCGCGCGGCATGGCGGTCGCGGTGCGCAACGCCAACGACGGCATCTCGCTCGCGCAGGTCGCCGAGGGCGCGCTGGGCAAGGTCACCGACATGATGCAGCGCATGCGCGAGCTGGCGGTGCAGGCGGCCAACGCCTCGAACACCACCACCGACCGCACCAGCCTGAATGCCGAGTTCCTGCAGCTCGCGCAGGAGGTCGACCGCACGCTGCAGAGCACGCGATTCAACGGCCAGGCGATCCTCGCCGGCAGCGCGGGCAGCCTGCAGTTCCAGATCGGCGCGAACAACGCGACCACCGATCAGCTCGCGATCACGACCACGAACATGGCGACGGCCGCCTCGATCGTCGCGGTGACCACCGGCACGGCCGCGGTCATCAGCGGCACGAACGCGACCAACGCCAACGCGATGATCACCGCGCTGGACACCGCGCTGGACACGGTCAACAGCGAGCGGGCGACCTACGGTGCGGTGCAGAACCGCTTCGAGGCGGTCATCGCCAACCTGCAGATCGCGGCCGAGAACCAGACCGCGGCCAAGAGCCGGATCATGGACGCCGACTTCGCCAAGGAGACCGCCATGCTCACGCGTGCGCAGATCCTGCAGCAGGCCGGCACCGCGATGCTCGCCCAGGCCAACCAGGTGCCGCAGCAGGTGCTGCAGCTGCTCAAGGGCTGAGCCCCCCGTTGTTCCCGACGCACGCGCCGCCGGCCGGGACCCTCGTCCCGCCCGGCGGCGCGTCGTTTCCGAAGGCCTAGAAGGAGTCTCGAGATGCCATCCCCGATCACCGCCAGCAGCAGCATCGACGTCCAGGGCATGGTGTCGAACCTGATGTCGTTCGAGCGCAGGCCGCTGACGCAGATGCAGACCGAGGCCAAGAAGATCGACACCAAGATCTCGGCCTACGGCAAGCTGCAGAGCCAGGTGGCCGCCTTCCGCGATGCGGCGGCGACGCTCTCCAGGCTCGAGACCTGGCGCAGCGTGAAGGGCGCGAGCGCCGACGCGAGCGCGGTCGAGGTCACCGCGAGCGCCGGTGCGGGCGCCTCGCAGCACATGGTCGCGGTGCAGCAGCTCGCGCAGTCGCAGACCGTCTCCAGCGGCAGCTACGCGTCGTCCGCGGCGGTGGTCGGCGGCGGGACCGTGCGCATCCAGCTCGGCACGCAGCCGACCGGACCCAACAGCTTCACGCCGGACGGCGCGCGCCCCGAAATCGCGGTCGCGGTGGCCGCCGGTGCGACGCTCGCCGACGTGCGCGACGCGATCAACGCCGCCGACGCCGGCGTGCGCGCCTCGATCGTGCGCGACGGCGATCAGGTGCGCCTGTTCGTCACCGGCACCGAAAGCGGCGGCAACCAGGCGTTCCGCATGCAGGTGGACGATGCCGACGGCGGCTCCACCGACGCGGCCGGCCTGTCGGCGATCGCCTTCGACCCGGTCGCGGCGGTCGGCGCCGGCAAGAACCTGTCGCTGGTCCGGCAGGCGGTCGACTCGGAATACACGATCGACGGCGTCGCGCTGACCGGACGCAGCAATCGCATCTCGGGTGCGATGGACGGCATCGACCTCGTCCTCAAGAAGGTCACGGCCGCCGAGGTGCAGGTCGACGTGACGGTCGACGCCGAGGCGCTCAAGGCCTCCACGCAGAAGTTCGTCGACGCATACAACGGCCTCAACAAGCTGCTCGCCGAGCAGACCCGGTACGACGACGCCACCAAGACCGCCGGAGCGCTGCAGGGCGACCGGACCGCGGTGAGCATCCTCGGGCAGGTGCGCAACGTCGTGCGCGAGACCGTCAGCGGCGGGACGCTCAGCAAGCTTGCCGACGTCGGCATCACGCTGCAGCGCGACGGCTCGCTGTCGCTGTCGAGCTCCGGGTTCGACTCGGCGACGGTGGACCCGTCCAAGCTCGAGAAGCTCTTCGCCGCGCCCGGCACCGGCGGCTCGGTGACCGCGCCCGACCGCGGCCTGATGCTGCGCTTCAAGACGCTCGGAGACTCGCTGCTGGCCAGCGACGGCTCGGTCCAGACCGCCACCGATTCCTGGGCGGCGCGCCTGAAGGCCAACAAGACCCGGCAGGCCGCCTTCGAGGTCCGGATGACCGACGTCGAGAAGCGCCTGCTGCGCCAGTACTCGTCGCTCGACGCGCAGCTCGCCGCGGCCCAGCAGTCCAGCGCGGCGCTCGCCAGCGCCCTCGGAGCACTGCCGAAAACCTGAGCTTTTCGAAGCATGGGCGGCTCAAGCCGACCAACGGATCGCCGATAACCCATACATCGGCTCATTCATCGGTCAACCGCCATGTTCGCTACCGCTGCCAACGTCTCCAAAGCCTACAGCCGCCTCGCGGTCGAGAGCGCCGCGCTCGGCGCCGATTCGCACCAGCTGGTCGGCATGCTCTTCACCGGCACGCTCACCGCGATCGGCCAGGCCCGCGCAGCACTCGCCCGCGGCGACATCGGGGCCAAGGCGATGGCCTCGTCCAGGGCGATCCGCCTGGTCGACGAAGGGCTCAAGGTCGCCGTCGACCGCAGCGTCGGCGCGCTCGGCGAGCAGCTCTTCCAGCTCTACGACTACTGCGCGCGCCGCCTGCTGCACGCGCACGTCAAGCACGACGACCAGGCCTACGCCGAGGTCGCCTCGCTGCTCTCCGAACTCGAAGCGGCCTGGTCCTCGATCTCCCCGAACGGCGGCGCGACGCTGCGCCGGGCGTCATGACCGCGGTCCGCGCGGAGTCGGAGATCGACCGTCTGATCGGCTTCTACGTGTCGATCGAACGGGCGAGCCGCGACATGCTGGCCGCGGCGCAGGACAGCGACTGGGAGCGCGTCGGCGCGATCCAGGAACACTGCGGGGTGCTCATCGACCAGGTCCGCCGGCTGCACGGCCGGGTGAAGCTCAACCGCAACGAACAGCGCACCAAGCTGCGGATCGTGCGGCAGATCGTCCAGAACGAGGCTCAGATCCGGCGTCTCGCCTATCCGTGGACCGAGCGCTACGAGTACCTGATGCTGGGCAAGGACCTCGGGCCGGGGGCCGGCCTGTCGGTGTCCTGAACGGGTCGGAGCCACCACGATGCCCCTCGGTACCGGCCCGGAGCACGACCCCGACGTCTTCGAGCGCTTCGGCATCCCGGACACCGCCGAGCGGGTCCGGCTGCTGCGCGCGCTCGCCGAATCGGGCGAGATGGTGACGCTGCACGCCCCGCGACCGACGGATGGCCAGGTCGTGTCGCGGGTGCTCGCGCTGGATGCCGCTCACGGCACCATCGACCTGGAATTCACCACCGACGACGCACGCCGCGATGTGTTCCGGGCCGCCGATGCGGCGGTCGCGGTCGCGCTGCTGCATCGCGTCAAGCTGCAGTTCGAGCTCGCCCGCTTCACCATCGTCGGCGACGGCGACCGCGGCCGCCTTCGGGCGCCGCTCCCGCAGCGCCTCGCCCGCCTGCAGCGTCGGGACGCCTATCGGGTCGAGCCGACCCCGTCGGCGTCGCCGCGCCTGTGGCTGAACGACGGGCACGGCGAGCGGGCGGTCCGCATCCTCGACGTCTCGGCGACCGGGCTGGCGTTCGAATGGCCGGACGCGGGGACGCCGCCGCAGCCGGGCACGCGTCTGGGCGGCAGTCGTCTCGAACTGCCGGCGACCGCGCCGATCCGGTGCGAGCTCGTGGTGCGGGCCACCGAACCGATCGCCGATCCGTACTCGGACCCGACCGAACGGGTGCCGCTGAGAGTGGGCTGTGCCTTCGAGGCGCTCGAGCCGTCGGCGGCACGCGCGGTCCAGGTCTTCGTGAACCTCGCGCAGTCGCGCGGGCGCAAGGCGCGGCCGCGGCTGATCTGAACGGTGCCGGGCGATGTGCCCGGGGTGTTCAGACCTGCATGTTCATCACGTCGGTGTAGGCCGACACCAGCCGATTGCGGACCGCGAGCGCGGCCTGGAAGCCGACCTGCGCCTTCTGCATCGCGATCATCGTCTCCTCCAGGCTCACGCCCTCGGCGCCGGTCTGGAACTTGCGCTGCAGCTCGCTCGCCGAGGTCTGCGTCTCCGACACCGACTTGAGCGCGTCGCCGAGCGCGGCCGAGAAGCTGGCGCCACCGACGGCCGACGCCGGACCGGCCGCGGCCGGCGCTCCGGTCTTCAGCGCGTTCTGCAGCGTGCTCAGCATGCCAGGCGTCAAACGAACGTCCACGATCGCCTCCCGCAGGGGTCGGACAAGTGAAGCGATGCTAGGCGCGCGCGCGGAACCTTAAGCAGCGAAAACCCGGGAGCCCGACCCGCTTATCCGGCTCAAGATCGGCCGGGGGACTCCGACAATGGCCGCCAAGCCCGTGATTGGAATCCCATGGACACCTCGCTCGACCGACCGTCGCTGCCCGCCGCTCCGCAGACCGCGTTCGGCGCGCTCCCGGCGCGCAACAAGCTGATGCTCGGCCTCGGTGCCGCGGCGCTCGCCGCCGTGATCGCCACCGCGGCGATGTGGGCACGCCAGCCCGACTACCGCGTCCTCTTCACCAACCTGTCCGATCGCGACGGTGGATCGGTCGTCGGCGCGCTGTCGCAGATGAACGTGCCGTACAAGTTCTCGGATGTCGGCGGCGTCATCATGGTGCCCGCCGACAAGGTCCACGACGCACGGCTGCGCCTGGCCTCGCAGGGGCTGCCCAAGGGCGGCACGGTCGGCTTCGAGCTGGTCGAGACCCAGAAGTTCGGCACCACGCAGTTCCAGGAACGCCTGAACTACCAGCGCGGCCTCGAGGGCGAGCTCGCCCGCTCGATCATGGCGCTCTCCCAGGTGGCCAGTGCCCGGGTCCACCTCGCGCTGCCGACGCAGAACGGCTTCTTCCGCGAGCAGCAGAAGCCCTCGGCGTCGGTGCTGCTGACGATGCACCCGGGCCGCATCCTCGAGCGCGGCCACGTCGCCGGCATCGTCCACCTGATCGCCTCGTCGATCCCGGAGATGACGCCCAAGCAGGTGAGCGTGGTCGACCAGAGCGGCGCGCTGCTGTCGAACCAGGACGGCTCGCAGTCGGCCGGTCTCGACCCGAACCAGCTGCAGTACCTGCGCACCATCGAGCAGAACTACATCGCCCGCATCGTCGAGATCGTCGAGCCCATCGTCGGCCGCGGCAACGTCAAGGCGCAGGTCACCGCCGACGTCGACTTCACGCTCTCCGAGTCGACCGCCGAGCAGTTCCGCCCGAACCAGGGCAACGAACCGGCCGCGGTGCGCAGCCAGCAGGTCAACGAGTCGGCCGGCGCGGGTGCCGCCGCCGGTGCGCAGGGCGTGCCGGGCGCGATGTCGAACCAGCCCCCGGTGCCGCCCACCGCGCCGATCAACGGCCCGGGCCAGGCACTGCCGCAGGGTCAGGGCGGCGCCGCGCAGGCCGGCCGCGACACCAAGCGCGAATCGACCACCAACTTCGAGGTCGACAAGACCGTGCGCGTCACGCGCAACGCCAGCGGCAACCTGAAGCGGCTGACCGCCGCCGTGGTGGTGAACCACCGCCGCAGCGTCGACGAGGAAGGCAAGGTCACGTTCGCGCCGCTCGACCCGAAGGAAGTCGAGCAGATCCAGTCGCTGGTGCGGGAAGCCATCGGCTTCACGAAGGACCGTGGCGACGCGCTCAACGTGGTCAACGCCGCCTTCAGCATCGAGGACATGCCGAAGGCCGACCCGATCCCGCTGTGGAAGGACCCGGACGTGGTGGGCCTGGCGCGGAGCATCGGCGCACAGGTCGGCCTGGTGCTGCTGGGCCTGATGGCGATCCTGTTCGTCATCAAGCCGGCGCTCAAGCGGCCGCCGCCGCCGCCGGCCGCCCCCCGCACCACCGCTGTCGTCGGCGACGACGTCGCGCTGCCGACGCCCGCAGGCACGCCGTTCGGGCAGCTCTCGGGCGCGAACGAGGACATCATCCGGCTGGCTCGCGAGAACCCCGCCACCGTCGCCAACGTCGTGCGTTCCTGGGTCAGCACCTGATCCGACGCCTGCACGCCACACCGACCTGACCCCAGATGGACGACCAAGGACTCGAACGGAGCGCGATCCTGCTGATGACACTCGGCGAGGACGCGGCCTCGGAAGTGTTCAAGCACCTCACGCCCAAGGAGGTGCAGAAGATCGGCGAGATGATGACGCGGCTGCGCACCGTGCCGAAGGAGAAGGTCGGGCAGGTCCTCGACCAGTTCGGCGCGGAAGCCGCCGCCAACGGCTCGCTGGTCGCGGACACCGACGAGTACGTCAAGGCGGTGCTGCGCAAGGCGCTCGGCGAGGAGAAGGCCGGCCTGCTGATCAACCGGATCCTGCAGGGCAGCGACACCAGCGGCATCGAGAGCCTGAAGTGGATGGACTCCGACTCGGTCGCCGAGCTGGTCCGCAACGAGCATCCGCAGATCATCGCGTCGATCCTCGTCCACCTCGAGCGTGACCACTCCGGCGAGATCCTGTCCAAGCTCTCGCCGCGGGTGCGCGCCGACGTGATCCTGCGGGTGGCCACGCTCGACGGCATCCAGCCGAACGCGCTGCGCGAGCTCAACGAGGTGCTGTCGCGCGTGCTCGCCGGCGCGGACAAGCTCAAGAAGGCGGCGCTCGGCGGACCGAAGGTCGCCGCCGAGATGCTCAACGGCCTGGGCACGTCGCTGGAGACGGAGGTGCTCGACTCGGTGCGCGAGTCCGACGAGGACCTCGCCCAGTCGATCCAGGACCAGATGTTCACCTTCGACGACGTCATCAAGCTCGACGATCGGGCGATGCAGGCCGTGCTCAAGGAAGTGGCCAACGACGGGCTGGTCATCGCGCTCAAGGGCGCGAGCCCCGAGATCCGCGACAAGTTCCTCAAGAACATGTCGCAGCGGGCCGCCGAGGCGCTGCGCGAGGACCTGGAGTCGCGCGGACCGGTGCGGGTCGCCGACGTCGAGGCCCAGCAGAAGGACATCCTGAAGACCGTGAGGCGCCTGGCCGACTCGGGCGAGATCGCCATCGGCGGCGGAGGCGAGGATGCTTTCGTCTAGCCGGATCGTCTTCGCCGAGGACCTCGGCGACGCGTCGCCGTGGCGGCCGGACGCGATCGAGGGCGATCGCCGCGAAGGCGCCGATCGCCGCGCGACGCCGGAGCGCCGCGCCGATGCCAAGCCGGCCGCACCCACCTACGAGGACGGGCTGCGGGATGGATACGCGCGCGGCCTCGAGGAGGCGCTGCTGCAGGGACGCCAGGCGCGGCAGGCCGAGATCGAGGCGATCGCCCGGCGCGGCGACGCGCTCGTCGCGGCGCTGACCGAGCAGCTCGCGGCGCTGCAGGCCTCGCTCGCCGGCGACATCACGCAGCTCGGCGTCGAGATCGCCCGCAGCGCGTTCGGCGCCGCGCTCCGCGTGCGGGACGATGCGGTGGTGCCGGCGGTCAACGCCGCCCTGGCCGCGATCGTCGACGACCGCGCGCGCCCGATCCTGCGGGTGCATCCCGACGATGCGCTGCTGCTGTCCGAGCAGCTCGGCCCGCTGCTCGAGGCACGGGGCGCGCAGCTGGTGCCCGACGATGCCGTGCTGCCCGGCGGCTGCCGGGTGGAGACGCCGCGTCAGGCGGTCGACGCCACCGTCCAGACGCGCTGGCGCAAGGCGCTGGCCGCGCTCGACCACGACGACACCTGGATCGAGGCATGACCCGTCCGCATCCGTCCATCGCCACCGCCGCGCCCGCCCCGAGACTGGCGCAGACCGCGGACTTCACGCGGCTGCTGACCGATCTGCGCGGCTTTGCCGCGGAAGGGCCCACCCACGCGGTGAGCGGGCGCCTGACCCGCGTCGCCGGCCTCGTCATGGAGGCGAGCGGGCTGCGCCTGCCGGTCGGCTCGGTCTGCGCGATCGCCCCCGAGGGCGGGCAGCCCGTCGATGCCGAGGTCGTCGGCTTCGAGGACGACCGTCTCTACCTGATGCCGCTGTCCGACGTGGCGGGCCTGCGACCCGGCGCCACCGTGGTGCCGGTCGACGAAGCGGTGCAGCCGCCGCGACTGATGGCGCCGAGCCGCCCGCGACGGCGGACCGAGGACCGCTCGCGCTGGCTGCCGAACGGCGATGCGCTGCTCGGCCGCGTGGTCGACCCGCTCGGCCGCCCGCTCGACGGCGGCGGCTCGCTCGAACACTGCGACCGGGCGCCGGTGATGAGCCGGCCGATCAACGCGATGGAACGCGAGCCGATCCGCGAGCCGCTCGACACCGGGGTGCGCGCGATCAACGGGCTGCTCACGGTCGGACGCGGCCAGCGCCTGGGCCTGTTCGCGGGATCGGGCGTCGGCAAGAGCGTGCTGCTCGGCATGATGGCCCGCTACACCGCCGCCGACGTCACCGTGGTGGGGCTGATCGGCGAGCGGGGCCGCGAGGTCAAGGAGTTCATCGAGGACATCCTCGGCCCGGAAGGGCTGGCCCGCGCGGTGGTGGTCGCCGCGCCCGCCGACTGCTCGCCGGTGCTGCGGATGCAGGGCGCGGTCTACGCGACCTCGATCGCCGAGCAGTTCCGCGACCGCGGCCTGAACGTGCTGCTGCTGATGGACTCGCTGACGCGCTACGCGATGGCCGCGCGCGAGGTCGCGCTCGCCATCGGCGAGCCGCCGGCCACCAAGGGCTATCCGCCGTCGGTGTTCGCCCGCCTGCCGCATCTGGTCGAGCGCGCCGGCAACGGCCGCAAGGGCGGCGGCTCGATCACCGGCTTCTACACGGTGCTGACCGAGGGCGACGACCAGCAGGATCCGATCGCCGACGCGGCCCGCGCGATCCTGGACGGTCACTTCGTGCTCGACCGCTCGCTGGCGGAATCGGGCCACTACCCGGCCATCGACATCGAGCAGTCGATCTCGCGGGTGATGCATCAGGTGGTCGATGCGCGCCAGCTCAAGCTCGCCCGCAAGCTCAAGGCGCTGTGGGCCCGCTACCGGCGCAGCCGCGACCTGATCTCGGTCGGCGCGTACGTGCAGGGCAGCGATGCCGAGACCGACATGGCGATCGCGCTGATGCCGCGGATCGCCGCACTGCTGCAGCAGGACATGCAGGCCGGCGCCGACATCGAGGCCAGCCGCGACGCGCTCGAGGCGCTGATCGGGCCGACGGTCGAGTCGTTCGGGGAGGCCGGCTGATGGACGAGCGGCTGCTCCGGCTGCTCATCGACCAGGCGCGCGAGCGCCGCGACGAGGCCGCGACCCATGCCGCCGGCGCGCGCCGGGAGCGCGACGTGGCGGCCGGGACGCTGCGCACGCTGACCGACTACCGCGAGGAATCCCTGAGCCGCGCGCCCGTGCGGGCCGGGGCGGCGGTCGGTGTCGCGCAGCTCGCATCGGCGGTGCACTTCGACGCGCGTCTGATCCAGGCCATCCAGCAGCAGTACCGACAGCACGCCGACCGCAGCGCCGACGCGCTCGCCCGCGACGCCGCGCTCTCCGAGCAGCAGCGGCGCCTGAAGGCCCTCGAGACACTCGAGTCGCGGCGCGCGCAGCAGACGCAGCGCACCGCTGCGCGCCGCGAGCAGCGCGCGCTCGACGAATTCGCCACGAATCTCGCCGCCCGGCGTCGCCCGGGCAAGGAACGCTGACATGGCCCTCGACGCCGTCCTCCCGCCTCCGCCTTCCGGTGCACGCCCGGGCGGTCCTCCCGCCGGCGGTGCCTCGAGCCAGCAGGAGGGCCCGAGCTTCGCCGCCGTGCTGTCCGCTGCCGACGGCGGCGCGCAGGCCTCCTCCTATGCTTCGGGCAGCCCCTCTTCGGGCACCTCGTCGCCGGGCACCCCGTCGCCGGGCACCTCGTCGCCGGGTAGCGCCTCGCAGAGCGCCGCCTCGCCGAGCGCCGCCTCGTCCGGCGCGGACCCCGCCGCCGCCCAGCGTGTGGCCGGGTCGCGCGCAGGTTCCGACGGCCCGCAGCCCGGCGCCACGCGCGACGACGCGGCCGCAGCGGGGCGTGAGCAGACGGCATCGGGCCCCGCGCAGGCCGGCGATCCCGCCGCGCAGGACGCCCGCCGCGACCCCGCCGACGCACCCGCCCACACGCACGTCGCCGCGCACGGCCGAGGGCAGGCGCTCGCCCACGCCCGGGCCCGTGCGGCCGCCCAGTCCGTCGAGCGCGCCCGCGCCGAGCTCGCGGGCCGCGGCGAGGCCGCAGCCGGCGCCACCCTCGCCACCGCGGAGGCGTCGTCGGCGCTCGCCGCCGGCCGCCCGCCCGCGCTCGCGCTGACCGAGGCCGAGGCGGCCGCGGCCGCGGCCGACGCGGCCCGGCACGCCGCCGCCGCCGCCGCCGACCCGGCGCTGGCGCCGCTGCAGCCGGCAGGCTTCGCACGCGAGGGCGTGGACCGCGTGATCGCCGAGGAGACCCTCGCCGCCCAGGAGGCAGGCGACACGCCCGGCGGGACGGCGAGTCGCGGCCCGGGGGCGCCGATCGGAGGCGCTGCCGAGGCAGCGGGCAGTGCGACCGCCGGGGCGATGTCGCCGGCGGAGATCGCGGCGGCGGCGCGGGCGGACCGCGGGTCCGCTCGGGACGCGAACTCCGCGAAGGATGTGAAGGATGTGAAGAACGCCGACGCGAAGGACGCGAAGGACGCGACGGCAGCGACGGCGGCGACGCTCGCGGCGCCGCCCGGCGCGGTCGCCACCGCGACGGCCGGTGCCGCGCCCGGCTCCCCCGCCGCCATGGCAGCCGCGGCGCTCGCCGCGGCGTCCGCTGCGGCAGCCGGAACGCCCGACACCACCGAGACGGCTCGCTCGAACGCCGGGACGCCGCTCCCGCCCTCGCCCGGCGGCGCTTCCGCGGCGGCTGCATCGGGGTCCGCGTCCCGCCACGCCGGCGCACGCGCTCAGGGCGGACCGGCCTCGCTGTCCGCCGGCGGAGCGCTCGCGGCAGGCGGCGAGCCGGCCGCCCCGGGCGCAGCGCCGTTCCCCGCCGTCCAGGCCGATGCGCTGCGCGCACTCGGCGAGCGCCTTCGCAGCGGTGCCGACGGCGGCGCCGAACCCGCACCGACGCCGACGGCTTCGGTCTTCCAGCCGCTGCCCGCAGGCGTCGCCGCACCGCGCGCCGAGGCCGCACCGGACACGCAGGCCCCCGCGGGCTCGTACCCGATCACCGTCCCGGTGCAGGATCCCCGCTTCGCCGACGCCTTCTCGGAACGCGTCACCTGGCTCGTCCGTGAAGGCCTGCAGGGCGCCGAGCTGACCCTCAACCCGAAGGAACTCGGCCCGATCCGCATCGAGCTCGCCCTCGACGGCGACGCCGCCTCGATCGGCGTGACCGCCGCGAATGCCGAGACCCGAGGCGCGATCGAGCAGGCCCTGCCGCGGCTGCGCGAGATGCTCTCCTCGCAGGGGCTGCAGCTCGGCGGCGCGATGGTCGACGCAGGCTCCGGGCGCGCCCCGCAGGGCGATGGCGGACGCGGACGAGGGCCCCGTGCCGACGGCCGCGGCGGGATCGTCTCGCTGCTGGGCGACGGCGCGCTGGCCACGAGCGCCGCGGACCCCGCGCGCACGTCGCGCGCCGGCCGGGTCGACGTCTTCGCCTGACCGGTGACGGGCGCCGCGCAAGCGGCGAACAGGTCGATGCACGCCGGCCTTATCGGTGCTTCGGGGGGCTCAAGTATTGCGATGATCGGCTCGTGAACTCGAACGAGCCCATCCAGCCCCCGCCGGAGATCGCATGAGCGACGCTGCCGCCAAGACCGACGCCCCGCCCAAGAAAAGCAAGAAAGGCCTGATCATCGGGCTCGCCGCCGTCCTGCTCCTCGCGGGCGGCGGAGGGGCCGGATGGTTCTTTCTGGGCCGAGGCGAGCCCGACGAAGCCGCCGCCGCCGCGAAGGCGGACGCCAAGCGCGATGCGCTGCGCGTGTTCGTCACCCTCGACAACTTCGTGGTGAACCTCGCCGACCGCGACTCAGAGCGCTACGCGCAGATCGGCGTCGTGCTCGAAGTCGACGGCAAGGAGTCCGAGGCGAAGCTCACCGCGAAGATGCCGGCGGTCCGCAACGAACTGCTGCTGCTCATCTCCTCGAAGCTCGCCAACCAGCTCACGACCCGCGAGGGCAAGGAGCAGCTCGCCGCCGAGATCGCGATCGCCGCGGCCCGCCCCCTCGGCTGGACACCGCCGGAGGACGAGGAGGAGGAGGAGGAAGCGCCTGCACCCAAGGTCAAGGTCAAGGACGGCGAGAAGGCCAAGGGCGCCAAGTCCAAGGAGAAGGCGAAGGCGAAGAAGGCCGAACCGGCTCCGAACCCGGTCGCCAACGTGCACTTCGCCTCCTTCATCGTCCAGTGACCCGACATGGCTGAGCAGTTCCTCTCCCAGGACGAGGTCGATGCGCTGCTGGAGGGCGTCGACGAGGCGCCCGCCGCCGCCGCGGACGGTCCGAGGGGACCGATCCCGTACGACCTCGCCAAGCAGGAGCGCATCGTCCGCGGGCGGATGCCCACGCTCGAGATCATCAACGAGCGCTTCGCCCGGAACCTGCGGATCGGCCTGTTCAACTTCATGCGGCGCAACCCCGAGATCTCGGTCGGCCCGATCAAGGTCCAGAAGTACAGCGCCTTCCTGCGCGGCATCGCGGTCCCCGCGAACATCAACATCGTCGCCGTCAAGCCCCTGCGCGGCAACGGACTGGTGATCTGCGACCCGAAGCTCGTCTTCACCGTCATCGACAACCTGTTCGGCGGCAACGGCCGCATGCAGTACCGGATCGAGGGTCGCGACTTCTCGGCGACCGAGCAGCGGATCATCCAGCGCATGCTCGACGTCACGCTCGAGGAGTACCGCAAGGCGTGGACCGGCATCTATCCCCTGAGCCTCGAGTACCTGCGCTCGGAGATGAACCCGCAGTTCGCGACCATCGCGACGCCGGGCGAGATCGTGGTCACGACGACCTTCTCGCTGGAGATCGGCGAGCTGGGCGGCGAGCTGCACATCTGCATCCCCTACTCCACGCTCGAGCCGATCCGCGACACGCTGTACTCGTCGCTGCAGGGCGACTCGATCGAGACCGACAAGCGCTGGGTGAACCTGCTGACGCAGCAGATCAAGGTCGCCGAGATCGAGCTCGCCGCGGAGCTCGGCCACGCGCAGGCCACCGTCGGCGAGCTGATGGCGCTCAAGCCGGGCGACTTCATCGAACTCGACCTGAAGGAGAGCCTCGTCGTGAAGTCCGATGGCGTGCCGATCTTCGAATGCCGCTACGGCACCTCGAACGGCCGCTACTCGATCCGCATCCAGGATTTCCTGAGCGTGCCCCAGGCCCAGTCCTGAGACCCGCCGTACCGACCACACGGAGCACACGATGAGCAGCGATACCCCCGCCGAGGAAGGCCAGGACGCACTGGCCGACGAATGGGCGGCGGCCCTCGCCGAGGCCAAGCCGGAGCCGGACGCCGAGAGCGGCGGCCCCCTCGCCGGCATCGAGCGCATCGAGCGCGCCGACCACCTGTTCCCGCAGATGGGCGCGGGCACCGCCGCCGGCGGTCCGGGGCGCCAGGACATCGACATGATCCTGGACATTCCCGTCCAGCTGACCGTCGAGCTGGGCCGGACCCGGATCCCGATCAAGCACATCCTGCAGCTCGCCCAGGGCTCGGTCATCGAGCTCGACGCCCTGGCGGGCGAACCGATGGACGTGCTGGTCAACGGCTGCCTGATCGCGCAGGGCGAAGTGGTGGTGGTGAACGACAAGTTCGGCATCCGCCTGACCGACATCGTGACGCCCTCCGAGCGCGTGCGCCGCCTGAACCGGAACTGACCCGATGAACGACGCTCCGTCGGTCTGGCCCGCGCTGCTCGCGTTCGTCGCGGTGGCCGCGCTGATCCCCGTCGCACTGTGGGTGCTCAAGCGCCTGCAGGGCGGCACGACCGGCGGCGCCCGCCCGGTGACGCTGGCCGGCGGCCTGACCCTGGGTCCGCGCGAGCGCGTCGTCGTCGTCGAGGCGGAGGGCCGTCGCTGGATGCTCGGCGTGACCGGGCAGTCGATCTCGATGCTCGCCGAGCTCGATCGCATCGCGCCGGCCGCCGAAGCCGACGGCCCGACGCCCCCCGGCCAGCCGCCGGTCGCCGCCTTTCCCCCGAACCCCTTCGCCCAGATGCTCGACCGGCTCAAGCGCCATGGCTGACCGCACTCCGTGTCCGCGCCGCGCGGCGCTCGGCGTGGCGTTCGCGCTGCTCGCCGCGGCGGCCCCGGTCGCCGCCCAGAACACGCTGTCGCTCGACGCGCGCCCGAGCGGCGGCGGCGGCACCACGTACTCCCTGCCCGTGCAGACGATGCTCGCCTTCGCGGCGCTGTCGTTCCTGCCCGCGGTGCTGCTGCTGATGACCAGCTTCACGCGGATCGTCATCGTGCTGTCGCTGATGCGCCAGGCGCTCGGGCTGCAGACCACGCCACCGAACCAGGTGATCGTCGGGCTGTCCCTGTTCCTCACCCTCTTCGTGATGGGACCGACGCTCGACCGGATCTACGCCGAGGCCTACCGCCCCTATACCGAGGCGAAGATGGGATTCGAGACCGCGATCGAGCGCGGCAGCGACCCGCTGCGCGGCTTCATGCTCAAGCAGACCCGCGAGACAGACCTGTCGCTGTTCGCGCGGATCGCCAAGGTCGACACCGCCGTGACGCCCGAGAAGATGCCGATGCGCGTGCTGATCCCGGCCTTCGTCACCAGCGAGCTCAAGACCGCCTTCCAGATCGGATTCCTGGTGTTCATCCCGTTCCTGATCGTCGACCTGATCGTCGCATCGGTCCTGATGTCGATGGGCATGATGATGCTGTCACCGGTGCTGGTGGCCCTCCCGTTCAAGCTGATGCTGTTCGTGCTCGCGGATGGCTGGACACTCCTGGTGGGCTCGCTCGTCGCGAGCTTCGGATGAGGCACGACCCGCGATGACCCCTGAAACCGTCGTCACCGTCGGGCGCCAGGCGCTCGAGCTGATGCTGATCGTGTCGGCGCCGCTGCTTCTGGTGGCGCTGGGCGTCGGCCTCATCGTCAGCTTCTTCCAGGCGATCACCCAGCTCAACGAACAGACGCTGTCGTTCCTGCCGAAGCTGGTCGGCGTGGCGATCACGCTGATCGTCATCGGGCCATGGATGATCACGACGCTGGTCGACTACCTGCAGCGCTCGATCATCAGCATCCCGTCGATGATCGCAGGCGGCTGAGCCGCACGCCCATGGTCGCCTTCTCCGACGCGCAGCTGCAGGCCTGGCTGGCCGCGTTCCTGCTGCCCTTCTTCCGTATCCTCGCCCTGTTCACGGCGGCACCGGTGCTGTCGCTCAGGTCGATCCCAGCCCGCCTGCGGGTGGGCCTGTCGATCGTGCTCGCCGCGACCATCGCGCCGTCGGTGACGGTGCCGATGCAGGTCGACCTGGTGTCGATGTCGGGGCTGGGCTTCGTCGCCCAGGAAGTGGCGGTGGGCCTGGCGATCGGCTTCGCGGCGCGCCTGGTCTTCGCCGCGTTCGATCTCGCGGGCGAGGTGATCGGACTGCAGATGGGCCTGTCGTTCGCGGGCTTCTTCGACCCCCAGGGCGGCACGGGCACGGCGGTGGGCAGCTTCATGAACGCGACCGCCACCCTGGTCTTCCTGGCGCTGAACGGTCCGCTGCTGCTGATCGCCGCGACCTTGCGCAGCTTCGCGACGCTGCCGGTCGGCGAGGTCGCCTTCGGATTCGCCAAGCGCTTCGACCCGGTGGCGCTCGGCGCGGAAGTCTTCGCGCTGGGCCTGCTGATCGCCCTGCCCTTCCTGGCGCTGATCCTCTTCGTCAACCTGATCCTCGGCGTGATGTCGAGGGTGGCCCCGCAGCTGTCGCTGTTCTCGATCGGCTTCCCGATCACGATCGGGGCGGGCCTCGTGCTGCTGGTGGTGGGCCTGCCCTGGATCGAGCGGCCGCTGGCGGACGGCATGGGGAAGCTGTTCCTGATGTTCGGGGCTTAGGGGGGTCGGTCCTCGATCTTCGGTCGTCTTTCGAGGTTCTTTGTTCGAAGGTTGGCGCGCGGCGTCGCTGCCCTTCAGGCCGTTGCTTCCTCCGAGGCCCGCACCCCGGGCTTCGCCCGGGGTCCCCGTCTCGCGCAGGCGCCCGACGGGCCGGGGCAAGAACTC
>Ga0105105_10000539_pt1 | contig 17168 bp, 19 predicted proteins | sample PPLLaktember2015_4_FD_79108 | JGI IMG/M metagenome (GOLD analysis project Ga0105105, IMG submission 79108) | Freshwater sediment microbial communities from Prairie Pothole Lake near Jamestown, North Dakota, USA - PPLs Lake P8 Core (1) Depth... | ecosystem: Environmental > Aquatic > Freshwater >...
AGACCGACAGCTGCATCGGCCCCGATGCCGAAGCCAAGGTGGCCGCCATGGCCGAGGGCGATGTGGTGCTGCTCGAGAACGTGCGCTTCTTCGCCGAGGAAGAGAAGAACGAGGGCGACTTCGCCAAAAAGCTGGCCAGCCTGGCTGATGTGTACGTGAACGACGCCTTCGGCGCCGCCCACCGCGCCCACGCCTCCACCGAGGGCGTGACCCAGTACCTGAGCCCCAGCGTGGCCGGCTATCTGATGGAGAAGGAACTGCAGTATCTGCAGGGCGCCATCGACGAGCCCAAGCGTCCCCTAGCGGCGATCGTGGGCGGCTCCAAGGTGAGCTCCAAAATCGGCGTGCTCGAGGCCCTGATCGACAAGTGCGACAAGGTGCTGATCGGCGGCGGCATGATCTTCACCTTCTACAAAGCCCGTGGCCTAGCGGTGGGCAAGAGCCTGGTGGAAGAGGACAAGCTGGAGCTGGCCAAAGAGCTCGAAGCCAAAGCAGCCGCCAAGGGCGTGCAGCTGCTGCTACCCACCGACGTGGTGCTGGCGGACAACTTCGCTCCCGACGCCAACAGCCAAACCGTGTCGATCGACGCCATCCCCGATGGCTGGATGGGCCTAGACATCGGTCCCGACTCGCTCAAAGCCTTCCAGGAGGCCCTAGCCGACTGCAAAACCGTGATCTGGAACGGCCCCATGGGCGTGTTTGAGTTCGACAAGTTTGCCGCTGGCACCAACGGCATCGCCCACACCCTGGCCGACCTGAGCGGCAAAGGCTGCTGCACGATCATTGGCGGAGGTGACTCCGTAGCAGCCGTGGAAAAGGTGGGCGTAGCCGAGAAGATGTCCCACATCTCCACCGGCGGTGGCGCCAGCTTGGAGCTGCTGGAAGGCAAGGTGCTGCCCGGCGTGGCAGCACTGGACGAAGCCTGATCTGGATGTGGCCTGATCCAGGCTGACCGCGACAGGGGGCTCAGGCCCCCTGTTTTTGTTGGCGCTGATCCTTGCCCCAGCCCGGCAAGCCAAAGCGGCGTTGGAGCTCGGCCCGTTCGGTCATCCAGCGGCGACGCTGCTCCATGGCCTGGTCCTGCAGGTTGCGCTGGCAGCTCTGCAAGGCATCGACGTCGCGGGCAGGCACCATGCAGCGCTCGGCCTGGCTCAGTTGTTCCAGGCGTTCAACAGAAACCCGCTGCTCTAGCTGTCGGCGGGCGGCGAAATAGGCCTGGCGCTGCTGGCTGCTCAATTTGGAGATCGCCTCGGCCTGCTGGCGTTGCATAGTTTCGCGGCGCTCAGGGTTGGGGCGCCTTCCGTAACCGGTGCCTTCGGCGAAGGCCGCAGCACCGCCCTGACTAACCCCCAGGATCAGCAAGGTGCCAGCGAGCAGCAGGGGGGCAGGTCGCTGTCCGGCTCTGGACAACAAGTTGTGCAAAAGGTTCATGGCTGTAGGTGAGGTGAGGTGAGGTGAGGTGAGGTGGATCCACCCCTGAATCTTGGGCGTTCCGCTTCACTGAAATGTGACCAACACGGCGGAAAGTTGTTACCGGATCTGACTGTGAACAACCGCGGCGCTGGCTGAGGCCGGCTTCAGCACCCGGAGATCACACCACCCAGGATGCCGCCCATCGCCGCCCCCATTGGCAGGCTCCAGAGGCGGTTACGGGAGTTGCTGGCCAACATCGCTCCCAGTCCGCCACCAATGGCAGCACCGGTCAGCACGGTACCCCGATTGCAGCGACGCACGGGAGGCGGGCTGTAGGGCGCAGGTTCAACGGCGATGGGGTAGCCATAGGGTCTCGCGGGCAGGGGGGCATAGGTTTGGCTGGGGGGCGGACCGTAGCTGTCGTAGGCGTAGCGCTGATCGCCGTAGGGGTAGGCCTGGGCGGCCTCAGGAGCAAGGGCTGCACTGCCGAGCAGGCCGGCCAGAACGAGAGGAAGGGCAGAAAGGCGCATGGATGGTCTTGCGGGAGGTGATGTTGCGAGGGATGGGAAGTGGGGGTCGGAGCAAGAAAACCGAAAAAGCCGTCAGAGTCCCAGGCCGGGCCGCCCGGGCAGCTGGGCGGTGAAGCCCTGGCGGCCCATCAGAAGCTGCCATTCCTGCTGATCGCGCCGCCTCTGACGCTCCCGAACCTGCTCATCGCGGCGCAGGCACTGGTCGTTGTCCCAGCGCTCACGGGCGCTGCTGAGGCAGCGATCCAGTTGGTCGAGGCGCCACTGGGTCTGGCGATAGGACTGATCCGCCAAGGCCCGCTGAGCCTGAACCCAGCCGCGCTGGAGGCCCGAATTGGGGCTCCAGGGGCCGACGGCTCGACCTGGAAACTGGGGATCGGCCAGGGCGGAGCCGGCACTGACGGCACCGCTACCCAACAGGCCCAGCACCAGGGCCAGGCGGGGAAGGGGAAAGGACTTCATGGGAAGAAGGTGGGTGAAACGCTGCAGCCTTGAGCTGTCACCCCGGAACTTTGCGGCGAACCAACGGGCGAAGTGCAACCGAGTTGCCACCAACCTGTGACCAAATCCGACAGGCGCGGGACGTTAACCGGCAGATTCAGCTCCCCAGCTGGCTTTTGGAGCGCCCCCAAAGGGCGATTCCAAAACGAAATCCAAGGGCGGGGCTAGGGCCATTGCCGGAGCCATCGCTCTCCAGCCGCTCCAGCCCACCGCCGTGAGCGGCCGCCACCCGAGCGGCAATCGCCAGCCCCAGGCCGCAGTGGCCGCTGCCACCTCGGGCGGCATCGAGCCGCTGGAAGGGCATCAAGGCCTGATCCCACTGCGTGGCGGCGATGCCGGGGCCCCCATCCCAGAGCACGATGCGAAAGCCTTCCCCCTCAGGTGGCCCGGACTGCAAGACCAACCGCAGCGGCGCTGCTCCGTAGCTGCGGGCGTTGTCGATCAGATTGGCCACGGCCCGGGAAAGCGCCACCGGCTGCACTACGCGCAGCAAAGGCTGCAGCTCCAGCGCCAGGGTGTCGGCATCCAGGCCCGCCGCCACCTCTGCCAGCAGCTGATCCAGCGGCACCGCCACGGCCGCCTCATTGTCGTTGCCGCCAGCGAACAGCAAAAACTGTTGGGTGATCCGCTCCAATGCCACCAGATCGGCCTCAGCCTGCTGCAGATCTGCTCCCGGCAAGCCGGCCAAGCTGAGCCGAAAGCGCAGACGTGTAATCGGGCTTTTGAGGTCGTGGGCGATGCCGCCCAGCATCACCGAACGCTCCTGCTCGGCGCGCTCCAGGCGCCGCAGCATGGCATTAAACCGGCCGGTGAGCTGGCGCACGCTGGTGGTGCCACGCTCCTCCGGCAGGGCCGGTGGCCGGGCGGCAGTGCCTACCCCGCCCAGGGCCCGCTGCAGCTGTTGCAGCGGGCGTTGCACCTCCAGCCAGAAAAACAGCAGCAGCGCCACGCTGCCGCCCAGCCCCAGGCCCGCCAGCAGCAGCCAGGGATCGGGCGGCCAGCGGCGGGCCGGCGGAATCGGCGCCAGCAGCCACACCGGCTCCAGCGGCGCCAGCAGTTGCACCCACACACCCCTCTGCGGCTGCGCCGCCGGCAGCACGGTGGGACAGGGCCGCAGCTCACGGCAGAGCTCCTGGCGCAGCAGCCGTCCCTCCGCGGCCAGAGCAGGGTTGGTGGAGGTGGGCGGATGGGCCCCAACCCGCAGGGGCAGGCCACTGAGCCGAGCCAGGGCCGCCGGCGGCAGGCGATCGAGGGCCAGCTCCCCTAATCGCACCTGAAACAGCACCTCTGGCCCCAACTGGGCAATGCGGTCCCGCTGCAGACGCTCAGCCAGCAGCAGCTGCAACTGAGCCGTGCTCAGCAGAGCAACCCCGAGCCCCACCAGGCCATAGCGCAGAGCGGTCCTAACGACTGCGAGGCTGGCCATCGGGCACGAATACATAGCCATAGCCCCACACCGTCTGCAGGTAGCGAGGGCGAGCGGGATCGGGTTCCACCAGCTTGCGCAGACGCGACACCTGTACATCCATGCTGCGGCTGTCGGTGACCGATTCAGGCCCCCGAGCGAGCTCGACCAGTCGCTCGCGCGAAAGAGGTCTGTGCGGATGCTGCACAAAGGCCGCCAGCAAGGCGAATTCGCCGGAGGTGAGCACCGTCATCCTCCCCCCCTGCTCCAAGGTGCGGGCCGCCAGATCCAACACCTGCTCCCCAATCGTCAACGACTCCCCTTCGGCCAGGGGCGTACCTGCCGGCAGGGCGACGCGGCGACGCAGCACTGCCTCGATGCGGGCGGTGAGCTCCCGCGGCAGGAACGGCTTGGCCAGATAGTCATCAGCGCCCTGCTCCAGACCGATGATCCGATCCACCGCATCGCCTTTAGCGGTGAGCATCACCACCGGCAGGTCGTCACCGCCGTCGCGCAAGCGCCTCAGCAGGGTGAGGCCGTCGTCTCCCGGCAACATCAGATCCAGCACCACTAGATCGGGACGCTGGCCTGCCAACCGCGCCATCAGCTGGGCTCCGTCTGCCAGGCAGCGCACGTCATAGCCCTGGTCGATCAGGTAGGTGCCCACCATGCTCCGCAATTCGGGGTCGTCATCGACCACCCAGATGCTTTGGCCTGGGGACATCGCGGTGCCATGCCGGAAAGATCTGGTCACAGCTTGGCCGGAATCTGGCAATAGCGGGCTGCACCGGCTGCATAGCCTGAGTTCATGCCCACCTCAACCATGGTTCCTGCCGTCCGCCGAGCACTGCGCCGTATCGCCAGCAGCCTGGCGGGACTGCTGCTTTTGGCCGCGGTCGGCAGCGCAGGACAGCCGGCACGGGCGGCCGATGAGTTGGAGGTGTACCAGCAGCGGCTAGCGCAATTGTTCCGGCAGCTCGATCGCAACGGCGATGGCAGGCTGGAGCTCGACGAGGTGCGCGCCAACGCCTACCTACAGCGCCACTTCGAGCGGCTCGATCGCGGCGGCAAGGGCTATCTGGTGCCGGGGGACCTGCGTTAAGGATTCAGCTGGGTCTTGTCGGCCACCACCAGCACCCGTTTGGTGGCACTGACGATGCCCTTGGGATGGACCAGCAAAATCGCCCAGGTCTGAAATCCCGGTGTGTAGGGAGCCTGCACCGACTTGAATAGGCCACCGCCACCCAAAGCCCCCAGCTGCAAATCGGGGCTCTCTAGGGCGTTCACCTGCTGACCGGTAAGAGCCACCAAACCGCCCGCCGCGATCGCCCCCTCCAAGGGCTCATCAAACAACACGTCAACGTCGTAACGCTGACCTGTGAGCACCGCATCCGGGATCAACAGGCTCACTGGCAGATCTGCCTCACCACTGCGCACCAAAGTCTGCTCGCGAATCACGGTCTGGCCGTTGATGCGCCCCCCGGGGCCGCCACTGCTGCTAAGTAGCAGCTGTTGCTGGGCATCGAGCCGGTAGCGAGTTGGGCCGTCCTGCCGGCTGCCGGTCACCAGGAGCTGCACGGTGCTGCGGCCGTCGCGCAGGGCCTTGCCCTCGCTGAGCTGCCAGCGGGCATCGGGAAACTGCCGCAGCAGGCTGCGCCGGCGCAGTTCCACCAAAGTGACGTCGAGCCCGGGACCGTTCTCCAGGACGCCACTGAGTTCGCCGTTGCCGTTAAGGGCCGTTTCCAGGGCCTGCAACTGCGCCGCACTGGGGCCGGTGGCGGCGAGCGCTGGCAGCGCGCTGCCTAGCAAGGCCATCAGGCTGGCCAGCCCCAGGATCGGGGCGAGGCGACCACCGCACAAAAATCGAGGCAGAAATCGGGCGGGCAGCTGGAGACGCGGCATAGGGCGGCGGAAACCGCTTTTAAGTTAGGCACGCTTCAGCCCCAGCACCCATGCCCAGGCTCCTGATCGCTGCCAGCGGCACCGGCGGCCACCTGTTTCCTGCCCTGGCTGTCGCCGATGCCATGCCGGCCGATTGGAGCGTCCAATGGCTGGGGGTGCCAGACCGGCTTGAACGCCAGCTGGTGCCGAGCCGCTATCCGCTGCACACGGTGCGGGCCGGCGGGCTGCAGGGGCGAGGCCTACGCAAGCTGCTCAACCTGGTGCAACTGCTGCAGGCCATTCGGTCGGTGCGGCGGCTGATCAAGCGCGAACGCATCGAAGCGGTGTTCACCAGCGGCGGTTACATCGCGGCGCCGGCAATCCTGGCGGCCCGCTGGTGCGGTGTGCCGGTTGTGCTGCACGAAAGCAACGCTGTGCCCGGCAAGGTGACACGCCTGCTGGGCCGGCTCTGCAGCCAGGTGGCGGTAGGACTGCCCCAGGCTGCTGCCCGTCTGCCCCGCAGCCGGCCCGTGGTCACGGGAACGCCGGTGCGGCAAGCCTTTCTGGAGCCCGCCCCCCTGCCTGCCTGGGTGCCCCAAGGCTCCGGGCCCTTGCTGCTTGTAATGGGAGGTAGCCAGGGAGCTGTGGGTCTCAACCAAATGGTTCGCCCCCTGCTGCCCAAGCTCACGGCCGCTGGCGTGCGGGTGGTGCATCTCACCGGCAGCAACGACCCAGAAGCAGGCCAAACCCTGCCTGAAGGAGTGGTGGAGCTCCCCTTCAGCGACGAGATCCCAGGCCTGCTGCAGCATGCCGCCCTGGCGATCAGCCGCAGCGGTGCCGGCGCCCTCAGCGAGCTGGCCGTCTGCGGCACCCCGGCGGTGCTGGTGCCCTACCCAGCCGCGGCTGACCACCATCAAGACGTCAACGCCGCCGCGGCTGCCGAACTTGGGGCGGCCGTGATCGTGTGGCAGCACGGCCCCAGCGAGCCGGCCCTCGAGCGCAGCCTCTGGCGGCTGCTGGGCCCACGCCTTCGGAAGGCAGCGGCTGCTTGCGATCCCCTGAGCGGCATGGCTGCAGCCATGGGCGAGCTAGCGGTGCGCGATGCCGATCAGCGAGTGGCGGCGATGCTGAGAAAACCCTAAAGTTGTCCAACAAAGCTGGACAATCAGTGGCAATTGAGACTACTTACAGCCAAGCCAGGGAAGGCTTGAAGGGCCTGATGGACCGTGCCGTACAAGACCGAGAGGTCGTGATGGTGCGGCGGCGCAAGGGCGGCGATGTGGCCCTAGTGGCTGCTGATGAGCTGGCCGGCCTACTGGAAACAGCCCATCTGCTGCGCTCACCGGCGAATGCGGAGCGTCTTCTTTCAGCCCTAAGCAGAGCTCGCGAGCAGAGCCTGGCCCCGATCAACCTGACGGACCTTGCCAGCAGCCTTGAAGGCTGATGGGCCCCTCCTGGCAGGCGGTGGTTCACCCGGAGTTTCTAGATGACTTGCAGCATTGGGTTCGCCACGAGCCACGCACCGCTAAGCGCCTGATTGAGCTGATGCAAGCCATCTTGAAAGATCCTTTTGAGGGCATCGGCAAACCAGAACCGCTCAAATACTTGGGGCAGGGCGTTTGGTCGCGGCGGATCACCCAGGAACATCGCTGCGTGTATTTGGTTCAGAACAGCCGGGTCGAATTTCTGCAAGGCCGCTATCACTACTAAAGCGTCCCAATTCCTGTCGCAAGGCCCGCAGGATCCGGCAGTTGTTGCGGTGGCTCTGGTAGCCAATCCGCAGCCAGTTTTCCCCCAGCCCCTCGAAAGATCGGCAATCGCGCAACAGGATGTGGTGGCGCTGCTCTAGGGCTTGGCGCAACGGCACTAACGAGTGCTCAGCGCGGATCAGCAGGAAGTTTGCGGCTGAAGGCAGCGGCGTAATGCCGGGCAGCTGGGCCAACTGAGACTGCAGCCAGGCACCCTCACGGGCGGTCCAGCGCTGCGCCCTACTGCACCAGCGCCGGTAGGCCACCGGATCATGCAACAGCCGCTCACCCACAGCCGCGGCCAGGCCATTGACTGGCCAGGGATCGCGCCAAGCGGCCCAGCGGGCCAAGCGCTCGGGGTGGCCAAGGGCATAACCAAGACGCAGTCCCGCAATGCCGTAAAGCTTGGTGAGGCTGCGGATCACCACCAGGTTGGGGTGAGCCTGCACCAGCGGGATCAAACTCTGGACCTCGCCGCCCGGAACCAGCGGCAGGAAGGCCTCATCGGCGATCACCAGGGCAAAGCGCTGCAGCAGGGGCTCCAGAGACGCCCGACTCCAGAGCGCACCGGTGGGGTTGTGGGGATTGGTGATCCAAAGCACCTCGCCAGCTGGCGGGGAAGGAAACAGCTGCGCAACAGAGCCGGCCTGCAACGGCAGCGCTTGGGTCCGCCAGGCGCCATCCCAGCAGGCGAGAGCCCGAGGGTAATCAGCAAAGCCCGGCACGGGCAGCACGCTCAACCCGGTGGCCGTTGCGTCGCGTGCTGCCCAAGTGAACAATTCCGCAGCCCCGTTCCCCGGTAGCAGCGAATCGGGCTCGAGCCCATGCAGGCGGCCCAGCCCCGCTCGCAGCCCGGCGTAATGGCGATCTGGATAGGCCCGAAGCGACTCCCCATAGCCAGCGCCGAGAGCAGCCCACAACAGCGGGCCGCGCACGACCCAGGGCGGCCCGAAGGGCACCAGCGAAGCGCTGGCGTCCAGCAGCTGGGAAGGCCGGCAACCCAGGCGAGCGGCGTTAGCGGCCAGGTTGCCGCCATGGCGCTCAGAAAGTGGCATCGGCATGGCCGAAACTTAATTGCCTGGAGAGTGCGCGAAACCCCTGAGCTATAAGGCGTAGGAAAGGAAACGAGTGCCATGCCAAGCCGCATCTCGCGTCCTGCATTGCCAAGTAGAGGCAGCCTACTGAGCACCGCCGCCAGCTTTTTAGCTGCTGTTACCTGGATTTCGCCGGCGGCCGTCAAAGCGGATTCCCTCCACTTATTGAAACTGCTAGATACCCGCAGCTGCCGCGGCTGCAAGCTGCAGGATGCCGATCTAGTGCACGCGGATCTGCGCGATGCCGATCTGCGCCAAGCCCAGCTGCAGCGGGCCAATCTGGGCCAGGCTCGCCTGGATGGTGCCCAGCTCAGCGGTGCCAATCTGAGCTTCACAAGCTTGATGGGAGCCTCCCTGCGCGGTGCCGATCTACGCGGTGCCCAACTGGAAGGCACCGACCTTCGCCAGGCGGACCTCAGCGGAGCATTGCTTGATCCCGGTGCCCTATCCCGCAGCCACTGGCAGCAGGCCACAGGCATCGAATCCGTACAACTGAGCTATGGCGAATTACACAACGCTGGAGCGGAAGCGGCGCAGCAGGGCCGCTATCCCGAAGCCGAACAATTCTTTAGTGCTGCGATTAGGAAGGAACCTTCAGCCGCGATCAGCTGGGTAGCCAGGGGAATCTGTCGTAGCGAACAGGGCAAAACTGAGCTCGCCGCCAGCGATTTCAACTACGCCTCTAACCTTTATGCCCAAGGAGGCGAACAAGAACAGGCGGCTCAGTTGAAGCAGGCTGCCCAGAGGGTAGTGGCCTCTAGCGAAAAAGACAGCGCAAAAGACAGTGCAAAAGGAAATGGCGCAGGTAGCAAAGCTCTTAGTGGCGCGTTGAGCACACTTCAATTCCTGGTGCCGATTGCTGCCAAAGCCTTTCTACCGATGGGTTTCTGATCTTGCCTCTGGCGAGATCGTCCAGCAACACCCCGTTTTAGCCACCACTGGGCTGAAGCTTCAAACGGCCGAGAGAGACTGGTGCAGCGGGAGCATGTAGCGGCATTGCTTGCTAACTCTTGGACTCAATAGCCCGCAGCACCCATGAAAGTCTGCGCTTGAGAAGATGAGGGCTGGTAGCCATAACCGAAAACACCTCCCTCAACATCATTTACAATTTTAGGCGATACCATAATTACTAATTCGCGTTTCTCGCGACGAGTCCCGCTGGAACGGAAAAGCGAACCAACGAGAGGGATATCACCCAAGATCGGCCACTTACTCACTTCAGCACGATCGAATTCGGAAATTACGCCGGTCAGGATTAAAGTTTGCCCGTCACGCACGCGTAAAGCGCCCGTATCCAAGCGACGAACACTCAGAATATCAATATTTCCGCAGCCAGGCACAGGCTCCCTGTCCGTGACGGCAGAAATACTTGGAGACAAGGCAAATGTAACAAATCCATTGTCATCAATTTTCTCAATACGGGCTCCAAGCACTAGGCCGGCAGTCGAAAGCGTCGGCTGACAAGTAAGAATATTGCTAGCCCCAGCGGAGTTGGCTGAGTTATTTACTTGATACTGAGTAATTACATTTGTTCCAACTCTGACCACTCCTTCATTGGCGCGGCGGCGGCCAATCGGGGAGTCAATATTGTATTCGTCAAGAGACCCAGGCCGTGATGAGCCAGATCCACCCCCCTCAATCCGAAGCTCAGCAGGATTTTCCTGTAAAATCAACGTGGGGCTGGCAATAAGCTTTGTACTTTGGGAAATGATTTGGGCCCGAAGAAAATCATAGAATTGATCCTTGGGGTAATTCAAGCCTGGATTTAAATTGACTCCACTAAATCCAGTCAAAGAACTATAGGTGGGCGGCAGATTATTGCCAAAGGCTCCCAAAAGCTTGCCGCTATCATTGACAATAAAGTTATTGCCCCACCGAATTGCAAAACTATTTGCCATTGTTGCATCATTGTCGAGATTTACATCTAAAATCTTCACCGATAATGCAACTTGCCGCTGCCGAAGATCAAGCTGCCGCAAGTATCCTTCGGCAACCAAAACGATACCCGGATCTCCAACAAGAGTTATCGTTCCAAGACGCGTATCAGTGGTAGCCCTAAGGCCAAGCAGCGGCCCTGTCGATGCTCCATATGCCTCTACGGTGGTCTGAGTTTGTGACTGGGTTGTCTGGGAATTTGCCCCAGAAGAAACAGCCTCTCCCTGAGAAACCCCGTGAGTAACAGAAGTGGCAATCGTATTAGTCTTGGTTACAGATGCGCCAAGATTGGCAAGATAATCAGCGGCCGCATTGGGGCCAACCTGATTTAGCCTATAAACTTTAGACAATTGAGCGCCAAAACTCTTATTCAGAGCATTGGGCCCAGCAAAAATCATGTTACCTTCTGTTTTTCCCTGAAAGCCAGCTGCCAGCAACGTTGAGTTAAGCGCTCTTGAGTAGCTCTCCCCTCGAAAAGAGATCGATACAGTGCGTGTTCCTGCGTTCGAAGGTGTACCCGCCTGTTGAGAACCCAAAACTGCTGCATCTTCAACAAAAACAAATCCGTACCCGCCAATCTGAGCTAATGCCATCAAGGCATCCTTAGCTGGCGCGTTCTTAAGCGTCATGGTGACCGGGGGACCGCTCACATTGACGTAGCCAGGATTCCTCAGGGTCATGGTGCCCACAGCCATATCGCCCAGCGGCGGAGCTACTGCTCTGGCCTGCAACGGGGGCGCATAGGTAGGTAGCGGCACCGCGCCCGGCTGACTCAGATCAAGGCGATTGGTCTGTATGGAGGCTTGAGGTGCCGTGGGAAAAGCAAGGATCAAGTTCAGTCCATCCGCACTGACTACGGGTCGAGCCAATGGGACCCCAGGCATTGGGGTAACTGACAGGCTGTAGCTACTGCCCGATCCGTCCAGGCTTACCGACCGAATTCCCAATTCCGGCAACGAGATGCGCTGCGAGCCGGACCGCAGGCCGGTAGGACTAGCTGTAAGTAGCTGACCCTGCCAGCCATTGCTCTGCATCGACTGCTGCAACTGGGGACCGGCGCCAACCCCCAGCAACACCAGCTCAACTGCATTGCCCAGGCGACGCACCTGCAGCTGGATCGGCCCCGCCGCTACACCAGTGGGGCCACGAAAGGAGGAGTCTTGACCGGTGGCAGACGTTGGAGCACCTGCGGCGGATTGGCGAGGGCCAGCCTGGCCAGCTACGTCAAAAAGGACAAAATTCGGAAGTACTACTGCCGCAGCCGCCATAACAAGACGGCGCCCAAATTCGCTGCCCAATGTTCAAAATACAAATTTGCAAAGATCTTACCGAAACAATTTCTAAAAAGCCAGGGCAGCCAAGGAGGTCAGCGATCTAGCAATTAGCCCCTAGACGCCACAGACGAGGACGCCTAAGTATCGCCTGAATAGTAGTAAGTCAAAACCAGTTTCACCTCGGTTTTTGCTGCTGCTGGAGAGATCGCCGGCTGAGTAGCTGCCTTAGGTGGCTCCACAACAGCCAGAGACAAGTTGCTCAGGGACACCAAAACAGTCAGCTTTTCAGTGGCACGTAAGAACGCCAACAGGTCGGGATAGGCCCCCCGGGCCGTTAGCAAAACCTTCTGGGCTTTCAGACCGGCCGCCTCAAGGGGTGACTGGGACGCTGGCGCCGGCTGATCACCCTGCAGGGCCTTCTTCTTCGCACCCCCAGATGGCGGCGGCAGTACCGCCACCGGCTCATACAAATGCAGCTGAACCCCCTGGCGGCTCGCCTCACGATCCAGCTGGGCCAGAAATGTAACCAACTCGCCACTGCTTTCGATCAGCTGCAATACCTGGCGCTGCTTGCGCTCCGCCGTGCTCCGGGTTTCCGCAGCTTTGGCGATTTGGGACCGCAGCAGGGGGATGCGGGCCTTGATCTCCTCAAGCTGAGCCAGCCGTTCACTATTTGCCTGCAACTTCAGCCACTGGGGAACCACCCCGACAGCCAGCATCAAAACCGCCAGCACCGCCCCCACGCCAATCGGCACCGCCAATAGCAACTGCTGCTGCAATCGGGCGGCATGGCGATCAGCCCCATCCTGAAGATTGGTCATCAGAGCAAGCCCTCCTGTTGCAGCAGATTCAGACGGCGTACCAAGCCCTCCGCTCCAAGCTGGGTGAGAATCTGTTTCTCTGCTAGAGGACTGATCGGTGGACGAAAGTTAACCAGAAGCTCAAAACTGACCGGTCCGGATCCGGACGCATTGGCCTCAGCAACACCCCGAGACGCTTTGACCAAAGTGACGGCATTGGGATCAACCAAAGGGGATCGCTTCAACTGCAGCTGAAAAGCATTGATACGGGCAAAGGCCTGGGGATCCCGAGACACCCCCTTGAGCCGATAGCCATTCCCCTCTTCCGTCGCAGCGGTGAGTTGAACACCTTCCGGCACCCGCAGCTGCAGATCACGCATCAGCGCCGATCCGGAGCGAACTGCAATCAGCCCCTTGACCAAATCCGCATTGGCTTTCTCCACCCCCTTGAGCTTGCCCCGCGCAGACATGAGCTGGGTTTCAAACAACTGGACCTCCGCCTCCACCACGCCGAGACGATCCACCTCAGCGCTCACCATCAGGGAACGCAGCACCACAAGCACAACCGCCCCCAACGAGATCCCGATCAGCGCGGTGCCGATCGCCAGGCCCTGCACCAGCCGCTGACGCCCCAGTGCGGCAACCTGGACGGGATCCGGCAGGTTCAATTCCTGACGTTTTTCACGCAGGAGGTCGAACTGGGTGGTGATCGGCCTCGACTTCACTGGACCAGCTCCAAGGTGGCCAGGCCCTGCAAGCAGAGAGAACCAAAGCCATCTCGATCGACCAGCTCGGCCTCCAACCCAAGCGCCTGCTCCAATGACACCCGATCCTCCAGTGGTGCAGCGAGCAGCAACCTCACCGGCGCCTGGGGAGCCTGCAGGTTTCGATAGAAATCCAGGCTCTGTTTCAAGGCCGGAATCAAATCAACCATCGGCCCAGGCAGCATCCGCTCAAACTCGGGCACTCCCTGGTTCCACACAATCAGATTGGTTTGCTGATCTAGCGGCTGCAACAGCACCAGGGTGCCTGCGGGGGTGGCCGCCAGCTCGTCGCGAATGCCCCACATAATGCACAACTGCGAGGGCAGCAAGTGCTGCAGGGTGCAGCCAGCAATCGCAAACACCTCCACCCAGGCATCCACCACCGAGCGTTCCGCTGCAATCACCAACGAGCTATTGGAAAGGCCCGGCAGAGGCTGCACATCCAGATAGGCCTGCTCCAGTGAAAAGGGCCAGCCCAGATCAGGATTCAGCGCGCGCAGGTCGTCGACGGAGTCTCCCGGCTCTTGGCCGGCCTGCCAATCCACCACCCGCCAATGGGACGACTGCCAGGGCAGGGACACCACCAGCTGGGCATCCATCACCCCGTACTCCAGCAGCAGGTCGCCCAGAAAATCCCCGACCGCATCCTTGAGTTGCGGCACCCCATCGCGGCAGGTCAGCGCCGGAATCGGCGCGGTCCAAATCGGCTCCAGAGGCTTACCACGCTTCACCGTCTGAGCAATCACCAACTGCTCAGATAGATCAATCATCACCAGCTTTGGAAAGAGCTGGGCACGGAGGGGGCGCCAGGTGTTTTGGAGTCCCGCCAGTACCAAGATGTGGGTCCTTTTTCAGGAAAACTTACCGAACTTTCAACGCCAGACCAGACTTGAACCCACGGCTTCGCCGATATGACTCAGGCCATGTCGATCCAGCTGGGACGCCAAGCCTTCAAGAATTTGGGGCACCAAGACCGGCCCGCCGTAGATCCAGCCGGTATAGAGCTGCACGAGCGAGGCGCCTGCGCTGATTCGCTCCCAGGCTGTCTGTGCCGAATCAATCCCGCCTACGCCAATCAGGGGTAGGGCGGGGCCCGCCGTGGCCCGCAGCCGGCGCAGCACCTCGAGGGCCCGGCCCCGTAGCGGCGCTCCGCTGAGGCCGCCGGCCTCCTCGGCCAGGGTGCGGCCCGTCTGCACCAGGCGCCGCTGCTCCAGACCAAGGCGGTGCAGGCTGGTGTTCACGGCGATCACGCCGGCCAGGCCCTCCTCGTAGGCCATGCGGGCGATCGCATCAATGGCATCGTCTTCCAGATCCGGCGCGATCTTCACCAGCAGCGGCGGGCAGGCCGGCAGCCGCCGCAGCCGCTCCACCAGACGCCGCAGCAGGGTTTCCTCCTGCAGCTCCCGCAAGCCCGGAGTATTGGGAGAGCTCACATTGATCACGGCGTAATCGGCCAGGGAAGCGAGTAGCTCCAGGGAGGAGGCGTAGTCGTCCGGGGCCAGCTCCAGGGAGGTGATCTTGGATTTACCCAGGTTGATACCCAGCACGGCTGGGCGCTGGCCCGGGGCCGGCAGCTGCTGGCGCTCCAGGGTGCGGCGTAACACCTGGGCGCCGCCGTTGTTGAACCCCATGCGGTTGAGCGCCGCCCGCTCGGCCGCCAGCCGGAACAGCCGCGGCTTGGGATTGCCCGGCTGGCCATGCCAGGTAACCGTGCCCAACTCGGCAAAGCCAAAACCAAATAGATGCCAGATCCCTGCTGCCACACCGTTCTTGTCAAATCCGGCCGCCAAGCCCACCGGGTTAGCGAAGCGGCAGCCAAACAGGGTTTGCTCCAACCGTGGATCGGGGCGTTGCAACTCGGCGGCCAGGCCCGCCAAGGCGCCACTCACCAAGGGCCAATGGCGCCGCAAAGAGGCCTGAGCCAGGGCCGTGAGGGTGAGCTGGCTGAGCTGCTCGGCGTCGGCGCCGTCATCCCGGCTAAGCAGCGGTCCCACAAGCCGCCCGTACAAGGCCTCGGTGCTGCTACCAAACCTGCTCGATGAGCCTGAATCCACCATCAGCCGCCGCCTACTCCCGCGCGCCCAATCCTCCCTCGTCCCGTTGCAAACGCCAGCGCCCTCCTTCCAAGGGCAGCACCTGCCAGTCGCGCCAACGCCAGGGCCCACTGCGGCGCTCCAGCTGCTGCAGGGGCTGCTCCACCAGCTGGGCAAGCTCCACCAGGCTGAGGCCATAGCCCTGGACAGCGAAGCGATCGGCCAGCTCACAGCGGCTGAGCAGCTGCTGCAGGAGCGCCGGCGCCGGGTCGGCAATCTCTGGGCTGGGTACGGAGGCGGGCACAACGGAGGGAACATCGGCTTCGATCCGGGCGGTGGCGATCACCTCGCCAGCGGCCATGGCCGGCATCTGCCCCTTGGAAAAGGCCACAGCAATCGCATCACAGCGGTCGTTGTCTGGGTCACCGCTGTGACCCTTGACATGCACCAGCGACACCCCCTCAAGCCGGGCCTGGTCCAGCTGCTCCCATAGATCCCGATTGAGCACAGCCCCGCCGGAGGCCGTACGCCAGCCCTTGCGCTTCCAGCCCTGGATCCACTTGCTGAAACCGTCGATCAGATAGCGGCTGTCGGTGCGGATGCTGAGCTGGGCAGGGCGGGGCAGCTCCTTGATGGCCTCCAGCAAGGCCAGGGCTGCGGTGAGCTCCATGCGGTTGTTGGTGGTAGCGCGGTCGGCGCCGCCCATCTCGTGCACCGAGCCATCCTCGAAGCGCAGCAAGGCGCCCCAACCGCCCGGACCTGGGTTGCCACTGCAGGCACCATCACAGGCCGCAGCCACCACTTTCACCGGCTTAGCCGCCACTAGACAACCCTCGAAAATTCGCTAAGAACACATTTGCCTGCTTGCTGTGCCCCGCCATGGACCCATTCAAACCGGGCCTGCCCATGGATTCAACAGCCAGACGAACCTACCGTCCCTGGCGAAGGGCCGTGCTGGCAGGAGCCGCCCTGGCCGCCCTAACCCCCTGGGCAGAGGCCTCTAATCTGTTCAATAGCCGGCCCCTCGATGCCAGCAACTTCGCTGTGCTGGCCAGGCCCCTGGGACGCAGCGACTGGAACCTGCTGGTGCTTGAGCAGATCAGGCCCCAACCCCGCTGCTGGGAAGAGCGACCCGACGGTCTGATCGATCCCGCCCTCAACCGCTTCAACTTCACCGGCATCTGCAGCCGCTACCTCGACAGCAACGGCTACTCCCTGCGCGTCGGCGACCAGGATCTGGCCAATCGCTACCGGCTGCAGCTGCGCCAGAGCGGCAACGAACTGCAACTGCAGGCCAGCACCCCCAGCGACTCCACCACCCTGGTGGTTGCACGCGCCCAGGTGCCCCTGCGGGATCGGGATGGGTTCGTGGCCCTGAAACTCGAACCCGGCTGGGACCTGCAACGCCGCACCTTTGGTGAGCAGACCCTCAGCCACTTGTACTTCGCCAACGCTGCACCCCTGCCCCAGCTGATTGCCACAGCAAGCGGTAACGCGCAACCAGTCCCCAGGACTCGGGGCGCGATAACCACCCTGCAACCGCCGGTTGCCCCTCCCAGCCTGCTCGCCCAGGGGATGGGTCAGGGACCGATCCGATTACCCGTGGTCCCCTTTAGCGAGTGAGGCCAGGAGGCCAGTTGCCGGAGGGTGCCAGTTGCCGGAGAGTCCCAGTCCACCTAGCTGACGCCAAAGCCTGCCATTAAGTTTCTGGGGTGTGAGGAGTGGGAACGCTCTTCCGGGGTCGAAACGAGGACAGACTCCCAGAATCGTTCCAACTCAGAGCCCTGCCTTCG
>Ga0105105_10000540_pt1 | contig 17159 bp, 26 predicted proteins | sample PPLLaktember2015_4_FD_79108 | JGI IMG/M metagenome (GOLD analysis project Ga0105105, IMG submission 79108) | Freshwater sediment microbial communities from Prairie Pothole Lake near Jamestown, North Dakota, USA - PPLs Lake P8 Core (1) Depth... | ecosystem: Environmental > Aquatic > Freshwater >...
AAAGCTTCCCCAATTGTCTCTCATGTGGTCAATGTTTGTATGATCGGCTCCTACGCGCATTTCATGATTTGCTTCATCCTCTTCTACATACCAATCAATATATTTTTCATCTGGTAGAAGAAGGCGTAAACTTCCCTTTAATAGTTTCTTACCGCCCCACTCGGCTTTTTTCTTAAGGTCTATTTTTGTTTCTCCATAAGGAGCGAGGTTTTTGGCTAAAAGGTCAAGATGGGTTTTCATACGGTCATATTGACCGCGTTTGATGTTCTGTGTCTGAACGTCCACAATTTTAAGAACAGCAGGAGTCAAAGCCACGAGCTGAACTTCACTCACATGAATACTGTCGGTATCATCGAAGATGGCGTCGTAACCTAAACTCCGTAATGCTTTATTCCAAGCTCCAGGACTATTTGATTTATTGGTATAGTAGTTTCGTAGCACATCCCAGAACCGATCCGCATTTAGCTCTTCTTCAGCTGTGTTTGGGATATCTAGTTTTTTAAGGATATTTTCAAGATCGGTTTTGCTAAGCTTGGAGAGATCGAGAATTCTGGCTCCCTCTTTTACCTTAACTGTAAATTTGTATTTCTTACTTTTCCAGAGAGTTCCGGATGTTTTGAACTCTTTCGGAAATAGATACACGCCTGCCGGATCGCGGTGAAACTGTCCAGGATAAACCCCAACTTTATTGACATCAGAATAATGAACCCACTCGCCCGACCAGTCTTGGAGAGAGGCCCGGATTAAATATCTGGCGGTCACCTTCTCCTTGAAACTGGCCACCTGCTCTTTAAGATGTGGCAAAAGAGCTTTCAGTCCAAAATGAAGTGGTGTTGGAAATTCGTCCAGCCCAAACCAACCCGACTTCTCTGTCTCCCAGCAAAGCTTGGGTTTGAATTCTTTTTCAATCTCAATGATGTAATTGTGGTATTGGAAATCGCCTTTTTTATAGACAAACGAAGGGATGAGTTTGTATTTCCCTTTATATCCAGTTTCCTCTTCAATTTCTCTTTTAATGGCTTCCAGAGGGGTTTCGTCATGATCGATAGCCCCACCCCAGACGCCCCAGGTGTGAGGCTCGTTGACATATTTAGATCTGAAGGCCAAAAGAAACTTACTCGTATCCTTTGCATAAAAGACACCGCCCGCGCCAGCATTGCCCCAGAACTTTCCAGTCTTATCTGTAGTTAGAGCATGCTTTCCCGTTCCAATTTCGTCGTCATCTTGACTCGCTGTTGCTTGTTGCTGAGTGGGGGAGATCATTTTTAACTTAGCTCCTTTTTTTACCGTAATTTCCTTTTCCGATTCGCTTAATTCGTAGCCACACCAGACCGCCTTTTTCAGTGTTTCCGCGAAATCAATTGCGTCTAGTTTTATCTGAGCTACGACTACCGTCACGGGTAATTTAGTATTTGTATCTGAGTAGTTGGTGGCTTTTGTTTTATCCCAGGTCCAATACCGACCTAAGGCTCGTGTGTTAATGGCACTTGGCTTGGTAACGCTTAGCCCTCTGTATACTTCGATACTATCGTTGTTAAATTTCCCTAACTTCTCAAACTCGTGCATCCAGGCGACATATCGGTTGTCGAAGGCTTCTTGTAGGATCGCATCGTCGGATTCCTTTTTGTAGGACGCATCATATTCACGATAATCCTTGAGAACCTTTTTTTGAAATTCCGCTGTCCGCATTAACTGAGCGCAACGCGAGTTGAATTCCTGAAGTAACGCTGGCATGCTATGTCCCTTTTATTTTTTCCGATTCATCAATTACTAAATCTTTGTTACATTCATTTATTATACTTAAATGGTTATGTGCTCCTGTTACTACAAAGGATACCAGATGTCATTTCTTGACCGCGTCATTATAGCTCATAATAGTCAGAAGAGTGTCGGACAGTATTCGATCACGTTCTATCCGGTGGAAGCAGAAAAAATGCCAACGCAGGCCAGTATCGGTTCCATTGCTGGTCGGCTTCGGTTAATCGCAAGCCTACTAAGACAGGATGAGCAGGATCCGGACAGGCAGATCGGAGCCAACCTCTGTTATAAAAGTACGGCAGATTGGCTGCTATTGCACAAGGATGAATGGGATAAACTAAACCTCGTGATCCTTGCCCTCCAACCTAACTTCGCCATTCATGCGTTGATTACTGATCGTGAAAACTTATCCGTTGTTTATGATTTAGATAATGCCCCTGCCTGCAAGAAACCCGCAGAGGTGAATGGATACTTCATCCCGGTGCCAGCCCTTGCAGACATCCTCACCCATTAAGATTAATTGCTTATACCCGATGTAAGCAGGAACGTTAAAAAGACCCTGGAGGACTGATGTCAATAGTTGTGATCGGAGATCTAATCCTCGATGATTATCGAATTGTAGATGTCAATCGCGTTAGCCCAGAAGCTCCTTGCCTGATCGGGCTCGACCATGAGCAGTACATTCGCCTGGGCGGCGCTGCCAACGTAGCCGCCAACATCTTTCAGCTAGACTCCACAGTTCTTCTTGTTGGGCAAGGCCAATATGACACGTTCTTTTCTATCCTTAACGAAATGGGAATGGCGGGGCTTCTATTTCCTGGTCTTCACGCCACGAAGATGCGCTTTCTCGATTACAAGTCCCATACCCAGCTGTTTCGCTACGACATAGAAAAGATTATCCCGCAGGATAGCCGTGAAAACCTGACCCGCTACTCCGCGTTCATCGACGATCTGGACTTCTCCGTTCATAACGTATGCGTCATTGTGGATTACATGAAAGGGATGATTCGGTATAACGATGTTAAGAGGGTCAAGGGCTGCCCGGTCAATATCGTTAGTACCAAAAACCCCAGCCCACATCGTGTCCTTCCCATGACCAGCAAAAATCGCTACCAGCCGACAAATATCCTGGTAGTAAATGAGAAGGAGTACGCTGGGCTTAAGGACGTGCTTGGTTATCAGTATGTGGTGAGAACCGAAGGGGATCGCGGCATGAGCGTGCTGAAGTATAAAAAGATCTCCGACCAATACTACGAGCCAGAGCTTCTGGAACACATCAACGGCGTCAAGGTGGATGTGTTTGATGTCACTGGAGCCGGAGACACTGTTACTGCCGTTATCGCATTCTGCCTCGACCAAATGGGCTTTTCCGAAGAGAACCTCATTCGTGCTTGCTACTGCGCAAATAGAGAAGCAGCAGTCGTAGTGACAAAATGCGGAACCACCGTCATTGAAACTGATTCTGAATCGCTTCTGACCATCTTCAAAAACTTGCCACTCTAGTTTCACACTACAAAAATAGATATTTTTTTCATTTTCTCCTAAAGTTTTTTTCGGATCTTCCGAGAAGACTATTATAGGTGCTGACGGTCAGCACTCAAAAACAAGGGAGAAACGATGTCAAACGTAATCAGCATTAAAAACCGGCTTCCCCTCGTAGAGGAAAAAACTGTAGAAGAAAAAATCGTCGTCGTAGAAAAGAAAGCAAAACGCAAATCTAATGCTGGTCACAAAATTCTTGTTAACAGCACACAGGTGGCTGGCCTTCTTGTTCTGATTCTTAGCATGACATCCTATCTTGTATATCAGAACTATGATTTCTTTACTGCAATCTGCAAATCAACCGCAGCCATTAACGTCCCTGCTCTTCTTAATTCCATCGTCGCGGAACTCATTCTTCTTATCTCTGCTGCTTATACGATCTCGCGTGAGTTGAAAATTAAGATCCTTGCTTGGACTATCATGGTTGGGATGATCTGCGGTCTTGGTGTGTTCATGCATGCGTCCATCGATAACGACCTTACCGGTAACACAGACCACGTACAGGCGCTCAAACAGCAACGCCAGGACGCGCTGAAAGCCAAGGATAGCTATGAGCAGGAGAAGGAAGCCCTCGATCCTATGACCTGGAAAAGCCGCCGTAACGCGCTTCAGGCAAAGATTAACGTGGAACGCGAAACCATCGCGAGCCTGGATAAGCAGATCGTGGAAGCCAAGGAAGTATCGACAGGAAACCTGCACGGGATCATTATCTACAATACGATCCTTCGGATCATCGCGATGGTCGTTAATGCCCTTTTAGCCCACACCCTAATACGCAGAATTGTAAAAAAATAATCTTGCTTTATACAAAGCACCATGCTACGTTTAAAACTTAAAGGGGATTTTTCATGCGCTTTATTTCGAACAATCAAGAGGATACCAACGGGGGTTAAAGAGCCACCACGGTACTCTTTTACAGCCCCCAAGATTGAAAGATCTTGGGGGTTTTGTTTTAGGTGAGTATGGGGATGTAGCTCAATTGGCTAGAGCACTGGTCTGTCGAACCAGAGGTTGCGGGATCGTTCCCCGTCATTCCCGTTTTTCTATTGGAGTAAAGTATATTTTACATTAACGCGAGTTAATGTAACTTATATTTTTCTTTACGCTCCGTTCGGCTAACGGTTAGGCCATCAGATTTTCGATCTGGGAATGGGAGTTCAATTCTCCCACGGAGTATTTATTGGGGTGTAGCCAAGCGGTAAGGCACTGGATTTTGATTCCAGCATTCGGTGGTTCGATCCCATCCACCCCAGCTTTTATTTTGCCCTGTTAGCTCAATGGCAGAGCGTTGCGCTGTTAACGCAAGGGTTGGTGGTTCGAGTCCATCACAGGGCGCTTCTCTTTAAGATGTTTCTCATTACTTAAAAATCACATCGAGCGCTGCGCTCGATCTGAGCATACCCGCCTGCATTATGAGCCACGCCGAGCAATAAAGATTAATTGTTTTAACACTGTACGGGGGTGGGCAGATGACGTTTGTTTCCCAGGTTAACAGCAAATATGGGCTTGTCGAGCAAAAAAATCTTACCATATACCGTTTTATCAAAGACGTATTCCCGCTTGATGTTACTCCTTTTTACCAGGGCAATGGTGTTTATGGCCCCTGTACTTATTTTTCGTTCGAGGACCGCACAGGTAAATCGTGCGGGGCTGAGCAATATACGCTCCACTTTAAATATGAGGCGAAGCCGGAACATACGCTGTGGGTAACTCCAAAACAATTAGCTGGATTGGAAGATGCAGATGTCTTAACTGTCGTTGAGGATGGATTTCTGAATATGAAAAGCGGTACGGCATTTGATGCGACACTGCTGCCCAAAAAAGCAAAAAAATTAAAGTATGATGCTATTGGAATCACGGGAAGATCGCATCTTGAGGGTGGACGGCAATTACTTGCCCTCAAACCTTTTGCCCTTAAACTTATCAGCTTCAATATTATTTTCAATGATGAGAGCCATCGGGATTATGTGTACAATGGGTTAAATCCAAAAGCAAAGAAATGTAAGTCTGGGATTGTCGGTTTGCCGCCTGCCGCACTTAAAAAAATTGATCAGTTATTGCGAAAGGTCGAACAACAATTGCCACCGTTTGACAAGGCGCGGAAGGAAGCAATCAAGATAGTCACATCAAAAGCAATTACGTTTAAGAAGTGGATGCCCTTATCAACAGAGGGATACACCATGATAGTGTATCCCAACAGACATATTAAAGGCGAGTCCATTTTGTACATTAAATCACCCGACAACACGATTAAGGAAGCGTACTCGCACGGAAATTTTGAAACTTGGTTTAATACTCGGACAGACCGTATTCCGAAGTAAAAGTCAAAAAGGCATCCCTACCTTCGTGACAAACCCCAGCCGCTTGGCAAGCTTCACATCAAACTGCCAATCCCCATCAGTAGCTTTTTGGATATGTGTTTTGATTTTAGGCACTGTCAGCTTAGTGTTTTGTGCGATGAGCTTAAAATATTTTTCCGTATCGCCCTGAAGCTCCTTCATATACTTCTCATAGGCTTTGGTGGTCAGGCTGGATTCATCGTCGTATATATGACGGGTTTCGTGGATCATGAACTTGGTACGCTCCGTCGCGTAGCGCTCCTCACCGGCAAGAAATAGGATGATGGCGCAGCTACAGATCTCCCCGATCCCACACGTTGTCACTTTCCGACCGGATAGCTTCAGCATATCATAGATCGCGTAGCCAGCCTCCAGTTCCCCGCCACGAGAATTGATATAAACAAAGATCTCTTTTTTCTTATCTGCATCCTTTTTTAATAGCATTTCTTGAAGAACACGGTGGGCAGTAGCTGACGTGATCATTTCCATTATCAAGATGTCCATGTTATTTCTCCAATGTCGGGAGCTTTTTAGGAGCCAAAGCTTTCTTCATTGGGCCATCTAATACATAAATCCGTTCTGTTTTTGTCAACCCCGTTCGCGGTTCAAATACATGCATAACTTGGATCGGTGGGGAAGAAGCAAGCATCGTGGTAGCTGAGAAATTGGAAGTACCAACAAACGAGCCATTAATCAATATCTGACTCAAATTAAAAGACCAAGTAACATCATTATGGAAATGACCACAGTGGATAAAATGAACTTGATCTTGGAACATCGAGTTATATCGACTAACGCCCTTTTCCAGGCCGTTGATTGTGGGCCGATTCGACCAGAGTTTGGACATCCCCTGATCGCCGTGAAGAATCAGATGATTCCAACCATAAACCTCAACGAAATAAAACCACGCTTCGTTTTGGTGGTATGTGTAGTTGAGCATCTCTCGGACTTTGGACAGGTGACACTGGAGCATCCTCTGAAACACTTTATCCATAGAGCAGGTATAAGGATTCTCACCCTTGGCCCCCAGCCTCCCGTGATTACCAAAGACCTCCAGGATATCAAAGTGGATATCATGATGTGTCATGATAATCTCAGTAAAAGCACCTGCAACATCTATTGCCCCATTGATCGCCTGATCGATAACGTTAGCGTCTACTTTCCAAATCTGGCCCTTAAAGATATCCGCCCCTTCTACCATATCACCAAGGCAAGCTAAAACAATGCGATCAACAGTATGTGTTTTTTTATAGAGCGTGATCTTATCAATGACCTGACGTTTCCACACAGCCAGCTTTTCTTGCCAGATGATCCAGTTATGCTCGTTAAGACCACCCATCTCCTCGGAGGTCATTAAGGTTCCTAACTGAAGATCACTGAACTCAAACCATAGGGTGCAATTTTTTTCGGATTGTGATTCGGGGAAGGACGCTACTGTATTAACTTCAACAATCAAAGGCTCGATTTGGGACGCTGCCTCAAGGATCATCGCATTTACAATATCCAACTTCTGCGCCTGATCCCTAAGCCACTTCACCTTCTTTTGCTCCGCCCGTAAAACAATCTGCTCTTTTTCTTTTTTCCACTGCTCTTTTAACTCTTTTTCAGGATCAAAGTTTGTCTTTTGTTCTGTAATTTGTTCATACGCGGAGAATTTTTTAGGTAGGTCTGCTTGTTCTAACGCTTCGTCCCAGTCGCCAAAATATCCGATAATCACTGCCGACGAAAGCTTAGCAACCTCGTCATATTGCTTTTGGCTATAGGGCTGTCCAATCGCTTTGTAGGCGGATTTAAGCTCATCGATGAGCCTTTTTTTCGTGGGCTTGTTGCTACGAAGTCCGTAACCAACAAACTCATATATGTCAACGCCTTCCCGCTGAAATTTCTTATGGACAGCGTTCTTCGATCTAGGAAACCTGGATGCATACTCAGCAAGAGCTTTATTGATATCCGCACTGTGGTAGAAACAAGACAGACAGAAAAACCATTCCTTGTCAGTCCAGTTCGCCATAAAAACTCCTCATATTTTCGGGGAGCTAATGTAGTGCTGCACTCTGCTTATATGTTAAGCGGTATTTGGACACTTTCTCCTTTAGGAAAATTGTAGCTAACGATTACCTATACAATTACCCTACGTTAGGTATATTGAGACCTTTGTATGGTAATTTTAAGCCAAATTGTTGTTTTTATTATTAATAATAGAATTGGCGAATTAACGGAACCGTTGCCATAGTTTCTTAGCAAGAAGAAGCATAATAAACCCACCAACCGCAACGGCTCCGTAGGGATCTGTGAATTTCAAAAACTCCTGGACGCATTTGAGAAGATATTCAGAAGATGCGTTAAAGAGGTCCATAAAATTCTCCTATCAGCGATGTCTGAGTCGATTAATTTTAGCGGTGAGTTTGGCAATATGTTCAATCAAAAGCTGACGCTCTTGTTCTGAATCGACTTTGGATAAAGCAAGACGCGCCCGAAATCTTTCTTGTAAGAGCTGTTCAATGGTCATTGTGCTTCCCCTTTTCAATCATACCAGTACCACATATAAGCATCCAAAGCTTCCTGTGGCGTTACTGGTAATCTGTTGTTAAAATTGTTAAGCCAAATGGTTGGAGTTCGCGGGCAGTAATTTAAAGTCACCCCTTCGCCGTCCGCAGCGGCGTTTCGGGCCAATCCCACAACACAATCACGACTATCATCAGCTAACATATCCCTAGCTCTGACTTTACCATCATCCGTCCCAACCAGTTGCGCGTTCTTCGCTATCGCGCCGCTGGCAATGAGGGATTGGCCAGTGTAAGGATAAAACACCCCAAACCCATCTCCGCTCACCTCTTTCAATTTACCAATTGGTAGATAAAAAGGACCAGCGTCTTGTGGCATCTGGTCAAACACAATGTCAGCCCAAAATACATTTTCATGATACCCACCTGCGTTTCCCAATTCCTTAGCCGTAAATAGCAAACAATAAGAGCCACGATCTGAAACGTCATAGTTATCTGTGACCCCAGTTCTGGCCAGCACAGCGTTTTTAAATGATTGATACTGAGTCGCAGGATCAGAAGAAGGAGTAAAATCCACTCCGGCTTCAAACCCCTCGTCAACCGCCGCTGTTGATGAGTAAAAAAGAATATGCACGATAGTGTTTGTGGGGGCTTCACCTGCTGTGCCCAAATTAAGATAAAAGATTCCTGGAAGGCCAACGCGCTCCTGATATACACGCGCCAGACCATCATCACCAGCATACATAAGCTTACCAACAGCATCGGTGGTTACGCTGGAATGAAGAAGATAGTTGAAAGTCGTCACCGAAGACTCACCGCCAGGAAGATTAGCCAAAGCATCAAAGACCGCATCGCTTGTCGGAGCCAACACATTACCACTAGCAATTGCGCTGGTGATCAAAGCGGATCGAGCCCTGCCAACCGTATAGTATTGATTGATCATACCTTCAGGAACATCGTCCGTCGTCAGCCCGCTGTGCGGTTGTATCGGAGAGGGAGGAAGCGTCGAATCAGCCAAACGCCAAATAGGTAGCTGTAAAAGATCCGAATCGATAAACGCCATATCCGATGGCGAGAGATAAACGAATCTCATGGAATCAACACTATAGGTGTGGGTAAAACCGGAATCTCTAACTACAGTTATCTCCCGCATCACCGCGCTCATATTTTGATATGTGGGCATAGTCGTTTCCTTCTATTGAATAGATCTTCTAGTTAATCTTGTGCTTAGATACCTGTATACGGCAGAGGATTTTTACACATAAGGAGGAACCAAATGGTATCTTTGATTCTATCCCTATACTATCTTCTCGTCCCACCAACTACCGGTAATCTTTGTATATTAAATGATCCAGATTTCGACGGCCTTCGCTACGCGGAGCAGATCCCCCACTGCCAACGAAACGTCACCATGGAACGAAAAATTGCCATCTGTGATCGGGATGGTGTTACAGATCGAGCAGAATTCACCGTGGATCATATCATTCCTCTCGCGCTCGGAGGAGATAATAGCGATGATAATCTGTGGTGCCAACATTACACCCTGGCAGTTACAGATCTGGAAAATAGAATGTATTTAGCTCTTGTTCGGGGCACTATAAGCCAAAGAGACGCCATTGCAAAAGTCCTTTATGCGAAGTTTCATCCGCGCTAAACTGGGCGCTCACAAAAAGTTGAGGGAACCTATGTCTATTCAATACATAAAGGGAGATCTGTTTTCAGCACAGGGGTGCTTTCTTCTTCACGCCTGTAACTGTCGGCGTAACTGGGGTAGCGGCGTGGCTGCACAGTTTGCTCGGATCTACCCTGGAGCTTACAAGCAGCATCAAACCCTTCCGGCAAACAAACCGGGAGAGTTTCAGCTGCTACCAACCCCCTCAGAAATTGAGGGGATTATCTGCCTATTCACCTCAAACGGGTATGGCCGATATGTGGATCCACCGGAAACGATCCTGCAAAATACGAAGACGGCGCTGATGGCTCTGGGGGATTTTTTCTTCTCCAGAAATCTTCAGGTGAGAATCGCATCGCCAAAGATCAATGCAGGTCTTTTTAATGTGCCTTGGGAACAAACAGAAAAGCTTATCAATTCGTTTGTGTCGAGCACAACAATTCCTTGGGATGTATACCATTTGGATTAGTCCGCCTGCGCCTTTCGGCCTGCTCTGATGCAACGTATGGAATGAATTCTTGCATCTTCTCAGGCGTCACTTCTAATTTATCTAACCCCAACTTCCATCCACCTCTGTGCATCCACATGACCTTGAGCTTCCAGATCGCCTTCTCTTTCACATAGAATTTTTTCATGATGACAAAGTAAACATCAAGGAAGGCTGGGTGGGTTAAGGGTACATTCATTTGTTGTGCTCAATACGGCTGAAGTTTTTGTGATTTTGGATAAACAGCAAGTGCCTTTAACCCTAAAACGTGCTCATGTTTACATTTTATCCAGTTGTATTGTGTCCCTAACATTTTTTGTATGTATTGTACGTCGGTTAGCTTAAGCCTTAAAAAGCAAGCTAAGGCATCCGAAATCGTTTTCACATAGCGTGGATAATGTAACCTTTTTAATTTCTCTTCAATTCTCTTTTTGATATGGGAGCCGTTTTTCCTTTTACAATCATCGAAATGCCGATCCCATTCGTCTTTGACTAGGGTAGACATTTGGATAAGAAGATCTGACGTAGCGGCGGCGTGTTGTACGCATAGCTCCAGATAGTTTGTATGTTCTGATTTTGATATGAAAGTAATATCCGGATCTTTAATTGAAAACATATACTGAACGTCGCACTTTTCACACAGACAACGCACTATCTTTTCATTTTTAACAAGATGGTTCGAACTGTAGGTGATTAGCTCAACAGCCCCCTTTTCACAGGGGCAGTGATAGTAGCTACTAAATTGTTCCCATGCACCCATACGGAAACCTTACAAATGCGGGGCATTCCCATCTTCTTATGCCATAGGAAATAACACAATGATTATATATCAGTAAAGATAAATCATTGCCCCGATATCAATATTATTATAAGAAGCCCCAAACGACTAAAAGGAGAGGGAGATGGCACGAAAATGGGTAGAATGTCAGGTATGCAAGCTTCCGACAACTAATGTAAACCATCTGTGCATTTGCTGCTGGTCGGTGGAAGCGCATATTGCGGACTACCTCAAATCGGAAGAGGGTAGAAAAAGAGTCAAGGAACAGTTAGCTAAGGCGGAGAATGGATAATGATATTAGATGTTGCGAACACAGTGATTGTGATCGATGGGAAGCGGACAGGCAGGGTGCAATCATTCGAGATGAGCGCATCCGTCAGTAGTCGGTTGTGGCGTGCTCGTTGGTCTATTGAGCGGGAGGATAAAATCATAGATACCGGTGAAGGCATTGTAGAGCGCGTGGATGTGAATAGCTTGGCAGGTCAAGTACCTACGCAGGCTCTCCATGTTTACGTGCGGCCTACGAATGAGTGACTTCTCAACCACCGAAGTCCTCGTTAAGCAAAAACTAGGATTGCCCTCGCTTTATTGGGACATTTAATATCTATTTAAATAACTTAACTTTTCTTAAAGGATCTCACCCAATGATAACAGAACTCACTAAAGAGCAAGAGGAGATGATTCCCAAGTACGTGGAGATGGGAATCAAGATCGGCCTAGCAACTGGCCCGGAAATGGACGAGCCAAAGGTCAGAGAGCTTACCGATAAACATCGTGAGATCTGTGGAGTACCCAAAGCCGAGACCTTCCTCGTATACGACAGCCCGTTTGCTGCCATCTCCGCCCATGAGGGGCTCACCGTCTATAATGCACTCTATGGGCAGCACGATATCAACTGGTTAATATTTTACCAGTTTTTTCGGGCAGAATGTGGACTCCATAAAGAGACGGAAAAGATCGTCTACCTTCTGGAACTCGCCAAGCGTACTGGGTGGATGTGGATGAATTGCACCACCACAATCGTTACCCGCAGACCGAAATTCGCGCATTTTCTGGAGACTAAGCAAGATACAAACGGGACCGTTCAAACCATTAAAGTTCTCCATAACCCAAATGGCATGGCTTTGGAGTATGCAGACGGGACGGGTATCTATTCACTCTATGGGACACGCTTATCAAAAGAGTATCAATGGCTGGTCACAGAAAACGGCCAGTATACCATAGAGCGGGTGCTTACCCTTGATAATACCGCGATCAAAACGTTAGGGCTTAGGCTCCTTGGCCCCAGAGCCCTGATCCAGGTGGGAACCGCTGTGGACGAATGGGAATCTCCAATTGGCGGCAAATACGTATTATATGAAGTGACCATTAATGGTAATAACCGCAAATACCTAAGTGGGGAATGCCCATCGAAACACGAACCATTTTGCGAGGCTGTCCCGCCGGATATCAAAACCTGCCGGGCAGCGTTGGCGTGGCGCGAGGAGGAGGTAGATCTGACTAACTACGTCGAGCCGCAGGTTAGGACATGATGGAGGCTTGGAGTCAGACTTGGGATCAGGTTTGGTATCAGCTTAGGATTGAGCTTAGGATTGGGGCTGAGGTTGGAGATCAAGTTGAGGAGCAGGTCTGGTTTCAGGTCTGGGATGAAGTTGGGATGCCTATTCAGCAGCACGTTGGGCATCCAGTTTGGAGTGAGGTGTGGGGGAGAATTAGGGAGGATTAAATGCAAATTTTGGATATGCGGTGTAGCTTTTGTAATAAATTACAAAAAGATGTTGCTCAATTGATTGTTCCAGACAATCTAGAAGCTCAAAATGTTAGTATCTGTAGCGCATGCGTAGAGATCTGCGTCGGGGTAATAAGAGAACGTAATCCAGATTTTTGTTTTCATAAAACGGTATATTTGGAACCGAAAACTGTGTATGTGGAACCGGAAAGTCCCCTATGACAGAAACAACATGGCTAATTCTTGAGATTGATGGCAGCAATACTTCTTTTATGGGTTTGGACGATTTGGTAGGTACATCAGTGCTTTATGAGACTTTTTATGGGCTGTTGACGCTAATTAATCCCTCTGTCAATGAACTACGGGCGACTATTGCGCGACAGGTATTGGATTCATTATTATGACCTGGGATACAGTTTGGATGCATGTTCGAGATCATACTTCTATTTCCCGCCACATCTGGTATGGGGTTTGGGCAGGGTTTAGGGCTGTGAGGCGCATAAGCCGAGAACAAATCAAAGAGCAGGTGTGGGATTACGGTCGCAGCCTTGCTGCAAGTAGAATCATGCAAGAAAATGCAATGCGATATCATCAATAATGTAAGGAGATAAAAATGAAATTGATTCAAGGAGATGTGATTCTTAAAAGAGTGGATGAACTTCCGCAAGGCGCAACGAAGCTCGAAGGGACAATCCTTCAAAAATCAGAAGTAACCGGGCACCATCACTACTTCAAACCGCTGGCCCCGGTAAAGATTTATGAAACAAAGACAATCCCTGCCGGTAACACGATAACCCCGGATACTGGAAAGTTCATCCTAGTCGGCCAGGATGCGTTCCTATATCATGGTATCCCAGCAAAAGATGGCGAGCCGAAACCCACATCCTGGGATCACCGTCCAATCGAAGTCCCAGCTGGCATCTATAAAGTCACTATCGCTCGCGAGTATGACTATGACCGCGAAGAGGTCACGAGGGTGGTGGATTGATGGAAATGAAGGTTGATTAACATGGCACAGGATTGGAACCGGATAGGCAGTCAGGCTCGTTATGTTTTTTTGAATATGGACACGGGAGCGATGTGGTCTCCGTTAGGTGATCTCTCCAAGTCTTTGAAACTCTGGTCTTCGCTTTGTGGACCAAGCTCGGCGCAGATGGAAGTGATAATCAAAGCCATCCAAGATAGTGTCCGCGAAGAGATGCCATTTTTGATAATCAAAGGAAGGCCATGAAGAATTGGACTCAGTATTCGGGCGACCATTTGGGAGTTAGTGGATGAGTAATAACCAAGATAATTTTGATCTATCAGGATACACCGAGGAGTTCGGCGCTATTTATCTGTCCGACTGTATCAGAGAACTGCTGATCGGTTTGGAAATGCAGCATATTGACACCTTTATGAAAAAATTGTCCCCAATTAATTGTAGGAAATTGGGAGAAGCGTACTCTGCTGCGGTAAGGGAAAAATTGAACGTGCCACGATCAGTGCATGAGTTGGTTTAGGTGGGACAGCATTATGAACTGGGATAAAGTTAGAGAGCAAACTAATGATTTGGTTATGTATCAGGTGCAAAAGCTAGTTGATCTAGCGTTTATTCCCGCACCTATGTGGGCTGCCTATCGAATTAGATATCTCACAGCTGATCAAGTTAGGGAAATTACAGAACAGATTGTTAATAAGCTACATAGTTAAAGGGTTTTTAGAGGAGCAGCTTGTGGCCGATTACTCCTACGCCGAACGATGATTGCCGAGTGGGGGCAGTTTTGATGTTCATAAGTCGGTTAAAGAAATTATTTATGATTGAGGTAGCGAACAGCTTTAGGATATAGCCATGAGTTGGGAAAATATGAAAAAACGGACATCTAATATTGAACGAACAGTGATTACAAACATCGGCGTGTATTCCCCTCTATTTAGTTTCTCATGTATGGAACGATTTTGGAGCCACCTTTGGTATCAGTCACAGTATGTGGTGGAGATGATCGCAAATGAAAAATAGAGAAATTTTAGAAAGAGTTAACACTTTGCAGACAATAGATGTGCGGTTCTTGACCAACGTTGCTGCCGACAATGATGGCTATGCGGAAAAGGGAATGAAAGGAACCATTGTCTCCACGCTGATAGCCGACGAGTCTATTCCCGACAATGAAGTTATTAAAATCACCGTGCGCTATGAGAAGTTCCTGGAGCATAACGGAGCGCTGGAAAGTGCGGATTACTTAGTACCTGAAGGTTTGGTTACAGCAACTCGAATAGACCTTAAAACTAGGCACGAGGAAGATATTTGGATCGACATAGATGCAGAAGACTTTGAGTTAATACAAAGTAACTATCTATTTGATTTGTATAAGAAATCTACCTGCTCCTCTTACGTGGAGTGGCTGGAGACAAAACTGCTTAACTTTTTAGGTAGGCCAGGAAATGACTTGGAATGATGGCTGCGAACAATGCAGGTATCAGATAGGTACGTACAGAGATCTGGTTCTGTCCTCAGCATCAAGTAGTCTTTATGTGTGGTTTAGGATGTCAATCTGGAATCAGGTTTATGAGGTCTTTGATCAGGTTATGGATGAGGGGGCTGCTCGCTATGACGATTGGACGAGCGATCCGGAAAGAGTAAAGAAGTTAATAGTGTGGGACTCTCTTGGCAGGGGCGGTTTACATGAATACAGAAATGGAGTGGTCGCTAGTTAAAACTCAAGTGGGCGTGGAGATCGAAGCTCAGGTTAAATTTGATGTTCTTAAGGATGTGGGGCGGATTTATGCTCAAGTTGGTAATCAGGCTTGGGAAATCTTGATTACAATTTGGTCTTTTTTTGGGGAGGAGATCGGAGTTTGAAAGAAATCATCGCCTTTAATCAGCAGCAGCTAACTCATATCAAAATGCATCAGGAACTGGTGTTTGGTTGGATCCAGACTCTCATCAAGGATATTCTTAACCACGACCACACTAAATTCTCGCCGGATCAATACACCACGTTCGTGGAAAGCCGCACATCCTTAAACGACGCGCAAAGTGGGGCGGATGCCAATTACCAGAAATACCTCCACACCGAAGCCATCCAAGCGCACATCACAGGAGAACCACACCATCCCGAATACTGGGATAAAGTCGGTTTTGACTCCATGCCCATTAGATGTGCCATTCAGATGTATTACGATTGGAAATCAAGATCCCTGCAGCGGGGAACATCCATGGACGGGTTTTGGGAAACCAATATTGCCAAGCTGACTCAGCAGCCTACTGCCTTGGCTGTGGTCAACCACCTTAAACTCGAAGACGCGGAGAGCTAAGATGTCCCATTTTACTGTATTAGTTATAGGCCCAAACCCCGAAAAACAACTCGCCCCTTACCACGAGTTCGAATGCACCGGCAAAGATGATGAGTATGTGCAAGAGATCGATAAAACCGAAGAACTGAGGGACTATTATAACACCACAACAACGAGACGGTATAAAGACGCTGATGGAAACCTTCTCGATCCTTACGAGGATCGCTTCTATAGGGAACCAACGGAAGAGGAACAAAAGAAAATTGGAGGAGGGACTGGATATTCTGACGGGCTTTCTTACACATCCAAGGATTGGGGAGACGGCAAAAAATACCGGCCCAAAATCCACTTTGTGCCTGAAGGCTTGGAGGACGTAAGAGTTCCCTATACGGAAGTCATGTCATTTAGGGAGTATGTTTTGGAGTGCGAAGAGTATCCCTGTGTTTCTTACACCCCACGCCTAAGAAAAACTACCAAGCCAGTTCTGGATCTGAAAGACAAACATAAATATCGCTACGCGCTTGTTGACCCTACTGGCGATATCGTCAAAGTAATTACTCGCACAAACCCTAATAGTAAATGGGACTGGTATCAGCTAGGAGGCAGGTGGCGCGGCTTTTTTAAGCTCAAGGCTGGTAAGGTTGTTGGTATAGTCGGTGAGCCAGGAGTTTTTTGTGACCCGGTGGAGAAAGGATGGGTAGATCAAGTCATCAAAGGACATGTTGATTTTGATGGCATGAGATCTGCGGCGGACATCAAAGCCAGGAAGGAATATCAGACGTTCGCGGAGATATTTGGCGGCGAAATCCCCAAGCTTGATCATACTTGGGATTCCCTACAAGGCATGGAAATAGAAGAAAGAAGAAAATTATATCGAAGCCAGCCCGCACATCAAAAAAGAGAAGAGGTTCTGAAAAACTATGCCAAGCTGACCAAAGAGCAGCAGCAAATTCTCTACAAAGATCTAGACGAATTCCAATTCACGGAGGATGAATACTCCCAGTGGGCCAGGGACAACGCGATCTCAACGTTTGCGATTGTTCATGAAGGTAATTGGTATGAACGCGGATCTATGGG
>Ga0105105_10000541_pt1 | contig 17159 bp, 19 predicted proteins | sample PPLLaktember2015_4_FD_79108 | JGI IMG/M metagenome (GOLD analysis project Ga0105105, IMG submission 79108) | Freshwater sediment microbial communities from Prairie Pothole Lake near Jamestown, North Dakota, USA - PPLs Lake P8 Core (1) Depth... | ecosystem: Environmental > Aquatic > Freshwater >...
CGATGAGATCATGGATTTGACCAAGGATTACAAGAAAATCCTGTTGGTGGGCTGCGGCACGTGTGTCGCCGTTTGCCTGGCCGGCGGCGAGAAGGAGGTGGCGGTCCTGGCGGCCGAGCTCGAAATGGGCCGTCGGCTCAAGGACAACCCGGTTGAGCTGGGGTCGGTCACATTGGAGCGTCAGTGCGATCGCGAATACCTGGCCCAACTGGACAAGACGGCGGGCGACTACGATGCCCTCGTATCCATGGCCTGCGGGGTGGGTATCCAGTTTTTGGCGGAGCGCTTTCCGAACATTCCGGTGTTCCCAGCCGTGGACACCTGCGGGCTGGCCGTCAATCAGGATGTCGGATGGTACGAGGAGCGCTGCCGATCTTGCGGGCGCTGCGTGCTAGGGCTCACCGGCGGCATCTGTCCGGTGACTATGTGCGCCAAAGGGCTCTACAACGGGCCTTGCGGGGGGACGAACAAGGGTAATTGTGAGATCAGCGCGGACCAGCCCTGCGCTTGGAATGCGATCTATGATCGCCTGAAAGCCCAGGGACGCTTGGATTGCATTCTTGAGTTGTCACTGGCGCAGGAGTGGAAGGACACGACACCGCGAACGCTGCTGCAGCCGGGCTACAAGAAACCGGAAAAAGCCAAGGCCTGAAAAATAAATATCAATTCAATCGGTTGGAAGGGTGCGCACATGAAATCGGGAAGCAATCTGGAAAAAGTACTGCAGGCAGGACATTTCGCTTTCACCGGCGAGCTCGGCCCGCCGCGAGGCGCCCATGCGGACGAAGTGCGCAAGAAAGCCGCGCACCTCAAAGACCGTGTGGATTCCGTGAACATCACCGACAATCAGACCGCCGTCGTGCGTATGGCCAGCTGGGCAGCTTGCCTGTTGCTGATCCAGGAGGGCATCGAGCCCAATTACCAGATGGTCTGCCGTGACCGCAACCGGCTGGCCATGCAGGCCGACATCCTCGGAGCTTCCGCACTAGGCATACGCAATATGCTATGCTTATCCGGCGACCACTGCCAGTTCGGAGACCACCCAACGGCCAAGGGGGTTTTTGACATCGACTCGATGCAGCTGATCGGCATGGTCAAGCAGATGCGCGATGAGGGCAAGTTTCTGAGCGGCGCTGAAGTGGACGGAAAGCCGCAGATTTTCATCGGCGCTGCGTCCAATCCCTTTGCCGACCCGTTCGAGTGGCGCGTTCACCGCCTGGCCAAGAAGGTCAAGGCCGGCGTAGACTTCATCCAGACCCAATGCATCTATAATATGCCCAAATTCCGCGAATTCATCCATCAGGCCAACGATATGGGTTTGACCGAAAAAGTCTACATTTTGGCCGGCATCACGCCCATGAAGAGTTTGGGTATGGCCAAATACATGAAAGCGAAAGTTCCGGGAATGGATGTGCCCGACGAGATCATCACTCGTCTGCAGGGAGTTGCCCGGGACAAGCAGTCCGAAGAGGGGATCAAGATTGCGCTTGAACAGATCGCCGAACTCAAAGAAATGAAGGGAGTTGCCGGCGTCCATTTGATGGCGATCGAGTGGGAGCACCGAGTGCCTGAGATCGCCGAGCGCGCAGGAATGCTTCCGCGGCCCGCGATGAACTGATCAAAAGACCAAGCGATCAGGCCGGTTCCTTGGCTTTTAAAACTTAAAGTAAAAAATTAGATAAAATTATTAACTTGTTATAACTTAGGTAATAAACAAAAAACTTCATTGGCCATGCGCTGGTCGATGAGGTTTTTTGTTGTTTTTAGAATGAATATTTATTCAAAAATATATAGAGCTCGTTATCGTTTATAAAATTAGGCGAATATTTTTTAACTTATTGAAATAATATTACTTTTATCAATATACAAATGTTCTTGACAGGGTCGTTTCAATTTGATAAATTAATGAATACTCATTCAATATGCAATGCTTTATGGAAGCGCAAGATCCAAGAGACAAGAATTCCAAATATCATCGTATTCTCGAAGCGGCCGTCCGGATATTCGCCCGCCAAGGGTTTCGTCAATCCACCGTTTCCCAGATCGCCAAGGAAGCCGGTGTGGCGGATGGAACCATCTATCTTTACTTCAAAAGCAAGAATGAAATTTTAGTCCATTTTTTTGCTTTCAAAGCCAAACAGGTCTTCGATCGTTTCCACGAAGAGGTCGCCCGCGGCGCGGACAGTCTCGAGAAATTGCGCAACCTGGTTCGGGTGCACCTGGGAGAGTTCCAGCGCGATCCGGACATGGCGATCGTCTATCATGTCGAGACCCACCAGATCAGCCGGCTGGCGGAAGACCAGATTCGGGCGATGGGCAAGATGTATCACGATATCATCTCGGACATCGTGGAGGAGGGTCAGCAGGAAGGATTGATCCGCCGTGACATTTACCTGAGCCTGGTCAAGCGCCTCATCCTGGGCGCGGTGGACGAAACCATCGGCGCCTGGCTGCACGCCGGCCGCAACTACGATTTAATTTCTATGGCCGACCCCTTGGCAGATCTTTTCACCCGGGGAATCGGTGCCCCTGCACGTTTACCCGAGAAGATTTAAAAGGAGAGAAGAGAAATGGCCCAACTGATCGCCGACCGACGGGATGTCGAATTTGTTCTACACGAACAACTGAAGGTGGATGAACTGGCTCGGCATGAACGCTTTGCCGAGTTCAATCGCAAAGCGGTGGATCTCATCATCGCCGAGGCGCGGAACTTGGCCGTCAAGGAGATCCTGCCGACCCAGAAGGACGGCGATCGCCAGGGAGCGCGCTTCGAAAGCGGGAAGGTCACGGTGCCCGAGTCTTTCCACAAGGCCTGGAAAGCCTTCAGGCAGGGCGAGTGGCTGGCCATGACCGAAGACCTCGAATGGGGCGGACAGGGAATGCCGCGGGCAGTGGCCATGGCGGCCGCCGACTATCTTAACGGCGCCAACTTCGCCTTCATGATGTACGCCGGGCTCACCCACGGCGCAGGAAAACTTGTGGAGCATTTCGGAACTGAAAAACAGAAAAAGCTTTTCTTGAAGAAGATGTACACCGGCCATTGGACGGGCACCATGTTGCTGACCGAACCCGAGGCCGGGTCCGACGTGGGCGCGCTCAGCACCTCGGCCGAAAAAAATCCGGACGGCACCTATTCCATCACCGGCAACAAGATCTTCATCTCCTCCGGCGAGCACGACCTGGCCGAGAACATCATTCATCCGGTTTTGGCCCGCATCGAGGGTGCCCCGGCCGGAACCGCCGGAATTTCGCTCTTCCTGGTGCCCAAAATATGGGTGAACGACGACGGCAGCCTTGGCGAGCCGAACGACATCGTCTGCACCGGTATCGAGGAGAAGATGGGGATTCACGGCAACGCCACCTGCTCCATGGCGCTCGGCAGCAAGGGCCGCTGCCGGGGGACGCTGCTCGGCGAGGAAAACAAGGGCATGCGCGCCATGTTCCTGATGATGAACGAGGCCCGTCTTCTGGTGGGCACGCAGGGGCTTGCCTGCGCGAGTCCGGCATACATGTACGCCGTGAACTATGCGCGCGAGCGCGTCCAGGGGCGTCATCTTCTCAAAGTTCTGGAGAAGAGCGCACCCTCGGTCCCCATCATTCAGCATCCGGACGTGCGCCGCATGTTGATGCTGATGAAGGTCTATGTCGAAGGCATGCGCAGCCTGCTTTATTACGTCGGCCACCTGGAGGACCGCAAAGCCACCGCCGACCGTCCCGATGCGCTGGCCAGCTACCAGGGCATGATCGATTTTCTGATCCCCATCGCCAAGGGCTACGTGACCGAGAAGGCCTGCGAGGTCTGTAATCTGGGCATTCAGGTCTACGGCGGCTACGGCTACATCCGCGAGTATCCCATGGAGCAGCTGCTGCGCGACTGCCGGATCACGCCCATCTACGAAGGCACCAACGGCATCCAGGCCATGGACCTCCTGGGCCGCAAACTAAGCCAGAATAAGGGGCGTCCAATGATGGACCTGCTGCGCGAGATCCAGTCCGCGCTGGCCGCCGCCAAGGCTGTTCCGCGCACGGCGCCGTTCGCCGAGAGCGTGGAGCGGATGATCAACAAGCTGGCCGAGGTCGCCCTGTACATGGGCGCCACTGCGATGTCGGACAAGGTCCTCACAGCGTTTGCCTTCGCGCACCCGTTCCTTGAGGTGTGTGGTGACCTGGTGCTGGCATGGATGCTTCTGTGGCGGGCACGAATCGCCGCCGAAAAACTGGCCGCCGGTGCCAAAGAGAAGGATGCTCTTTTCTATGAGGGCCAGATCCGAAGCGTCGAATTTTTCACGCATACCATCCTGCCGGTGACCTTCGGCAAAATGAAGGCCATCTTGAATGCGAACAACGCCGCCGTGGACATTCCAGAGGACGCCTTTGGAGGGAAATAGTGCGGTCGCACCGGCGATCCCCCATTGTCCGGAATCGCTATTCATGCTATACAAAAATTTTTGTAAGCAGGTTATGGCGCACGGCGCGATCCTCTGTGTAACGAAGTCGATTGGGTTCAAATCCCCCTTCTCCCCCTTTGCCAAAGGGGGTCGGGGGATTTTAAAATGGGCTGCATCGGAAGGCGGCGGGCCGGTAGGTGTCGCCGACACGTTTTCCATCGGGACGATCCGCACCGTTTGAATACTGCATGAGGGCAGTTGGTTTCGCGCATTCCATGGCGGCCCGAACCCAGGCCAGCCATCGTCCAGAGTGAAGTGAAAGGAGACATATGGATCCGGCTTTGATCGCTCCCGCCAACGCATCGCTGCTTGGCATACCGGCGAAGGCCCTTTTCATCCTTATTCCGCTGGTGGGGATCGGGGTCTTTGCCTATATCTTGAAGCACCGCATCGCACCGTTGCTCCGGGCGGCCCCGGATTTTCGTTTCAACCGCTATCCGGAACGCATCCGGGCCGTGGTAAAAGTCTGGCTGGCCCAATGGCGCCATCCGCGCTACCTTCTGGCCGGCGTGCTGCACATCATCGTCTTCTTCGGGTTCCTGACCCTGGCCGCTCGTTCCACCCAACTGGTTATCCTTGGCTTTGTCGACGAGTTTACGCTACCGGGATTCAGCGGCGTCTTCGGGCACCTTTATAGCATGCTCAAGGATTATGCCGGCACGGCCGTCTTCATCTGCGCTGTGATTCTCGCGGTTCGGCGGTTGGCGTTCAAGCCGGCCCGCTACGCCGTTCCCGAACGCTACGGCAAGGACCACACCCCCGAAGCCATCTTCGTGCTGGGGCTCATCTGCACGCTGCTCCTCAGCGAAAGCGTGTTCGATGCCAGCCTGGTCGCCGCCCAGTCCGCACAGAACCAGCCGACCCATTTCCTATCCCCCCTCACGCTGGGATGGTTCTTCCGTCACGCGTTCGCCGGCGCTTCGCTGCCGACGTTGCAGGGGCTGCACCTCGCGGCTTACACGATCCACGACCTGACTTTTTTCTTTTTCTTGTGCTTCTTGCCGATGGGCAAGCACTTTCATGTGATCACATCGCTCTTCAATGTCTTTTTCATGCGCTTGGACACCGGCACGGTGAAGCCCGTGCGCCACGGCGTGGACGAGAGCAAGCTCGACGAACTCAAGTCCTTCGGTGTCAAGAAGTTCGAAGACTTCACCTGGAAGCATATGCTGGATTTCTACAGCTGCGCTGACTGCGGCCGCTGCTCGGACCGCTGCCCGGCCAACCGCGTCCAGCGGCCGCTCTCGCCGCGGTTCATCTCCATCAAGGCGCGCGACCGGTGCTTCCAACTGTATCCGCTCTGGGGCCAAAAGGCGGCGGAGTCCGATGCGCTGATCGGCGGCATTTACAGTGAAGATGAAATCTGGTCCTGCACCACCTGCGGCGCGTGCGAGCAGGAGTGCCCGCTGGGGATCGAGTACATCGACAAGATGGTGGACCTGCGCCGCGGCATGGTGGACGAGGGCATGGTGCCGCAGTCGCTGCAGAAGCCGCTCTCCGCCCTTGAAAAACGCGGCAATCCCTGGGGCAAGATGGAGAAGAAACGCGCCGACTGGGCAGCCGCAGTGGGCGACGGCTGCCGCGTGAAGCTCTTCGAAAAGGGCGAGGCCGCGGAAACCCTTTACTTCGTCGACAGCATCACGTCTTACGACGACCGCATGCAGAAGATCGCCCAGGCCACGGCCCGCATCCTGTGCGCGGCGGGGGTGGATTTCGGCGTGCTGGGCAAGGACGAAAAGGACAGCGGCCACGAGGTGCGGCGCTTCGGCGAGGAGATGCTTTTCCAGGCGCTGAAGGAGCACAACACCGAGACCATCCAGGCGGCCGAGGTCAAGCGTATCGTGACCAGCGATCCGCATGCCTACAACGCGCTTAAAAAGGACTACCGGGATCTGCCTCCGGTCCAGCACATCAGCGAGGTCATCGTCGACGCCTTAGGCAGCGGCAAGCTCAAGCTCACGCCCGCGGACAACGGGTCCTCCAAGACCTACGTCTATCACGACCCGTGCTACCTGGGACGCCACAATGCGCTTTACGACATCCCGCGCCAGGCCATCGACGCCATCCCGGGGATCCGGCGCACGGAGATGAGCGGCGACTGCCGCGACCGCTCCTTCTGCTGCGGCGGCGGGGGGCTGATGCTCTTTTACGAGCCCGAGGAGGAGATGCGCATGGGCGTGGTGCGGGTGAAAATGGCCCGGGATGCCGGTGCGGATGTGATCGTCACCGCCTGCCCCTTCTGTCTGGTCAACATCGAGGATGCGATCAAGGTGGCGGGGCTGGAGGGCCAGATGGAAGCCGTGGATCTCAGCGAATTGATAGACCGTCATATTCAGCGATAATTCAAGCCATGCAATCACGAGGGAGGGACACGATGGAGATTCTGGTATGCGTGAAGAGGGTCCCGGATTCGGCCGAAAACGAGATCGAGGTCAAACCGGGCGGTGCGGACATCAAGCGCGACGATCTCGTGTATTCGGTCAACGAGTGGGATAACTATGCGGTCGAGGAAGCCATCCAGATCGTGGATCGGGTCGGCGGCTCGGTCACGGTGGCGACGATCGGCAACGAGGAATCGGAGGAGGTGGTACGGCGCGAGATGGCCATGGGTGCGGCCAACGGCCTGATGCTGGTCGATCCGGCCTTCGAAGGTTCCGACGGCCGCGGGATCGCTGCTATTCTGAAGGCGGCGGTGCAAAAAGGCAAATACGATCTGGTGCTCACCGGTGCTCAGGCCGACGACGGCGCGGCCCAGGTGGGCGGCATGCTTGCGGCCATGCTGGACTGGCCGTATGCCTCGCTGGTGAACCTGATCGAGGTTCAGGAGAACAAACTTCGGATCGGCCGTGAGATCGAGGGCGGCAATCAAGAGGTCAATGAGATCATGCTGCCGTGTGTCCTTTCGATCCAGACCGGCATCAATGAGCCGCGCTACGTGGGAATCCGCGGCATTCGCAAGGTGGCCTCGCTGGAGATCCCGGTCATGAATGCGGAGGCGCTCGGGCTGGATACTGCCGGTTTGGGTCCGGCGGGGGCGCGCGTGCAGCGCTTGGACTACTTTGTGCCGCCGGCCGGTGCCGGCGCCGAAATGCTGGAAGGCAGCACCGACGAGATCACCGCCAAGCTGATCGATCTTCTGAAAGCCAAAGGAGGGCTCAAGTAATGGCCGCGCAGGTTTTTGCATTCATACTTCACAAGGACGGCAAAGCGGACGATACGGCCCTGGAACTTTTGGCCGCCTCGCAAAAAATAGCCCCCGGCGCAGCCCCCATCGCAGTGGTTGCCGGTGCGGGGCCGGCGATAGACGGTGTGTGTCAGGAGCTGGCCGCCGCCTACCCAGAGGTCTGGAAGTTCGCCAGCGATGCGCTCGCTTACCCCAACGCTGAAATCATCCGGAAGCTGCTGCTGAACGTTCTGCCCAAAGGCTGCACCTTGTTGCTGCCGCACACCACGTTCGGCATGGACCTGGGGCCGGGACTGGCCATCAAGATGGACGCCGCGTATGTTTCGGATGTGGCGGCGGTCGAGGGGCGGGACGGCGAAACCCTCAAGGCGGTGCGCCAGGAATTCAACGGCCAGGTCAGCACCCATCTCGCCTGCGACATGGCCGGGGGAGCGGTGATCAGCGTACGTTCGGGGTGTTTCCCCGCGAGTGATTCAGGGTCCGCATCTGGAAAGGTGGTAGATAAATCTGCCGAGGTCGGAGAACTTTCAGCGAGGCGCCGGTTCGTGGAGGTGCTGCAGGCCGAGGTCGGCGATGTGGACATCACCAAGGAGGATGTCCTCGTGTCGGTCGGCCGCGGCATCGGCGACAAAGAGAATCTCCCGGTGGCCGACGAGTTGGCCAAGGCCATGGGCGCTGTGGTGTCCTGCTCGCGGCCGGTAGTGGATGCCAAGTGGTTGGAGAAAAGCAGGCAGGTGGGTACCTCGGGCAAGACCGTGAAGCCTAAAGTATATTTAGCGCTAGGCATCAGCGGGTCCTTCCAGCACATGGGCGGCCTCAAGGGCAACCCCTTCATTGTTGCCGTCAACAAAAACCCCAAGGCACCCATCTTCCAGGTGGCCAACGTAGGGGTGGTGGCCGACGTGCTGGAGTTCGTGCCGGAGCTGACCGATAAAATCAAGGCTGCGAAGTAACAATAAGGGGTTAAAATGAAGAAGAAAATATCAACGGACCAGGCACCCCAGGCCATCGGGCCTTATTCTCAAGCGATCCAATTCGGAAACCTCTTGTTCGTATCCGGACAGGTTCCGCTGGACCCCAAGGCCGGAAACCTGGTGGCGGGTGACATCGAAGCGCAGACGAAGCAGGTGATGGAGAACCTCAGCGCCATCGTCGCCGCGGCCGGCATGACGCTGGCCGACGCGCTCAAGGCTACCTGCTTTCTCAAGAACATGGGCGACTTCGCCAAGTTCAACGGCATCTACGCGGGCTACTTCGGCGATACCCCGCCGGCGCGAGAAACGGTCGAAGTTGCGAGGCTGCCGCGCGATGTCCTGGTGGAAGTGTCGCTGATCTGCGGGAAGTAGTTGACGGGGATGGAATGCGGATTGTCACCAGACCGGATTTCGACGGGGTTGTTTGCGCGGTCCTGATTTCGGATGCTCTGGGAATCGAACAACCGGTCCACTGGGTCGAACCGAACGACTTCTCGAAAGGCTCGGCCGGCATCCGGTCTGGAGACATCGTCGCGAACCTTCCCTACCATCCCGATTGCGATACGTGGTTCGATCACCATTCCACGAATCGAATCGACCGGCCCTTTAAAGGCCTGTTCCGGGACGCACCTTCGGCCGCCCGCATCGTATTCGACTATTTTCGGGGAAAGTTCAAGCGGGACTACTCCGAGCTGGTTTATTGGGCCGACCGCATCGACTCGGCCAACTTTAGCCTGGATGAGGTGCTGCATCCGGAAAATTATGATTACGTGTTGCTCTCAATGACCGTGTCGGGCGAGAAGGGGAAAGAGGAGCCGTATTGGAACAAGCTGATACGCCTGCTGCGCGAAGCAGATGTCGAACAAGCGATGGCGGATTCGGATGTAGAGGCTCGCTGCCAGACGGTCATCAGGGAGAACAGAGAGTACGCCGACTGGCTAAAGCAATACACCCGCGTCGAGGGACAGGTCGCCATCACGGATTTTCGCACCCTGGATCAGCCACCGTCCGGCAATCGGTTCCTGTCCTACTCCCTTTTCCCGGAAACCGTCGTCAGCGTCCGTATCCGCTACGAAGATTCCCAGAAGCAGACCGTCGTTGTCAACATCGGCCACAGCATCTTCAACCCGAACTGCAACGTCCATGTTGGCAGGCTGCTGACCGCCTTCGGCGGCGGCGGCCACCGCGGCGCCGCTTCCGTCCGGTTTCCGGCGGGCAAGGCTGTCAGCTATCTCCCGCAAATTTTAGCCGCACTGGTGCAGAACCAATCGAATTGAGTCGTCGAACCCTTCTACGGGTGCGATCAGAAATCCTCAGGCAAATAGAGCGTGTGTTTTCCGGTGGTCCGATTGGGGCTGATCCAGACGGTGTGGATGCCGGTAGGGGATTCAACATCCCCGACATAGGGGTAGTCACCCGGCTCTGTTCGTTCGCTCTTTTTGAAGATTTCGAGCGCTGCCGAAAATAGCTCGCAGACCTGCGGGGAGATCGTCCGTCCGCCAAATGCGTTTGGGGCGAGGTAGCCCAGCTGTTCAAGGAGGTTCGTCGTCACATAGCTGATCGGGCCGGTTGCATAGCTGCAATCCACGGCGGTCAGCGGGAAAAGGATGCCGTCCCGTAAGGCTTGCTTGTCGCTAGAAGAAAAAGGGACGATGAAATCCTTTTGCATGCGCATTCGCTCTACCGAAATCAAACGCGCGGATGCAGGAGCCATCCGCGCGTTTGATGGTGTGAGGGGCGACAGGTCAGGCCTGGCCGGTCAGCACGATGGATACACGCCGGTTGGTGGCGTTGTCGGACGACACGGGGCAGCATTCGCCCAGGCCTACGGCCGAGACTCGAGCGGGATCGATGCCCTTTTGGCCCAACGCATTCTTGACGGCGATGGCGCGGCGCTCGGAAAGTTGAAGATTGTACTGCTCGCTTCCAGTCTGGTCCGTATGGCCTTCCACCCGGATCATGGTCTGCGGATATTGGTTGAGAACATTGGCGACCCGGTCCAGTTCGGCATATCCGCCGGGCTTGATGGTTGCGGAGTTGACATCGAAAAACAGGTCGCTCTTGAAGGTGGCCGTCAGCATTTGCTCGTTGTTGCGCTGGATGGTTGCGTTGTTCTGGGAAACGGTCGAGGCCATGGCGTTGCGCAGGTCCTGCTCCTGTTTGTCCATGTACGCGCCGACGCGGTTGCCGAGGACTCCGCCGATCAGGGCACCGGTGGCCGCACCGATGGCCACTTTTTCGCGCTGATTGTGCTTGCCGGTGGCGGCCCCGATCACACCTCCAATGACCGCCCCGGCACCGGCGCCGACAGCGGTGCCAGTCTGCTCCTTTTCACCCATTGACGCACAACCGAATGCCGCCAGGGTTGCAACCACAACCCCAACTTTCAGTGTCTTCAGCATGATAGGTTCTCCTCCTCGTGCCATTATGCATTTTTCGACTTCCAGCCGCATTTTAAAACATCAAGGATTATTTGGCAAATCTTCGATTTTGGAAAGTGTTTCCTGTTTTCCGCTGTCCGGCACCCTAATACCATCGCGAGGGCTGCGCCGGATAGTAGGCCGCCGGCGGCGGAGGCAGTGGAGTCGACATGGGCGAAGCCGATGAATAGCGGCGCGGAGGAGGGGGGGGCGGAACATAGCGACTGCGCGCGGGTCCCGAGTCGACGGTTGGGATCTGGTTGCCCTTGGCATACATGCACTGCTGATAGGCGTTGTCGTAGCGGCGCTGGACTTCCCACCCGGACCCGTAAGCCCGGTTGTTGGCCATGGCCGTGCCCGCCAGAAGACCGGCTCCGGCCCCGATGGCGGCTCCCGGTCCCACGTTGCCCGATGCCGCGCCGATCAGGGCGCCCGCCGCAGCCCCCAGAAGGCCTCCTGCGACCGCTCCGCCGGCAAGGTTCTGGTTCACGGTTTCATTCGCCGACCAACCCGCCTGATTCTGCGCCCACTGCCGACAGGTAGAATCTTCGGCTTGAAACACCTCAAACGATTTGCCCTGGCCGGGCATCACCATGACACTCGGCCCCGGCGGGATCGTCGCACACCCGCTTGCCGTCAGCAGCGCCAGCAACAACGCTATCCACAGCGGAATGTTCATCTTGATGGCTCCTCGTTAGAGCTTGTCAACGATCGGGAGGGACGGTTTCCGGAACCACTTTCATCCAGCCTCCCGGGCAGGATTTAATATACGGATAATAGCCTTGAGGATTGTCGCAATAGTACCAGTAGTCCGAATCCTCTTGGCCGCGCTGGATATATCCGTTAGGCGGTTGAACGAAGGCGGGGGGTGGAGCGTAGTAGACCGGTCCGCCGTAGTAGTATCGCGGGCCCCAGAAGGGTGGGGGGCCGGCCCAGAAACTGCCGCCGATGAATACGCGGGTGCGGCCATGATGACCGTGGCCTGCATGGCTCGTCCAGGGAATGAGCAGAAGCAGCGCCAGCAAGGCGATGAATGTTGCGATGGCTTTTTTCATTTCAACCACCTTCCGGATTTAGGCTTAACAGGCAGCTCTACCGGTTTCTCATCTGATTAGACGGATGAATCTGAAAAAAGTTTACAATTTGAAAAAGCCATTTGCTATCGGCGCCTTTTCGTGTTTTCTCGCGCCTGGCCATCAACATTTTTCGTCCTGGGGGCTGGCGAAAGCAAATAGAAGGTGCTAAGATAATTAGTAGCCGGTTGGCTGCAGCCGTGCGTCCATCGTCACAGGCTCCGAGGCTGATTAAGACAACAAGGTGAACAGTATAGTGGGGAAAATTACCGGTGCCTTGATCCGCAAAGAAGCCGACGCTTACCGCGTCCAGGGGCTCCAGGAAGAAGCGCTGACACTTTTCAAGAAGAGCCTCAACTCGGCTCCTCAGCTCCCGCTTGATGTCAAAAAAGCCATCGAACAGCAGATCCAGCAGCTTGAAGCCGAGATGGTCGGCACGGCAATCGATGAGCGCGAACAGCTCTCCGACGAACAAATCGCCGTTATCCGCCAGGGGTGGTGCGACGATGCCTCTGAGGACGATTTGGCTTGTTCCGCCCATGCGCTTTATGCGATGGGGCGCTACGAAAACGCGTTGGCGGAGTTCAGTATTTTGATCCAGCGTGGAAATTCACCTCACCACACCATTGGAGCCATGGCTCATTGCCTGGCTCAGCTGAATCCGCCCCAAACGGTGGTGGATGCCGTCGATCGGTTGGCGGCCGGGCTTTTTCAGGATTCGAAGAACAACTTCGCATTCAAGCTCTCCCTGGCGGAGGAGATGATAAAGGGCCGATTCGTCGCGCATTCTCTGGAACTCAGCCGCTATTTGGCCGAACATTCCGGCATTCCCAGCGCTTACCGGACCCGCATGGAAGCGTTGGACAAAAACCTGAAGTCTTCATTCCGCAAATCCCATCCCCCCGCACGGGAACCGGGTGCTTCAAATGGTGCGGTATCAGCATCACCTTCCTTAATCCAGCGGCTCCGCGCTGCCGTCGGGACGTTCGCCGCAAAGAGGCGTTCGCCGAAACGCGACCAATGATAAGGCCCCCCGCCCGCGTCTCCCCTGCTTTTCTGAAAAAATTCAGACCTTCTTGAAGGCCGGTTTCGGGTAAAAACAATACGGACACTCCTCCGGCGCCTCATCTCCGTAATGCACATGGCCGCAAATGCGGCAGCGCCAAGCGGTCGTGCCCGGCTCCCGATTGACGCTGTCTCGATCCAGATGGACGGGGAGATCTTCGAGCGCCGGCATCACCGGCTGATAGTCGCCCATGGCAAATCCGGACAGGATGATACGCTGAATTTCGCTGGTGCCTTCGTAGATGCGGAACAGGCGGCAGTCGCGCTGGATCTTCTCGATCGGAAACATTTTAGTATAGCCGTATCCGGCGAAAACCTGCAGCGCCTCGTTGGCCACTTCGAGGGCGATTTCGCTGGCGTAAAGCTTGGAGACGGAAGCAGCGATGGTGGGATCCATGCCCTGATCGGCCTCCCAGGCCGCTTTCCAGACCAGCAGCCGCGCCGTTTCAACCTTCTGATACATGTCGGCGATCTTGTGCTGGATGGCCTGGAAGTTGGCGATCGCGGTACCGAAGGCCTGCCGACGCTTGGCGTAGTCGATGGTGAATTCCATTGCCGAGCGCGCCGCGCCCACGGCAAAGGCGCCGATCGCCGGGCGGGTGCGCGCGAAGGTTTTCATCGCCAGCGCAAAGCCCTCGCCCGGCGGGGCCAATACATTTTCCTTGGGGATGCGCACATCCTTGAAGTGAATTCCAACGGTGTTCGATCCCCGCTGGCCGAGCTTTGGGATGCGGCGTCCGATCGAAACCCCCTGCCAGTCTTTTTCAACCATGAATGCGCAGATTCCGCCATGTTTCTTTTCCGGGTCTATGGTGGCGAAGACGGACATATAGTCGGCCAGCCCGCCGTTGGTGATCCAATACTTGGTCCCGTTGAGAACGTAGTCGTCGCCGTCGCGCCGGGCGAGACAGCGGATGCCGGAGACATCCGAGCCCATCGTTGGCTCGGATGTGGCAAAGCAGATGAGTTTGAAATTTCGGGCGATCTCGCTGAAATATTTCTTCTTTAGATCGACGTTGGTCGATAGCCGCAAAGGCTCCATTCCGAGCGAGTTGTCGAAGATGGAGGTGGCCAGCCCGGCGCAGGCGGCGGAAAGCTCTTCGGTGATCAGGACGTTTTCCACCAAGCCCCATCCCTTGCCGCCGTATTCTTTGGGCATATCGGCGTTCATGATGCCTGCCTCCCACGCCTTGCGCAATACAGGCAGCGGCGTATCGTCGACCGCATCGTAATGCCAGGCGACGGGCAGAATTTCCTTCAAGGCGAACTCTCGCGCCCGTTTCTGGATTTCAACCTGTTCCGGCGTCAAACTAAAACCGAGCATGGCGACGACCTCCGGTGTTGGAATCGGTAAAGTTATTTTGAAACTATACCGGAGGGATAACGGCAAGGCAAGGCTGCTGCCTGCACGGGGCGTCATGATGGACAATCTGCGATGTTCGTGCTAATCACTCGCGCTCGTACCGTCGATCCCGTAGGTTCCAATCATGGTCTACACCTACCTGAAGCTATTATTGATGGCTGTCTTTTGGGGCGGGACTTTCATTGCCGGGCGAAGGCTGGCGATGGAGGTCGGACCTTTTTCCGGAGCATTTCTGCGGTTTCTGGTCGCTTCGATCTTCCTGGTTGCCTTTACCCTGCGAATCGAAAGGAGACTTGCCCTGCCGAAACCGCACCTTCTCTTCCCGCTTTTTCTGATGGGCATGACCGGGATCTTCCTCTACAATGTCTTTTTCTTGAAGGGGCTCAAGCTGATCGAGGCCGGCCGCGCATCCATCATCATTGCCAACAATCCGATTTTTATCGCGATTCTGTCCGCCCTGATATTTCGCGAGCGCCTCAATCTAATGAAGGTGACCGGCATCCTGATTTCAGTCGCCGGTGCGATCACCGTGATCACCCGCGGGGATTTTGTTTCCGGACTGGGGGGAGGCTTCGGGTGGGGAGAGCTGTTCATTTTCGGCTGTGTGGCCAGCTGGGTGACCTATTCCCTGCTCGGTAAGTCCGTGATGGCCAATCTGTCTCCGCTGGCGGCGGTGACCTACAGCTCGGTGATCGGTGCAGTTTGCCTTTTTCCCCCTGCGGTGCTGGAGGGCCTCGGGGAATTCGGGGCCTATTCGCTATCAGCGTGGGCCAGCATCTTGTACCTGGGATTTTTTGGAACGGTGCTCGGCTTCGTATGGTACTATGAAGGGATAAAACGCATCGGGCCGGTGCGAGCCGGGCTCTTCATAAATTTCGTACCGGTCAGTGCGGTCTTTCTGGCGTTTCTGATCCTGGGCGAAGCGTTGACCGTCTCTCTGCTGGCCGGCGCGATTCTCGTGTCTTCAGGGGTGTACCTGACGACCCTCGGGTCCCGACGGCCCTGATTCATATTTTTGTGGCAGGTATATTTTAAGCCTTCCTATATAGGCCTATCCCCGAAGACGGCGAAATGACCCGCGCACCGGATGCCTGTTTTGCATTTCAAGCGCCTGCATTATATTGGTTCGTCAAGATGAAACGCTAGCCCATCGAAGGAGGATGGAACTCATGGCTTTGAAGGACTACTTCGACCAAAAGAAAGGCATCGGCGTGCTGGCCACGGCGGACAGTTCCGGCAGGGTGGATGCGGCTGTTTATTCGCGTCCGCATTTCATGGAAGACGGCAGCATGGCCTTCATCATGCGTGATCGGTTGACGCATCACAACCTGCAATCCAATCCCTATGCGACTTTCCTTTTCGTCGAAAACGGACCTGGTTACAACGGTAAGCGCCTGTTTCTCAAGAAGCTGCGCGAAGAGAGCAACCCCGAGCTCATTCAGAAGATCAAGCGCCGCAAATATACCGAGGACAACGAGGAGCCCAAGTTTTTGGTATTTTTCAATCTGGAAAAGGAATTGCCGTTAATCGGCGGCGGGCAAACGTAGGAATTCGATAGGATCTTGCAAGGGCGTGCGCCACCGGACGCAGATGTTGAAAGGCCGCACCATCCCCGCATCGCGGATCAATGACAACGAGCGCTCCTGGTGCATCTGGAGAATAGGTGCGGTTTTCATTCAAGGATGGCGTGGTAAGCATCGGCCAGCCCCTTAAGCAGAAGGAAGGATCTAATCCTCACGCAAATCAGTTCGATCTCACCGTGCGATAGAAACTCTTTGAGATGGGGGTGAATGGAGAGGAGTCGATTGCGAACCAGCTGTTTTTGGAAGCCATCTTCGATCCGCGCGCAGGACCCCTCGACGGTGAGCGCCCGTGCATGACTGCGCGGAGCTTCTTCCCGCGCATCGATCATAAGGCTTACCGCCGGGTTATCGGTGAGGTTCCTGAATTTCTTCGTCGAACGGTGGGTTGCCATGTAGATCTCGGTGCAGTCTTCATTCGTGGCGTAGGCCATAAGCGAGCAGTAGGGTTTGTTGCCTTCTATCGTGGCCAGAACGCAGATGTTTTTCTCCTGCACCAACTGCTTCATTTCAACCAACATGGGTTGCCTCCAGCGTCTCAGTTGCCGGTATCCCTTTTACCATCTTTATGCTATCCATGGAATGGCCATCTCAAGGACACGGAAGTATTTTTTCAAGGGGTTTCGCATGGAAAACCGGATCAGGATCGGCGTCAGCGCATGCCTTCTCGGCCAACCGGTGCGTTTCGACGGCAGCCACAAGCACGACCGCTAGCTCACGGGCACGCTCGGGGAGTACCTCGACTTTGTGCCGGTCTGCCCCGAGGTGGAAGCCGGTTTCCCCGTCCCCCGTGAAAGCTTCCGGCTCGTGGGTGATCCGGAGAACCCTCGCTTCATGACCACCGGCAGTCAAGTGGACCACACCGGACGCATGACCGCCTGGGCCGAGAAGCGCGTAAAGAACCTGAACGTGCTGCAGCACATCATGGGCTACTTCAAACAGCAGCTTACATCCGACGAGAAGCAGGAGCTATTGGAGGTCCTGGACCGGTACCGCAAGGAGCATCTGCCGCTGATCGTGCCGGTCACCCTGCTGCACCACTACGTGCGTAA
>Ga0105105_10000542_pt1 | contig 17157 bp, 11 predicted proteins | sample PPLLaktember2015_4_FD_79108 | JGI IMG/M metagenome (GOLD analysis project Ga0105105, IMG submission 79108) | Freshwater sediment microbial communities from Prairie Pothole Lake near Jamestown, North Dakota, USA - PPLs Lake P8 Core (1) Depth... | ecosystem: Environmental > Aquatic > Freshwater >...
CCTGGCAGAAGAAGCTTTCAGGTTTTGCTTCGGGTTTTACGCCGCACTCCCGGAAAATACCGGCCTCCCCGGCCGGAGTGGCCGAGGAGGCTGCGGAGCTGACCGGCTCCATACCCGATATCGAGTCGCTGAAGGTGGAGTGGCACCAGTTTCTTGAAGCGGTGGCCCGTGCCGACCACAGCGTCCTGTCTGCCCATCTGAGCTCCTGTGAGCCGGTATCCTGCACCGGGCGCGGTGTTTTCACGGTTTCGTGCTGCAGGAAGTTTTCCTACGAAGAGCTGCAGCAGGAACTGCCGGCACTGCAGCAGGAGCTTGCCGCGTTTTACCGCCTCCCCCTGAATCTGCGTCTTGTCTATGACGCCGAAAAGGATGCCTGCACGAAGGAGAAAACCGTTTTCACGCTTTTCGACGAGCTCTCGCGCCGGAACGGTGTCGTGCAGTTCATCATCAGGGAGTTCGGAGGGGAGCTGATCTACTGAGCCTGAAGGGCCGGGTTTTATAAATCAGCAAAAATTCCCGATATTCAGACTTTTCAGGCTACCCGTTCAGACAATTAATTCATCATTATCAAAGAGAAAAGAAGTTATGCATAGAGCTGCAGAGAAGGCGATAACTCTTCAAAACAGGTTTCGAACGGACTACTGCGGCCAGCTTGGCTCCGAGTATGAAAACCGTTCCGTCAGGCTCGGAGGATGGGTTCACCGGAAGAGGGACCATGGCGGGCTGATATTTATCGATCTCAGGGACCATACCGGAATCTGTCAGCTTGTCATCCAGCCCGAGCATCAGGCACTGTTCGGTGCGGCTGAGCATCTGCATGGCGAATCGGTGATCTGCGTGGAGGGCACGGTTGTCCGGCGCAGCCCCGAAACCGTCAATTCGCGCCTCGCATCGGGCCAGATCGAGGTTGTGGTCAGTACCCTCAGCGTCGAAAGCGACGCCCAGCCGCTGCCTTTTCCCGTCGCCGACGATGTGCAGACTTCCGAAGAGCTCCGGCTGAAGTACCGCTTCATCGATTTGCGCCGCGAAAAAATCCATGAAAATATCGTTTTCCGCAGCCGCCTTACCGCAGCGGTACGCCGCTACCTCGAAGAGCTTGAATTTATTGAAATCCAGACTCCCATTCTCACCTCGAGCTCTCCCGAAGGCGCAAGGGATTTTCTCGTGCCGAGCAGACTGCATCCGGGCAAGTTTTATGCGTTGCCCCAGGCTCCCCAGCAGTTCAAGCAGCTGCTCATGGTTGCCGGTTTCCCTCGCTATTTCCAGATAGCTCCCTGCTTCCGCGACGAAGACGCCCGGGCCGACCGCAGTCCCGGCGAGTTTTACCAGATCGATATGGAAATGGCCTTTATCGAGCAGGACGATCTTTTCGGGATTCTCGAAGGGATGTTCCGGCACCTTACCGAAACCATGTCGAAGAAGCGGATCACAGCGTATCCGTTTCCCCGCATCAGTTACAGGGATGTGATGAACCGTTTCGGCACCGACAAGCCCGATCTGCGCATTCCGCTTGAAATCCGGGACGTTACCGCACTGTTCGTGGATTCATCGTTCAAGGTGTTCGCCTCGAACACCCGGGAGGGGTCGTGCGTCAAGGCGCTGGTACTCAAGGGGCGCGGCGGCGAATCGAGGCTGTTCTACGACAAGGCCGAAAAACGGGCCCGCGAGCTCGGTTCGGCCGGCCTTGCCTACATCCAGTTCCGCGAAGAGGGGCCGAAAGGGCCCGTCGTGAAGTTTCTCGGCGAGGCTGAAATGGAGCGCCTGAAAGCCGAGCTCGGCCTGGAGACCGGCGATGTGGTGTTCTTCGGCGCAGGCAGGTGGGAAGCTACCTGCAGGATCATGGGCGGCATGCGCACGTATTTCGGTGATCTTTTCGAGCTCGATCGGGACGAACTCTCCTTCTGCTGGATCGTGGATTTTCCCATGTACGAGTACAACGAGGAGGCCAAAAAGATCGATTTTTCGCACAACCCCTTCTCCATGCCGCAGGGCGAGATGGAGGCGCTTGACACCATGCAGCCGCTCGACATTCTGGCCTACCAGTACGACATCGTCTGCAACGGCATCGAACTCTCCAGCGGAGCGATCCGCAACCACCGCCCCGACATCATGTACCGCGCCTTCGAGATAGCTGGTTACACGAAAGAGGAGGTCGACAGCCGGTTCGGCCACATGATCGACGCCTTCAAGCTTGGCGCACCCCCGCACGGAGGCATAGCTCCGGGTCTGGACAGGATGGTCATGATCCTGCGCGACGAGCAGAACATCCGCGAGGTGATCGCTTTCCCGATGAACCAGCAGGCTCAGGACCTCATGATGTCGGCACCTTCGGAGGTCATGGAGCAGCAGTTGAAGGAGCTCTGCCTGAAGATCGATCTTCCGCCGGTGAAACAGTAGGCAGGAAGATCGTGGGCGGTGCGCAGTGAGTCGGAAGAAGGAGAATACCGACGTATGTTGTATCAGGTGCAAAGGGGCTTTCGGGCCCCTTTTGTATTTCGTGTCCGCGGTACTTTTAACCTGAATCCGTATGTCTGATGAGCACAGGCAGGGACATATTCCTGAATGCCTGAACGCACCATCCGTGCTGGTTTTGCTCTCCCTCTGTTCCTGTTTCTCCCCGTTGGAGCGACATCTATATTGCCCCGGAAGTAAAAAATCCCATAGGAAGCTATGGGATTTTCAGTTTCGGAAGTGCCTGCTGAAGAGGTTCAGCCTGCCAGTTTTACAGGCAGAGCTCAGTAGTAGTATTCGGGCGAAAGCTTTTTGGTGAAGCGGTGCATCATGTAGTTCACGAACCAGACCCAGTTGAGCGGCTTGCCCTTCATGCGCTGCATGATCGAGCGCCCCTTGTAGACCTCCTTCTGCAGTTTCACGAAGTTCTCGAGCAGTTTCTCTCCGCTCATCCTGCTGGGCTCGAACATGTAGTGGTAGGTGTCGTACTTGTCCCAGTCGAAGTGGCGCACGCGCGACTTCATCTCGTCGAAGTAGGGCGTGCCGGGGAACGGCGTCACCAGGGAAAAAACCGGAAACTCGATGCGGTTTTTCATGATGAAGTCGTAGGTGAGCTGGAAGCTCTCTTCGGTATCGTTGTCGAAACCGAACATGAAGTACCCCTGGATTGCGATGCCGTTCTGGTGCAGGTTGCTGACCACCTTCTCGTAGCTGCCGAGGCGGTTGGAGCCCTTCTGGACGCTTTTCAGGGTTTCGGGATTGAGCGATTCGAAGCCGATGCTCAGGAGGTCGCAGCCCGAGCGTCCGGCCAGTTCGGCCACTTCCGGTTTGTCGAGAAAGTTCATGGAGATGTTGGCGTTCCAGTGCACGCCGAGCTTTGCCATCTCTTCGAGCAGCGTCATGAAATACTTCGGTCTGAAGCTGATGTTGTCGTCCATGAAGGAGAAGTTGATCTTCTGCTTCCCGAGCCGCTCCTGGTGGTAGCGCATCTCCTCGAGCACGAGATCGAGTTCCCGGTACCGGTAGTTCTTGCCGTATATGGTAGGCGTCGTACAGAAGTTGCAGCCGACCGGACACCCCTTTGTGGCAAGGATGGGGATCAGCGAACTGTACTTTTTCGCATTTCTGGAGTTGAGGGCATAACTGAAATCCGGGCGTTGCATGTCGCCCATCGGCTTGAGCGTCTTTGCCCGGTAGACGGGCTGCATTCTGCCGTTGAGCACATCGGTTGCCAGTTCTGTCCAGATCGACTCTATTTCGCCGTATACCACGCTGGTGCAGTGCCCTGAGGCTTCGTCGTGCAGCATGGTGGGGTGCACGCCGCCGAGAATGACGGTTTTGCCCTGTTTGAGCGCCGCATCGCCGATTTGGTATGCTTTCTTGGCATTCAGCGTGCGGGAGGTGATGGCGATGACGTCGAAGCCCGAAAGGTCTTCGGGAACGCTTTCGCCGAGCCGTTCATCGATAAAGGCGACGTCGAAAAGCTTTCCGACGATTGTGGCGACCATGATGAGGTTGAGCGGCATGCTGACCGTTCCCGAGTCCACCATCATGCTGGTATTGCTCACCGGCTGTACCAGCAGCCATTTCTTTCTTGATTTCTGTCGGGAAGCGAGCTGCTGCAGAAGCTCTTCGGAATAACCTGCGGCGGGGGCAAACGGTGTTATCACTGCGTCGGATTGTTCTGTCTGCATACCCTTGTGGACGGCAAAAATGTTTAAAACTGAAACTGCGAAAGAACAAGGTATGAAAAGTTTTCAAAAAAAATGCCCGGCGGATTCGAAAAAACGAGTTTCCCCGGCGGCCCTGGTTTTTCAGTCGGGTTTACGGAGAACAGCGACCGTAAAGCGGCTGACGCAGACGAGTTTCTGTTCCTCGGTGCGGATTTTTATATCCCACACCTGCGAGCTTTTTCCAAGATGCAGCGGGGTCGCCGTAGCGAAAACGAAGCCTTCCCTGACCGGCCGTATATGGTTGGCGTTGATCTCCTGGCCGACAATGTAGCTGCGCTCACGATCAACGCAGTAGGAGGCAGCGATGCTCCCTACGGTTTCGGCAAGCGCAAGCGATGCGCCTCCGTGCAGGATGCCGATGCGCTGGATCGTACGATGATCTACCGGCATTTTTGCCGTCATGTAATCGGGGCCGACCTCGGTCATTTCGATGCCGAGATGCCGGGCCATCTGGCCGTCGATAATCTGGGTTTCGTTAATCTCTTCAGGCGAAACGGCGACGGAAAAAATTGAAGATGTCTGCATGAGCGGGATGGATGGAAGAGCGTTCCCGATAGAGGTACGGTAGTGACTTGAGAGCGGGTGACGAGATTCGAACTCGCGACATTTTGCTTGGGAAGCAAACACTCTACCAGCTGAGTTACACCCGCTTGATACAAGCGAAGCTCTATTGACGCACCATCCGATTTCAGGTCGCTTGCGGCGACGATCAATAGAGTTTCACTTGGCAGTGGTGAGAGAGGGAGTTGAACCCTCGACCTCAGGGTTATGAATCCTGTGCTCTAACCAACTGAGCTACCTCACCAGGTAACGGGCTGTAAATATAGGAAACAATTAAAAAAAAACAACCGGGTTCAGAATTTATTTTTCGCCGGCACACTCTTCCTCCGTCTGGAGTTTCCGGTAGATCGCTTCGGCCACATCGACGTCTTCAGGGGTGGTTATTTTAATGTTGTGATAACCGGTTTCATAAACCCTGTCCGGCTGTTCGGGGAAAAACCGTTCCACCAGCGAAGCGTCGTCGGTGCCGTACCACTGCTCCAGTTCGGCCTGTTCGTGGGCCTGGATGATGAGGGCGCTCAGGAAGCTCTGGGGTGTCTGCACCTGCAGAAGCCGGTTTCTGTCGGGAGTTTCTCCGAAAAAACCCGGATCGCTTCCTACGAATTTGATGGTGTCCTTGGGTTTTGTCGCCGGAACACATGCTCCGTACTGCATGGTGAGCCGGGAGATTTCGTCGATTTCCGAAGGCCGGATAAACGGTCGGGCTCCGTCGTGCACCATGATGATGTCGGGTCTGCTGCCGGAATCCGTCATTGCGTTTTCGATGGCCCGGATGCAGTTTCTGATCGAGTCCTGCCGCTCCTTGCCCCCTTCGATGACCGCCGTGACCTTCCCGAATCCGAAAGCTTCCGCCATGGCGCACAGGGTTGCGATGTTTTCCTGTCGGGTGGCAATGTAGATCTCCTGAATCGTGGATGCGCATTCAAAAGCCCTGAGCGTATGGTAGATAACCGGCAGCCCGCCGATCTCGAGCAGCTGCTTGCTCTGGCCGCTCGAGAGCTGCATGCGTTTACCGATACCGCTGGCGGCAATGATGGCACAGGCTTTGATGGTCATAGGGGAGAGAACAGGTATTGATTTAATGAATGAGCATGGCGTCACCGTATGCGAGGAACTGATAATCGCTTTTCAGGGCCATTTTATAGGCTTCCATGAGAAGACGGTGTTCTGCGAAAGCGCTGACGACCATGAGCAGCGTCGTTTCCGGCTGCTGAAAGTTGGTGATGAGCGCATCGGTTACCTTGAACTGGTAGGGCGGGTAGATGAACTTGTCCGTCCATCCCCGTCCGAACTTGATTTTTCCGTCTACGGTAGCGTTGGCTTCAAGCACCCTGCAGGTCGTCGTGCCGACGGCGATCACCCGTCCTGACTTGTTGACCTTGGTTTCGTTGATCTCCATTGCCGTCTGGTAGGGGATATTGAAGTATTCCGAATCCATCTTGTGCTTCGATACATCCTCCACTTCGATGGCGCTGAAGGTGCTCAGGCTCGGATGCAGGGTGATCGGAAGGATCTTGACCCCCATTTTCTGGATTTTCTGCAGGAGAGGCATCGTGAAATGCATCCCCGCCATGGGGGCGACGACCGCACCGGTCTGGGAGGCGTAAACCGTCTGGTAGTCCTCCTTGTCTGCCTCCTTGGGTTTTCTGAGGAAATAGGGGGGAAGCGGTACGTGGCCGATCCGTTCGACAAGAGCGAATACATCGATTTCCGGGTTCAGGAACCGGATTGTTCTGCCCCTCGATGTGGTATTGTCAACCACTTCGGCGACGACATCCTCTTCGAAGTAGATTTTGTTACCCACCCGCACCTTTCGGGCGGGATCAACCAGTACATCCCACAATCCGGCATCCTTGTTGAGCACCCGGAGAAGAAATACCTCGATTTTGGCATCGGTTTTCTCTTTCTGACCGAAAATCTTGGCAGGGAATACCCTGCTGTTGTTGACGACAAGCAGATCGCCTTTTTTGAAATACGAAGCGATATCCTCAAAAACCTTGTGCTCGATCTCTTTTTTTCGCCGGTTAAGCACCATGAGCCTGCACTTGTCGCGGGGCGAAACCGGATGATCGGCAATTTTTGTTTTGGGCAGATTGTATCTGAAGTTGGACAGGCGCATAAGCGGTGATGCAATAGGTCGTCAGAAAAAGTAAAAAAATAAAAATAATACGCTTTTCCCTCTAAAAGAGCAATACACCGGCACGCCGAAAAGGTGCCGGTGCGGCGTTTCAGGGTTCAGGCCGTTTCCACGGCTGTGCCTTTCGGAAGCGTGACCAGGTGACCGTTGATGCAGGACGGCGCTTCATCGGCGTCGGAATCGTCGAGCATTACCGTTACGCTTCCGGGAGCCAGGGAAATCCTGTAGCGGTTCCGGCGGAAACAGACGCTGATGTCAAGTTTTTTCCAGTGTGCCGGCAGGTTCGGATGCACGTTGAGTATGCCGTTGTCGAACGAAATGCCGGCAAAGTACCGTACCACGGTATCGAGCGTGCCGGCCATTACGCCGCAGTGGATACCTTCCTGCGTCGTGCCTCCCTGCGTGTCTCCGATATCGCTTTTCAGCGCTTCCATGAACCATGTCCATGCCGTTTCGTGACCGTTGTCGAGGTAGCTCGATATAATCGAGTGGACAACCTTGCTCAGGGTCGAGCCATGGCTGGTTCTCGGTTCGTAGTAGGCATAGTTGTCGCGTACCAGCTTTACCGGATCAGGTACCGGATAACCGTTCTTTTCGAGTATCCTGGCCACTTCCGCTGGTGAAAGCGTGTAGAAGGTCATCAGCACATCGGCCTGTTTGGCTACCTTGTAGTAGTCGGGAGAGTCCCCCTCGGACTTCAGAATGCGATCCAACCGGTGGATATTGCCGTATTTGGAGCGGTAGAGCGCCCAGTCGAGCTCCCGGAGCGTCATGTAGCCTTCGAACTGTTCAAGAATGCCCTCGCTGCCGAAGGGAATGTTCATGGAGCTGCTGATATCCCGCCATTTCTGCAGTTCGTCAAATCCGAGGTGGATTTTTTCGAGCAGGTTTCTCAAAACCGCCTCGTCGATGGTTTCGCTGATTTCGACGGCTTTTTCAAAAAGCCATGCGGCCATGATGTTGGTGTACGCATTGTCCTTGACGCCTTCCACGCCGCTTCCGGGGAGGGTTTCATGGAATTCGTCGGGGCCCATGACCCCTTCGATATGGTATTTGCCGGTTTCCGGCGACAGGGTCGCGATGCTTGCCCAGAAGCGGGCGATCTCGAACATCATTTCCGTTCCGTACTCGTTGAGGAAACGGGTATCGCCCGAATCATAGATGTATCGCCAGGTATTGTAGAATACCGCGATGGAGACATGGCGCTGCTTGCGGCTGAGGTCGGGGCCCCAGGATCCGCTTGTCGGATTGAAATGGATGACCTGCGTGTCCTCTTCTCCGTCATCAGCGGTCTGCCAGGGGAACATAGCTCCCCGGTAACCGTTCTCCCTTGCGTACTCCCTTGCTGCATTGAGCCGGTTGTATCGGTACATGAGCAGGGCCCTGGAGATTTCGGGGAAGGTTCTGTTGAAGAACGGAAGAATGAAAATTTCATCCCAGAAGATGTGTCCCCGGTAAGCCTCTCCATTGAGGCCTCTTGCCGTGATGCCGGCATCGATGCCGGTGTTGTGCGGCGATGCCGCGCCCATCAGGTGATAGATGTGCAGGCGCAGCACCTTCAGGCTGAACCGGTCGCCTTCGATGCCGAGGCCGTTCTGCCGCCAGATCTTTTCCCAGGCTTCGGTGTGTGCCTGAAGGAGTCCGTCGAAGGTCTCTTCCTGCCGCAGCGAGGCTTTTGCCGCATCCAGAGGATTGCCTGTGCCGTCGCTGTCCAGAGAGGTGTGGATGGCCACAAGTTTTTCGATGGTGCAGCTTTTCTCCGGGCTCAGCAGCATGCTGAAGGATTGTCCGATGTAGCGCTCCGAGGATGCAAGCGTCCGGCCCGCCTCCAGGGGCTGCCCGTGGCAGACCGCTACTGTGCGGGCTCCGGTTGCGATGCCGTAATGCGAATGGCTGGTGCGGACATGCAGAAAAATCGTTTCATGGTCGCTGCAGGCCTCTATATGCTCGAGATGATCGGAGCTGAGTTCGCTGTATCGGGCAACGCCCCTGTTTTCGATGGTGCCGTCGATCGCCGAGCGGAACTCAACGGTTGCGGTGTAGTTGACCGGGCGGAGGTTGAAACGGAGGGCGCAGCGGTGCGGATCGGCCATGCTGGCAAAACGCCGGCTGCTGATTCTGCTGATTCTGCCGAGATTGTCCTGGATGACGATCTCCCGTTCCATGACGCCGTTCCTGAGATCGACGTTCTGCCGGTAGCTGAGAATGTTCTCGGCGAAGGGGTCGATGAAATCGCCGCCGCCGATTCTGAACTCCAGAGGGAGCCAGTTCGGGCAGTTAACGAAATCATTGTTGAAAACGGTCTGGCCGTGAACATCCGAAGGGAGACGATTGTAGATTCCTGCGATATAGGTGCCCGGATAGTGATGCCGGGAGCTTTTCGAGCCCTCATAGGCGCCCCTGACTCCGAGATAGCCGTTTCCGGAAGCGGTGAGAGCCTCCCTGAGCTTTTCGTCACGGGCTATGAAGCTGTTGTAGGTCAGGTTCCAGCACTCTTTTTCAAGGCCTTTGCTGAACCATGCATCAATATCCTCTATCGTGATTTCCCCGAGATCCCGGACGACGATATCGGCCCCCTCCTCCCTGAGTTTCGAGCCTTCGATCTCCCGCGCAATGCCGAGCACCAGACCGAAATTGCCGCGTGAGCCGGCCTGAACGCCTGAAATCGCATCTTCCACCACGACGCACTCATGCGGTTCCAGTCCGAGATTGTGCGCGGCGGTGATGAAAATATCCGGATTTGGTTTGCCTTTCAGGTTCATTTCGATGGAAACCTCACCGTCCACCCTGGTTTCGAAAAGATGCTCCAGCTGGGCAAGCTGAAGGATCACCAGGCAGTTACGGCTCGATGAGGCTATGCCGATGCGGATGCCTCTGGCGATGAGTTTTTCGATCAGTTCGACCGAGGTCGTATATACTTCGGGCCCCTCCCTGACGAGGATTTCGGTGAAAAGCGTGTTTTTCCGGTTGCCGAGACCGCAAACGGTCTCTTTTTCGGGAGTGTCGTCAAGCTCTCCGAAAGGCAGTTCTATCTCCCTCGAAGCCAGAAAGCTTTTGACGCCCTCCATGCGGGGTTTTCCGTCAACATATTTGTGATAGTCGTGAACCGGATCGAAAGGCACAAACGGTTCATTGTTCGCTTCAGCATAACTTTTCAGGAAGGAGTTGAACATCGATTCCCAGGCAAGGCTGTGCACCTTGGCCGTACCCGTGATTACTCCGTCAAGATCGAATATTGCGCCTTTAAATACGTTGCTCATTACCACACATTAAATGTTTGCGAGAGTTTACCGAAATATGTTTTTACAGTGACAGAAGACCGAGAATGGTCAGGAGAATATCCGGAGAGGGAACCGTGTAGCTGTTTGGACAGATCTCCTCCACCTGTTTCTTCAGCTTTTCATCCCTCGTTACGAATACCGCCCAGACGTCGTCGTACATTTCGACAGCTTTTTTCAGCATGGGAATGTCCGAGGACGTATCGCCGCAGACAAGGTTCGGGCCTTTTGCGGTGTCGATTCCGAGCTTGCCGCTGATGAAGGCAAGTCCGTCCCCTTTGTCGAAATCCTTGATGGAGGAGCTGTCGCTGTTGACGTCTATGGTGAGAATGATCTCGATATCCAGTCCGGTGTCCTCGATACGGAAATTCCGGCCTTGCGGGTCGATCTCCCTGACGATGCTTTTTACCTTTTCAAGAAATGCCGCGGATTCATCGTCCCTGATGGATTTGCTTATATCCTGGCGGGCGACCGTCGTCTGTCCGAACTTGATCTGCATTGCCGAGCCGATAAAGTTGAACTTTTCGAAATTCGGATCCTGGAGCAGCACGTGAAGGCGGTCGTTCAGGAGACGGATCATCTTCTGCTTGTTTTCCTCGATGGGAAAACTGTTGAAATGCTCATCGAGATCGATGAATTCACGTCCCTTGGAGCCGGCATACACAAAGGTATTGCTTGGATTGATCGATACGTTGAGAATACCGAAATCCTTCAGCGGCGCAGAGGTGATGAATATCGGAAAGCGGCAGCAGTTCTTGGCGAACCGGGTGATGAAGACGGAGTTGTATATGGGCTGAACAGAAGAGCGATAACGGCCGCAATAGTTGTTGGTCGTTCCGTCGCGGTCGGTTACGAACGCATTGAACCGTTTTCCCCGGAACATGTCGATGCCGTGGTTCACATAGCCGCGGAAACCGGGGATGAATTTGGCCAGATAGTCGATGAACTTGTCCTCGCCGTATTCCAGATAGTAGATGTCTTTCTGGAGTTCGCGTATTTCGTAGGTCAGATCGACCTCGATCTCTCTCATGCCGTCGATGCGCAGAAGCCGTTGTCCGGTGTCGTCGTCGATGTAGATGGTTTCGAGGGAGTAGAGTGCGTTTTTAAGCGATTCTACGCAGGAGCGGCCGACGACCCGCTGCTTGATGATGTTTCGTACAATCGGTTCCCGCAGTTCCCGTGTTTCGGCTTTCAGACGGTAGAGTTCCTTCAGAGTCCGGATATCCTGCAGCGTGATCGGAGAGATGCAGGTGGTGAGTTGGTGCTCTTTGAGAATCGTTTCGTGCATGCGTAGCCGGTAAGGAGATGTGGATAGAGTAGACCGATAACCAATCTAAGCAAAAACGCAATAAAAGCTTGAAAAAACTTTTCTATAAACGCCTGAAGATCCTCCGGCAGTTCCCGCTATGCAGACCTTTTCTGCATCAGGGTGTCCGAAGGCCTGAAAACGCCGGGAACCGTTCCGCGAGCGCGGCTACAATCTCTTTGTGCAGCTTTTCGGGATCGTCGAGCGCATCGAGCAGGACGAAACGTTTTTTTTCACCTTCGATGATACGGCGGTAGCCCTCCCGAACCCGCTGGTAGAAATCCGATCCTGACCGTTCCATCCGGTCGAGTTCGTTTTCGTCGAAAGCCAGCGGCAGCGATTTTTCGGAAAATTTCCGCAGGAGGGCGTTCTCCGGGGAGATATCAAGATAAACGGTGATGTCGGGGCGCAGTGAAAAGGTGGAGAGCCTGATGATGGATTGCAGCATCTCTGCATCGAGCCCTCTGCCGTAGCCCTGATAAGCCGTTGTGGAGTCGAAAAACCTGTCGAGGATGACGGTTTTCCCCTCGGCGACAGCCGGCAGGATAACCTGCTGCACCAGTTCGGCCCGGCTGGCCGAAAAGAGCAGCAGTTCGCCGATCGGGCTGATGTCGTGGCGGCTTTCCAGCAGGATGTGCCGGATTTTTTCCGCGATCTCGGTTCCTCCCGGCTCTCGCAGCACGATCGGCTCGCACTTTTCTCCGGCAAGCAGCTTCTGCAGTTTTCTGATCTGTGTGGATTTGCCGGCGCCGTCGATGCCTTCGAAGGTTATGAGCATGGTGTTCCCGGATAAGGATGTTCGGAAAGAATGAACTCCCTGAGGGTTTCTGAAAACTTCTCAGGGTATTCGAGCATCGGCGCGTGGCCGCACTCGGCAAACATGACCAGATCGGAGCAGGGGAGTTCCGTTTTTACCGATCCGGCTGTTTTCGGCGAAATGTACCGGTCGCGGTCGCCCCAGATGATCAGTACGGGTATGTTCAGTTCCCCGAGACGTTTGCGCAGGCCCGTGCGGTTCAGGTCGAGCTTCGCGAGGTTCCGGTTCAGCCTCATCACCGTATCGAAAGCATCGCCGTCTCTGACGGCATCGAGATTTTTGCGGAATGAGCGAGGATCGACGTTTTCTGTGCGGTAGAATGCCGAGGTGAACATCTTCTCTGCCATTTTCTCCCCGGTCATGACCTTTTTGAGAATCTGACGCACTCCGGGAAGGCTGATGCCTCGGGCCCAAGCAGGTACGCTGATGAATCCGTCGGTATTGCTGAGTACCAGTTTCCGGAATGTGCCGGGGTAGAGCAGTGCCGATGCAAGCAGGTATTTGCCGCCCATGGAGTGCCCCGTTGCGTAGAGGGGTTTTCCGATGCTGTCGGTCTTTTCAAGGAATTCGCGGATCAGCGAGGCGTAGAGTTCGAGACTGTAATCCGTTTTACGGGGTTTGTCGGAAAGCCCGAAACCGAGGAAGTCAAGGGCGAGAACCCTGAATGAGCGCGACAGGGAAGGGATAACCTGCTCATAAAAATCGAGTGAAGAGGAGATTCCGTGCAGGAGCAGCATGGTGTGTCCGGAGCGGCCGGTTTCAATATAGCGGTGGCGGTGACCTCCAAGGATGATATACCGGTTTTGAGGAGCCATGACCGGAATGGGGTTTACAGGCGGTTGCCGAAAATACTCATATCCCGTCTAAAATAATATCCTCCGGCAAAATTATCGCCGTGAACCGGTTTTTTCCCTCATGCCGTCCGGTTTTTCCCGTCCGGGGAATCAGTGCGGCTGTCCCGATGGCCGGATGACGATTTCATTCACGTCGACGCGCGGCGGTTGTGAGAGGGCGTAAAGCACCGCACCGGCAACATCTCCTGCCTGAAGTTCCGGAGTGCCGGGTTTGTGCAGATGGTTCCAGAATGGTGTATCGACCACCCCCGGTTCGACGAGGGTGACGCGCACTCCGGTTCCCGCCATTTCGTTGCGTATGGCCTGCGCCATTCCGGTAACCGCCCATTTGGTGGCCGAGTAGAGGTTCCTGATCGAAGTGATTCGTCCGACCACCGAGCCTGTCAGCAGAAAATGGCCTTTCGTTTTCACCAGTTCCGGAAGCGTGAGTCTGGCCGTTGCGGCCGCACCGAACACATTGACAAGCACCATCTCCCTCCATTCGTCGGGCTTGTCTTCACCCCCGAAAAATGATGAACCTTTCGAGAATCCTGCATTGGCGAAGACGGCATCGATCCGGCCGAAACGCTCAAGTGTTTCTGCGATCATGCGCTTCTGAGACGCCCACTCAGAAACGTCGCAGTGAACGGCAAAAGCACGATCCGGCCCCAGTTCGCTGGCAAGCCGGTCAAGTTTTCCTGTGGAACGTGCGGCGAGCACAATGCGGTATCCGGCTTCTGCGGCCAGTCGCGCCGTCGCCTCCCCGATCCCGGTCGATGCTCCGGTAATGACAAATACCCTGTCTTCAGTCATGGCTCCTGAGTTTGTGAATTAAAAGAAAAGTACTTGCAAACATAGAAATAATTGCAGAATTTTCATTTAAACTGGGAGAATACCGGCTGGATTGATATACGGAAGTCGTTTTTTGATTTGGCATGAAACGGGTTGTTCGACGCGAACCTTGGGGTTTTTCTTTGCTATTGAACGGAAAATTCGGGTAGTTACGCTTAAAACATCTGGGCTGAAAAATGAAAGACTCCGCAGAATCCGTGCCGGGGACCGCCGGTGAAGTGTTTCCGGAAAAACCGGCTGATCAGCTGGTGCAGCCCGAATCCGGGTTTTCCGGTTCAAAAGGTTTTTCCGGTCAGCACCATGAAGCTTATCTGCAGAGCATCCTGCGCGCGGTGCCTGTCGGTATCGGTGTGGTCGTCAACCGGGTCATAATGGAGGCCAATCCGCGCCTCTGCGGTATTCTCGGGTACCGGCGCGAGGACCTTGTCGGCCAGCGTTCGCGTATGCTCTATCTTTCCGACGAGGATTACGAGTATGTCGGCCGCGAAAAATACCGCCAGATAACCGAAAACGGGACCGGAACCGTCGAAACCCGCATGAAACGCAAGGACGGCCGCGTCATCGACGTGCTCCTGAGCTCTACTCCCATCGATACCGGCGATCTTTTGAAGGGAGTCACCTTTACCGTTCTTGATATCACAGCCGGCAAACAGGCTGAAATACGGCTACGCGAGAGCGAAGAGAAATACCGAAGCCTTGTCGAGCAATCGATACAGGGGATGATCATCGCCCGGGATAACCCTCCCCGCGTCTGCTTTGCCAGCAAACCCATGGAATCCATTATCGGCTATACCCCCAGAGAGCTGATGCTCTTCTCTCCGGAGGAGTTGTTCGCCATCGTCCATCCCGATGACCGGGAGAGCTATTACAAGGCTTTTCGCGAACGTATTGCCGGCCGGCTGAAGCATCTTCGCCGGGAGTTCAGGATGATCCACAAAAACGGCCAGGTGCGCTGGGTTGAACTGTTCGGCACCACCATTCACTATGAGGGCTCTCCGGCAACGCAGACCGTTATGGTCGATATCAGCGAAAGGAAACATGCTGAAGAGGAGCTGCTTGAGAGCGGCGAAAAGCTGAAAAAACTGTTCGACAATATCCGGGACGGCCTTTTTGTTCACTCCGTGCTCGATAACGGAGATCATGGCGTTTTTGAACTGGTCAACCGCTCGGCATCCGAGATTCTCGGATACAGTGAACAGGAGCTGCTCGGGATGTCTCCCGAAGATATCTATGCCCCGGTTTTTCAGGATGCCGGTATCGCCCGCGAGATGAGCCTTCTCGACCAGTCCGGAAGCCAGATATTCGAAGCTGTCCAACTGCATAAGAACGGCACAAGGATACCTGTCGAGGTCAGAACGGCGAGGATCGAACTTTCCGGCAGAGAGTGCACCATTTCAACGGTTCGCGACATAACCGGCCGAAAACGCTCCAATGAAGAGCTGAAGAAGATCGCGACCGCATTGCAGCAGAGCCCTACGGTTGTCGTTATAATGAATGCCGATGCTGAAATCGAGTATGTCAATCCGAGATATACCGAACTGACCGGTTACAGCGCCGGAGAGGTTACAGGGCAATATCCCGCCATTCTGCAGGCCGGCATGATACCCTCTGATGTATACAACCGGATGATGAGGACGCTCAAAAGGGGAAAGGTATGGCGGGGAGAGATGCTCAACAGGAAGAAAAGCGGAGAGCCCTACTGGGAAAAAGTCGTTATCGCACCGGTAAAAACCGATCAGGGTGTTATTTCCAATTATGTCGCACTGGCCGAAGATATCACCGAACAGAAACGGCTCTGGAGCGAACTTGTCGCCGCGAAGGAAAAGGCTGAAGAGAGCGACCGGCTGAAAACGGCGTTTCTGGCCAATATGAGTCACGAGATCCGTACTCCCATGAACGGGATACTCGGCTTTTCGGAACTGTTGAAAGATCCGCTGCTCAGCGGCAGCAAGAAAGACGAATACATCGAGCTTATAGGTCAGAGCGGAAGAAGAATGCTCTGCATTCTGAACGACCTTATCGATATTTCAAAAATAGAGGCCGGAGAGATTACCCTGCAATATACGGAGGTGTGTCTCAATGAGGTTTTTCACGATCTGCAGGCTTTTTTCGAACCGCAGGCAACTCAGAAGGGCCTCTGTCTTCGTTGCGGCCAATGTCTCGATTCTTCCGATTGCCATATCGAGACCGACAGGGTCCGTCTCACCCAGATACTGACCAATCTTCTGCAGAACGCACTGAAATACACGCTTTCCGGAGGTATCGAGTTCGGTTGCACCAGAAAAAACGACCAGCTCGAATTTTATGTCAGGGATACCGGCATCGGTGTTCCCGATCATCTGAAAGAGAGGATTTTCGACCGGTTTCTGCAGGGGCATGCCGATGTCATCCGCATGCATGACGGAGTGGGTCTCGGCCTGAGCATTTCAAAATCCCTGGTCGAACTGCTTGGTGGCTCAATCAGGCTTGAGTCCAAGGTCGGACAGGGATGCGTTTTTTACGTCACGATGCCCTACCGCAAGGTCGCTGCCAGCAAAAAAAAGCTGAATCCGCTTCCGGTGTCACCCGGTCGGAAATTCAAAAAAGACCTGTGCATTCTGGTCGCCGAAGACGACAACGTCAACCGGATACTGCTCGATAAGGTGCTTGGCGGCAAAAATATCGATGTCGTTGCAACTGTAGACGGGAGCGGGGCCGTTCGGGAAGTGCGCCGGAACCCCCGGATAGATCTTGTGCTTATGGATATCCGCATGCCGGGTATGGACGGATATGAAGCACTCGGGGAGATAAAGAAGGAGAGGCCGGAACTGCCGGTTATCGCCCATACGGCTTTTGCTTTGCCCGAAGATAAAAAAAATGCGCTCGATGCGGGTTTTGACGCGTTTCTTACAAAGCCGGTCAATATTGAGGAGCTGTTCGGTCTGATTCATCGCTTTACGGATTAATTGCGCCATCTATAACAGGAAGCATATTTTTTAAACCCGATACAAAGGAGCAAGCCATGCGTTTTAAAACCGCAATTGCCGGAGCACTCCTGCTTGTTGCTGCCGCATCCTGCGCACCTGCACCGCAGGCGGGCAAGGAGAGCGAGCCGGCTGAAACCCTGAAAGTGGAACCACCCAAGCCAAGAGCAGGAGAGCCCGTCGCTCCAATTTCGGCGGCATCGGTTGCGAATCCCGCCATGGCGGA
>Ga0105105_10000543_pt1 | contig 17152 bp, 19 predicted proteins | sample PPLLaktember2015_4_FD_79108 | JGI IMG/M metagenome (GOLD analysis project Ga0105105, IMG submission 79108) | Freshwater sediment microbial communities from Prairie Pothole Lake near Jamestown, North Dakota, USA - PPLs Lake P8 Core (1) Depth... | ecosystem: Environmental > Aquatic > Freshwater >...
AGCTGATTAGGGAGCGGATTGTTGATGTCTGCCTCAGTGGCCTACCCGATTGCCCCTCTGCCGACGATCCCGAGCTGACATCGATTGCGCTGTCGAAGATGCCGGTTTTCTTTGTTGTCAGCCCAGGCCATCCTCTGGTTAATCAAGCCCAGCTTTCATTTGCTGATATTGCCCACTATCCCACTCTTGGCTTGCCTGCAGGCTCCTATCCCAAAGTTGAGGCTTGCCTGAAGAAGCTCGGCTTGTGGAATGACTATGTCCGCATGTCCCGCTATCGACGTGAAATGTGGGAGGGTAAAACTGAGGCGGAGCTCACCATTGGCTATGCAACTTCGCTGAGCATGGAAGTATCTGGCGGTGATTTAGTCAGGCTTCCTTTGGAGTTGCCCTTTAGTTCTGGGGAGGTTCTGGTGTGCCGCCGGGATTTCATCGACCATCCGCGCCTGTTGGCATTGCAGGCTTTGCTGCTTGCCCGACTTGCCTGCTTGGCTGAGCGCCATGGTGATATTGAGCTGCTTTAAATCGGCTTAAATTATTAATTATGCAGAAACTGAAATATCCCGAGCAATCCGTTGCATTGATTTAGTGTGTTTGCTTTTTTGTGAGAGAATTTACCCAGTTACGTTTTGGTGAGGTGTGGTCGAGCTTGATTGGCTGGCCGCCCTAGACGGTCTGCTTTGGTTGCGTACGGGCCACCAGGTGGAGGCCAGGCTGAGAATTAGCCAGTCCACGGTTAGTCGGGTGAGTCGCAAGTGCGCTGAGGCGTTTGGCGTCTCCCTGGTCAGGCGCGGGCCCGATTGGCATGTAAAGGGGGACTTGACACTCATCAACCTTGAACGCCGGGTGCATCAAGTGGTGCGCTGGAGTCGTGGTGGGGCTTTGCGTTTGGAGGCGCAGCACTGGTCTGGCCCGTTGCTTTGTTCGCCGGCTCCAGCAGGTTGGATTACGGGGTACTTTCACTTTCAAGAATATGAGAGGCCGCTGCAGCTGTTGAGAGATGGTGTGATTGATGCCTGGCTGGCTTCCTATCCCGATGTCCCAGCTACCACTGACCCCAGCATCGCCTGCATCGCTTTGAACAGGATGCCGATGTGGCTTGTGGTTCAGCAGTCCCATCCGCTGCTTGAGCTTGGTGAGCAGGTGACCTTTGACGATGTGACCGGCTATCAATGCCTGCCGCTGCCTGATGGTGCCTTCCCCAAATTTCAGGCTGTCCTAGAAGCCTGTGGCTTGTGGAATTCCGGCACTTCAGAGCGAATTAGGAACTCTTCGTGGTTTGGCCAATCCAATAGCGAAGACCTCATGGTTGGCTTCGCCACGCCCCTCTCTCTGCCCCTATATGGAGACTCCTACAGGGTGCTGCCCCTAGAGCTGCCCGTCCAGGTTGGCGATGCCCTCCTGGTGCCCAGGCAATACGAACACGCACCCCAAACGCTGCAGTTGCTGGCGGACCTCCGCAGGCGCTTGGAACTTTTGTCCAGCTCCGCTCCAGACATGGTGCTGTTAGACGGGGTCGAGCCGCCGTGTGCTGCTGCTGCTGAAACGCGCTCATTAGCCTGAGCCCGGTCAGCCCTGTCTGAAGAGCGATGGCTGCCAAACGCACCCTCAATGCCAAAAATTTGGAAGGCCTTGGTGCGGCCGTCCTCGCTGAATTGTTGATCGAGGTGAGTGTTGGCAATGCGGTGATGCAGCGCCGCTTGCGGCTGGCGCTAGCAGCGGCGGAGGGCGCCGAAGGAGCGGCTCAGGAGGTGCGCAAACGGTTGGCAGCCCTGGCCCGTGCCACCACCTTTGTTGATTCCCGTAAACGCAGGGCCCTAGTGGTCGAGCTGGAGGCCCAGCACCAGGCCATTGCCGGACCAGTTGCCGCCGCGGATCCGCCGCTGGCCCTGGAGTTGCTGTTGCGTTTTCTCGAGTTGGCTGATGGTGTACTTGATCGCTGCTCCGACAGCACGGGCACCGTGGTGGGCCTGTTCCAGCGGGCCGTGGTCGACCTAGGGCCGCTTGCCACAGCCGCCGCCGTGCCCGCTGAAGTTCTGGCCGAGCAGCTGCTGGAGCTGGTGTTCGAAAACGGTTATGGCCAGTTTGATGACTTGATCCCGGCGGTGGCCGAAGCCCTTGGTGATCCAGGCCTGCGTCATCTGGAGCAAGGCTGCCGGGTTCGGGGTGCCTGCGATGGTCACCCTGCACTGCTGCAGATCGCTGAGTGCCTGGGTGATGTGGATGGCTACCTGGGCCAGTTTGCTGCCAAGCAGCTGGCCTGGCCCTCCACCGCCGCTGATGTGGCCCGCCATTTGCTGCAGGCTGGCCGCGGCCAGCAGGCTCTGGCAGTACTGGATGGCGCTGCGGTGGGGGCGGCCGCCTGGCATTCCCCCGAGTGGGACGAAACCCGCATCGCCGTGCTGGAGTCCCTGGGCCGCAACGACGAGGCCCAGCAGTTGCGATGGTCTTGCTTTGCCAAAACCCTCTCGGGTTTCCATTTGCGCGAACACCTCAAACGACTGGCTGCTTTTGAGGATGTAGAGGCGGAGGAGCGGGCCTTTGTGGTGGCAGAGGGCCATCCCATGCGCCTGCTGGCCCTCGACTTTCTCGTGCGCTGGCCCGCCTTGCCCCGGGCTGGGCGCCACGTGCTCGTCCACGGGCCCGAATGGGATGGTGAGGCATACGAAATCCTTGCCCCAGCGGCTGAGCGGCTCAGCGCTGACCAGCCCCTAGCCGCCACCGTGCTGCTGCGGGCGATGCTGGTGTTTGCTCTATCGACAGGCCGCGCCAAGCGCTACCGGCACGCCGCCGAGCACCTGCGCACCTGTGAGCATTTGGCCGCCCGCATCGACGCTTGGCAGGGTGTGGAGCGCCATGAGAGCTTCGTGGGTCGCATTCGGGAAGCCTTTGGCGGCCGCTGGAGCTTCTGGTCCCTGGTCGAGCGCTGAGTTTCTGGCAGGCTTGCTCCATGCCCTGGACGCCCTACGCCGATTGGATTTTCACGGCGGTGAGCACCACTGGCCTGTTGCTTGTGGTGTGGTTGGTGCTGCGTCCCCGCAGTTGAATCAACGCCCCCTGTTGGATTCGAACCAACGACCGGCTGCTTAGAAGGCAGCTGCTCTATCCGGCTGAGCTAAGGGAGCAGTCATTCCCATGATCGCCCAAGCCGGGGGGGCTTCACAACGGCGGCCCTGGCGCCAGAGTGGTGCAAGTGATCTTTTAAGCGATGCGCTTCTCCCTGCTGCTCTCTGCCGCTGGCCTGCTGGCCCTTGCTGCGCCCTTGGGGGCCGGCGCGGTCAGCCTGGATCAGGCCTGCGGCAAGTTTGCCGGCAAGCTCAGCGCCGCCCAGGCTGCGGGTGATACCCAGAAAGCCCAGATGATCTACCAGGAGGGCACTCAGCGCATTGCCTCGAAGTTCAACGGTGCCAGCTGCCCGAACGTCAAACCGCCCACCCCTTGAGCTTGATAGACCAAGACACCTACACTGGCCTGCTGCGCAACACTCGCCCCATGGCTGCCACTCGGCTCAATGACAGCCAGAAAATCGAGATAGTGGCCCGATATCGCGCTGGCGAGGGCAGCTCTGAGCTGGCTGATGCCTACGGCTGCAGTGCCAACACTGTGACCCGCGCGGTGAAGGCTGGGTTGGAGCCGTTTGAATACGAGCAGCTAAAGCAGCAACGCAACCGCCCGATCAAAGTTGCCCCAGAGCCAGAAGCCCCAGAGCTTGAGCTGCCTGAGCTTGAGGCTCCAGCGCCGGCAGGTGACGACGATCTGGCGGTGCTGGCGATCGATGACGCCGATGATTTTGGCGATGTTGCCAGTGAGGAGGTCGATGTAGACAGCGATCTCGATGCCGAATTCGACTTCGCTGACGACGACCTGGCCGATCAGTTTGTGGCCGTGCCTCTGCTGCTGGTTAATCACGCCGGCGAGCCGGCTCAATGCCAGCCCCTGGCAGAAGCACCCCTGCCTGCCAGCGTTTACATGCTGGTCGACAAAACAGTGGAGCTCCAGGCCAAGCCCCTCAAGGAATTCCCTGAACTGGGTCAGCTGCCCGATGGCGAACAGGAGCGGCAAGCGCTGTTGGTGTTCGCCAATCCCCGCCAGGCCAAGCGCCACTGCGGCCGCACCCAGCGGGTGATCAAGGTGCCAGATACTCGCGTGCTGGAGCGCACCGCGCCCTATCTGATCGCCCAGGGCATCAGCCGGGTGGTGATGGAGGGCAGCCTCTACTCCCTGCCAGGTAGCTAATCGACAGGCAGCTGCTCGTTGCGGGGGGCTAGCAGCGCTGCGCTGCAGCCGCCGCTGAGTACGCCGATTACCAGGGCGATGCCCACTAGAAACCCAGCTGGAAGGGGGGTGCTGCGACCAAATCCCAGGTTGAGGCTGGGTCGTTCGTCGAGGTTTTGGGCCCCCAGGCAGAGAACCGCCAGCAGCAAGCCACCTCCCAGGATGCTGGAAGCAAGCAGGCGCAGGCGCACGACCATCAGGGGGTTGGAAGTTCGATCTGTATTGAAGTCTGCCGGGTCAGGGTTCGGGCTGCAGCGGTTCCTGGTGCAGCAGGGCGTAGAGCTCCCGCTTGCTGTGGCCGGTGCGCTCGGCCAGTAGTTTGGCTGCGGCGTTGTTGCTGTGGCCGGCCTGCTGCAGCTCATGCAGCTCGGCGCTGAGAGTGGCGCTATCCCAGGCCGGGGGCTCTGGCGGCATGGCGCCTCCCAGCACCAGGGTGCATTCCCCCTGGGGCGGTGTGCGGCGGAAGTGCTCGAGGGCTGCCGTCACGGTGGGGCCCACCTGCTCTTCGTGTTTTTTGGTGAGTTCGCGGGCGACGCGCAGGGGTCGATCACCCAGCACCATCAGCAGGTCGTCGAGCAGATCCAGCAGCCGGTGCGGTGCCTCAAACAGCACCATGGTGCGCTGCTCATCGGCCAATTGCTGCAGTCGCTGGCGGCGCTGGTTGGCCTTGGGTGGCAGAAAACCTTCAAAGCAAAAGCGGCCGCAGGGCAGGCCACTGCTCACCAGCGCGGTGGTGACGGCGCTCGGGCCGGGAATGCAGATCACGTTGTGCCCGGCCGCGCGGGCGGCCGCCACCAGCATCTCGCCGGGATCGGAGATACCCGGCAGCCCGGCGTCACTGATCACGGCCAGGGCTTCGCCGGCGGCCAGGGCCTCAATCAGTTCTGGGATGCGGGCGGTTTGGTTGTGGGCGTGGAAGCTCACCAGCCGCGGCCCCTGGTCTTTGTGGCGCAGGCCGAGTTGGTGCAGCAGCAGGCCGCTGCGGCGGGTGTCTTCACAGGCGATGCGCTGCACGCCTGAGAGCACCTGACGGGCGCGGGGTGAGAGGTCGGCCAGGTTGCCGATGGGGGTGCCCACCAGGTAGAGCACGCTGGGGGCGGGTTCGGGGGCTTGCACGGCTCAAGGTGGGTTCCTGCAAAATGCTGAACCCTGCGCACCCATGATGCCGGCCGCCCTCCCCTTGCCCTCAGGCATTGCGCTCGAAGCCTTGCTGGTGGAGTTGCGGCGGCTGAGCTGGGGCGCGGCAGACATTCTGCTGGCTTACGGCAGCGGCGAGCAGCCCCCCTATGGCTTTCCCAAGGCGCTGAGCGTGGATCAGGGCGGTGAGGGACCCGTAAGTGCGGCGGATCTGGCGGTGAATCGCTGGCTGCTCGATGGCCTGGCGGCAGCCTTCCCTGCGGCTGGGTGGACCGTGCTGAGCGAGGAAACCGCCAAGGAGCAGCTCACAGAAGGTGAGCCCCTGGAGGCGGAGTGGCTGTGGATACTCGACCCCCTCGATGGCACCAAAGACTTCCTGCAGGGCACGGGGGAATATGCCGTGCACCTTGCCCTGGTGCACGGCGGCGAGCCGGTGCTGGGGGTGGTGCTGCTGCCTGAGCTCGGTGAGTTGTGGCTGGGCGTACTGCCGGGGCTGGCCGGCTCGGCCGGGGAGGCCTGGTGCGAAAGCCGGGCGGGTGAGCGCAGCCCGGTGCGGCTAAGTGGCCGGCGGGCCCTGGGTGAGCTGGTGCTGGTGGCTAGCCGAAACCACCGCGACCAGCGGCTCGAGCAGCTGCTGGCAGCTCTGGCACTTGGTGACACCAAGGCGATCGGCAGCGTGGGCGGCAAGGTGGCCACGATTCTGCGCGGTGAGACGGATCTCTACATCTCGCTATCGGGCAAGAGCGCCCCAAAGGATTGGGATATGGCTGCCCCCGAGGCGGTGCTGCGCGCCGCTGGTGGTGCCTTCACTCATGCCGATGGCCGCGCCCTCGCATACAACACCGGTGACGTGCGCCAGGCCGGCTGCTTAATCGCTAGCCACGGCCCGGCCCACGCTGATTTGTGTGAAAAGGCGGTCGCGGCGATGACTGTGATTGATCCCGGCTTTGGAGTTTGAGGGCCGTAGTGAGGATGGTGGGCCGCAGGGGCAATCCCTTTTTAGTGGTGGACTTAGCTAGGGCTTAGCCCTGTCCTAAAAAGTGTTGTCAGCTCATCGGTAGTCTTCTATTTCTAGAGGGCGCCAAGCCCAACCCCCTCATGTTGCCCAGCAGCAGCTTTTGAGCGCGCTGATGCGCTCACTCATTCGCTGAAATGTCCATGAAAAAGCCGGCCAATGGGTGATCGGCCGGCTGCAGCTGCTTTGGTTAGCTATTTAAGGGCTAGTTAGGCGCCCCCAGCCAACCTCACTCCGGAGCAGGAGCGTCGCTTTGGGGGACGCCGCGCAGGGTGAGGTTGATGCGGCCGCGGTTGTCGATTTCGCGCACGCGCACCGTTACTTGATCACCAACATTCACCACATCTTCCACCTTTTCAACCCGTGCTTCGGAGAGTTGAGAGATGTGAATCATCCCCTCCTTGCCGGGCAGGATCTCCACGAAGGCTCCAATTGGGATCACCCGGGTAACTGCCCCGCTGAACACCTCGCCTTCGCTGATGCGACGGGTGAGGCCTTCGATGATGCGTTGGGCCTCTTCAGCGGCGGCGCCGTCGTGGCTAGCAATCGTAACGATGCCGCCATCTTCGATGTCGATCTTGGTGTTGGTGCGCTCGGTGATGCCCTTGATTGTGCGGCCGCCGGGACCGATCACTGTGCCGATCAGCTCAGGATCAATGCGGAAGCTGAGCAGGCGTGGGGCGTGGGGCGACATGGTGTCGCGGGGCTTGTCGATCGCCTCGAGCATCTTCTCAAGGATGTGCAGCCGGGCGGGGCGGGCTTGGTTAACGGCTTCGGCCACCGTCTTTATATTTAGACCCGTAATCTTCATGTCCATCTGCAGGGCGGTGATGCCCTTTTCGGTGCCGGCCACCTTGAAGTCCATGTCGCCGAGGAAATCCTCGATGCCCTGGATGTCGGTGAGGATGCGCACCTCATCACCCTCTTTGATCAGGCCCATGGCGGCGCCGCTCACTGGTGCCTTAAGGGGCACGCCGGCATCCATCAGGGCGAGGGTGCTGCCGCACACCGAGCCCATCGAGGTGGAGCCGTTGGAGCTGAGGCACTCCGACACCACGCGCAGCACGTAAGGGAAGGACTCCTTGTTGGGCAGCACGGGCACAATCGCCCGCTCGGCCAGGGCGCCGTGGCCAATCTCGCGGCGGCCGGGGGAGCGCATCGGCTTGGTTTCGCCGGTGGAGTAGGGGGGGAAGTTGTAGTGGTGTAGGTAGTGCTTCTCGGTGGACGGGTTGAGGTCGTCCATTTCCTGGGAGTCGCTCGGGGTGCCGAGGGTGGCGCAGGAGAGCACCTGTGTAAGGCCTCGCTGGAACAACGCTGAGCCGTGTACCCGCTTGGGCAATACGCCGGCGGCGGCGCTGATCGGCCGCACTTCATCAAGGTTGCGGCCATCAACACGCTTGCCCTCCTGGAGGATCTGGGCGCGCATCAGCTTTTTGGTGAGGTCCTTGTAGCTGTTGCCCAGGGCCTTGCCGCTGGAGGCGGAGCGGATGGGGTCGTCTTCGGCGAGGGCCGCGATCTTTTCGCCCACCTCGGCCTTGATGGCGTCGAGCTTCTCGTCCCGTTCGGTTTTGGTCTGGGAAAACTGCTTAAGCACCTCAGCGATGCCGCCGGCACATTCCTGTTCAAGGAAGTTGGGCAGGGTGGCGTCGATGGTTTGGGGCTCGGGGATCACCTGCTCGATGCCGAGTTCCTTGAGCAGGTTTTGCTGGGCCTTGATCAGTTCGCATACCGCTTCGTAGCCGAAGTCGATCGCTTCGATCACGTCTTGCTCGGGCAACTGATTGGCACCTGCTTCCACCATCACCACGCCCTGAGGCGTGCCTGCCACCACCAGATCCAGCTCGCTGCGCTCGATTTCGCGGAAGCTGGGGTTGAGCACGAAGTCGTCGCCCAGCAGACCCACCCGCACGGTGGCCATGGGGCCATAGAAGGGGATGCCGGCGAGCAGGGTGGCCATGGAGGCGCCGGTTACTGCGAGCACATCGGGTGGCACGCGCTCATCGAGCGATAGGCAGGTGGCCACGATCTGGATGTCGTCGCGCATCCAACTGGGGAATAGGGGCCGGATCGGCCGATCGATCAGGCGGCAGGTGAGGATTGCCCGCTCCGAGGGACGGCCTTCGCGACGGAAGAAACTGCCGGGGATACGTCCGGCGGCGTAGAGACGCTCTTCGTAGTCGCAGGTGAGGGGAAGAAAATCGATGCCTGGGCGGCCGCCGGAGCGGGTGGCGGTGACCAAAACCGAGGTATCGCCACACTCAACCATCACCGAGCCCCCAGCCTGGGGGGCGAACCGACCGGTAGTCAGCCGGATCTCCCGACCATCGAAGGAGATCGACTGAGTTTGTCCTTGCACGTGCGCTTATGTCCTGTTGTTGTCAGGCACCATTCTCGCATTTAAGCCGTTGCCACTGGCGGATGCTTCGCTTTTTCTCGTCTTTATGGGGCACCCTGGCCATAAAAAAAGCGCCCGGAGGCGCCTTGGAAATATTTAACTGATCACCAGGAAGACTTGACAACCCCAGGAAGCTCACCCTTGTGGGCGCGCTCGCGCAGTTGGTTGCGGCACAGGCCGAAATCGCGGTAGTAGCCCCGGGGCTTGCCGGTAGCCCAGCAACGATTGCGTACTCGGTTGGGGGCGCTGTTGCGGGGCAGGCCCTGGATTTTGCGGTGAATTTCCAGGCGCTCCATGGGATCGGCAGCGGCGTCGAATGCTGCCTTGAGGGCAGAGCGCTTGTCGGCAAAGCGAGCAACCATCTTTTTGCGCTTGACATCGCGCGCAATCATCGACTTCTTCGCCATGCGGCCTGAACTGCGATCGGATAAGTGTTTCGAGCTTACCCTGCGACGGAGGGGCTCAGCGCCCCAGCAATTGCTGTACGACCGGGAGCTGGGAGGTGTCCTTGACGATCAGCACCACACTCAGGCCCACCAGAAACACGAAGCCAGACTGCATAAAGGCCATCTGAAAACGCTCGGGCAGGGGCTTGCCCCGTAGGCCCTCGAGCAGTAGGAACACAAACTGGCCGCCATCGAGCAGTGGCAGCGGCAGGGCGTTGAGCACCGCCAGGTTGATCGAGATCAGGGCGGTAAAGATGAACAGGCTGCTGCCGCCCTGCTTGGCGAGGGAGGCGCCCATCTCAACGATCTTCACCGGGCCCGACACCTGGCCGGCGGTCTCGCCGAAGTGGGTGGCGAGGGTCACGAACCCCTCGACGGTGCGGCTGGTGAGGGCGGCGAAGTCGTGGTTGGCCTGGCGGAAGGGCTCTAGTGGCGAACGGGCGGGGCGGAACGCCTCGGTGCCATTGGGTTGCAGCTGGGCGCCAATGCGGCCAACGCCGCCAAGATCGGCGGGGGTGAGCTGTAGGGGCAGGGTTTGGCCGTTGCGCTCGGCTTCGAGGCGCAGGGTTTGGTCGGGGGCTGCCTTGATGCGCTCCACCAATGCGACCACGGCGCTTTGGCCGCCGCCAAGATCGCTGCCATCGAGGCTCAAGATGCGATCGCCCGGCTGAAGGCCGGCGGCGGCGGCGGCCAGGCCGGGTTGCACTCCGCTAACAAGCACGCCGGGGCTGGCGCTGAAGCCGGCTGGGATGCCGAGCACCAGGCCCTGACCGAGCAGCACGGCATAGGCAAGCAGCATGTTGGCGAACACACCGGCTGCAATCACTAGGGCCCGCTGGGGCAGGGGCCGGTTAGAGAGCAGGTTGGGGTCGTTTTTGGGGATGGGGCTGTCTTCGTCGTCATCGGGAAAGGCAACGAATCCCCCCAGGGGAATGGCCCGCAGGGCGAATTGCACACCGCGGCGCTGGCGTTCCAGCAGCACCGGCCCAAAGCCGATCGAAAAGCTGCTGACGCGGATCCCCTGCCAGGTGGCGGCAAAGAAATGCCCCGCCTCGTGCACAACGATCAGCCCCGCCAGGATCGCCAGTGCCGTGAGAACGCCCATCAAAGCCCTGAAGAGAATGTGTCCATTGTGCTGGGTTTGCCTGGGGGCAGGGGGACGGCATACACGCTTGAACGTCGAACTAAGTCTTGGCTAAGTCCAGTCGCTGCGGCCGTTTGTTCCCCGCCGAACTTTGGCCGTGGCAGCAGCATCACGACCCTTAAGATCCCGCCATTGGAGTAGTTGGTTTTACCTATATGAACCGATTTCTGATCGCTCTCGCCTGCTCCAGCCTGATGCCTTTGCTGCAACTTCCAGCAGCCGCGCAAGAAGCCGCACCAGAAGCTACGCCAGAAGCAGCTCAAGAAGCCCAAACCGAAGCACTGGCAGCAGAGGCCCAGAACCCGGTCTCAAATTTGATCAGCGTTCCGTTTCAGTACAACCTCACCCCAGGTATTGGGCCCAACGAAGACAAAACCCTGAGCCTGCTCAATATTCAGCCTGTGGTGCCGTTTGCGCTCAGCCCGGATCTCACCTTGGTGACCCGCACGATCTTGCCGGTGCTGAGCCAGCCCACGGCCACAAGCAATCAAAACGGCATCGGCGATCTCAACCCCAGCTTCTTCTTGGTGCCCAAGGGCAGGGGCGCTTGGACCTTTGGTTTTGGCCCCACGCTGGTATTGCCTACTGCCAGCGACAGCAGCCTGGGCCGGGGCAAGTGGTCTGCAGGGCCGGCGGCGGTGGCCGTGTACAGCAAGGGCCCCTGGGTGGCAGGGGCCCTGGTCAACAACATTTGGTCATTTGCGGGAAATAGCGATCGCAGCTCAGTGAGTGCCTTCCTGCTGCAACCTTTCATTAACTACAACCTCCGCCATGGCTGGTATCTGGTGACCGCGCCGATCATCACCGCCAACTGGCGCGCCGAAGGCGAGCAGTGGCTGGTGCCGGTGGGTGGCGGTGTGGGGCGGCTGTTTCGTATCGGCAAGCAACCGATTAATGCGTCCCTGCAGGCCTACGCCAATGTGGTGAAGCCTGATGTCTTCGGGGATGTCACTATTCGGGCCCAGATTCAGTTTTTGTTCCCGAAGTAGGTAAGGCTATTTCGCCTTAAGCAGCTGCTTAAGGTCCCCACCGCATCTTCATGGCTTGCAATTCCCATGCTCAGGTCGGATTGCTGCAGGCCATCGCGTTAGACACCATCACCCCTTGCTGATGGTGTCGCCACCAAAGTAGGGAGCCAGGGCGGCGGGTAGGCGCACGGAACCGTCGGCTTGTTGACCGGTTTCGAGCAGGGCGGCCATGGTGCGGCCGATGGCGAGCCCGGAGCCGTTGAGGGTGTGGAGCAAGCGGGTGTGTTTGCCTTCCTTGAAGCGGATGGCGGAGCGGCGGGCTTGAAAGTCGTTGCACACCGAGCAGCTGGAGATCTCGCGGTAGGCGCCGGCCCCGGGCAGCCACACCTCGAGGTCGTAGGTGCGGGCGGCGGAGAAGCCCATATCACCGGTGCAGAGTTCGATAGTGCGGTAGGGCAGCTCGAGGGCTTCCAGCACGGCTTGGGCGTCAGCGGTGATCTGTTGGTGAGCGGCGGCGGAGTGGTCGGGATGGCAAAACCAGTAGAGCTCCACCTTGTTGAACTGGTGCAGGCGGATCAGGCCGCGGGTGTCGCGGCCATAGGAGCCGGCTTCGCGGCGGAAGCAGGGGGTGTAGGCGGCGTATTTGAGCGGCAGCTGCTCGGCAGGAATCACCTCATCGCGGTGCAGGGAGGTGACTGGAACTTCGGCGGTGGGGGTGAGCCAGAGGTCGTCGTCGGCGCAGCGAAAGCTCTCCTCGGCAAATTTGGGTAGCTGGCCCGAACCGGTGAGGCTGGCGGAATTCACCAGGATCGGCGGCATCACCTCGCAGTAACCCTTGCTGGTGTGCAAATCGAGCATGAAGCTGATCAAGGCCCGCTCCAGCCGTGCGCCTGCACCCATCAGGGTGATGAAGCGGCTCTGGGCGATCCGCACCGACCGCTCGGTTTCAAACAGCCCTAGCCGCTCGCCGATTTGCCAATGCTCTTGGAGGCCTTCCTCCAAGCGAGGGCTGCCCCAGCGCTTGATCTCGATGTTGTCGGCCTCGGAGCGGCCATCGGGTGCGTCGGGCGAGGGCAGGTTGGGCAGGGCCGAGAGGGCGTCGCGCAGTTGCAACTCCAGCGCCTTCTCCTGCTCCTCAAGCGCGGCCACTTGGTGCTTGATGGCGTTGCCATGGTCTCGCAGGGCCTGCACCTCGGGGCCGTTGGGCGCGGATCCAGTTTGAATCAGCTGTCCCACCGCCTTGCCAATGCGGTTGCCCTCAGCCTGGAGGTCACTGCGCTGTTCCTCAAGATCGCGCTCATCACGGGCGATCTGCTGTAGAGGGCCGAGATCGAGCACCATGCCGCGACGTCCGAGCTGCTGGGTGATTAGCTCGGGGTTATCGCGCAGCAGGCGCTGATCCAGCACGGCTTTAAGTCGAATAAAACGAGCCTACGAGGCAGGGCTCGTGGTGGCTACCTGAATGCGGCGCTCAGAGCACCTGCACCACTTCGCTCACTTCGGGGATGGCTTCACGCAGCTTGCGCTCAATGCCCATTTTAAGAGTCATCGTGCTGCTGGGGCAGGAGCCGCAGGCCCCCTGGAGGCGCACTTTCACGATTGGGCCGTCGATCTCGACTACTTCGACGTTGCCGCCATCAGCCATCAGGTATGGGCGCAACTCATCGAGGGTGCGCTCTACGTTTTCCAGGGTGAGCGCATGGGGATCGGCATTCTCGAGGGCGGCCGTAGGGGTGTCGGTGGTCATGGCAGATAACGGAGGGGCTTCAAGCTTAGGAATGGGAGCAGGGGGCTGCCTTCAGGGAGAGGACGATTTTTGGGCGTCGCTCTTTAGGATCTGACCTATGACAGACGCACCCGTCTCCCGGATCCGCAATTTCTGCATCATCGCCCATATCGACCATGGGAAATCCACCCTGGCCGATCGGCTGCTGCAGGACACCGGCACAGTCGCCGTTCGCGACATGCAGGAGCAGTTCCTCGACAATATGGAGCTGGAGCGCGAACGCGGCATCACCATCAAGCTCCAAGCCGCCCGCATGGAATACACCGCGGCCGATGGTGAGAGCTACATCCTCAATCTGATTGATACCCCCGGCCACGTTGACTTCTCCTATGAAGTTAGCCGCTCACTGCAGGCCTGCGAAGGCGCCCTGCTGGTGGTGGATGCCAGCCAGGGCGTGGAGGCACAAACCCTGGCCAACGTTTATCTGGCACTGGAGAATAATCTCGAGATCATTCCCGTTCTCAACAAGATCGATCTGCCTGGTGCCGATGCCGACCGTATAGCGGAGGAAATTGAGGCAATTATCGGCCTCGATTGCTCCAATGCAATTCATTGCTCGGCAAAAACAGGTCTTGGTGTGCCCGAAATCCTGCAGGCCGTGGTGGATCGGGTGCCGCCGCCCCCCGACAAGGTTGCCGAACCGCTTCGGGCCCTGATCTTCGACTCTTATTACGACCCCTACCGGGGTGTGATCGTTTATTTCCGCGTTATCTCCGGCTCCCTCAGTAAGCGCGACAAGGTGCTGCTGATGGCTAGCCAAAAGAGCTACGAGCTTGATGAGGTGGGCGTGATGGCGCCCGATCAGCGTCAGGTGGATTCGCTGCACGCCGGCGAAGTGGGCTATTTGGCTGCTTCGATCAAGGCTGTAGCCGATGCCCGCGTTGGTGACACCATCACCTTGGTTTCCAATCCCGCCGCTGAGCCCCTGCCTGGATACACCGAGGCAAAGCCAATGGTGTTCTGCGGCTTGTTCCCCACCGACGCTGATCAATACCCCGATCTGCGCGAAGCCCTAGACAAGCTTCAGCTCTCCGATGCGGCGCTCAAATACGAACCGGAAACCAGCAGCGCCATGGGTTTTGGCTTCCGCTGCGGTTTCCTTGGCTTGCTGCACATGGAGATCGTGCAGGAGCGACTTGAGCGTGAATACAACCTTGATTTAATTGTTACTGCGCCATCGGTGATCTATCGGGTGAACATGCTCGATAGTACCACCATGATGGTGGACAATCCCGCCACCCTGCCAGATCCGCAGAAGCGCGAATCAATTGAAGAGCCCTATGTAAAGCTCGAAATTTATACCCCTAATGTATACAATGGTGCTCTGATGGAGCTGTGCCAGGAGCGGCGCGGTGAGTTTATCGATATGAAATACATCACCACTGATCGGGTGACCCTTCACTACGAGATGCCGCTTGCGGAGGTGGTGACAGACTTCTTCGACCAGATGAAGTCGCGCACAAAGGGCTACGCCTCGATGGAATACAGCCTAATCGGATATCGTAAAAACGAGCTAGTGCGGCTCGATGTATTGATCAATGGCGAGAAGGCTGATCCGCTCACTACGATTGTGCATCGTGATAAGGCTTACAACGTAGGTAAGGGGCTGGTGGAGAAACTCAAGGAGCTGATTCCCCGCCAGCAGTTCAAGATTCCGATTCAGGCCTCAATCGGCAGCCGGGTGATTGCCTCCGAAAGCATTAGTGCCATGCGCAAGGACGTGCTGGCCAAGTGCTACGGCGGCGACATCTCACGCAAGAAGAAGCTGCTGCAGAAACAAGCCAAGGGCAAAAAGCGCATGAAGGCGATGGGCAAGGTAGATGTGCCGCAGGAGGCCTTCATGGCCGTGCTCAAGCTGAATCAGTAGCCCCTGGGGCTGTGGGAATGCTGAACGGGTAGTTGTGAAACAGGTGCCTCGATGGCCCCGCTACCGCGCTTTTTACGCCGGTTACATCCGGCGCAAGATGGCTTTCTGCTGCCCCTGTCCGCAGCTGCATCGCTGCTGTTGATGCTCAGCAGCCTTTCGCTGCAGGCAGCCGCACTCCAGTCCCGCAGTCAGGTGAGTGCCGGCCAGCGGCTGCGGCAGGCCGAAGATGCGCTGATGTCGGCAGCCCAGCATCTGCTGGCGGATCCCCTCAGCGTTGACCGACTCGCTAACCGGGTGGGCCAGACAGGTCAAGTGGGCCCGGTGGCCTACCGGCTGGTGAGGGTTGAGGGCCCGAGCTGGCAGGAGATGGCCGAGGCCGGTGCTCCGCAGCGGGGCCGGGCGGTGGCCACGCTGGAGCTGCTGCCGAGTGCCGAACAGTCACGCCCGCTGCAGGCTGCGTTTGCCCTTGACCTGATGCGTCAGGCGGTCCCTGAGGGACAGGCTGCCCCGCAGCTGGTGGCGCTGCGGGAACTCGGCCTGCGGGGGCGCCCCGCCGCTGTGGGGGCGCCGTGAACCTGGTGGAAACGCTGGCGGCGTCAGTGATTCTGGTGATCTCTTCGAGTTGTTCACTGCAGCTCTGGGCCAGCAGCACCAGCTCTGCGGCGGTGGCTGAGCAGCGCCAGCACCAACTCGGGCAACTGGAGATCGCCCTGCTGGGCAGTCAGGCCCGGGTGGCGGCGTTGGCGGCTGAGCCGGTGGCGGCTGACTGCGCGGCCGCAGCCCGTTGGCTGGGCGCCGATCTGCAATCCCAGCCGCGCGGAGCGGGCCTGAGCCGTGTGGTGAGCGCCGAGCCCGGTGCCTTGGTGCGCGTGCAAATCAGGGCGCCTGAGGTGGGGCAGCGGCAACGCTGGCTCAGCCCGGCGGCCTATGGCCTGTGCGGCACAACGGAGCAGCAGGCCGATGAAACGCTTTGACAGTTACAAGGGGCAAGCCTGCACCGCGCAAGTCGGCTTCAGCCTGCCCGAGCTGCTGGTGGCGATCGCGGTGCTGGGCGTGCTGGCTGCGATGAGTGTTGGCGCCGGCCAGCGCAGCCTGGCGCTGATGCGGTTGGAATCGACCAGCCGTCGCTTGGCTTTGGGCCTTGAGCAGGCACGCCAGGCGGCCGCGCGCCACGGCCAGCCCTGTGCCCTGGCGCTCGGACCCTCGGGCTGGCGCGAGCCCCGTGGCGGCAGCCTGCCGCCCTGTGGAATCACCGAAGGCGTGGAGGTGGACTCTGAAGCGGGCGTGAACCTGCGCCACAACCTGCCGGCGGCCTTGCGGTTCAGCAGCAACGGGCTGGTGCTGGATGGCGGCACCGTGCTGATCAGTGCTGCGGGCATCGACCTGCGGCGTTGCCTGGTGCTGTCGTTGCCCCTGGGGGTGGTGCGGCTTGGGCGCTACAGCGGATCGGTGGATGGCACGCCCAGCAGCAGCGCTTGCCTGGCTGATGGGGCCCTATGACCACCAGTCATCAGGCCCAGGGATTCACTCTGGTGGAGTTGCTGCTGGCCATGGTGATCGGCTGTGGTCTCACCGGGGTGCTGCTGCAGGCCATGCTGGCTGAAGGCAGCAATGGCCAGCGGGTGGGCCGGTTGCTGCGTGAGCGGGTAGTGGCCCGGCGCGCGCTGGAGCTGGTGCGGGCGGATCTGCTGCAGGCCCAGGGGAAGGTCGATCCAGCCGTGTTGCCGCCGGCCTGCAATCTGGCCGGGCGCACGGTGGTGCTGCATCTGGTGACCGCCGCAGGACCAATCACCTATTCGCTGGGCAAGCCCGCCGAGCCGATCTGGCGCGGCCGGGTGCTGATGCGCTGCGGGCCTGCCTACGGCCTCCACGGCGAACTGGGCAGCGGCACGGCCCAGAACCGGGTGGTGCTCGATGCCCTGGCCAGCAGCGATGGCTTTCGGGCAGACCCTGGCGCAGATGGGGTGCTGAGGCTCCAGTTGCAGCAGAGCTGGCCTGATGGGGGCCTGCTGCGCAGCACGTTGCCGGTGATTACGGCAACTTCTGAGATCTGGCCAACTCCATGAGGCTTCCCCACTGCCGCTCATGCCATCGAGCAGGAGCGAAATGTCTGGGTTGGCGG
>Ga0105105_10000544_pt1 | contig 17126 bp, 16 predicted proteins | sample PPLLaktember2015_4_FD_79108 | JGI IMG/M metagenome (GOLD analysis project Ga0105105, IMG submission 79108) | Freshwater sediment microbial communities from Prairie Pothole Lake near Jamestown, North Dakota, USA - PPLs Lake P8 Core (1) Depth... | ecosystem: Environmental > Aquatic > Freshwater >...
ACGGAAAGCGCGCCCATAAGAAGTCCTGCTGTCGCGGCGGTAATGCTTGCGGCGGCAATTCTTCCTCGAGAGAGGGATTGGCCGGCAATGACCCGGTAGAGAAACGGATAGGCAATGAATGCCGGGAAAAACGCAAGGTTGAAAATATTGCATCCCAGGGCCAGGAGGCCGCCATCGGCAAAAAACAGCGACTGGACGACCAGCACCGAAGCCAACGCCAGGAGAGCGCGATAGGGGCCGAGTAACACCGTCAGGAGCAGGCCTCCTCCGAGGTGCCCGCTGGATCCTGTGCCGGGAATCGTGAAGTTGATCATCTGCGCGGCAAAGACAAATGCTCCGAGAACTCCCATCAGAGGGGTTTTCATGCCGTCGGGTTCATGGGCGATTTTTTTTGCGCTCCAGGCGATGAGGGTGCCGCTTGCAACCCAGAACGCCCCACCGATTGCAGGCGAGAGCAGAGCATCCGACATATGCATGGTTTTTCCTCCGGTGGTTTACGGGCGGCCCGGCAGGGCCATTCTTTTTTATTGACAGCGTACGTTCCTGATGCGGAGGTACGCTGTCGGGACTATTGGCCGTTCTCAGAATCTCGTCGCCAGGCCGGCCAGAAGAGCGGTGTCGGTTTCGGCATCGTTCAGACCGCATTTCAGGCCGATATCGAGATCAAGGTTATCGGAAACGCTGTAGATGAGACCCCCGATGAGAAAAACCGGATGCGTGTCGCTCTTCGCGTCCTCGCTGGTTTCAGTGCCGATATCGGCAACCGAGCGCAGACGCTCGGTCATGTTGAGTTCTGCGGCAATCGATGCATGCCAGATATCGTCGCGCGATGCCGCGTCATCGTCCTCGTTTTTATAATTATTGCGGCTGTAGCCGACATTGGCGTGCAGCGCTCCGAAGTCGCCTTCATGGGTTGCTATCAGCGTGATGCCGGGTGAGAACTCTCCGCTGCCGAATCCCTGCCGTTCGTCTCCGGTTGGAATGGAAATACCCGGTTTAACGGCAAAGCTGAGCCCGTTCTCCTCATTTTCATAGACTCGCAGCTTGATTTCCAGGCTCATGTCGCCGATACCGCTGTCATCGGCAACCGTCAGGCCGTTTTCCCTGAGGGTGTACCAAACAAAAGGGATGGCTACGACGAGATCGATATTTTCCGCAAGTCCGCAGGAGAGTGCCAGAGCTGTTTCTCCGGTGTCCTCTTTCACGTTCACTCCGCCGTCATCCGTTCTGTTCCATGCGAATGCATTGTTCAGTTCTACCTGGATTTTCCCTTTTCCCTGGGTTCCGGTGTCGTCGGTAATGAGCGGATGAGCTCCAAAAACGGGTGTTGCCGTGAGCAGCGAAGCTGCGGTTGCCGTAACGAGGCTGATTTTTTTCAACATGGAGGCTCCGGTTATGGTTGACTATGGTAGCACAAAAATACGATTTGTGTTACGAATTGGCAACAACAATTGTTAATAACCGGATTCGGGGATTTACCCCGCAGGAGAAATGCTGAGGCTCAGATGCTTGACGCCTCCGAGCACCTTGAGCTGCGTTGCAAGTTTTTCCACCTCGCCGGCAGTTCCCTTCACAGCGATAATTTCCAGGCAGTGGTGGTGGTCAAGGTGTATGTGCTGTGTTGAAATGATGGTATCCTGAAAATCATGCTGGACGTCGAGCAGCTGGCCGACCAGTTCCCGTTTATGATGGTCGTAGGTCATGACGAGGGCTCCGGCAACGTCGCCGCCTTCAACCCACTGTTTTTTCAGAAGCTCCTCCCTGATGAGGTCGCCGAGCGCCTCGGATCGGCTTTTGTAGCGCTGTTCGCCGATATGGCGATCAAAGGCCTCGATCAGTGTTTTTTCAAGGGATACGCCGAACCGGTAGAGTTCGCTCATGGATGGTCTCTTTCTTGCTGAATAAAAAAAGAACCGGCCTTCCGGCCGGCCTCCTGTAAACATGGTTACCACTCCTCGAAATTCGGAGCCTTCCCTGTGAGCTTCTCATGAATGGCTTTTGCTGCCGTCCGTCCTGCCCCCATGGCAAGAATGACGGTGGCTCCTCCGGTGACGATATCGCCTCCGGCATAGACATTTTCTTTCGAGGTGGCCATCGAGTTGATGTCGACGACGATGGTGTCCCGCTTGCTGACCTCGATTTCTGGCGTCGTCTGCTTGATGAGCGGATTTGACCCGTTACCGATGGAAATTACCGCCATATCGATCGGGAGCACGAATTCCGATCCCTTTACCGGAACAGGCTTCCGGCGTCCTGATTCATCGGGTTCGCCAAGCTCCATCCGGATGCACTGCACTCCGGTGAGCCACTGCTGTTCGTTGCCGATGAATTCGATCGGGTTCATCAGCAGCAGAAACTCGATTCCCTCTTCCTTTGCGTTATGGATCTCTTCGGCGCGAGCCGGCATTTCGGCTTCGGAGCGGCGGTAAACGATATAGGCATGCCCGGCTCCCAGCCGTTTTGCCGTTCGTACCGCATCCATTGCAGTGTTTCCTCCTCCGAAAACCGCAACGTTTTTTCCCTTGCAGTCGAAAACCGGAGTGTCGTTTTCCGGGAAGGTATAGGACTTCATCAGGTTAACCCTGGTGAGAAACTCGTTAGCCGAGTAGACTCCGAGCAGATTTTCCCCCGGAATACCCATGAACCAGGGCAGACCCGCTCCGACACCGATAAAGACCGCATCGAAAAGCTCATCCTTCATCAGTTCGTCAATGGTTACGGATCGGCCGACAACGGTATTGGTGACGAATTTCACGCCTATCTTTTTCATACCTTCGATTTCGGCTTTTACAATATCCTTGGGAAGGCGGAATTCGGGAATGCCGTACATGAGTACGCCGCCCAGCTCGTGCAGGGCTTCAAAGACCGTCACCGAGTGTCCGAGGCGGGCCAGATCGTTCGCACAGCTCAGGCCGGCCGGGCCACTGCCGATAATGGCGATCTTCTTGCCGGTTGCCGGTTTTACTTCGGGCAGTTCGACCTCTCCATGCTCTCGTTCGTAATCGGCGACAAACCGCTCGAGGTTGCCGATAGCTACCGGCGTATATTTTTTGGTCAGTACACAGACCTTTTCGCACTGGTCCTCCTGGGGACAGACTCTGCCGCAGATTGCCGGAAGAATGTTGTCCTCCTTGATTTTTTTCGCTGCTCCGAGAAAATTGCCTTCGGCTATGAGTTTGATGAATTTGTCGATCTTGATATTGACCGGGCATCCCTTGATACAGATCGGGTCCTTGCACTGTATGCACCGCATGGCCTCAGTCTGCGCAAGTTCAGGCGTATAACCGAGATTTACCTCATTGAAATTGTGAGCCCGCTCATTCGGGTCCTGTGCCGGCATGGGCTGGCGAGGCAGGGCAAGGCGCTCCTTGGTCGTCATAGGTTTTAAATCCATAGTACTTCCTCTGAAAAAAAGGTCTTCTGTTTTATGAGTGACTGCACATTCGGCCATGCGGCCCGTTCAGGGCAGCCGGCCGGTTCAGGTTTTGAATAGGATAGCGCGGATGTTACTGCTGCTGGCCGAGCCGGCACTTGTGCGAGAAGGCCTCGACGGACTGCTGTTCCTCCTGCAGGTACATTCTGTTTCTGTCGGAGAGGTTTTTGAAGTCGACCTTGTGGGCATCGAATTCGGGGCCGTCGACACAGGCGAAGCGGATTTCGTTGTCGACCGTAACCCGGCAGCCGCCGCACATGCCGGTTCCGTCAACCATAACCGGGTTGAGGCTCACCACCGTCGGGATGCCGTAAGGCCGGGTAACTTCCGCCACGGCTTTCATCATGGGGATGGGACCTATGGCAAGGACGTAGTTGACGGCTTTTCCGGAGTCGATCAATTCCTGGAGTTTCTGGGTGACGAAACCGTGAAATCCGTATGACCCGTCATCGGTGGTTATGTAGGCTTCATCGCTGACCGCCTTCATTTCCTCTTCGAGAATGACAAGCTCCTTCGTCCGCGCTCCGTTGATGGTGATCACATAGTTTCCCGCCTCTTTGAGCGCTACGGCTGTCGGATAGGCTATGGCGGTGCCTACGCCGCCTCCGATGCTGACTGCGGTACCGAAGTTTTCGATATGCGACGGGGTGCCGAGCGGGCCGACGATATCATGGACGCTCTCGCCCTCCGTTTTCAGGTTGAGTTCGCGTGTCGATTTGCCCATGCCCTGCACGATGAGGGTAATGGTTCCCTTTTCCGGATCGGAGCCCGCAATGGTCAGAGGAATTCTTTCGCCGTGTTCGCTTACTCTTATCATGACAAATTGCCCGGCTTTTCTTTTTTTAGCTATCCGGGGGGCCTGTATTTCAATTTTTTTGATATTTTCAGCTAAAAAAATAGCAGAAACAATGTTGTACATTTGTTTTTTTTAGGCTCTGTATGGTTATGGAGAAATGCCGACCTTTTTTGGTAAGGCAAAAGGAAGGTTATTATAGGAAATAAATACCGAATAAAAAAACGGGCTTCCGGGTAACGTGCGCCCGGCTGCGGTTTCCGGTTTTCCTGCTGCAGGCTGCTCATCAAAACATGATGGTATGATCTTTATTGCTGATTATGGCGCGGGGAATCTTCATTCGGTACAGAAAGCTTTCGAGTATCTCGGCATCAAGGCTGTTGTAAGCAGCGATCCCCTCCAACTCCGCGGTTACACGAAGGTGCTGCTGCCGGGAGTGGGGGCTTTCGGTCAGGCCATCGCCTCCCTGAACGCTTCCGGCTTTACGGAAGCGGTTCTCGAACATGTCGACAGGGGCGGCCATCTGCTCGGCATCTGTCTCGGCATGCAGCTCCTTCTCACTGAAAGTGAGGAGATGGGCTCACACAAGGGGATCGACCTCGTGCCCGGAAAGGTGCTCCGTTTCCGGAGCGAAACCGATAAAATTCCCCAGATAGGCTGGAATTCGGTCGATCTGAAAAAAGAGAGCGTCCTGTTCAGGGGGATTGCCGACCAGACCTTTTTTTATTTTGTGCACTCCTACTACTGCCATCCGGAAAATCCGGAGGATATCGCCTCGACAACCTGGTTCGCCGATAAAAATTTCTGTTCGGCCATTGAAAAAAATGGTATTTTCGCTGTACAGTTTCATCCCGAAAAGAGTTCCGAAGCAGGACTTCAGGTGCTGAAGAATTTTGCCGGATGTTAAAAGCTTTCTGTTATCGATTTCATGTTTTTTTGCCATGCTGATTATTCCTGCTATTGACATAAAGGACGGTAAATGTGTTCGTCTCACCCGGGGCGATTTCAACCAGCAGAAAATTTACCTCGACAACCCTCGTGACATGGCCATCATCTGGCGCAAGCAGAATGCCAAGATGCTGCACATCGTCGATCTCGATGCCGCCCTTACCGGGGAGATGGTCAACTTCGAGCGCATAAAGGAGATTGTCGAAGAGCTCGACATACCTATACAGGTTGGCGGCGGAATCCGCTCGGCTGAAGCGGTGAAACGCTATCTCGACATCGGAGTGAGCCGTGTCGTGATCGGTTCTGCGGCAGTCACCAATCCCGAGCTTGTTGCTGAACTGCTCAGGATGTACCGTCCGTCGAGAATTGTTGTCGGCATCGACGCCGAAAACGGGGTTCCGAAAATCAAGGGGTGGACGGAAAGCAGCGGCATGAAGGACTATGAACTTGCCCTTGCCATGAAAAAAATGGGTATCGAGCGCATTATCTATACCGATATTACCCGCGACGGCATGATGCAGGGTTTCGGTTACGAGAGCACGAGGCGTTTTGCCGAAAAGGCCGGTATGAAAATAACCGCCTCGGGAGGCGTGACCAGTTCGGAAGACCTCAAAAAACTGGTGCGGCTCCAGAAGTACGGCGTTGATTCCGTTATCATAGGCAAGGCGCTCTATGAAAGCAATTTCCCCTGCCAGGAGATGTGGTACAATTACGAAGGGGGGATCTGCCTGGACCATAATTTTTCAACTGCCCGGAAACGGTAGACGGGTCTGCTCCATTTCTGCAGCCCGGTCCCCAATCACTACCCAACAAGCAGCGGTGCACGAACCTGAATTGCCATTGCAGCAGCAGATCGAGGCGGTGATATTCGCTTCGGAGGAGGCCGCTTCCCTGTCGCTCATAAGGCAGGTTACCGGTGCCGAGCTTACTGCCGGTCAGCTTGACGACCTGATAGGGGAGCTGAACGCCGGTTATGCCGCTTCGTCCCTCAGTTTTCGCATTCACCGTATCGCCTCAGGCTATCGTTTTCTTGCCGAACCGCAGTTCGGCGATCTTCTCAAACGGCTGCTTGCTCCGAGAATCCGCCGGAAACTTTCGCAGCCGGTGCTTGAAGTGCTTTCGGTTATTGCCTACCGCCAGCCCGTTACCAAAGGCGAAATTCAGCAGCTTCGCGGTACCAGCCCGGACTATGCCGTCGACCGGCTGCTTGAAAGCGGTTTCATTACCGTGTGCGGACGCGCCGATTCTCCCGGTCGTCCGCTTCAGTACGGAACGACAAACGAATTTCTCGATCTTTTCGGCCTGCACTCTCTGAGGGATCTGCCGCAGTTGAGGGAGATTCGGGAGATATTGCAGGAGCAGGAGGAGCAGGAGTATCTTGCAGGAGGGAGCCCGGCTCCGCAGTCAGGATTTGAACATAACGATGGGTAACAGAGTATAGTGTATGAGTAAAAATGCCCGCGAAGAGAGGCTGGTCAGGATCAACAGATATCTGGCAATGAGCGGAATTGCGTCAAGGAGGGCTGCCGATCAGCTCGTGGTGGCCGGAAGGGTTACGGTGAACGGCCGTCTCATCACGGAGCCCGGTCTGAAGGTCGATCCCAAAACCGACGAAGTTATCGTCGACGGACGGCGGCTTGCGGAGCCCGAGGCGAGAAAGGTGTATATCATTTTCAACAAACCCAGAAACGTCATCACGACAAGCAGCGACGAAAAAAACCGGGACACGGTACTGGACCATGTAAGCGTCAAGGAGCGGGTCTATCCTGTCGGCAGGCTCGACAGGAAGACGACCGGAGTTCTTTTACTGACAAATGACGGTGATCTTGCGCATAAATTAATGCATCCTTCTTCCAATGTGAAAAAAGAGTATATTGCGGTATTGGATAACAAGTTTCCGCATGCGCTTTTGCTTCAGCTGACCGGGGGGATGCGCCTGAAGGATACCGGAGAGAAGGTCATGCCGTGCCAGGCCAGAATACTTGACGATGGTCTGCAGGTGTGGATGAGTATTCACGAAGGGAAAAACCATCAGGTCAGAAGGATGTTCGAGACTCTCGGCTTTGAAGTGAAAAGACTCGAACGCATTGCCTACGCCGGGCTGAAAGCCGGCGAACTCCGGCGCGGAGAGTGGCGGTATCTCGGTCGTAAAGAGATTCAGCAGCTTCAGCAGCTGGTATCCGGCGGCGTTTGATCGACAGGTCGTTCTCATTCCCGGAGTGCCGGTAGAGACGACTCTGGTGTGCGGTCATAAAAAACCTGCCAGAGATGAATCTTGTCAGTCATGTACGAAAACGTCGTGTCGCGCGAGCGATTATGGCGTTTTCTGTTGTATCGGCATGTTTCAGTATCCTTCCGCCGTCAGCCGCAGCCGGGGACGGCATCGGCGATCTGCTCGACAGGGGGCAGATCAGCGGCGATCTGGAGCAGCTGCAGGAGCGTCTCGATGCCCTGAGGGCGAGAAAGATCAGGATCAACGAGGCCGAACCCGACGCATTGCGCGAGCTTCCCTGGCTGAACAGCGGGGATATTTCCTCCATTGTCGAAGCGCGCCGCAGTCGAGGCGCCATTGTGTCCCTCCGGCAACTGGAGGATATTGTCGGAAAAGAGAAAACGGCGCAAATCGCTCCATTTATCACCTTCGCGCGGAGAACCCGCTTACCCTCTCCTGAGGAAAAAGAGCCCCTCACAGGCAGCTTCTCCAGCAGGGTTTTATGGGACACAACCCCCCGCGACGGCCTGTCCGACGGGCGTTACCCCGGCGATAATTTCAAACTGTACAACCGTATTCAGCTCGATTACGGAAACTTCCAGGCAAGTCTCGTGCATGACAAGGATATCGGGGAACCGGATGTCGCGGATTTCGTTTCGCTGAGCCTCAGCGCCTCCGATCTCGGGATCGTGCAGCAAGCCGTGCTTGGAAACTACAAGCTGAATTTCGGCCAGGGGCTGCTTGTCGGTCAGAGCCGCTTCATGTCAAAAGGATCGGAGCCCTCCAACAGTGTCAGGATCGGTTCGAAACGGCTCTCGCCGTTCGCTTCGAGTTCCGAGTACGGTTTTTTCCAGGGAGCGGCGGCTACTCTTGATCTGAAGTCGCTGGAAGTGACGGCGTTCTGGTCCTCCAATCTTGTCGATGCAAGAAACAGCACCGGAACGATAACGAGCTTCGATGAAGCCGGCTATCACCGGACCATGACGGAGCGGAAGCGGAAGGACAATGTTACGGAAACCGTCTATGGCGCCGGTCTGCTCTATCGCTTCGCATCCGGAGCTGTTTCGGGAAAAGCCGGCGGTACCTGGCTGCGCTACGACTACGGCGAACCGCTCAAGGCGCTTGGCTCCGTTGACGGTGCATCATCGCTTGGCGGCCTCGAATGCGATCTCCTGATAGGCCGTCTCGGATTTTTCGGGGAGGCGGCATGGTCGGAAAAGCCGCAAGGCCGAGTTTCCTGGATTGCCGGGCTGGACTACCAGGTGCTTCCGAAGGTGAATCTGCTGTTCGCCGTCCGCGATTATGACCCCGGTTATTACTCTCCGTTCGCCGGGGCGTTTGCCGAACGGGGCGACAATGCATCGAACGAGAAGGGTTGTTATATCGGTATCGAAGGGGTGGCAAGCAGGAGGGTTTCAATGGGAGCTTACTTTGACTGGTTCCGGTTTCCGGTTCTGGATGATCATACCAGCTACGCTTCTGACGGCTTTGATACCAGGGCGTTTGTCGATTACAGACCTTCGGATGCCGTAGCATGGTCTTTTCAGTACCAGCACCGCTACAAGGAGGAACAGAAGAATCAGGGGAGTTCATCCCGCCCTGTCTGGACGGCACTTCCGCATATTACCGACCGCTGCAGGCTGGATTGCGATATCGATGTTTCCCGGAGGCTGCATCTGCGAACCCGTGGCGAGGTGAAAAAAGTCGTCAAGGAGTATCTTGCCGGAGATGAAACCTATTACGGCTGGCTGGTCTATCAGCAGGCGAATCTCAAGGCGGGACGCTTCGGCCTTAAGGGCCGCTTCACCCTGTTTCATACGGATGACTATGATGCCGCAATCTATACCTACGAAGACGATCTTCCGCTCGTATTCAACAGCACGGCTTTCAGCGGAAGGGGAAAAGCCCTGTTTCTGGTTGCATCCTGGGATGTCTCCAGAAACATGAAACTGGCGGGAAAGTTTGAAACTACCTGGTACGACGACAGGGATGTATACAGCAGCGGCGACGACGAGCGGGACACCAGCGCTCCCGGCTCATTCCATCTTGGGTGTTCGCTGCGGTTCTGAGTGTTTTCCCGCTCAGTGACCCGATGCGGCCCGGCCGAGGCGGTCTCGTATAGCCCGACCGATTCCTTTTTCGGGAGGCAGTTCGCAGTAGATGACCGCGATGCCGCGCGAGTCGCAGAGACGGAAGAAGTCGAACAGCATTCTGGCGTATTCATCGGGTGTTCGGCAGATCCTCGATAGCGATAACCCCCTGGCTTCGGGAATGGACAGACCGATGTATGCGGCGCGCTCACCGGCCGGAGTTGCAATGGGCTCATGGGGTCGGCAGAGCACGATACGCGCAGCGGGGGCATAGTGGGGGTATTTCAGCCCGGGACTTCGGGGGGGTTCCTCCGTCTGCAGGGAGTCTCTTGTTTCGAGTGAGCCAACGACGCTTCGAAGCTCTTCCAGGCTGACCGCTCCGGTTCTCAGAAGCAGGGGGGTTGTGCCCGAACAGTCCACAATGGTTGATTCCAGACCGATAGCGCTCGGCTCTCCCCTCAGGAGACAGTCGATTTTCCCGTCGAGATCCTGCAGTACCGCTTTCCAGCTGGTTGAGCTCGGTTTTCCTGAAAGGTTTGCCGACGGTGCGGCTACAGGGCATATGCAGTGCCGCAGAAACGACTGTGCATCAGCATTTGACGGGCAGCGCACTCCTACCGTATCCAGACCGGCCGTAACCGAATCCGGAACCGCGCTGTTTTTTTTCAGGACGATGGTCAGCGGTCCCGGAAAAAAACGGCGAATGAGCATTTCCGCCTCCCTGCCGATATGGTCGGCAATCTTCAGGACATCCTCGGGGCGGGCGATATGGACAATCAGGGGATTGTCCGGGGGACGTCCCTTTGCATGGAAAATGCGCAGAACAGCTTCAGGATGGCATATTGCGGCGCCGAGTCCGTAAACGGTTTCCGTGGGAAACGCCACGATACCCCCATCGTTGATGAACCGCGCGGCTTTTTCGGGAGAATCGGTGAGCATGGTCTGCATGAACGTGATGCGATGCGGCGACTATCTGCAGAAAGCCAGAAGCGCCAGCTGTTCGGGGAAAAATATGCTGTAACAGAGCAGGCCGGAACAGGCGCTGAAGAGCGGAATGGTGAGGTTATCGTCAACTTTGAAGCTGCCGATTCGCATGTCGAATGCCTCCGTTCCGGTTGCCGTCAGGGCCATGACAAGGCCTGCCTGCATATTGAGGTTCGGTACGACCGTTACGATGAGGAGTGCGGTTACGAGAAAAGCTGCGCTGCCTTCCAGGCTTTTGTGCCCGAAACGGTGTCTTCCGAAAGCTTTTCCTGCAAGCGCGGCAACGGTATCGGCCAGCGCGACCATCGAAAATGCGGCAATTGCAATGACTTTCGGGAAGAAAAGTACCAGAATCAGGGCTGAAAGCGTGATCCATGTTGCCCCGTTCAGATGCCTGTGATTTTTTTCCAGTTCATGCGGCCGGAGCATCGATCCGAACGTGCGGTGATACCATGCCGATACCGGTTCCGATACGTTTTTCAGCATATCGACGAGAAAAAAACCGGTAAAAAGCGGCACCAGGAGGAGGAGCGCAAGATCACGGCTGATGTGGCAGTAGATCAGGGCTATGGAGATAGACGAAATATGGATTGCCTTGCGCACCAGTTCCTTGCGAAAGTCAAGTTTGTCCGGCTGTACGGATCCGTATGGTTTTCTGTTTTGTCTTTCAGCCACGGTGCCTGCTGTTATCCTGTCCTGTTTCTTTGTCGCCAAGTGCAGCCTCCGTATGATTTCCCTGATACCGAATGGCTGCTGCTTGCGGAATATACACTGAAAAGGGGTATGACGAAAACGAGGCGGTCGGGATCATGCCTGCCTGACGACGGATCGTAACCGGGGCCTCTTTCGCCTCGTGCACCTCCGCTCCGCCGGTTTCGTTTCGAAAGCGGCTAGCGCCGCGGGATATCTCCGGTTCCAGGTCTTTCCGATGGCTTGCAGCGGGTTCCGAAGGCTTCGATGCGGCGGTCTATCGCGATTCTCCGGGCGGTTTTATTTTCCTCACCAAAACATGTACTTTACAGCAGCTTTTTTCAACCTTATTGAGCGTTTGCCGTATGCCTTCTGATGCACTTCGGGTTGCTGCCGTCGATCTCGGCACCAACTCCTTTCACATGATTATTGTCGAGGAGAGTCGTGAAAAAGGTATCGTAGAGATCGATCGGGTGAAGGACATGATCTGTATCGGCAGGGGCAGCATTTCAACGAAGATGCTCAGTGAGGATGCCATGCAGGCAGGAATCACGGCGCTGAAAAACTTTCTTGTGCTTGCCTTTCAGCACGGTGTCGCACCGGAGCATGTGCTCGCTTTTGCAACGAGCGCCATCAGGGAGGCCCTCAACCAGTCCGAGTTTATCCGGAGGGTTAAAGCGGAGACCGGCCTGAAGGTCAAGGTTATATCCGGCAGGGAAGAAGCGGAGTTCATCTACTACGGAGTCAGGAACGCGGTGAAGCTCGGAAGCGTCAGTGACCTGATTTTCGATATCGGAGGTGGTTCGGTTGAGTTCGTCATCGCCGACCGTTCCGGCGTGAAGCTGCTTGAAAGCCGGAAGATCGGAGTCGCAAGAATGTTCGAGCGGTTCGTCACCGCCGATCCGGTACCGGAGTGCGAAATCAAGCTGCTCGAGCAGTTTTTCGCCGCCGAGATGGTTTCGGCCGCTGACAAGGCTGCGGAGCTGGGCGTAAAAAGGGGGATAGCCTCTTCGGGTACTGCCGAAAACATCGCCCGGATGATCCGTTCGCTGCAGGGGGAGGAGGTCGAGGCCTCTCTGAACAACAGCGGTTTCAGCCGAAGGGAGTTCAACCGGCTTTACAAAGCCGTGCTGCCGCTTCGATCGGCCGAACGGCGCAGGCTGACCGGACTGGACGAGAAAAGGGTTGACCTGATTGTTCCGGGTCTCATTCTTTTCGATACCATTTTCAGGACATTCGGCCTCCAGGAGATCGTCATATCCGATTCCGCACTGCGTGAAGGCATGGTGCTTCACTACCTGCAAGAGAAGCATGACAAGCCGGGGAAGCATCCCGGCCGGGATATCCGCAGGGAGAGCGTCTATGAGCTCGGTTTCCGGTGCAACTGGAACCGGCTGCATTCGGAACAGGTCGCAAGACTCTGTCTGCAGATTTTCGACCAGCTTGCGGCTCTGCACGGTCTTGACCTCCGTTACCGGGAGCTGCTCGAATATGCCGCCCTGCTGCACAATATCGGCACCTTCATTTCCATTTCCTCGCATCACAAGCACAGCCAGTACATTATCATGAACGGCGACCTGCGGGGTTTTTCACCCTCGGAAACCGGGGTTATCGGTAATGTGGCTCGCTATCACCGGAAGTCGCCGCCCTCCGATAAACATGTCCAGTACAGTCAGCTCAAGCCGGGCGACCGAAAGGCTGTCGATGTGCTTTCAGGTATTCTGCGTCTGGCCAACGGGCTTGAGCGCGGCCATCGTCAGAACATCCGGTCGGTCGATATTTCGTTCGACGAGCATGCGATTACGGTCGGCCTCAGCAGCCGCCTTGAGCCGGATATTGAAATCTGGGCGGCTGATCTGCTCAAATCCTGGCTTGAAACGGTTCTCAGCCGTACTATCGTTTTTGAGACTCTTCAGATATGAACAGCGGCGCTTTCGGGATGCGCGGTGAGGACGGCGTCCTGTCCAGACCGGGCACGCTCTGGTTTGAAACGGCAGGTTCCGGCTCCGAAGTCGGTGAAGCGCTGCTGTTTTCGGATCCTCTGGAGGTGCTGACACTCGATGCGCTCTCCGGTATCGAGGATTTTTTTTCGGTGCTTGATGGCCGGCTTGGCGAGGGTTTTTTTCTTGCCGGATGGCTGAGTTATGAAGCCGGCTATGGATTTGAGCCGCAGTTGCGGCCTGCGGCCCGCTTCTCTGCAACATCCGGTCCGCTCGCATGGTTCGGGGTATACCGGGAACCGCGGCGTTTTACCGGTGAAGGCGTGGAACGCTTTCTTTCCAGCCAGGGTTCCGGGGAATCTTTCGCTCTCGGCGCCCTCTCTTTCGACAGGCCGGCCGCCCGCTACAGTGACGTTATCGAGACCATCAGGGAGCGTATCGCCGCCGGTGATGTCTATCAGGTCAATTTTACCGGCAGGTACCGGTTTTCGTTCAGCGGTTCACCGCTGGCGCTTTTCGAAACGCTTCGAAGGCGTCAGCCGGCAGCCTACAGCGCGATGCTCAATACCGGCGGCCGTCTGGTGCTGTCGGTCTCTCCAGAGCTCTTTTTCCGATGCAGAAAGGGGATGATCGAAACCATGCCCATGAAAGGCACGGCCCCCAGAGGGGTAAGTCCGGAAGAGGATGCCGCCCTGAAGCAGGGACTCAGGGAGTGCGGGAAAAACCGTGCGGAAAATCTTATGATCGTCGATCTTCTGCGCAACGATCTCGGCAGGATCTGCATACCCGGTTCCATCGAGGCGTCCGACCTTTTCGCTCTGGAATGCTACCCTACCCTCTACCAGATGGTTTCGACGGTGCGCGGGAAGCTCCGGCGCGATGCCGGGCTCTATGATATTTTCCGTGCACTCTTTCCTTCCGGTTCGGTCACCGGAGCTCCGAAAATAAAGGCGATGGAACTGATCGGAGAGCTTGAGACCTCTCCCCGAGGGGTCTATACCGGAACGATGGGTTTCATGGAACCAGGTCGTGATATGGCTTTCAATGTCGCTATCCGCACCGTCGAACTCTCGGGAGAAGGCGGCGTTTACGGTTCCGGCAGCGGCATCGTATGGGATTCCGATGCTTCGGAGGAGTACCGGGAGTGCATGCTCAAGGCGCGGATTCTCGACGATGCGGCTGCTGCACAGCCGGAGCTTTTCGAAACCATGCTCTGGGCCGGCAGGTATCTCTGGCCTGATGAGCATCTTGAGCGGATGCACAGGTCTGCCGCCGCATTCGGCATCCCGTTCGATGAGGGCCGGGCGCGAATGCGGCTGGAATCGCTCGAAGAGAAGCTCGCCGCCCAGGGAGGCCGCTTCAGGGTTCGTCTTGGGCTTTCCGGTGCAGGCCGGTTCAGGCTCGAACATGAACCGTTCGTGCTTCGTCCTCCGGGTGCGCCCCTCAGACTGTGTCTTGCCGGGGAGCCGATATTCTCGGCCGACAGGTTTCGCGTGCACAAAACCACGTCAAGGGCGCTTTACGACCGCTTCTACCGGCTGGCGGAGCTCCGGGGTTTTGACGAGGTGCTCTTTCTCAACGAGCGGGAGGAGGTTGCCGAAGCCGCAATCAGCAATGTGATTATCCTGAAGGACTCGTTTTATTACACGCCGCCCGTTACTTCAGGTCTTCTCGAAGGCACCTTCCGGAACTATTTTCTCGGCACCAGGATCAACTGCCGTGAACAAGTGCTTTTTCGGGAAGATCTTGCCGCCGCCGATGCAATCTATGTCTGCAATTCGCTCAGAGGAATGCGCCGGGGGATTTTCGATGGAACGGTAATTACAGGTAACGGTTGATAAGAAAACGGAATAGGCGTATATTACCGTAAAGCTGTGCCCTCCTTCTATCATTTTACCGCCTACCATCATGCGAGACCATACGCCAGACTTTAAAATGCATGAGCTTTCCGACGCCAATAAAGCTCTTATCCGCCAGACCGTACAGCAGCTTCTCGAAAAGCTTGCGGCGGACGGTAAACTGGTGGGGGATTCGCTTCTGGAATTCTGGGTGGAGGTTCCCGGTCTGCAGCATTCGAGAGGCACGTTCCGCGGCGGTTTTCTCATGCCGGACAGCTTTATCTACGTCACGGATTATTTTCTTTCCGGAGAAGCGGCTCTCAAACCTCTTCCCTCCTATACCGGCGAGCCATCAAGGGTTTGGGACGATCTGTTCGACGAGCTTTTCTACCAGATCGAAATCTTTACCTCTCCCGTTTTGGACCCCAGAGGCATAACGCTTGAGCTCTGGGCGGGAAACCGGCTTCGGCCGGAAGGCGAGTGGATCTACGCCGTCGACCGGAAGATAGAACTCGCGTAGCGGGTTACGTCAGGGCACCTCTGTTTAGTGATGGAGGACCCCTTCAGTTTTTTTCGGGCCAGTCACAGATATCCCTGAGCACGCAGTGCGCACACTCCGGCTTTTTAGCCTTGCAGGTGTAGCGTCCGTGCAGCAGCAGATAGTGGTGAAAATCGATGACCCACGCTTCGGGAATGATGGCGATCAGTCCGGCTTCGGTCTCTTCCGGTTTGGAGGTTTTTACCAGGCCGAGGCGGTTCGATACCCGGTGCACATGCGTATCGACCGGCATGACCGGATGGCGGAAGGCATTGCTCAGCACGACGTTGGCGGTTTTTCTTCCTACCCCCGGCAGGCTTTCCAGGGCTTCTCTCGAATCGGGAACTTCGCCGTTGTACTCGTCCGCCAGCTTCAGGCTGACGGCAAGGATGTTTTTCGCCTTGTTGTTGCAATAGTTGATCGAGCGGACAAGAGCAGTGACGGATTCCAGATCCATCCGGCTCATGCTCGGGGCATCGGGAGCGACCCTGAAAAGCTCTCCGGTGATTTTATTGACCTGCTTGTCGGTTGCCTGCGCGGCAAGGATGGTGGCAATGAGCAGCTGAAAAGGAGAGTCGTAGAGCAGTTCGCTTTTCGGTTCGGGATAGCGCGTGCCCAGCGCTTCCCTGATGAATCCGATTTTTTCCTGCAGGGTTGTTCCCGATGGCATTCAGTCAAGATTTTCGGTTTGCAGAAGTTGTCTTGAAGGGAGAATTACGGCCGTGAGCCTGCCGAGCAGGGGATTGCTGTGGTAGACGCAGCCGGTGTCGATGGCAATGAGCCGGTCCAGCATCAGCGGTTTCGGTACCGGGGTATGGGCGCAGACCAGGGTTTTTTCCCAGGGGTAATTTTTGCTTTCAAGAAATGATGTTCTCATATGGAGGCGCTGCCAGCAGAACTCCTCCGGTTTGTAGTACCGGAGATTGTCCCTGATGGAGAGTTCCGGATCGAGCCCGCCGTGGGTGAAGAAATAGTTTTCCGTTTCGATGTAGAAACGCCCGTTTCTCAGAAATTCGAGATGCTCTTCGGGAAAATCGAGCCCCCTGCTGCTCGAGTAGGAGCGGAGCGTGGCCTGACCGCCGTTGTAGAACCAGGTTACGGGATCACGGCTTTCAAGATACTGCAGATACATCACCTCATGGTTCCCCTTGATGAAAAAGCATGAGAACCGTTCCTGCAGTTCAAGCAGAAAATCGACTACCTCTCTGGAGCGGGGGCCCCGGTCGATATAATCGCCAAGGAAAACAAGCTGGTCGTGTCGCTGAAGCTCAAGCTGCCCGATAAGGTGCTGCAGGGAGAACAGGCAGCCGTGGATATCGCCGACTGCGATGATCCGGCGGTTTTCCGAGAGTGAATGTTCCATCTCCCGTCCTGATGAAAAAGTTATTTGTCCGGTTCGGTTTTCTGCAGTTTTGCCGTCGAGTGATCGATAAGTCCCCTTCCGTTTTTATGGATTTTCCCCTGTGTTTTCAACTCGTTGAATATCGCGTCGAGAATGCCGTTGACGAATTTGCTGCTTTTTTCGGTGCTGCTGAATTTCTTTGCAATCTCGATAGCCTCGTTGATGGACACTTTAGGGGGAATATCCTCGCAGTAGAGGATCTCGGCAAGCGCCATCCTCAGGATGTTCTTGTCGATAATGGCAATACGGCTCATGTCC
>Ga0105105_10000545_pt1 | contig 17106 bp, 9 predicted proteins | sample PPLLaktember2015_4_FD_79108 | JGI IMG/M metagenome (GOLD analysis project Ga0105105, IMG submission 79108) | Freshwater sediment microbial communities from Prairie Pothole Lake near Jamestown, North Dakota, USA - PPLs Lake P8 Core (1) Depth... | ecosystem: Environmental > Aquatic > Freshwater >...
ATTGCTGGTGACCTATTGAGTTCAAAGAATCTTTTTGAAACTTCAGTGGAATACACGAGATTTGAAGGGTTTATACTACACCCGCAATCTTCATTGTCAAACAGTGGAATTGTATCCTCATGCCCAAATGTTCGCATTTTTGATAATATCATATTCGACGCCGTTGCTGGGATTTATGAAGATGGTGGTAGTAGTATTATTGCTAACAACATTATTTATAGTACGAGTGGAATAGGAATTGAGCTTCGAAGCACCCGGTCGATCGCCTGCAATAACACTGTAGCCAAAACGGGTGGTCGCGGAATAAATGTCGATGTGGATAATTTTGTTGTCAACAACATAGCTCGCGAATGCGCCTCAATGTGCATATTCAGTATAGATGGACACGAGTACAACATTGTTGATGACACATCTATATCTGACGACAATCACAATATAAACCAATTTGAAGTTTCGTTTGAGGATTATGCCAATGATGACTACAGGCTCAGTATTGACGACTCTGATGCTCGAGGTAGCGCCAAGGTACTCTTCAGTCAAGGAATACTGTGTGATAGTGTGGGCTTAAGACGCGATGCCAGGTGGGATCGTGGAGCCCTGGAATACGTTCCAGTCAAATCAATCGTGTACTCGGTTGGTATCGACACAAGTAACTTTGCTGCACAGAACTCACTAGTTACATTTACAGATGGTATTGCGACATTTAACAAGAACCAGTCTGATATCAGAATGGGTGTTGGAGATGTTATAGACTATGGATCATCACAGTGTGTGATCACAGAGAAGATATCGCAAAGACAATGGAGGGTGTTGAACAAGAATGGAAGTGCTGTTCCTGATCGCAGCCCAAGCATAGTGGTGAGCATCAAGAGGTGTTTCAACAGCCTCAACACTGCGGTAGTCGACATCTTCGAGCCCTCGTATCTAAGCACCAGCAACCTGGTTGGTTCAATGATAAGGGTTGGGGTAGCGTGTTACAACGACGGCGACATACGAATAACTAGCTCGATATACGTACCATCCTATACACAATGCGATGCCGATTATTTCATAAGGATATTCTCACCAAGAGACACTCTGACTGAGTGTAATAAATCACAAAGGCATTACGGGAAATTGGGTAACGGGTCTACGTTAGTTCTTGACCCTGCTGTAACCCAGGAAGAGTTCTACGTCTTAAGGTTTAACAGGGTAAACAATGTAGTCATCGAGGGATTGATTATACGTCAGGCATCAATCCCAATAATGGGTGATGGATTACGCTTCGCAATGAGTTTGAATCTGACTATAGTTGACAATATATTATTTGGATTTAGTGGAGATGCTATAAACAACCTTTGTGGGATGTGTGGCGATATAAGTGACGACGTTATTGTAAACAATCTGATATACGATTGTGATGGTGATGGGATACACATTGAATGCATATATGGATTTAGTGCAACTGAGCATATTTACAATAACACGATTGTCAATTGTAAGCATGGGCTAAAGATTGAGAAGAACGCAGGTTTCAGTCAGTCCTTAATCAGATCGTCGGGCAATCTCGTTCAACGAAGCTTGCAGTCCGACTATGCTATTGATAACAACCAATATACTGGTATTGTTGAGATGGATCGATGCATCTCCCAGGATCAATCAGCGATGATTGTTGGTGAGACGAATTATGTGAACAGACATATGCTCCCCCCTTCTACTACCCAACCCCCTCCTCAGCATTTCTTTGGGGAAGATGGAAACTTCAATCTTTCCAAGTACGATTACTCGGCTGTCGACAATGGCCCCGACATGTCCGACAATCCTGTGTATTACTACACCTACGATATCGTGTTCAGAAACCGTCCAAATGACTATTGGGACATCGGTGCATTTGAGATAGCTCAGATTTATGGTACTGGTGTATTGAGGATCGGGCCAGTCGCGTTGGAGTGCAATAATGCTGCCAGCAACTCCGGTAGTGACATTTACGCAACCTCAATATTATACTTAAGGAAGAATTTCTGGCCCGATCCAAGCTTATTGCAATTCCATTCAATTGAAGAGGACGCGGATCCTCTTGATAGTATCAACGGGTTTCTCGATTCGGCTGATGGGTTGGCTATGAGAAATATCATTATATATGTTGAAAGTAAACCAAGTGGTGCCGTTTCATTCCAGGGTGGATTCAAGCTACATAATCGTGGAACTAAGAAGACTGTTATTATCACCACAGACCCGGCTGAACGTCAAAACGGTCCAGCTATATACAAGTACGGAGTCCTTAACCCTACGCCTGGACCCGCACCAATTGTTGATGACGTGACAGCTCAGAAGCTTCTAACGTTCTTGAACATGAAGGTCTACTGTGCTGAGGATGGTAGTCATGTACCATTTGCTCAAGACTACCTGCTTGGACAATCAGCGGCAACGAAGCGCCTTAAGTTCGTCAACAGCATTGTCCAGGTCAACAAAGATGCACTCATACAGAACACTGTATGTAACGTCGATGTAATAAACTGCGATCTCGTATATTCAAATCTCGATGATGGAGATAACCTCTACATTGCAAAAACAGCAACCTAACCGGCCCAAACTATGGATAGCCAAAAGCTTGACGTATTGAGGAGATTGGTTAAGGCTGGTAAAGGTGGGCTCTCGCGTGAGTCCGAATGCTCCCTGGTATCTGAATGCTTATCAAGTGATGATATCACCATCAGAGCGTATGCCTCATGGGCCCACGATATCAACACTATAAGAACCCCAGGTATCTACCACGTAGCCACCGATCGAGAAGAAGCATCCGATAGGAATGATGGTAGTCCAAGCAGACCTTGGAAAACTATCCAGAAGGCTGCTGAGACGCTTCATGCCGGCGATACGGTTGTGATACACAGTGGCGTCTACAGGGAGTGTGTCAGACCTTTCCACAGTGGCACCAAGGGCTTTCCAATCACGTATGAAGCTGCAGTTGGTGAGAAGCCCGTCATCAAAGCTATGGACGTCTGGAAGACTCAGTGGGTATCTGAGGGTGGTAAGATTTACTCTACCCAGTACACCCACCTTCCGTGGGATAAGCCCAACCGGTTCAAGCCCAACATTCCTGAGAATAGATGTGAGCAGATATTCTTTGATGGGGGCTTGCTAAAGAACGTTCGGACAAGAAGTGAGCTTGAATCTAGTGATCAATCGTTTTGGATTAACGATGCCGTTAAACAGATATGGATTCATGTTAACAAAATACCTAATTATGCTGTGATAGAACGATCGGTTAGGGAACAGTGCCTCATGCCGGCTGTTCGTGGGCTCGAGCACATTCACATTAAAGGGCTCACGTTCATTGGTGGGGCTGCACACACTTGGAGCGGGGCAAAGTGGTGTCATGTAGATCAAATGGCAGTTGTAAGCGTTAACGCTGGTCGTCATTGGGTCATAGAGAATAATACGATCGACTATGGTAACGCCCAGGGGTTGCAGTTAGCTGTTGGTGGGTGCTTCGCAGAAGAAATAAGGCGCGTACCTATTGTCAACATGCCTGAAGGGTATGAGATTGAGTACAATTCATACAAATCACTTGATGTGAGTGGTTACAATACAGCATACGGTAACAAGATTCGCTATCACGGTATCTCAGGGATAGTTGCGTTTGTTGGAGCTGTAGGACTTGTTATAGATGATAACGAATTGGTAGGGAATTGCCGAAAGAACCATCAGGGTACATGTGAAGAGTCTGCAATTAAGATCCACGTTATGAAAGATGGAATAATTCGAAGAAACTACATTTATGATAATAACTGTTATGGTATATGGCTTGATGGCATATGCACTAACAACAGGATCACGCAGAACACCCTTGTCAACAATAAGAACTGTCCTATTTTCTATGAATTGAGTCCGGGACCAATCCTGATAGATAACAATGTCATATTCGATACCACCGACACTCCAGTTGAGTGTGGCATTTACAATCAGGATGGCAACGGTAGCACAGTCATCAACAACATTATTGTTGGGCCTAAGACTGGGATGAGGGTAAGAGCGTTATTTCATAGGAAGCATGAAGGTGAATGGACTACAACAAGCGATAATGGATTTTACAATAATATAGTAGCAAATTGTAATGATGGGTGTGTTTCTTTAATACCAGAAGTTCAGAGGTGTAAAGATAATCATAGTAACCATAATATATTATGGAATAATGGTAAGTTTATTCAATGTAAAGTTGAAAATACAAGTGATGTTGGAATATCTTGGGAAAATCTTCCTTTAGGAAAGGCTCTCGGATTTACTGGAAGTGGCAACAACCCAGTAGCGTTAAACGACTGGTCAGATTATTTCAATGAAGATGTTGATTCTATTACAGTATCACCAAAAGTAATTTTCGGTGAATTCACAGAATTCAATGTAATGTCTTTATTGATAAAGGTGTGGAGGGCTCGAGGTCTTGATTTTGAGGGCGGGTGTTTCAAGCCTGAACCTGTAAGAGTTTCAAGGTGGATTCAGTTAGCCTGCAGCAACAAGGATGGCTGGGAGCTTCTTCACACTATATGGCTGCAGCCCAACTCCGGTGTACAGTTTTGGAAGACTCCTGAAGGATTTATGGAGATACCGTGGATAAATGATAGTATTGGAGAATCAAGGGCAATAGATCTTAAGGGAGAGTATATACCATTTGACAAAGTGGTAACGATAGCCCAGGGCGATTCTTGCGAACTCCAGAACGATTGCTGGTGGAGGGTTCTTGAATCAAAATTACTCATTGAGGATAATCCGGATAAGATAACGATCAAGTCTGATAGCGATACCCCTACCGGATCGTACTGGTCAATTCTGATATGTGATACAGGGTGGACTTATGTTAAAACCAATGTAGTAAGCCCGTATTTGATTAAGAGTATTGAACCCATTAATAACGGTTTGGGTAGATTGGTATCTGTAAGGATGGGTAATAAATCAAATAAGGACGTTGTTGGTCGTCTAAGTGTAACCACAAGTGTAGATAATTACTCTGCCAACTGCACATTGCGATCCCATGACGAGAGTGTATTCAACATACACGTTGAAGCTAAATGTATCGAAGATGTCAATGTGTCATTTTTGTTTGAAGATACGATTCTAACGCAATCGAAGATATGTAGTTTTGCTGAGGCCCGTGAATCGAACACATGGCTCAACATAGATAGATACGATATCGTTGAAATAAACCCAAGTAGTGTCGAACCGATCGTTATATCTGAAAAGAGATGTACTGCCGGATGGAAGGCTAGATATACCGACGAGGGGATATTCTTAAGAGTTGAGGTTGAACACAAGTTCCACAATGCGTTCAGAAATGATGAAAGTATGGAGGGTGTTCATTGTAATGATGGGGTTAAGATATGCATAAAGGGCTGCTCGGGAGACAGGGCGACTGTTATCGGTATGCTGTTGAGATCTGATACTGGTGAGCAGGTGTACGGATTCACAAAGACTGCCAATGAGGAAAAGTATCCAGTGGGTAGGTGTAGAAGTATGCGGGCTCAGGTGGTTAAGAGGGGCCACAGGATGATCTATGATGTCCTGGTGACGTGGGATATGATTGGTGCGACAGGCCCAACGCCTGGTCGAGCCCTGCCATTTGCTATTTTGATATGTAAGGATGATGAAGATGTGAAATATCAAATGCGCTGGTTCAATGGAATTAATTATGACGCCGACGAAGGTAAGGAAGAGTGTATGGGATTGCTTTGGATCTTGTAAGGAGTAATATGGATTTGTCCAACGTAACCCTGTGCTCGTACTGTCATAACAACAATGACTTCATACGGTCGTCTATACCAACATGGCTCAATCTCCCGTTCAACAGGATTATCATTACCGATTGGAGTTCGTCTCAGCCGCTAAAAGACACTTTGAAGGATGTGACCGACCCCAGAGTTGACATACTCAGAGTGGAGGGTCAGGATCATCGATGGCTCTCCAAAATGCGCAACCTGGCTGGAGATATAGTCGAGACTGATTATGTTTTCTTTATTGAGCCATTTGTATGGTTGCGCAAACTCGAGCTAGATCCGTATCCAGGAGAGTTTTACCACGGTGCAGATGTTGCCTCTGGGTGCTGCTTACTTTATACATCAGTATATCATCTGGTCAATGGATACTGCGAGTATTACGTAACATCGATTGGCGAGGTTCAGGATTTGTACAGCAGGTTGTATCGTCACAGGTTCTCTAAGATTCTGATGCCTGAGGGTATGGAATCATTCATCCCAAAAATACCCGGATTAGATGTTGTAGTTAAAGAACCTAACATAGGTATGTGGTGGGAAGATTCTGTTCATGAAGTTATCCCCTATACCATATTCAACATGGCTGCCCCATCATGAGTATAAACGCATCATTTACATATGAAGTTTCAGGAACATCTGTAAACTTCACTGACACATCAACCAGCTCTACTGCGATAATTGAGTGGTATTGGGAGTTTGAAAGCTCTGGATGGAGTAGCGATCAGAATCCGTCAGGGATAGTCTTCCCATCACCCGGTACATGGGATGTTTACCTGTATATAGTAAATGAAGATACTGAGGAGTCTGAACTTTTTTCCAGTATTACAATAAACTTAATCGATTTTTCAGCACTACCTATTGATGAGAGCGATGCGTTCAACATTCAGTTTACAGACCAGACGGTTGGGGCCACTACTTGGGATTGGGATTTTGGAGATGGCAGCGTTTCTAGCAGTCAAAATCCTTCGCACACATATGCAACAGAAGGTGTGTTCGAAGTTACACTGATAACTGACCTTGGTGATATCACTAAGTATATCGAAGTTCGAGACGTCACCAGAAGCGCTGCCTTGATTGTGGGTGGCTATAACCCCGACGCATCAAGAGGTTCCATTCAGAGGTCAGTTGACTCTGGAGAGACTTGGGAAGAGGTTTACGAATATCCCGGCGATGCTAAGATAACTTCAATCATAGCACTATAAATCATATGGCGATCACTCCAGATTTTACATTTGAAGTTCACGGGTTAGTAGTTGTATTCAGGGGTACCGCTACAGGTGACCCTGTAAATCGTTGGAGATGGGATTTTGGTGATGGTGGTCTCGATCTTTACCAGAATGTTACTCATAAATATTCTGCATCAGGAACAGTTGATATAACTCTATATGCTCGAAACTCATCTTTAGTTGAATACCCAGTCACCAAGTCTGTAAATGTTTTACGTGATATCCGATTCAGGTGTTACCCATCCAACGACAATCCTCTTGAGATACAGTTCGTTGATACATCAGAGCCGGTAATCGGGCTATGTCAGTGGGCTTGGGATTTTGGTGATGGAGAGTCCTCGAGCTCTCAAAACCCATCGCACACATACGCCACTAAGGGCGCTTACGAAGTCACTTTAAGCACCCTTTATGGCTCCTGGGTATGTGAAATCAATGTAAACAACCCATCTGCAACAATGCTCGCTATTGTCAATGATGGGCATATTCTCAAATCTATCGACAATGGTTTAGCTTGGGACGATTTGGGGCTTTTGGTTGAGCCGTATACAGATGTTTACAATGGAATGGATACAGCTCACAGCCTTATTAATTTTGGCGGCGGAATCATCGTCGCAGTTACCGGAAAGAGCTTCATAGAAAGATCTGAAGACTACGGTGAGACCTGGACGCAAATCCCAATTGATTATTTGTCAAACCATAATCAAGAAGCCCGATCAGGCATTAGTCTCGGGTGTGGTAGAGGTTTGATTGGCGGGTTTCATTGGAACCCCACTTGTAACAATATGATTCTGGGAAGCATTCTCCTTACCACGGATTTTGGTGTTACATGGATATGTAAAACGTCTTCGTACAATTACACATCTTTTCTTAGTTTCAAATCTTTTGCCAATCACTCCGTTATTATTGCTCTTAGAGCTGTCCTCTTGTCTACTTGTAGTGCTGCGGCTTCTAACACGCAATTAGCTGTATCTCGAGATTATGGAAACACATGGACATTTTACGGTCCATCGCCAATCATTTCATACAGTTCAGCTACACCCGCTGACATTCTTGCATTGCTTCTACCTGATGGGGCAGCGCTTACTCCACGCACCCTATCGTCACAATTGGCGTACTCCCAACCGTACTCAACGCCGCCGCTACCCCTTCTATCAGACCTGACTGTTGATAGAATGTATTGGTCTTCAGGCGGAAAGCTATTAGCTTCTGCAAACACCTATTTGGATAACATGGAATGGACCCTTCAAACTATTCCGCTATCCCGATGGATTGGCATGGCTTTTGGCGCCGGTGTTTTTGTAGCTGTTGCGTATCAATCAATTGGTGTAGACATATTTCTAGTTTACAGTCCTGACGGAATCAATTGGACCCCGATAGACCCACAACCGGCAGCACTTACAGGGGTTGTCTATGCTAATGGCGTTTTCATTGCCGTTGGGTCAGGCTCTTATACAGTAATAATGAGTCCCGATGGTATCAACTGGTCTGCTGGTGGAGACTTGATTTCCATCGTATCTCCAAGGATCGTTTTTGGCAATGGTGTGTTTGTCGTATATTATCAATACAGTACCTCTGAGCCCACTGAGGTGTCGGTTGATGGTTTGTCGTGGAATGTAAGCCCCGACTCATTACCATCATCTGACATTGACATAATATTTGCAATAGACCGTTTTTACAGATTTCGGGAAGATGGTAGTATCTACACCAGTACAGATGGGCTCGCCTGGTCTTTGTTTTCTTCCTTTCCTGAGGTGTTGTCGTATGTTACATATGGCAATGGGATGTTTGTTGCAATTCCGGATTTAGCTGAACTTGGTGATCAGTATTTTTATTCAAGCCCAGATGCGATAAATTGGACCGCCAGACCTGTTGATCAATACTGTGTTTGGACTGGCGTTACATTTGTAAACGGATTGTTTATAGCGCTATCTGATGGCTACAAAGTAGATGGGGTGATGACCAGTTCAGATGGTATCACATGGGTATCGCGCTATCTTCCTACTGGTGGCTATGCGTTTTGGTTATGCACTGCTTTTGGTAATGGTACTTACGTTTCAGTGGGATCCCAAAGCACCTTCAGAGCTATGACTTCCCCCGGTATCGTTCCGGTAGCCAACCCAACCCCGATCCTACATATTTCAGATGATCGTGGCGCCACTTTCTCACCAGCTATTGAAGGTTTTGAGGCATGGTCTTTCTCAGATGCCTTTGGAGGAGTACAGCCACCAGGACCCTCGGTTGGCATTTTGGCTAACACCAACATCATTACGTATCAGGATAAGGATGTTGGATTCTCATCAATCGAACCTGTTGCCGGCAACGAGATACACAACTGTCTCTTGAAGAACTTCGGTGGACTCATGCATCTCAACCACCTCCCAGAAGACGTGTTTGCGTGCATACTGGACGAGGATCCTGAGTTTACGGATGTCGAGATTATTCAGAAGATAGATAATGTGGATGCGGTAATGTCTGGGGAATTCGAGCCCAAGAAGACGACACCATGTCTCGACATGGGCAACAACAGTTTCGTGTCTGATGTTCCAACTGACGTATTGGGCAATGATAGAATTTATGATGATGGTGTTGTTGATATAGGCCCGTATGAGCTGACGATACTCAATATAGAGCTGACGAGTGGTGACTTGCAATCGATATTTCAGGAGAAGCTCAATTGGGATGTTGGTAATCCATTGCAATTCCTTCCGTCATATGGTGATGCGATCTACAATGATATAGCAGTCAAAATGGTTGACAATATCCAAAGAGAAGAGTTCGCCCGTGAAGCCAAGATTGTCATAGTCCTCAAGAAGCTCAGGGTAGACTATAAGACTCGTAGCGATAAGATGAATGACCCTTTGCTCACTGTAGAGGCGTATTACGACAACACCACACAGTCCATCATATGCTACAAGTTCCACGATAAGATTGGCGATATGCTCAGCAAGTTCTTCGAAGATGATCGGTATGTCATTTATTTCAACGAAGCTGAGAACGAGCTTACATTCTATCTGAACAAGACGTATGATAAGGGTTTGTCTGGTCACAGGAATGTGATTAAGAACGTACGTTTTGGTGGATCACCAGTCCTCATCGGGTAATCAAAAATGCCACGATTTGTAAACAGAAATATCAAGAACTACTACTCCAGCAGTGTTCAAGGGTTCTCCGACGGAAGTCGAAACGCATCGTCGGGAGTAACTCGTGGAAACCAATCCATAAGGTATTCCTGGCTCGCCGATTTACTTCATAAGAACTCAGGCAACAATCTTCTAAATCCTCACGCAGCCCACATATCATTCTTCAGCGATCGCGAGATAGCTATTCAAGAGTATGGTAATGTTCAGGATATCTACGATTCCTACGTGTTCCTGCAGGACCATGAGCGTCAGCAATATTCAGACGCATCATATGAGCTGTCTACCAGGCAGTATAGTCTTGTAGGGCAAAGGGACGCTGAGACTGATACGATTAGCTTTGTGAATGCTTCGTTTCAGATAGTCGGGTGCCCGCAATACTTTATTGATGAAGAGATCGGTGATATATCGAAGATGCACGAGTTCTTCAGGGCGCCGTTGTATCACGCTGAGGGGTATAGGGTGGACCAGGGGAGTGGATATGAGAAGTATTACTTTGTAAACACGAATTCTCACATTTCAAGGATATTTGAGTATTCATTTACACTAACGCTCATGTTAAACACTTCGTTGATATTTGATGACATTCGTGCATATGCGCCTGATTATAATGCAGTGTACGGAGCTTGGGTAGGCAACACCCTCGTTGAAAGGATTATTGATTGGAAGCTCGATGTTGACAATCCAAGAGTTAAGTATATACCAGAGGCTTTAGACAACTGGGTTTTCTACTATAATGATACTGAGAAGTATGCAGGGCAGAAGTATTATCCGTACATCGGCGCTGTAAACGTTTACGACAAAGATTTTATTCAGTACCATGGCAGTGAATCAATCATACTGTACCCTGATGTTGTATACAAAGGCAGGAGAGAACCGGCTAAGGTGTGTGCTGTTCCGTGGGGAATAGATAAGGGTGTCATATCATTCAATCCTGGCAATCATCTTAATGATCCGAGTGATCAGTCGAGACTTGTGTTCAACATATGTAGTAACCTGCTTAGGGGTAGCACTTCGTCAGTTAAGATTATGGGAACGAGCTACGGAAGCACTGCTGAAAGAACTACTGGTATAGATCTTGAAACAGAGAGAAATCGTAGATACTCGGCAGTGGTTGCAACTGAGCCATACTTTGTAACCGAGCCAATCGCAGATGGTGAGATTGTAAAGTATATGTTTGTTGATCATACTTGGTCGCCCATCACAAATTATGGATCTGAGACGGATTTTGTAGGATATAGAATGATGTTCTTAAAGATCAAAGCTCCATTGTCATACATCAAAGAATTAGATAGAACCTTGTCACTTGTTGAATACAATTCGGATATTATTGACACTTTGGTAGTTGAGGATTATTATGCTTTTTTATCAAGTCTTCATTACGATTCAGATACATATAAACTTTTAAGAATTAATACTTCTAGTACAACAAGTAAATTGAGATCGATGCTTCGACGTCAAGATATGTGTATTGATGATTTAGTTGATGGAGTTGCTGGAATTGGAAAGCATTATTCATTTGTCTTTAACCCAACAGGACCTCGTTCTGATTTATATGAATTGAAAATGAAAGCTAATGGAGCTGGGTACAGATCGAGGACGTATTACGATAACAATGGTGTTTTTAAGTCAGTTGAGGCAATCGCATTCTATTGCTCTAATTATAAGCCAACAAACCCACCTGATTATAATGGGGATATACAGAGTGTTGAAGAAATAAGTGCGCTTTCAAATGAATGGATTATATCTCGCATAGAGCAATCGGAACGTTTCAAGCCGATGATTAAACTCCCTGGGATTAATGGATATGTGAAGATTCTTGAGAAGAACCCTCACTTCAAAATGGTTATGGCTAACGATGGGTTGTACGAAGTTATTTACAATGTAGAGTTTCCGTACTGTCCCGGGTCATATTACGAACGTTACAACATGGACTTCGCTATCAGTGGATACAAGCTCACCCAGATACTCTACAAGTCCTCTTACATCAATGCAGGGTCATGGGCAGTCTATGATGTGGGTGGCGAGAAGAGATACGATGCCAGTAACGATCGTCATGCCTTTAAGGGCTCTGAGCACTTCGCAAGAGTTGAGTTCCTCACTGCACTTGAAGGTGAGACTACTACAGCTCCCCAGAGTGATGGTGGTCACAATCTGACACGTTCTGATCCTGCAAAGACAATCCACTATCCTGAAGGTACTGTGTATGAGAGGAAGGCTTACTCGCACCTGAGTATCCTCAAACCGTCTGATCCTGCGTACAGTCATCAAGGGACCATTCAGTTATCCTCTGAAGACATACCTACAACTGGTGGCGGCATATCAGGGTATTCGGGTAGAGCGACAGTTGATGCAAAACTGTTTATGTTGATGGATAACAAGCAGTGGAGATTTGATAAAGATCGCTTCGCATCATACATCAATAGGGAGAATCCGGCTCACGTATTTTCAGTAGACGTGTCGAAGCTGCTGGAAGACTATACTCAGAATGTAGCTAAACACGCATCTATACCTGATGTCAAGAGATGGCTGTATCAGTATTTGAGGGCTACCTCGGGCGTTTCCGTGCCTAACAATTTTCAAGAGCTATTTGATGTTGACGAGATATCCGGGGAAACCGCAAGGATGACCTCGAGATATGGGCCTATTTTCAAAGATCAGTTTAAGGATTGCGAGGTTGTGTTTCACGCTGACAAGAATGGTCTATCACCATGCCACGCATTTGTGGAATCAAATACCGCATCTGAGAGTGCTGGAGATGATTTTAGCATTACCCTGAAAACAGGATTCACTCCTGATGAACTGAGTGAATATGCTGTCAACGAAGAACTCACCGGCTCAACTGCAATAGCTCAATTCATCCCTTCCCAATTTCACAATGTCGATGGCAGTCTCAATGTTCAATCTTCAGAGTCAAGCTCAGAATTGATTTTTGAAGTTTGGGATAACGACTCGTACTTTGGATCGGCAACCAACAGGGGCAACTGGAGACCTCTGGTTCCGGCTACGTACGATAAAGACAAGGTGCCTGGTAAGGTGGCATTGTCAGGACTGTATATAGATAGCGACCCACCCGTCCCTGATAGTCCGATCGAACTCGTTACTGGGTTTGATGATCTGTACAGGATCAGGTGTGTGAAGTGGGATCTTGTTCAGCAGAATATGGTTACAGAGACTTTCGAAAGTGTAGCCGGCCTTTCGAATATGGTTCTGCACGATAGTGCTACAAATGAGAACTACCATATAGCGTATATCGATTCCATGGAGTCAGCATCAAGCCCTGTAAGGAATTACGTTACCGTGTACGTGAGACTCTCGTCGTCGACCGAACCACTTCCGGAGCTTCCCTCAGCTCCATTTGAAGAGGGTAGCCTGTCTATATGCTACGTTAACAATCGTATGGGCGAGTCACCTGTCGATGTGCTCTCAGAAGAGCTTTCGTCGGTATCTGAGTCGGGAGTGATAACTAGGTGCATCGACATACGTGAGAGTGATAGTTTCCAAAGGTATGTCGACAATGGTAAAATATTATTCAGGGCTCGGGTGGTGAGGTCCAGGCAATACCCAGTGTCACATGACGTCGATGGTACAGACTCGTTCCAGTTTGTGGGTAGCAAGGTGGCTGAAGGTGTTGAGCCCTACACGTTCAACCCTTGGAAGACTGGCGAGTCCACATTCGATCAGGCGCTCGATTGGACTAAGGCTGTCATCAAGGACAGGATCAGTAAGCTCGGTTGTACGTATTTTAAGTGTGCTTCCAAGTAGCCAAGTGGTATTTTAGCTAAGAGGTTCCAATGCCATCAAATATCAGATCTAAGCCCATTGAAGGAAGTGTGTCGGATAGCGCCGGCAATGTGCTGCGCAACTCCACTATTGTAATCAAAGAGGTAACCCCCTTTGGCAGCAATATCATAGACACCATTCCTTCAAACGATGATGGCTACTTCAAGTCAAGACCTATACCTCCCGGGTCATACGATATATACGAGTCTGGCGTAAGGATCTCCCGACACATACACCAACCTGGCTCAGAACACATTCAGGTATTCAAGTCCTCAGAGTCTGCAGTTACCATCTATCCATTCCAGGATTTGATAGATAATGGTGACATCAATCTGTTCAGGCACTTCATTCAGATAGAGTCTGACGACGTGGATGTTGAGGTTTATGGTAACACGTTTCAATTGTACAAACCCAAATTTGTCGACATGTATACTTTACCAATAGATAATAATTACAAGAATCTTTACGATTTTTTAAATATGACTTCGGGATCGTGCATCACTACTACCAGGTTTGATGTCGAACTGTATTATCCCCTGACATCTATCGCTTCTACATATAAAAGGATACGATGGGCTGGAGTTCCCGCTCTTAAAATGAGCAGCAACTCGAAACTCATTCTCCCTCTCGATTATTATTCGATTGTTGCAAATCTACCCAAACTGTATGCTCAGGAGAGCGGGGCCCCACTCGGAACGTCTGAGGCGGAGGTTTCTAACGTAACGGATGGCAGGGTAACGATAGACGGTGATGGTGATTTTATAAGCAAGTTTATGAATAGAATTACGGTTGGAGATATCGTCAAGTTTTTCTTTACGACAAATGGGGTAGATTCTGTTGAATGGTATGGGATCTACACCAGTAAGAACAACAACAACAGCGTCTTTACGTTTGACAAATGGAAGTCATCGAGGTTTGTTAGTGGAACGCCTGCGATTAATATGTATGCTGTTACAGCTCAAGCATTCGATGGTATGTTCCCCGGGATTGTGAGTATCAACGAAACTGCCAATGAGCTGTTCACGGTGACTGAGAACAACTACGCACAGAATCTTGGTGGAGAGCTCTACACGTACGAGAATTCTTAACACAAGGGTGGCCGTGTTCACTTAACAAAATGGAGGTGTGCTATGGATACGAGTAAGATGTCTGTTGAAGAGAAGCGCAAACTTGCAGTTGGGTACCTCGTGACCCACAAAGAAGACGCCCCCGAGGGAACGGGCTACCTGTTCTCCAAGCTCGAGCAGTACGATGCAAGCGCTGCTAACACCTACAAGGCTATCCAGGAAGCCAAGAAATCCATCTCCGAACTCAGTAATCAGATGAACACTATCACTGGATCCATTGGAGCAATCGTGGATCTTATTGGTGATAGCATACCTGATGACAAGGTTGATGAGTGGAGTGGTAAGTTCGATCCCCAGATGGGTCAGCAACCGCAGGATAAGCCCAAAGCACCCAACGTGTCTGTCGTTGGAACTGCTGCTCCCAAAATCATCCAGTAGGACACAATCATGCGAAGACTTAATTGTAAATCCGGCATCATGCAAAGGTTGCCGGACATTCTCGGTGACGATTCCGGAACTGAAGAAAGTGTTGACGGGGGAACGGTTCCTGGGATTACTGCGTGGTCGATACAGGCGCAGATGATTAGGAATTTGCAAAGGATTATTAAGGCGCTTATTGGTGGCCAACTCAATGATGTTAATTATGGAAAGATAGCAAGTGGATTAACTATGACTGGCGGGTATTCGCTGCTTCAGATACGACCTGGATACGGTTTTACAAATTTTGGTAACATAGTTGTTGTTGAAGGCGAAATGATTTACACAAGCCTTCAAGAGGGTATTAACCATCTTACCTTGTTGCACAGGTTGGCCAATGTAAATCCAAATTCACAACCAATATCTTCAGGTAACGGTGGATTGACAACAAATATTATTGGAACATCTGATAGCTATGATGTTGTGTATGATGATTTTGCAGCCCTATGCGGAACAGGTATAACGACTGAGTTTTGGAGTAATAAAATTATAAGAAGAGATAGCTCAAAGACTAAACACGATGATGGTTTATATTTAGGAAGTGTAACTGTTGTTGGTGGCGAAATAGATGGTAACACTATTATTAGTAACAGACCGTACTGTGGAATGTTTGAAGATAAAGATGGAAATACATTGACGGTATCGGATGGGGTGATAATGTCACTAACCCCTCCGCCTCCGCCTCCTACTCCGTAAACTTATAACTGGAGACTCTCATGCACTATGCTCTAAACAACCAATTCCCCATCGAGACAGCCGGCCAGTTCGACATTGCCATCAACTACTTCGATCGCTATCTTGGTCGTTTTGAACCAAGCGATCGGGTCAAGGTTGCGTCGTCACTTGAGAAGCGTGCGTTCGATCTCAAGATCGACGCCGGCAAGAACTGGATTACCAACTACGCTCGAGCAGTCAGGCCTGATGCTCAATACTCTCCCGACTTCGAGATGAGTATTGAAGCTCGTAGGCATTTCTGCAAGAGTGCCGGCGTTACGATGAAGATAGGGAAGCCCGACGAGATTCTCACCAAGCTTGCTTCCAAGAAGAGTGAGATTCCTCCAATGGGTATGGTTGGGGCATTGACAGCTTTCGATAAAGAAGCTTGCCTGACTGATTACTACGACCGCGCTATCGCAGACCCGTTCATGACTGTCTTCGGATGCAACACCAACCCTGAGTTTGACGGAGTTAAGCTGGCTGAAGGTGTTACGGATTACTCAGCTAAGCGATCGGTGTGTAATAAAGATGTAATGGAGAAGGTCGCATCGATTAACAAAAGTCTGGCCGATGAATATTCTAAAGACCCTGTTGGAGTTATTGGAAAATGCGGTCCTGCTACCAGGCAGTTGCTTTGTGAGACTATCCGAAAGTAATATGGCAAACAGAATAAGCGAACAGCTTCTTGATGCGTACATGGTTGGCGATCAGGAAGCTATTGCCTCATTGCAGGAGACAATACGTGAGAAGACGGCAGCGGTGCAAGCCAAACCGTCTTCGAATAAGTTCACTATACCTACAATTCTCAATGACGACCATTCGTCTGCAATTAAGATCTACGAGTTTCTCAATAATGCATTCGGGCCTGATTGGTGGGAGTGGGAGATAGAGACGATCGATCGCATGTTGTTTACTGATTACGGCGTTGTTCTTGAAGATGTGAATAAAGACAAGA
>Ga0105105_10000546_pt1 | contig 17101 bp, 16 predicted proteins | sample PPLLaktember2015_4_FD_79108 | JGI IMG/M metagenome (GOLD analysis project Ga0105105, IMG submission 79108) | Freshwater sediment microbial communities from Prairie Pothole Lake near Jamestown, North Dakota, USA - PPLs Lake P8 Core (1) Depth... | ecosystem: Environmental > Aquatic > Freshwater >...
GCCCATTTCACGAAGCTGCCGTTCTTGTATACCCATCGCTCTTCCAGCATTTCCCCTCCTCTTTTTCGCTTGATGCCCTTCCCGCTTCGAACTTCCGCCTTCCGCCTTCCCACTTTCACCTTCCACCTTCAGCCTTCAGCCTTCCACCTTCAGGCCTTCAGCCTTCAGCCTTCCACCTTCAGCCTTACTTCTATGGCGTCATCCCGAACCGCAGCCATTTGAATTGATTTTGGACATCCCGGGAAACATTTTCGCCGATCCGCGCCATGAAAATATTCTCCGGCCGCAGGCAGATGTTCGGTTCATTGGTCTGATAGTCCTGGAACCCGAACGGCTCGAAAAGCTGGGCCATCATCTGGCGGTATTGCGGCGCCGACATCCGGTTGCCGTCAAGGTCCCAGGTCCAGGAATACCCCACGAAATAAGCGATTTTCTCCTCGATCAACGGGTGGACCATCATCATCTGAATGATGCCCTTGGCAATTTTCCGTGAACGCCATTGCCGGCTCACCTCGATCGCGTTGACTTCCATCATGACGAGCGGCTGCAGGCCGGCCCAGCGCTCTTCCGGATCCGGATAGGCCAATACGCCGAACCCCACGATATGCGCCGAGTCGGCAATCGCCAACACCACACTGGTATCCGGTTGTTCGGCTTTTTGTTCCAGGCTTTCGCGCTTGGTGTAAAGCGACCGATAGTGGGCATGCGTTCCGAACTGCCGATCGAAGCGGAGGTTGCGGATTTCCTCCGGCCGGCAAAAGGAGCGGATCCGAAGCTCCCCCAGGGAAGTGGACAGAAGGATTTCGTTCTGCGTATAACTTCTCATGGTCGGCGGCTCAGAAATCGCCCCAGTCCTTATGCAGGCGTTTGGTCATGATCAACAGGTCGTGCAGCTGGCCCTGGGGATCGATGATGAAATCCTCGAGCATCGCTTTTTTGAAAAAGTCGAGCTTGTAAGCCGCCTCGATCGCCGCATCCTCGATCCCGACGACAAAATCGGCCCGCAGCTCGCGCAGGCCCTTCTCCATAGCGAGATGAATGAGATCCAGCAGCATCCAGCTTCCCAAGCGCTTTTGACGGAATTCCGGCAGCACGATGATCCGCAGGCGGCCCTGGTGGTGATAGCATCCATAGGTATGGGTGTGCAGTCGGGCATGGGCGGTGATCTGCCCCCCGCACTCGGCGATGATGGAAAACACATCGTCCTTGCCCTCGACCCAGCCGCGGATCACCGCCGGGTCCATGACATTAAACCGCATGAACCAGCGGTCCTCCTCGGATAACTGGCTGTAGAATTCACGCAGCGCTTGTTCGTCCATTTCCGCGAGCGGACGGATGGCGACCTCGGTGCAATTCTTGAGCACAAGCTCCTTGGGGTATCTCACCGGGCAACCCCTCCTTTCCTGTCTTCCAAGTTCAAAAATTTTTGCTTAAAACCCCGAGACTTGGCACTCAGCTAAGCACGAGCGGCAAGGCCTGTCAAGCGCATTTCGGCAACCATATTCAAGCTGCACCATCGGCGCTGAGCCGTCCGGCAGGCCCTTCCGAAACTCGATGCCGGTCCTCACTTTTTTTCTTGACTTAGCGCCTTTGTAGCTAATATATAGCTATAATTATTGCAATTCGGGGTTTTCTTGATGGTTCAGAAATAATAACCTGTCCAAGTAAATGATATTTAGGGAAAAGGAGATTAACATGTCGGATCTGAGTTGGCTTCCAAGAGAATCAGGCCTTAAAGACCACTTCTTGTGGGGAGACGAACACTTTTCGGACAAAGCTCCCGGAGTCATTTACGAAAAGAAGCCCATCCTCGACCTTCAGGGCAGCCCGGTAAAGGACATCTATTCCGCCTGGATCGTTCTGAACAACCCGGCCCAATACAACTCGTACACCACGGAAATGGTCAAGGGTGTCATCGCCGGCTTCCAGCGCGCCTCGGCCGACTCTTCCGTGGTGGCAGCGGTTTTCACGGCCACGGGCGAGAAGGCCTTCTGCACCGGCGGCAACACCAAGGAGTATGCCGAATACTATTCCGGTCGCCCCAACGAATACGGCCAATACATGGATCTTTTCAACGGCATGGTAGACGGCATCCTTGGGTGCAAGAAGCCGACCATCTGTCGCGTGAACGGCATGCGCGTCGCCGGCGGCCAGGAAATCGGCATGGCCTGCGACACCACCGTTTCGAGCGACCTCGCCATTTTCGGCCAAGCCGGTCCGCGGCATGGGTCCGCGCCCGACGGGGGCAGCTCGGACTTCCTGCCGTGGATGCTTCCCCTGGAGTTGGCCATGTGGAACTGCATTTCCTGCGAAATGTGGAGCGCCTACAAAATGCAGCGGCTGGGACTGATTTCCAAGTGCGTGCCGGTTATCCGCGAAAGCGGCCAGTGGCTCCGTAACCCGGCCGTCGTCACCGAGACCTTTGTAGCCGACGGCGAGATCGTTTACGGCGAATTCAAGACCGGCGATGAAGCGAAAAAAGCCCGTGATATCGTCCAGAAGGCCCAGACGGATTTCGCCCTGCTCGACGCGCAGGTGAATAAGATCCTGTGGACCTACACCAACCTGTTCCCCGGCTGCCTGATCAAGAGCGTGGAAGGGGTCCGCCTCAAGAAAAAATTCTTCTGGGACCAGGCCAAGGTCATCAACCGCCACTGGCTGGCCGCCAACATGAACTGCGAGGCCTACCTGGGGTTCAACGCCTTCAACACCAAGAAGATCACGGGCAAGGACGTCGTGGATTTCATCGAGTATCGCCGCCGCCAGGCCCGCGGCGATGCTTTTGACGCGGAGTTCATGGCCGCTGTGCTGGCCAAACCCCAAAAATAGGAGGACGCATGCTCCTGGAAGGAAAAAATGCACTCGTGACCGGCGGTTCGCAGGGAATCGGAGCCGCTATTTCGCTCGAACTGGCCCGGGAAGGCGCCAACATCTGTCTCACCTATCGCAAGCACGAGGCGGAGGCCAAAGACTATGAGCAACAGATCCGTTCCATGGGCCGCAAGGCCTTGGCCCTGCCGTGCGATATCGCCTCGTTCAAGGACGCGGAGCAGGTGGTGCAGGCCGCCGCGAAAGAGTTCGGAAGCATCCACGTGCTGGTCAACAATGCGGGCATGAACTGGGACGGGGTGAGCTGGAAAATGAGCGAGGAGCAGTGGGACCGGGTGCTGGAGGTCAACCTGAAGGGTTACTTCAACTTCACCCGGCACACGGCGCCGCTGCTCAAAGACCAGAAGTACGGCCGGATCATCAACATTACCTCCATCAACGGCTTGCGCGGCAAATTCGGTCAAACCAACTACTCGGCCTCCAAGGCCGGCATCATCGGCTTCACCAAGGCGCTGGCCAAGGAGCTGGGCGCCTTCGGGATCACCGTCAACGCCGTGGCGCCCGGTCTGATCGAAACGGCGATGCTCAAGGAATCGGACGCCCGCGACAAGATCATCGATCTGGCCATGGGCGAAAGCGCCCTGAAACGCGTGGGGCAGCCCGAAGACCTGGCGTACCTGGTCTCCTTCCTGGCTTCCGACCGCGCGCGGCACATCACCGGCGAGGTGATCAAGGTGGATGGAGGGCAGTACATTTAGAAGTGTGAAGTGTGAAGTGTGAAGGCCGAAGGTGGAAGTGAGCATTGGGATCTAACCATCTGAATAACTGAACTCCTAACTGCCATCCGGAGAACATCATGTCACGTGTCGCCATCATCGGTGTGGGTCAAAGCGAGTTCGTGAGGGCCTATCCCGGCTCGGTCCGCGAGCTGGCCTTCGAGGGCTTCAAGGATGCCATGCGCGATGCCCGCCTGACCTCCCAGGACATCCAGGCCTCGATCATCTGCTCGGCGCCCGAGTATGACAAGCAGCGCTCGCCGGCGGGCGTGTTCGCCGAGTACCTCGGGTTGAACCCCCAGCCGACTTTTTACGTTGAAAGCCTCTGCTCCTCGAGCAGCATGGGGCTGCGTCTGGCCTATTCCCTCGTGAAATCGGGGCTGCACGAGGTCGTCGCCGTGATCGGGTTCCAAAAGATGTCGGAAATTTCCTCGGCGGAATCCCAGGAGCGCATGGGCCGCGGCGCCGACATCCAATGGGAAAGCCCCTTCGGCACCATGATGCCGGCCTACTACGCCATGTATGCCCGCGCCCACATGGCCGCTTACGGGACCACGCTGGAGGACCTGGCGCTCATCCGCGTCAAAGCCGCTACCTACGGCCAGCTGAACGACAAGGCCGTCTATCGCAAGCCGGTCACGCTTGAAAACCTCAGCCACCCCGAGGACCGCATGGCCGGTCCGGTGGCCAGCCCGCTGCGCGTGGGGGACTGCTGCGCCAATGCCGACGGCAGCTCCTGCGTCATTGTCGCCAGCGAGGAAAAGGCCAAGGTCTATTGCCAGAAGCCGGTGTGGATCCTGGGTCTGGGGGCCGCGACCACCAGCGTCAATCTGGCCGGGCGCGATCTTTTCACCGGCCTCAGCGTCGCCCGCGAGGCCTCCCGCCACGCATACAAGATGGCGGGGATCGGTCCCCAGGACATCGATGTGGCCGAGGTCCACGACTGCTTCACCATCGCCGAGATGATGGCTTATGAGGACCTCGGCTTCGCCAAACCCGGCGAGGGCAAGGATCTGATCCGCAGCCAGGCCACCTACAAGGACGGAGCCATTCCGGTAAACGTCGACGGAGGGCTGCTTTCCAAGGGCCATCCCATCGGCGCCACCGGCGGCAGCCAGATTCGCACCATCGTGCTTCAACTGCGCGGGGAGGCCGGGGCCATTCAGGTCAAGAACCCTGAGATCGGTCTGGTGCACAACATCGGCGGCGTCGGCCTGTACGGCAACGTCAGCATCCTCGGACGCTGAGCGCCCCCAGGGCAGCGGGCGTTCCCCCTCCCGCGGCGAAATAGGAGATTTTTTATGGCGGAAAAACCGAAAATTGATGAGCGCTTCAAGAAATTCGGCACGGTCAGCTTCACGTCCCTGACCAAAACCAACGACTTTGTCGACTTCCTCGAAAAAGGCCAGATCGTCGGCACCCGCTGCAAAGACTGCGGCCGCATCTTCTTCCCGCCACGGGCGGACTGCTTTCAGTGCCTGGACAGCCACATGGAGTGGTACGAGGTCACCGGCAGCGGCAAGCTGGTTTCTTTCAGCAAACTGGAATACGGGCCGGCGGGCTTCCAGGCGGACGTCCCCTACTGCATCGCGCTGCTCGACTACGGAACGCTCAAAGTCTTCGGCCGCATCGGCAAGGATGTGCCCGACGCCGAGATCGCCGTCGGCATGCCGATGAAAACGGTCGCCAATCGGCTGCCGAACGGCCAGTTGAATTACGTATTTGTGAAGGCGTAGGCAATTTTATTGTGTTTGGTGTTTGGTGTTTGGCGCCAACGGAGGCCGCCGCCAAGCCTTCAGGTTGCCACCTGATCGTCAACACCCACCGCACAGAAGCTACCAAGCACAAAACACCATCATGTTAAGGAAAAGTGCCATGACCGATTTCAAATTCATCAAAATCGACTCGTCCGGGGGGGTCGCGCGCATCACGCTTGCGCGGCCCAAACACAACGTGCTCAGCATCGACATGATGCGGGAGCTGATCGCCGGGCTTGAAAACCTGAAAGCCGACCGGGAGCTCAAGTGCGTGGTCATCGCCGGCGAGGGTCCCAGCTGGTGCGCGGGCGTGGAGGTCGGCGACCACAAGCCCGAACAGGTCGACGCCATGATCGCCGTCTTCAACCGCATGCTGGAACTGATCGAGGGCCAGGAAGTGCCCACCATCGCCGCCGTGCACGGGACCTGCATCGGCGGCGGCATGGAAGCGGCCATCGCCTGCGACATGGTGGTGGCGGGGAAAAGCGCCGTCTTCGGACAGCCGGAGATCAAACTGGGCTTCTTCCCGCCCTATGCCGCCATCCGTCTGCCGCACCTCGTCGGGCCGGGCAAGGCCATCGAAATCTGCACCACCGGCAAACGCTACCTCGCCGAAGATGCGCGGGGCATGGGGTTCATCACCACTTGCGTCGAGGACGCCCGGCTGCCCGAAACCGTGGAAGGCCTGGTCAAGGAAATCCAGTACAGCAGTCCGCTCATCATCCGCCTGAACAAGCGCGCGGTCAAGCAGCACCTGGGACTCGCCTTCCCCGCGGCCCTCGAAGGCGTGTCCGACCTTTTTCTGAACACCCTGATGAAAACCGCAGACACCCTCGAAGGAATCGCCAGCTTCGAGGAAAAGCGCAAACCGGTCTGGAAAAACAAATAAGGAGGCCTAATGTCCCAGATCAAGACAATCGGAGTCGTCGGCGCCGGCAACATGGGCAGCGGCATTGCCCAGAAAATCGCCCAGGAAGGCATTCCGGTGGTGATGGTCGATCTGAAGGACGAGTTCGTCCAGCGCGGCTTGGGCACCATCCAGCGGCTGCTGCAGGAGGGGGTCGAGCGCAAGCTCTTCAAGCCGGAACAGGTAGACCAGATCCTCGCCCGCGTCACGGGCACGACCGACTTCAACGCCCTGGCCAACGCCGACATCGTGATCGAGGCCGTTTTCGAAGACAAGCAGGTCAAGGCGGAGCTCTTTGAAAAACTCGACAGGATCTGTGCACCCGGTACGATCCTCGCCACCAACACATCGAGCTTCTATGTGCGGGAGTTCGCCGAAAAGACCTCGCGGCCCGACCGTTTCGTGGGATTGCACTACTTCTACCATCCAGCTAAAAACCGCCTGCTCGAAGTGATCCCGCACAGCGGGACCAGCCCGCAGACCGTGGAGAAGTCGCTGCTGGCGGCCAAGCTGCACGGCAAGACCTCGATCCTCGTCAAGGACGCGCCGGGATTCGCCGTGAACCGGTTCTTCGTACCGTTTCTGAACGAAGCCGCCCGTATGCTCGAAGAGGGTCTGGCCGACATTGCCACGATCGAGGAAGGCGGCAAACGCGCCTTCAAGATCGGCATGGGTCCCTTCCAGCTCATGAACGTCACGGGGATCCCGATTGCGGTGCATGCCGCCACCACTCTGGGAAACGAGCTCGGCCCCTTCTATGCCCCGGCAGCGATCCTGAAAGCCCAGATGGAGAAGAAGGAAAACTGGAAGCTCGAAGGAGCGGTCGACGAATCCAAGCTGGCGGGCGTGGTCGACCGCTTTCAAGGCATCTGCCTGGGAGTGGCCGCGGCCCTGGTGGATGAGGGGGTGGCCAGCCTCGAAGACACCGACCGCGGCGCCAAAATCGGCCTGCGCTGGCTCCTCGGGCCCTTCGAGATCATGAACAAGATCGGCATCGCCAAAACCTATGAAGTGGTCCAGGCGGTCTGCCGCAAGCACCCGGACTTCAAGATGCCGGCCCTGCTCGAGAAGCAGCACGGCCTCGGTAAGCCGTTTGAATTCAACTTCGTGGATCTCGAGGTCAAAAACGGCGTCGCCTTCATCACGCTGAACCGGCCCGAGGCCATGAACGCCCTTAACGAAGCCGTCGTCGCGCAGCTCGGGAGGCGGTTCGGCGAGGCCGAGGCCGATCAACGGGTCAAAGCCATTGTCTTCCAGGGCGCCGGCAAGGCCTTCGTGGCCGGCGCCGACATCCGCTACTTCGTCGAAAAGATCAAGGCCGGCCGCATCCCGGACATCGTCGCGTTCACCCGCAAAGGGCACGAGCTTTTTCTGCGCATCGAAGAATCCAGGAAGCTCACGATCGCGCTGCTCGACGGTCTGTCGCTCGGCGGCGGCAGCGAACTGGCCCTGGCCTGCCAGGCGATCGTAGCGACGCCGGCCGGGTCCATGGCGTTTCCGGAAACCGGCATCGGCATCTATCCCGGCCTCGGCGGCATGCTGCGCATGGCCCGCCAGGTGGGACCGGAGCTCGCCAAGTACTTCGCCTTCACGGGTGCGGCCCTGAGCGCCGCGGACGCTCAGGCGCTCGGCATCGTCACCCGATTGGTGCCGCCCGCAGAGTTGGATGCCGCCGTTCAGGCCCTCGTCGCCGCCGGCCGGCCGGACAAGTACCGCGCCCGGCCGATTCCGGACAAATTCAAACCGTTCGCCCAGTTGTTCGAAAAGACTCGAACCCCGGCACTGCTCGCCGGCAAGATCCCGGACGGCGTGAGCGCCGAGCTGGCCGGCAAGGTTGCGAAGACGCTCGGATACAAGGCGCCGGTGGCCCTGCGCATCGCAGACGAGATCGTCGACCGCCAGGTGGGACTGCCGATGGGAGAAGCGATCGAGATCGAGCTGGCGCGTTTGAAGGATATCTTCGCCACCGCCGACGCACTCGAGGGCCTGTCTTCGGTCGGTAAACGCCGGCCGGAGTTCAAGGGGAAATAGAGGCCCATGACCCGTGCGGAGGAGCTGGCCGCCCAGGGCTGGCAGCGCCAAGCCACCACCGATGAGCCGCGCCTCGCGGAGATGGCGGATCTGTATCGCGAAATCGGCATGGAGGTACATCTGGAACCATTTCATGCCGAAGAAGAAAAGGGCTGCAGCGGCTGCCTCGCGGAATTTCCCGATCGCTACCGAACCATCTATATACGCAAAAGGGAGGAATCGTCATGAGCATGATTTCCTGGCAGATGGTGGAACCGAAGAAACCCTTGCAACGCGTGGAGGCCCCGTTGCCGACGCCAGGTGCCGGCGAGGTCCGGTTGCGGGTGGTCGGCTGCGGCGTATGCCACACCGATCTCGGGTTTTACTACGACAGCGTGCGCACCAAATCGTCGCTGCCCCTGACGCTGGGGCATGAGATCAGCGGGATGGTCGATGCGGTCGGGCCGGGTGCCGAGCGCTGGTCGAACAAGGCGGTCATCGTTCCGGCGGTGATGCCCTGCGGGGAATGCGATGTCTGCCGACGCCGGTTCGGCAACATCTGCAGCGCCCAGAAAATGCCCGGCAATGACATCCAGGGCGGTTTTGCCTCGCACATCGTGGTGCCGGCGAAGCAGCTTTGCGAGGTAGCGCTGGGGAGCGACGGCAAGCCCGCCGGCGCCTCGGGCGTCAGCCTGGCCGAACTGTCCGTGGTGGCTGATGCGTTGACGACCCCTTATCAGGCCATCCACGAATCGGGGCTCACCGATCAAGACACCGCGATCTTCGTCGGCATCGGCGGGGTCGGCGGATTCGGCGCCCAGATCGCCAAAGCGCTGGGGGCATTGGTCCTGGCCATCGATGTCGACGCGCAGAAGCTCGATGCGATCAGTGCTTACGCCGATCAGACCTTCAACGCCGCGCAGATGCCTTTCAAAGACCTGCGCAAAGCCGTTTCCGACGCGGTCAAGGCGCACGGCCGGCGGCGCACGGAATGGAAGATATTCGAAACCTCGGGCACGGCCGCCGGGCAGCAGACCGCCTTCGGCCTGCTTACCTTCGGGGCCTCGCTGGCGGTGGTCGGGTTCACCATGGACACGGTCAACCTTCGGCTCTCGAACCTGATGGCTTTTCATGCCACCGCCCGCGGCAACTGGGGCTGCATCCCCGAGCACTACCCGGCGGCCCTGGACCTCGTGCTCAGCGGCAAGGTCCGGCTCGGCCCCTTTGTAAAGACCTTCCCGCTGGATCAGATCAACGAGGTCTTTGAGATGGTTCACAGCCGCCGGATCCGGGAACGGCCGATCATGGTGCCGTGACCGCCGCGAGCCTGAAAGGAACTTGAAAGGAAGCGAATATGCACAAACTGTTGACCGACCGACCCGGCGACCAGATGATGCTGCTCGGCAACGAGGCCATCGCCCGCGGAGCCATCGAGGCAGGCGTCGCCTTCACCAGCACCTATCCGGGCACGCCTTCCTCGGAGCTTTCGCTCAATTTCTTCCAGATGTCCCGCGAAAGCGACCTGCACTTCGAGTACTGCACCAACGAGAAAGTGGCCGTGGAGGTGTCGGCCGGCGCTGCGGCCTGCGGCGTGCGCAGCATGGCCGTGATGAAGCACGTGGGCCTGAACGTGGCGGCCGACGCCCTGATGACGCTGGCGTATGTGGGGGTCAAGGGCGGCATGGTCATTCTGACGGCCGACGACCCCGCCATGTTCTCCAGTCAGAACGAGCAGGACAACCGCTACTACGCCAAAATCTCCGGGCTGCCGATGCTCGAGCCGTCTTCGGTCGAGGAGGCCCACCGCATCGTGATGGATGCCTTCGACCTCTCCGAGCTGCTTCAGGAGCCGGTTTTGCTGCGCACCACCACGCGCATCAACCACTCCTCCGGCGTCGTCACGCTGGGCGCCATCCGGCCCCGCAAAACCCAGGGCAGCTTCACCAAGGACCCGCTTAACCTGGTGACGGTGCCGGCGGTTTCGCGCAAACTGCATGTCAAGCTGCTTCAGAATTACGAAAAAGCCCGCGAGCTGTCGGAATCTTCGCCCTGGAACCTGCGGGAGGGCGACGGCCCGTGGGGCATTTTGTGCAACGGCGTCAGTTACAACTACGTCAAAGATGCGGTCGCGGATCTCGGCATCGCGCAGAAGGTCCGCCTGCTGCGAATCGGGTTCTCGCATCCGCTCCCGCCGAGCAAGATCCGGGACTTTCTGCAGGGCTGCGAGAAAGTGCTCGTGGTCGAGGAGGGCGAGCCCTACCTGGAAGAAGGCGCCAAAGCCATTGCGCAGGAGGCCGGACTTACCCTTCCGATCCGCGGCAAGGCGCCGGAGCTGCTTTCGCGGTTGTACGAATTCGACCCGGCCATGGTCCGCCGCGCGGTCGGCGACTATTTCGGCGTGCCCTGGAAAGCACGCACCCCGGTCGATGTTTCGGATCTTCCGCCCATCCCCCAGCGGCCGCCGACGCTCTGCGCCGGCTGCTCCCACCGGGCCACTTATTATGAAGTCCGCAAGGCGGCCGAAGAGTTGGGCATCGAGACACTCTATCCGAGCGATATCGGCTGCTATACGCTCGGTCTGCTGCCTCCGCTTTCGATGGCCGATTATTTGATCTGCATGGGCTCCTCTACCGGCACGGCCGGAGGCTTCGCCCGGGTCAGCGGCCGCAAGGTCGTTGCGTTCATCGGCGATTCGACCTTTTTCCATTCCGGAATGGCCGGGCTGATCAACGCGGTTTTCAACCAACACGACCTCACGCTCGTCATCCTGGACAACGGCATCACCGCCATGACCGGTCATCAACCGAATCCCGGCGTGGACATGAGCCAGTTAAAGATGGAGGGCTACGGCCGGGTTTCCATCGAAGCCGTCGTGCGCGCCATGGGAGTGCCGCACGTGACGGTCATCAAGCCGTACAAGGTCAAGAAGAGCATCGAGGCGATCAAGGAGGCCCTGCAGTTCAAGGGAGTCTCCGTGATCATCTCCCAGGAGCTGTGCGTGCTCTACGCCGCCAACCTCAAACTGCCTCGGCGCAAGCCGTTCCATGTGAGCGACAAGTGCCGCAACCACCGGGTGTGCATGACCCGGCTGGCCTGCCCGGCCTTTTATGTCTGGAACGAGCGCATCAAAATCGACGCGAACCTCTGCACCGGCTGTGCGCTGTGCGCCCAGATCTGCCCGGAAAACGCGATTCTACCGGTGAAGGAGGAAAAGAAGTAATTATGGAAACCAAACGACTAGTAATGGTAGCGGTCGGCGGACAGGGCAACCTGCTGGCATCGAGCGTCCTGGGGGAAGCGGCGCGGCTGGCTGGCGTGCCCATGCGCATGAGCGAAATCCACGGCATGGCCCAACGTGGGGGCGTCGTCGAATCCGCCCTGATTTTCGGAAACGCCCACAGCACGATCATATCCGACGGCGACGCCGACGTGCTCATGGGCTTCGAGCCGGCGGAGACGCTGCGGGCGCTCGCCAAGTGCCACCGCAACTCGGTGGCCATCACCAACCTGGCGCCGCTGATGCCCTTTACGGTCAACATCGGCCAGGGGGTCTATCCGGATTTAAAAGAGCTTCAGGATCTGATCCGGTCCAAGACCGCGCGGCTGATTGCCTTCAACGCGACGGCGCTGGCCCGCGAAGCCGGCAACGTCTTGTCGGTGAACATGGTTCTGCTGGGCGCACTGACGCAGACCGGAGTCCTGCCGTTGACCGTCGATAACGTCAAAGCGGCCATGCAACGCAAGACCAAGCCGGCCTTTTTAGAGGCGAACCTCAAGGCGTTTGATTTGGGGTTTGCCGCCGCCCAGAATGCCTGAGCCGCCGACGCTCGAAAAACCGTATGGCTGAAAACCGACACCCCGTGCCGCAGCGCCGTGCACGGAGGACAAAACGGAGGGGGAGGACGAAGATCATGGCGATCCAATCGCGCGCAGTCAAAGAAGACAGCCGGACGTACTGGGATGAAAAGTTCGAAACGATGCCGACTGCCGAGCTTCAGAAGTTCCAGCTTCGCAAACTCAAGGAAACGGTGGCCTGGGTGTACGAACGCATTCCGTTCTATCGTCGCAAGCTGGACGAAGCCGGGATAAAACCGAGCGGCCTCAAGTCCCTGGACGATCTCGCCAAGCTGCCCTTCACGGTCAAGAACGATCTGCGCGACAATTATCCCTTCGGCCTATGTGCGGTGCCGCTCAAGGAAATCGTCCGGGTGCACGCCTCTTCGGGCACGACCGGCAAGCCGATTACCGGCCCTTACACGGCCGAGGACCTGGACCAGTGGACCGAGTGCATGGCGCGCAACCTGTGGGCGGCGGGCGTGCGGCCCGACGACATCGCCCAGAATGCCTACGGCCATGGCCTTTTCACGGGCGGGCTGGGCTTTCACCAGGGGCTGACCCGCATCGGCTGTGCGGTGGTGCCCACGAGCTCGGGCCTCACGGAGCGCCAGATCACCCTCCTGAAGGACTTCGGCGCCACGGGGCTCTTTTCGACGCCCTCCTATGCCCTGACGATCGCCGAACGCGCGGCGGAAATGAAAGTCGACATCCGCGACCTGCCCCTGCGCGTCGGTGTCTTCGGCGCGGAGCCCTGGTCCACGGCCATGCGCCAGGAGATCGAAGAGCGCATGGGCATCAAGGCCCACGAGGCCTACGGGCTGACCGAGCAGGGCGGTCCCGGCGTCGGCTTCGACTGCGTCGCGCAGGACGGCATCCATCTCAACGAGGACCATTTCCTGGCGGAGATCGTCGATCCGGTCACCCTGGAACCATTGCCGCTGGGGGAAAAGGGCGAGCTGGTCTTCACGTCGCTCCAGCGACGCGCCATGCCTCTGCTGCGTTACCGCACCAAGGACATCACCCGCCTGCGGCGCGAGAAATGCCGCTGCGGCCGCACGTTCATCAAAATGGACAAAATCTTCGGCCGTTCGGACGACATGCTGATCATCAGCGGCGTCAATGTGTTCCCCTCCCAGATCGAGTCGCTGCTGCTCGAGATCCCCGAGGTGGAGCCCCAGTATCGGCTGGTGGTCCGCAAGAAAGGCTACCTCGACCAGCTCATCGTCCAGGTGGAAGGCAAGAAGGAGATCTACGACGCCGGGCCCGAAAAACGCCTGGAGGTCGCCGCCAAGGTCATGGGCCACATCAAGGGCATGATGGGCATCGGCGTAGACGTGGAGCTGGTGGAGGCGAAATTCATCAACCGCAGCGAGGGCAAGGCGCTGCGGGTCGTCGACGAACGCCCCAAGCAGCTGCGGTAAAAACCCAAGGAGGACGTCGGCATGACGCAACCATCCGAATTCAAACCCACCCGGTTCGCCGTCGTCGGCGCTGGCCCGGTGGGCTGCATCGTCGCCGCCTTTCTCGCCAAGGGCGGCTACGAGGTCACGTTGTGCGACGTGGTGCCGGCCCTGCTGGCGCCCGCGCTGGACCCGGGCATCCAGTTGGAAGGCGCCGAGGCCTTTCGGCAGAAGGTCACGCGCACCTGTCTGTCGATCGACGATCTGGCCGCCCACGACCCCGAGGTGATCTTCATCACCGTCAAGGCCAACGCGCTGCCCCTGATCGCCTCGGCCATCGAAGGCTTTTACAAGCAGGGCATGTACGTCATCAGCTGGCAGAACGGCATCGACACGGAGCTGGAACTCACCCGCGTTCTGGGCCGCGGCGGCGTCATGCGGGCCGTGGTCAATTACGGCTGCGGCCTGGTGGCGCCGGCCCATGTGCGCCTGCCGTTTCATCACCCCCCGCATTTCCTCCAGGAGCTCGACCCGCAATCCAAAGGGGCCACGGTGGCGATTGCGCGGGCGCTGTCCGACTGCGGTCTGGCCACCGAGGCGACGCAGGACATCATCTCCATGGTCTGGCGCAAGGGGGTGTTGAACGCCTGCATGAATCCGGTGTGCGCCGTGACCGGCCTCACCATGAACCGCGCCATGAGCGATCCGATCGTCTTTCAGATTGTCAACGCTCTCGTGAAGGAATGCATCCAGGTCGCGCGCGCGAACGAGATCAACCTGGGCTGGGAGTTCTATCCCCACGCCATCGAATACATGAGCAAGGCCGGCGATCACAAACCCTCCATGCTGATGGACATCGAGGCCGGCCGCCGCACCGAAGTGGACTTCATCAACGGCAAGTTCGCGGAGTACGGCCAGCGCGCCGGAATGGAAACCCCGTTCAACAAGACCCTCCTGTCACTGGTGAAGGGACTGGAGTCGAGCATCGAGTCCAGAAAGAAAGGATAGCATCCTCGCGGAGAAAACCCGATGGAACTTGAGGCTCCCCTCTATGTCGGCGCGGACGTCGGGGCTTCGCGCACCAAGGTGGCGGTCCTGGACGCGTCCAAAAATCTGATCGGCTATGCCGTGCAGAAATCGGGCACCGATTTCACGGCCACGGCCCGGCAGTGCCTGGCGCTTTCGCTGCAGATGGCCGGAGCCGACGAAAGCGCCGTCGCCAACGCCATTTCGACGGGATACGGCCGCCACAACGTCGACTTCGCGCGCGGCTCCCGCACTGAAATCGGCTGCCATGCCGGCGGATGCTACCACTACTTCCCGATGGCCATCTCCATCATCGACATCGGCGGCCAGGACAACAAGGTGATCAAGCTGGACGATGCCGGCCGCCGCATCAGCTTCAAGATGAACCGCAAGTGCGCCGCCGGTACGGGCGCCTTTCTGGAAGAAATGTCCGCGCGGCTGGACATCCCCCTCGAACGCATGAACGACCTGGCGGCGCGCTCGACGGACATGGTCAAACTGGGCAGCTTCTGCACGGTCTTCTCGGCGACCGAAGTGCTCGAGAACATCCGTCATGGCAAGAAGATTGAAGACATCGTCAAGGGCGTGTTTTTCTCGGTCATCCGACGGGTGCTGGAAATGGACTCCCTGTCCCAGAACGTCGTCATGACCGGCGGGGTGGTCGCGCACAATCCGGTCCTCGTCCGGATGATGGAGGAGCTCATCGGGCGGCCGATCCGGGTCCCGGAAAAACCACAGCTGACCGGTGCCATCGGTGCGGCGCTGTATGCGATGAACGGATCGAACGAAAGGGAATAGAAGGGATGCAAATGCGAAATCCGAATATCGAAACTCGAAGCTCGAAACACATATACGAGCCCAGATGGGAGGATTAAATATGCCTGTAGAGAAAAAAGTCGTTCGCAAGAAGATAGCAGCCGCGGCGGATCTCAACAACTTCATGCGCGATTACTACCTCGAGCTCGACGCCGCCGCCAAACAGGGCGCGCCCAAGATCGCCTGGTGCACGAGCGTCGGCCCGGCCGAAATCCTGCGCGCCTTCGGCTTCCAGGTCTATTTTCCGGAGACGCACTCGGCCATGCTGGGGGCCACCCGCCTGGCGACCGAATTCATTCCGGAGGCGAACGCCATCGGCTATTCGCCCGACATCTGCTCGTATCTCACGGCCGATATCGGCGCCTTTCTGAAGGGCGTCACGCCGCTCGAGAAGGCCTTCAACATCAAGAGCGTCCCGAAACCGGACGTCCTGGTGTTCAATACCAACCAGTGCCGGGACGTGCAGGACTGGTTCAACTGGTACGGGGAAAAGTTCGACGCGCCGGTGCTGGGCGTGCACACCTATCGCGGGGTGAGCGAGGTGACCGAGAAACACATCTACTCGATCGCCAAGCAGCTGGAAGCCCTGATCCCGCCCCTGGAGAAAATCGCCGGCAAGGCATTCCAGCTGGACGACCTCAAGCACGCGGTCGCTCTGTCACGCGAGTGCTCCGAGCTGTGGAAAAAAATTCTCGACACGGCCTCGGCTAAGCCCGCTCCCCTTACCTTTTTCGACGGCACGACCCTCATGGGACCGGCCGTGGTGGGCCGCGGAACCCAAAAGGCCGTCGACGTCTATAAGATCCTCCTGGCCGAACTGGAGGAGCGCATCCAAAAGGGCGAAGGCGCCGTCGAAAACGAAAAATTCCGGATCTACTGGGACGGCATGCCGGTGTGGGGCCGGCTGAGCGCCCATTCGCAGTTGTTTGCTTCGCTCCACGCCAACGTGCTCGCCTCCACCTACTGCAACAGCTGGATCTTTTCGGCCCTAGACCCGCAGGATCCCTTCAACAGCATGGCCCGGGCCTACACGGAGCTTTTCATCGTGCGCGCCGACGAGGCCAAGGAAACCTACATCAAAGACATGCTGGCGTTTTTCAAAGTCGACGGGATCATTTACCACGACGCCAAGACCTGCCCCAACAACTCGAACTGCCGCTACGGCATGCCCCAGCGCCTGGAGAAGCAAACCGGCATTCCGAGCCTGACCATCAACGGCGACCTGAACGACCTGCGGATGATCTCCGACGAGCAGACCAAGACCAACGTCGAGGCCTTCATCGAGCAGCTTCAGGAGCGGCGGCACGGTTAAACGGCAAACAGGCACGCCTAATTTGGCAATTATTCAAACAGGCGGAGGGGGGTATTCGCCGCAGCGCGGCGCCGCCAATTTTTCAGGTGATTCTGCCACGCCCCCAAGCCGTCTAGAGGAACTGCAGACAGGCAGAGACGCTGGACGGCTTCGTGAGGGTCGGTCCTCCGGGGCTGCCCGGAACCATATGGAGCGGGCTTGCTGCCGTACGCCGGTGCATTGAAGGGATGGCGGCGCCGCGCTGCGGCGAATACCCCCCTCCGCCTGACATCGGCTCGTGGTTCAACGTTTAATCGAAAAATAGAATCTCGGCATTGCTGCGAAGCCGGCAAAGAAGGAGGATGACATGCTGGAGTCCCTATTTCGACCCAAGGCCGTGGCCGTCATCGGCGCTTCGTCCAAGGAGCTTTCCATCGGCAACCGGGTGATCA
>Ga0105105_10000547_pt1 | contig 17094 bp, 18 predicted proteins | sample PPLLaktember2015_4_FD_79108 | JGI IMG/M metagenome (GOLD analysis project Ga0105105, IMG submission 79108) | Freshwater sediment microbial communities from Prairie Pothole Lake near Jamestown, North Dakota, USA - PPLs Lake P8 Core (1) Depth... | ecosystem: Environmental > Aquatic > Freshwater >...
TCCCCTGAGTGAGATTAACAATTTTATATGGAAAGTGTATCCATTTTGAGTTGCATTTGGGACAAGTGACTCTAAGTGCATTCAACATTACAGGAATGCGAAGCTTTTGCCGGCAGTCAATTTTTATGCATTCAATAATTTTAGTGGCAGTATCATTCATTTTATCTTATTTTCAATCTATCGGCAAGTAACGTGTAATCGGCGCAAGGGGTTTTCATACTTTCCCCGGAAATGAAACACCATTATCGAAATGTAATTTATAAACTCAATTCAAAATTAGATTTAGTAGTTTAGATAAGCAAGAAGAAATTGTAAAATATATGGGCGGGTAAAATTAACTTAAGATTAAGGTAAGCCACTAATTAACACTAATTTTCACTAAAAGATTTATAAAATAAATTCGTGTAATTCGTGGCAAAATGTCTTCTGATTTCCATTACCATCAAACATCATCCACCAACCATATTTTGCAGCAGTCCGGCTTAGTAAAATGTTGATAAAAAAAACACCATAATTATTATGAGGCATTTTGTGCGGTAAATAGTTTGCTTCTATCATAATAATGATATAATTTTGACACGGATAAAGGAGTAAACAAAAATGCCAATAATTAAACCAATTTCAGATTTAAGAAACAAGTCGAATCAAATATCAGAACTTGCCAACAGTTCAAATGAGCCTATATTTATAACTAAGAACGGTGAGGGAGATTTAGTTGTAATGTCTATGTCGCATTATTCAAAATTGCAATTAAAAATTGATTTGTTAAGTAAACTGTCAGTTGCGCAAAATCAAAAAGCTGCAGGTGAAAAAGGGCGAACACTAAAACAAGTTATGAATGATATCAGAGATTCGATCAATGCCAACGGATAAATATCAAATTCGATTACTAAGAATAGCCGAAGAAGATTTAACTGAAATAATATCTTTTATTGCCGCTGATAATCAGACAGCAGCTAATAAGATTGCTGATAAAATTGAAAAGAGCATTGAATTTTTGTCAGAGAATCCTATGCTTGGTAGAATTCCAAGAGATGAGGACATAAAAATTCTTGGATATAGGTATATAATCATTAGTGATTATATAATATTCTATACTATTGAAGAAAAAACTATTTACATTCATAGAATTCTGCACAGTGCAAGAAATTATAAAGTATTTCTTTAGCGTAAAGCGTAATTGCTCTTAATCCAGTTTATCATTTCCATAGAAACAAGGCAGCCACTAATTAGCACTAAATTTTCACTAAAAGATTTATAAAATAAATTCGTGGCAAAATGTCTTCTGATTTCCATTACCATCAAACATCATCCCTCATCTATTGACGATAGATTGCTTCCCCGATCGAATCGGGGCAGGCTGTCGAGGACTCCTCGCAATGACGTACTAGTGTTTCTTCAATTCCTTAACCAAAAATTTACCGGTTAAACTTTTTTTGCTTTTAATTATTTGTTCCGGAGTTCCTTCGGCAATAATTTTTCCGCCAAATTCTCCACCGCCGGGACCAAGATCAATAATCCAATCTGCGGTTTTAATTACATCAAGATTATGTTCTACGACAACAACTGTATTTCCTTTATCAACAAGTTTGTTTAAAACTCCCAAAAGAATTCTAACATCTTCAAAATGAAGTCCTGTTGTTGGTTCATCAAGAATGTAAATTGTTTTACCGGTACTTACTTTACTAAGTTCTGTTGCAAGTTTAACACGCTGTGCTTCACCGCCTGAAAGTGTTGTTGCCTGCTGGCCGAGTTTTATATAACCAAGCCCAACATCATGGATTGCTTTTATCTTTCTGTTTATTCTTGGCAAGTCTTCAAAAAATTCTAACGCATCATCAACACGCATTTCAAGAACATCAGAAATTGATTTTGTTTTGTACAGCACTTGCAAGGTTTCTCTGTTATATCTTTTTCCCTGACAAACATCGCAAAGCACATAAACATCGGGTAAAAAATTCATTTCAATTTTCTTTAAACCATCGCCGCCGCACTCTTCGCATCTTCCGCCTTCAACATTAAAACTGAATCTTCCTGTTGCATATCCACGCATTTTAGATTCAGGTAGCTGCGCAAACAAATCACGAATATGTGTAAACAATCCCGTGTAAGTTGCCGGATTTGATCTTGGTGTTCTTCCAATTGGCGATTGATCAATCTCAATTACTTTATCAATATTCTCTAATCCTTCAATCGATTTAAAAGGAAGCGGAACCACCTTTGAATTATAAATCTTCTTAATCAAAATCTTTACAAGAGTTTCATTTACAATTGTAGATTTTCCGGAACCGCTAACTCCGGTGATAACAGTAAATGTTCCAAGTGGAATTTCTAAATCCACACTCTTTAGATTGTTACCGCTGGCACCTTTTAAGATTAATGATTTACCAATTCCCTCTCTATGTTTTTCAGGAATTTCAATTCGCTTTTTATCATTTAAGTAAGAAAGAGTTAGTGATTCAAATCCATTTTTAGAATTAAGTAATTCAGATGTTTCTCCGGCAATACAAACTGCTCCGCCGTGAACTCCTGCTGCTGGACCAAGATCAATAATGTAATCTGAACTTTCAATTGTTTCTCTATCATGTTCAACAACAATAACTGTGTTTCCAAGATCGCGAAGGTTTTTTAATGAGTTTATAAGTTTGATGTTATCACTTTGATGCAAACCGATTGATGGCTCATCTAAGACATATAGAACACCGGCAAGCTGAGATCCAATTTGTGTTGCTAATCTTATTCGCTGTGTTTCCCCACCGGACAAAGTTCTTGCTGATCTATCAAGAGTTAAATAATCCAATCCAACATTTAACAAGAAACTTAATCGTTCATTTATTTCTTTTAAAATTGGCTTTGCAATGATTGCATCTTTTCCTGTTAGTTTTAGTTTAGCAAAAAATTCTGCACCGCGAGAAATGGAAAGTTTAGTTACTTCACTAATATTTTTTCCCTGGAACTTTACAGATAAAGATTCTTTCTTTAATCTTCCGCCGCCGCAGGTTAGGCAGGTTGCAGAATTCATATAAGCTTCAACCCATTCGCGTATATGATTTGAAGTTGTTGTTGAATAGAAATTTTTAAGATAACTCATAACTCCCGCAAACCTGTGAAGATAGGTAACAGGTTTACCTTTGCCGTAATTATACGTGAATGATATTTTTTCAGAACTTCCATTCAGCAGTAAATCTTTTTGTTCATCGTTCAAATCTTTAAGCGGAGTATCAAAATCAAAACCAAACTTTTGCCCAACAGCTTCTAACTGATTGAAGAACCATATTGATCTTGGTTTACCAAGTGCTGCAATCCCCTCTTCGTTTATAGATTTATCCCAATCTGGAATTATTAAATCAATATCAAGCTGTTTTATTTCTCCAAGACCTTCGCAATCGCTGCAGGAACCGTATGGCGAGTTGAATGAAAAAGAATTTGGTGCAAGTTCACGATAAGAAATTCCACAATCCAAGCACGCAAGATGGCGACTGTAAATTTTATCATTTCCATCTTCTTCAATAATTACAATTCCATTTCCATAGTTAATCGCAACTTCAACAGATTCAGTTAATCTGCCGCGCGATCTTTCGCTTGCATTAACTTTATCAATGGCAATTTCTATGTTGTGGATTTTATAACGATCAACATGAAATCCTTTTTCAATTTCAAAATATTCACCATCAACTCTAACCTTTAAAAATCCTTCCGAAATTATTTCTTCAAAAAGTTCTCGGTAATGTCCTTTTCTTCCACGAATAACCGGAGCGAGTATAGAAACTTTTTTGCCTGATTGATTTTGAATTATCGTATCAATGATTTGTGCAGAAGTTTGTTTGGTTACTGGTTTACCGCAGTTGTAGCAATGTGGAATTCCAATTCGTGCATATAACAATCTTAAGTAATCATAAATTTCTGTAACGGTTCCAACTGTAGAGCGCGGATTACCTGATGTAGATTTTTGCTCGATTGAAATTGCCGGACTTAATCCTTCAATCAAATCAACTTCAGGTTTTTCAAGCATATCCAAAAACTGGCGAGCATATGCAGAAAGTGATTCGATATATCTTCGCTGTCCTTCTGCGTAAATTGTATCGAATGCAAGGGAAGATTTTCCTGATCCCGACAAACCGGTAATTACAGTAAATGAATCCCGCGGAATTTCAACATCAATGTTTTTTAGATTGTGCTCGCGTGCACCTTTTATAATTATTGTTTCTTTTTCCAAAGTTCTGTCGTATCAAATTAAATTAGATTTAAATTTTCAAACACTTATTTTAGGAATAGTGATATTGATAAACAAATATTTTTATAATAGAATATTCAATCGCACAATATGTTACCTGAACAAATAAAAACAGTAAAAGGTCTCCACGAGTTTTCATTCAAAGAAAAAGGCTCAGAATTTATAGCAATAGTTTATCCTGTTGATAATGGGGAAACTGCATTAAATCATCTTAACGAAATTCGAAAAAAATATTATAATGCTTCTCATCATTGTTTTGCTTATAAGATCAAAACGGAAGAGTTTAAATATTCTGATGATGGAGAGCCAAATGGTACGGCTGGTTTAAGAATCTTAAATGCTATCGAACATTTTGATTTAACGGATGTTTTGTTGATTGTAGTGCGATATTTTGGCGGAACCAGGCTTGGAGTTGGTCCATTAGGAAAAGCTTATTACAACGCATCTATTGAAGTTTTAGAGAAGTCTGAAATTCTGACAAAAACACTTTTTCAGCTAATTGAAATAGAGGTTGATTTTAATTTCATCAGTCAGGTTCACAGAATAATTAATCAATTTTCAGCAATTATCAGCGATTCACAGTTCACAACTAAAGCTAACTTCAAATGTTTTGTAAAACCCAACGATTTTGCAAGCATAAATATTGAATTAACAAATCTTTCTAAAGGTCAAATTTTAGTTACTCCTAAGCCAGCATTAGGATATTTTTAATAAAATATTTTAATAAAGACTTGATTTAATAATTAAACTTATCGATTTTTGTCATAGACAATAATTTATCCTTAACTAAACCGGAAATTTTATGGAATTAAATCATAATGCTGAAAGATTAGCAAACTTAACTTTTAGTTTGTTAGCAAACTGTCAGGAAAAAGAAATTCGATTGGCGGAAGTTCATAGCTTAACTCAGGCAGAATTCAGATGCCTAAGATTATTTGGCTCTGATGAGAGCATAAATAATAAAGCTATTGCTGAAAGAATGAATCTCAGTCCGAGTCGACTTACCAGAATAATTGATGGGCTGGTTCAGAAAGAATATATCATCAGGGAAATTGACCCTAATGACAGAAGAAATATGAAAGTCTGTTTATCGCGTAAAGGTCAGATTCTTGTTCAGCAGTTAAATAAAGCTTACATAGAAATTCACAAAGAGATTCTTGAAGATATTGATGTAGATCAACATAGTTCGTTAATAACTGCAATGACGCATCTATTATCAGCTTTAGAAAAGTGGATCGCTAAAACTTAAGAGAATGTATTTGAATCATTCCGTTTGAGATGATTCAAATATTTTTTTATGATGTCTAAATCTTCTACTAACTTTTGAAGATTTTGTATTGAGTTTTGTGATAATTGAAAATAATTTTCATCAAATTGTCTTTTATTCTTTTCATTCATACTGAAAGTAATTTCTTCTAACTGAGAAATTACTTTCTCCATATTTTCAGACAAATCTTTTTTAATTTGATCAGCATTTTCTACTTCTGGTATTTTGATACTATTCTTTAAAACTCTAAACAATCCATTTACATACTTTCCTGTAAAAGATAAGTCTTCAAATTCCTTAAACTTTTCATTCACATTGAAAACATCAAGAATAACTGTAAGATCATTTTTTTTATGTAATAATTTACCTGAGAATTTTTCAACTTCATTAAGAAAATTTGGAGGGAGTTTATCCATTGCTACTTTTTTATTCCCAACCCTATTCCATCACCAACTGGAATTATCATTGAATCCAGATTTTGCTGAAGTATAAATAAACTATTAAACTCACGAATGTGTTTTGTTGATTTACCATACTTTGTAGGAACTCTTGTTGAAGCAGCATAGCCCTGCCATAAGAGATTATCAATAACTATTATCCCGCCTTTACGAAGCAGGATCATGGAATAATCAAACAATCTTTTGTAATCTTCTTTGTCTGCGTCAAGGAAAATAAAGTCGTACTTTTTTTTAAGCTGAGGCATAACACTTAAAGCATCACCCTGAACTAATTTTATTTTTTTACCTAAACCGGACTTTTCAATATTCTCCAAAGCAATTTTAATATTGTCATCGCTTTTTTCGATGGAATGAATTACAGAGCCTTTATGCAAACACTTTGCAATTCTAATTGTTGTATATGCAATTGCTGTTCCGATTTCCAGAACTCTGTCAGGTCTGTTAATCATTATCAGCTTTTCAATAAAATCTGCAGCATGCCAATTTAGAATCGGGACTTTATGCTCAATTGCATACTGCTCCATTTCAAGTATTAAATCATCACCTTTTTTTCTAAAAGATTCTAAATATTTCTTTTGTGCGGGAAAAAATATTTGTGCCATTCAATTTTCTCTTTAGATTAAAATTCTACGATTTATTTGCGTTACTTAAGAAGAACTAATTTTTTACCATACTCTTTTCCACCTAGCTGGATCAAAGCATAATAGACTCCACTGGCGCAAAGATAGCCACGATCAGCATAGCCATCCCACTCAAACGGATAATATCCAGCAAAAGCAGAAGTAGTAATTTTAAAATCTTTTACTTTTTGACCTGATCCATCTATTATTGCTATGTTTAATATTTCATTACCCTTTGTATAATAAAGAAGACTTACATACTTATGATTTGCGGGAACAAATGGATTTGGAAAAAAATTGCTCACTTCACCATAATCTGGTAATGATGGTAAATCAAGGTTCAGCGAAATTATATCAGTACCATAATAGAATTTAAATTTTCCGGATTGAGGTAAGGTATAATTATTATTCTGGCTATCAGTGTATATAATAGTAAACTCAATCAGATCTCCATTATTCCTTGCAGGAAAAGTATATGTGAAATTATAATCACCGTATTTAGTCATTGGGTATGAGATGAGAAGACCATCACCACTTTGAAATACAATATTCACTGAACTTGCAACTACATTTTCAGCGAGAAATGTTTTATGAAGAATAAACTGGCCATATAAATTTTCAAGATTCGGAAATTCAATTGCATTCTTTGCAGATATAATTCCATATCCTATTTGATTATTTGGATTTGCAGAATTTGAAGCAGACTCAAGAATAATACTTCTGATTTGTGTATTCTTTAAATGAGTATGAGCAGATAAAAGTAATGCGGCAACTCCGCTTGCAATTGGTGCTGCGGCTGAAGTTCCACTGGCAAATTTGTAACCATTATTCGTTCCTGCAGCAGCTCCATAAGTATTAACACCGTGTGCAACAACTTCGGGTTTAATTCTTCCATCTGATGTTGGACCATGACTGCTGAAACTTGCAAGATTACCAAATTCATTTACAGCTCCAACAGAGATTATATTAAAAGCATCTGCCGGCGCGATGATATAACCCCAGGAGTTATTGCCTTCGTTACCTGCAGAAGTAAAAGTTGAAACACCACGCTGGAATGCCAAATCAGAAGCTTTTGTAACAATAGTCGTTCTGCCATCCATATCCGAATATCTATATGAATATCCTGAATCAAAAATATTATATCCAAGTGAACTCGTAGTTATATCCACACCTTTGGATTCCATCCAGATTAATGCATCAGCATAATTATCTTCTTCAATGTGTCTTTCACTTCTAATATCTTCAGTTTTTGCCAGGATGAATGATGAATTGAATGCAGGTCCGATTAATACGCTGTCAACAAATCCGGCAAGTATAGAAAACACATAAGTTCCGTGTGAATCTTGTCCTGAGGCATCTCCTTGCTGATTTGCAGTAACAGAGTCATCAAATATAAAATCATACTCAGCAATAACATTTCTATCTTTTAAAGAATTATGAAGTTTCCAATCAAAACCAGAATCAAGTATTCCAATGATAACATCTTTTCCATTAATGTTTTTTGATTGTACAAACGGCACATCAGATAAATTCATTTGTGAGAAAGATGATCCATAACTATATGTTGTATCAGAAATCTTGTATAACGGATTTTCTGTTACTGATTGCAGTTCATTCCTAAAATATAATTTTCTAACCGGCTCAATCGATTTTACAAATGGGAGGGTATTTGCAATTTCAAACTGTTCTGGACTTAAATATGCAGAGACAGAATTAAACCAATTTAACTTTCTAATTATCTGGATATTATATTTTTCTAATTCATCAAGATATGTTTGATAAATAGGCAAATCTTCAAAAGTTATAAAATCTTCTCCCAAATTCTTTATTCTTCGCTCAATTGCTTTTGGAGAAAGATCCTGAACAGCTTGAATATAAGCTGCTCCATTTTTATTTAATGATTTGGGATTTTCTGTACCTTTATCTGTAAAATAAATAAAGAACTTTTCCTGAGTAAAGATTTGAGAGGATAATATTATAAAAAGTATAAGTGTATATTTCATAGTATTTTTTTTCGCAAAACTACGAATTAGAGACACAATATCAAGCTTAAAAATTCATCCGTTTTAGTTTTTAATCTATTGATTGCATCAATCGGCTGAACCTGATCGAGCTAAAATAATCAGAAATGCCGGAAGACTGAACAGGTAATTTAGACCAGTAAATCATAAACGCTTTTCCAATTATCCATTCTTCAGGAATGTATCCAAAATAACGGCTGTCTATACTATTTTTCCTATTATCACCTAAAACAAAATAGTAATCTTTTTCAAAAATATAATCCCGGATGGGTAAACCATTAAGAGCGATTACAGTCCCCTCAACGCTAATTACTTTTTTTTCATAATCCGTGTTAATAGCATTTTGCCAGAGTAGAATATTTTTTGGATCAAGTTCTACTTTCATACCTTTCTTAGGAACAACAACAGGTCCATAATTTTCCAAAGACCATTTATTGTTGTAAGGGAAAAGATCTTTATTAACCTTTTCTATCGGCGATTCGCTAAGATTTAATTTGATATAAGATGGCGTGCGATATTTTTTATGATTTATATATAATTCCTGATCTTTTATTTCAATTGTATCACCAGGCAGCCCAATAATTCTTTTTACTAAAACCGAATACTCTTCTGAAGTAGGATCATAATAATTTGCAGGAATCTCAAACGCTACAACATCATTAAACGAAGGTTTTCCTGTCGAAATCAGTTCGGTTCTTGATAGTCTATTTCCAAGAAAAGGAATTTGTTGTGGTGTAGCAATAGAATAAGCAACTTTGTTGACCAACAAAAAATCACCTTCTAACAATGTGTCTTTCATTGAGCCAGTTGGAATTTTAAAAGCATCAACAATAAATACTTTTAAAATCAATGCAAGTATAACAACCAAAACCAGAATCTTTAATAAGCGTTTCATTTAGAAAATTCTTAACAATATTTTTTAATCATCAATTTGCAGCACAGCTAAAAATGCTTCCTGCGGAATTTCAACATTGCCAACCTGCTTCATTCGCTTCTTGCCTTCTTTTTGCTTTTCCAAAAGTTTTCTCTTTCTGGAAATATCACCACCGTAACATTTTGCAAGAACATTTTTTCTTAAAGCTTTAACAACAGATTTTGAAATTACTTTTGTACCTATAGCAGCCTGAATATTTATTTCAAACATCTGTCGTGGAATTAAATCTTTAAGTTTTGAACTTACTTTCCTACCCCAATCAAAAGATTTACTTCTATGAACTATCATTGATAATGCATCAACAGGTTCACTATTTAAAAGTATATCCAGCTTCACTAGATCCGATTCACGATAACCAATGTACTCATAATCAAAAGAAGCATAACCTCGCGTAGATGATTTTAACTTATCATAAAAATCAAAAATTATTTCTGCCAGCGGAAATTCAAATTGCAAATCAGCACGTGTGGGATCTAAATAAGTTGTGTTAATGTATGTGCCTCGTTTATCCATTGCAATTTTCATAATGTTACCAACGTATTCACTTGGGGTAACAATTTGAGCTTTCATATAAGGCTCTTCAACTCTATCAATATTTCCGACGTGGGGCATTAATGCCGGATTATCAACTACAATCTTTTCCCCTTTTTTTGTATAAACAACATATTCAACGTTTGGAAGTGTTGTAATAATTGATTGTCCATATTCTCTTAAAAGTCTTTCTTGTACGATTTCCATATGAAGCAGTCCAAGAAATCCGCATCTAAAACCAAACCCAAGTGCAGCAGAAGTTTCAGGCTGATAAACCAAAGCAGAATCGTTCAAACAAAATTTTTCTAATGCATCTCTTAAATCTTCAAAATCATCAGAATCGGTTGGGTACAGACCACTGTAAACCATTGGTTTTACATCTTTGTAACCTGGCAACGGTGCGCTTGCTCCATTTCTAACATGTGTAATTGTATCGCCTACTTTTGTATCGCGAACATCTTTTATTCCGCCAATAAGATATCCAACATCACCAGCTGATAATTCATCAGACTTAATTTTTTTTAAGCCTAACGTACCAACTTCTTCTGCAACAGATTCTTTATGAACTTTAAAGAATCTTAATTTGTCGTTTGTCTTTAAAGTTCCTTGAAAAATTCTAACGTAGGCTATAGCACCACGGTAGGAATCAAATACAGAATCAAAAATTAATGCTTGCAGTGGAGCAGTTGGATCTCCTGTTGGAGACGGAACTTTTTTAATTACAGTTTCTAAAAGATCAACTATTCCAATTTTAGATTTTGCACTAACTAAAATTATATCTTCTTTATTGCAGCCTATAAGATCAATGATCTGATTTGATACTTTGTCAATCTCAGCACTTGGCAGATCAATCTTATTAATTACAGGAATAATTTCTAATCCTGCATCCGTAGCAAGATAAAGATTGCTTATGGTTTGAGCCTCGACACCCTGTGCGGCATCAACAACCAGGATTGCACCTTCACACGCCGCCAGTGAACGTGAAACTTCATAAGTAAAATCCACATGACCCGGAGTATCAATTAAATTAAGTACATATTCCTGTTTATCTTTTGCACGATAGTGCATCTGAATTGCGTGAGATTTTATTGTTATACCGCGTTCACGTTCAAGTTCAAGATCGTCCAATATTTGATCTTTAGCCTCACGTGCAGACACAACTCCAGTAGTTTCTAAAAGACAATCGGCTATAGTAGATTTACCATGATCAATATGCGCAATTATGCAAAAATTTCGGATGTTATTCATATTCTCTTAATAGTTTGAGTACAAATATAGTCAGGCAGTAAGTATTAAAAAAGATTAGTGCTTAGCAGTTAAAATCAGGTTCAAATCACTCGATTACTCTTCTTAATTAAATCAAACACAACACCTTCTCTAAGAGCATATTCGGATAAAACCATTTCTTTTATGTTAAACAGTTCAAAAACTTTTTTAAGTATGATAAATCCTGCCGGAATAATATCCGCACGCTTTTCTTCAATTCCAGGGACACTCATTCTTTCTGAAGGATTTTTTAAGTTCATCACAAAGGAATAAATCTCATCAAACTCAGATTTATTAAAAGTAAATCCATTTAATCTTGGTTTGATGTCAGCATTATATTGAAATTGTTTTATAAGACAAATCGTATCTACTGTTCCTGATGAACCAATTGCAAAATCCAGTTTGATATTAGATTGAATGTTGTTATTCAATTTAATCTGTTGTTCAGCGTATTCACTGCAATCTTTAACTGACGATTCAGTGATTACAAAATGAGGAAAGAATTTTTTGGATAGTCTTACTGCGCCAATTTTAACACTTTCAGCATATACTGGTATACCATTAATTCCGTATATAAATTCTGTACTGCCGCCGCCAATATCAATTCCTAAAACAGATTTGTCATTTATCGGCAAAGCATTTTTCATCCCAAGGAAAATAAGATTTGCTTCTTCGGTTCCTTCAATTGTTTCAACGATTATTCCTGTTTGCTCGAGTGCAGATTGAATAAACTCATTTTTATTTTTTGCTTCTCTAACTGCGCTTGTGGAAACAGCTCTGATACTTGCGTTATGATAATTTGCGAGAGTTGAAAAAGATTTTAAAACTGAAATTGCTTTTGCTTTTTCGTTATCAGAAATTAAACTTAAATCTTCACCGAGTTCTGAACCTAATCTTATGAATTCCCTTTGTCTGTCTAAAAGTTTAAACTTTCCTTTTTCACCAACTTCAACAATAATTAGATGAAATGAATTAGTGCCTATATCGATTGCGGCAAATCTGTTTCTTTGAAAAACGCTCATTTGTTTTCAAGAAGGATTTTACAAACATCAAAAACTTCGTGAACTTCAATATCATCAATCAAATCTGATTTACGCAAAAATATTTTATTTTTACCGCAAGGTGCCCAATTAAAAGGATTAGTAGGTCCAAATAATGATAACTGAGGAGTTGAGGTGGTACCGGCAACATGCATTATCCCAGTATCGTTTGTAATGAATAGATTAGATTTTGATATTAATGCGGCAACTTCTGAAATACTGTGATGAAGAAATTGATTTATTATTACTTTAGAATGCTGGTTAATGTAATCCAATTCATTTGAGTCGTATTTCCAACCAGTTAAATAAAAACAGCAATTGTAGTTCTCATTAAGTTTAGAAATTAATTCAACATACTTTTGTAACGACCACCTGTTTTGAGGTTTACCAGCACCAACATGCAATCCGATTAGCTTTGATGCTGATTTGAAATTAATACTTTTTAGATACTCATTAGCAATTTTAAAGTCAGAAACATCACAAGTAATTTCTGAACTAAAATCATTTGTATCGATTCCAAAAGGTCTGACAATATCAAGAATTAAATCTGCCGCATTTGAATCTGGATGCCGCCTCCAGTCAATATCAATTCTTCTATCAAAGAAAAAAGCAGATTCATTTGGTTTTCCATCCAATGAATTAGCCCCGATTCTTATTTTACTATTTGATATTCTTGCAATTAAATTACTTGTAAATGAAACTGATACGGTCACTGGTACAATAACTGCATCAAATTCTTGCCGCAAATATTTTATAAACTTAAATAAATTGAATGGAGTAAATGTCCTGCGTTTATCAAATACAAAATAGCTTTCGACAAACTTATTTTTTATAACCGCGGCTCTATTATTAGGACTAACAACAATAAAAATTTTTACCTCGGGATATGTCTCTTTAATCGCCCTTAATAACGAAACTCCAGTGAGCATATCGCCAAGCTGGTTATGCTGCCGGATAATCAGAACTTTTTTTAGATCACCTAGATTTTTATCAGGATTTTCAGTTACAGAAAATATTTTTTTGAGGAAAGAGTATATAATGCTGGATTGGATTGATTTGCCGGACATTTTACATCAATTCTTTATTTCATCATCCGGTTTGATCTCAATGTACTTTGCATCCTCAACATTCTCAAATTTTGATTTTTTCTTCTGAGACTGGCTTTTTATACTAGATTGGTTTTTACCTTTAAAAAAAGTTGAAAGAAATGATCGGAGAATACGAAAAAGAATTAAAAAAATAATAAAGTATAAAATAAATCGCCACATATCTATTAACCTAAACTTCTCGCTTCTGGTTTAAAATATTCTGTTACACCACGGTCTTCTCTGAATATCTGGCGAAATAACTCATCAAAATCTTCTTCGTTATTTACAAAATCTATATCTGTGGAATTGACAATTAAAAGTGGTGTTGAATTATATCTGAAAAAGAAATGATTGTAAGCATCACTTAATTCTTCTATATAGCTTCTAGTCAGGTTTCTTTCTATAGCTCTCCCTCGTTTTTTAATATTAAACATCAATCGATCAAGACTTGATTGAAGATAAATTACTAAATCAGGTTTTCTTAAATTTCTAGAAAGCAGAGGAAAAACATTCTCGTATAATTTTAGTTCTTCGGCAGAAAGATTTAAGTAAGCAAATATTTTGTCTTTATCAAATATGTAATCACAAACTATAAAATTTGTAAATAGGTCTTCCTGGTTAAGTTCTTCTTGCTGCTTAAATCTGTTTATCAGAAAAAACATTTGTGTTTGAAAAGCAAATCTTTTTCTATCATTGTAAAAATTTTCAAGAAATGGATTAGCTTCAAACTGTTCCAGAATAAGTTTTGATTCTAATCTGGATTTTAGCTTTTTAGCAAGAGCAGTTTTCCCAGCGCCAATTACACCTTCAACAGCAATAAACTTTATTTCATCATTCGATGCCAAGATAATTTTCTTCCGTAAATAGTGGTTCAGATAATTTATTAATAATATTTTTTGTTTTAAGATCGATAATAAAATCAACTATTTTTTTATTGAAAACAGGATGAACCAGCTCAGGTTCAATTTCAATTAACGGAACGAGTACAAAATCTCTATAAATTAAACCTTTATGTGGTAAAGTAATAATTTCGTCGGAAAAAATTAAATCATTAAACAATAAAATATCCAGATCAATATCCCGGGGACCCCATTTTTCTCGAGTGATCCTGCCAAGATTTTTCTCAATGATTTTCAACTCATTAAAAAGCTTAAATGGATTAAATGTTGTTGAAATTTTAATTACTGCATTTAAAAAATTATTCTGTTCAACAATTCCAAATGGAAGTGTTTCATATATGGATGAAACTTTCTCAACTTTACAATCTGATAATCCATTAATTAATTCGATCGCCAATTTTATATTGCTTGCTTTATTCCCTTCATTTGAACCAATACCAATAAAAACAATATTTCCCAAATCATCCTTCAACTCTTAAATATCTTTTCTTTCTTTAATCACTTCAACTTCAACACAATCAACAACACCTCCAAGTGGAGGATTATTTTTTCTAACTCTCACGGCAATTTTTTCGATGGCTGGAAATTTGGTTAGAAGCTCATCAGCAATTTTTGAAGCAACAGCTTCTATGAGATAATATTTTTGTTCAAGTGCAAGATGATACAGCACTTTATAAACTTTGTGATAATCGATTGTTTGTTGTAATGAATCCTTTTTTGCTGCCTCTGAAAAGTCTGTATAGATATCAACGTCAGCTTCAAATTTTCCTCCAACACTTTGTTCTTCACTCATAACTCCGTGATAACCGTAAAATGTTGCTTTCTTTATTCTAATTATACTTTGCATTGTAATGACCTTTTTTCATCTATACAAATTTAAGTATTAAATATTTAATCATATCGATTTCACAACTATTGTTTTCTGCTTTATAACCGATTCAAGATTTGCTACAAGTAATCCAACAAGGACAAGTGAGCTGCCAACTAAGTGCTGTGTTGTTAGAGTTTCTTTATAAAATATCCAGCCAAGTAAAAGGGCAACAATAGGAGTTATAAATGCGATTAGTGAAAGTAATACAACATTAATTTTTTTCATCAGCCAGTAAAATGCTGTAAATGTAACTACGCTTCCAAAAAATGCCAGGTATAGAACGGATAAAATTGCAGTGTTATCAATTTTAATTTTTGATAAATCTTCCAGCACCAATCCGATTATCAAACCAGCCACACCAGCAATAAACATTGGTAGTAAATTCATAGACAAAGGGTTTAAATGTTTACCTGATTTTTTAATTGTTACCGCCATCCACGCTTGTATTAAACCACTTAAAGCAACTGCTACCATTCCAATAAATAGGTTTGAAAGATCAGTGGTAAATGAATCAGAAAAAATTATCACTATTCCGATAAACCCAAGACTCATTCCAAGTATTTTTATTTTTCCTATTAATTCATCTGGAATTCTGAAAAAGGAAAATATTGCCACGAAGAATGGATAAACGCCAAATAATACAGAAGCTAAACCCGAAGGCACGAATTGTTCTGCCCAATAAACTAAACCAAACGGAATTACAAATGAAAATATTCCCATTAAAATATATAACCGAATTGATTCTTTGTCTCTTTGTAAGGAAACACCTCTAATTTTCATTAATATTAAAATTAAAAAAGAGGCAGTTATAAATCTTGCGCCAATGGATATATAAGGAGTAAGCGACTCCAGACTTGCACGAATCACCATCCAGGTTGAACCCCAAAGCAGGCATAATAAAATATATGCAAAAAATATTTTAAAAGTGGTTGATTTCATCCTTTTATTGCAATCAATCCAAGCGACCTGCCTGACAAATTTCCATCTCTACGATATGAATGAAGTAAAGTACTAAATTCATATGAGCACAGTTCAGATTTTTGAATTTGATTTTTCGGAACTCCGAAGTCCAGTAATATTTGATAATTAATCCCGCTAACATCTAATAAGTATTTTTCACCCTTCGTTTTAAAAAAATTAAGATCAAATTTCTCAGCGACTTCTTTTCCAACCTCATAGTTCACTTGGGAAATTGATGGACCAATATATACGATCATATTTTCTGGGTTTGAGGAAAATTCTTTTTGAAGTTTTACAAGAGTTTTTAAAAGAATTTTAAACTCGGTTCCCTGCCAGCCAGAATGAACTGCGGCAATAACTTTATTTTTATTATCATAAATAAAAATAGGAGTGCAATCTGCTACAGTTATAGCCAAACCAAGATTTATTTTACTTGTAATTAGCGCATCACTTGCCCCATTGTCGCCGCTGCATCCTATTGCCTGAATAATATCTGAATGAATTTGTCTTTGAAAACCAACACTTTCAAGACTTAAGCCAATTTCTTCAAAAAAATCTTTTCTTCTTTTATCAACCAAATTCTTATCATCTCCAACTGAATATGAAAGATTAAAGTAATATGGAGACTTAGAATCCGATGACATCATTGTACTGAACCCAAATATAATTTCAGGGTAATTATTAAATATGTAAGGCTTAAGTATGTACATTTTTTGAAGGTAAATTTAAGCAAAGTTTAGTTATCATTTTGAATTGGTTTCAAAATGCAAATTGAGACTATTTATGCTTAGTGCTATATTGCTTTAGTAAAAAATATAATTAGGAAAAACATTGAGAATTTTAGTTTCAAATGATGATGGAATTGATTCCGTCGGAATTTTTTCTTTAGTAGAGGCATTAAAAGA